>Ga0209117_1000196_pt1 | contig 35469 bp, 36 predicted proteins | sample BlaSpr_A8_OM2_M2_FD_187978 | JGI IMG/M metagenome (GOLD analysis project Ga0209117, IMG submission 187978) | Forest soil microbial communities from Thunder Bay, Ontario, Canada - Black Spruce, Ontario site 2_A8_OM2_M2 (SPAdes) (version 2) | ecosystem: Environmental > Terrestrial > Soil > Boreal... | reverse complement strand
CCCGCGACATCGATCGAGCACAGCGACGATCCCGCCATATTGGCGAACAGCAGCGCCGTCCGCGTCGAGGTGCTCTGCTCGATGATGATCTCGTCGCGGGCCAGGCCGAGCGGATTGCCCGGCAATTGCAGCGCGATGCGGTCGTAGCTGCCGAGGCCCAATTTGGCGGCGGCATCGAGCTGGCGCTTGGGGATTTCCGGCGTGAATTTGATATTGCCCGCGGTCAGCACATTGCTGGACACCGTGATGACGGCGGCGCGTGCGGCGATCTTGCCGGCCTGTGTCTCCACCATGACGTCGCGTCCGCTCCAAGTGATCCGGTTTGCAGGCGTGGACAACGCAAGCGGGACCTGTTCGCCAAGCTTCGCGATCAGCGTGCCTAGACCCTGACGGCAGGCGATCGCGGCATTGCGCTCCTGCGCGCGGGCCTTGTCGATCACGGAGATATCTTTCAGATCCTTGCCCGTGGCATTGGCGCCCAGCATGAATTCCGCCGTCCCGGCCCAGTCGCCGAGGTCCTTGGGCAGCACCGATGCGCAAGCTACATCGGCCTTGCCGCGCGAGGCCTCGTCGATGGCGCGGTTGGCGCGCACCAGGGCGGCGAGAAACTCCTCGGTTTCCCCGGGGCGCGCGTTGCGGCGGCCGACGCGGATTTTCTGGCCCAGCGGCGCCGGTGAAATGTCGAGCCCGGCGCTGCGCGCGAGCCTGATCATCGGGTTGGTGTCCGGATTATGCATCCAGCGCGCGCCGCGATCGAACGGCACATCGAATGTCGCGGTGTCGGTGAGGCAGCGGCCGCCGATCTGGCTCGCCGCCTCCACCACGATAACCCTGCGGTTCGCGGCCATGATCCGCCGCGCCGCGGCGATGCCGGCGGCACCGGCGCCGATCACGACGATGTCGGCCTCGCGCGGCAATGGCGCCCCCCATGCCCCGGTGCCGAGCGCCGGCGTCGCCGCAAGTGCCGCGGACGCCGACAGGAAATCGCGGCGCGTCATTGTCATGTCATGGTTTCCGGAACTTTGAAGAATGTGAGAACACCTAGCGAACTTGCCGCATCCGGGCGTGAGCGGCAACCGTCATGGTGAATCAATCATGATTGATCCACCCCAGGCATGAACTAAATTGCAACGGCTTTCGACCATGATAAGGAAACAGACAAAAGCGGCCGGAAAGGCCGCTGGGAAAGATATCATGGGCGTCGTTCTCGATACCGTCGGCAAGCTGATCGCGGGCTACCTTCAGAAGGAAGTGCCGGGCTATGAGCCGTTCACGCCCAGTGACCCGGAACATTTGCGCGGGATCATCGAGCAGGGCGATGTGCTGCTGGTCGAGGGCAACAACCGGGTTTCCGGCATCATCAAATATCTCACGCAGTCCACCTGGTCGCATGCAGCCCTTTTTGTCGGCCCGATCGACGGCGCCGAGGAGCCCGACGGCGAGCCGCATGTCCTGATCGAGGCCAATATCGGCGAAGGCGTGGCTTCGGCGCCGCTGTCGAAATATTATCCCTATCACACGCGGCTGTGCCGGCCGATCGGGCTGTCGTTCGAAGACCGCAACACGGTGTGCCGCTACGCCATCAACCGGATCGGCTTCGGCTACGACACCAAGAACATCCTGGATTTGATGCGCTACCTGTTTCCGCTGCCGATTCCGCAGCGCTGGCGGCGGCGGATGATCGCGTTCGGCTCCGGCGATCCCACCAAGATCATCTGCTCGGCGCTGATCGCGCAGGCCTTCGACGCCGTGCGTTACCCGATATTGCCCAAGATCACGCGTGCCGGCAGCAAGCAGGCCCGGCGCGAAATCCTGCACATCCGCGATTCATCGCTGTACATGCCGCGCGATTTCGACATCTCGCCCTATTTCGAAATCGTCAAACCCACCATCGTGCACGGCTTCGACTACACCGCCCTGCACTGGGCCGACAAGCAAAAGCCGCTCCGGGAGGTAGCGGGCGAATTCGGTCCGTTTCCAGAGGCGACCGACGCGCCGCCACTTGTTCCTGAAGCGGTTGACCAAGAAGCGCCGGTTGCGGCTGAAGAAATAGCATGGTCGTCATCCCCGCCCGCGCGCCCGAGCTGGCGGCTTAGGACGCCAGTGCCTTCCGCATCAAGCCAACCGGCTGAACCTCATTGACTTGCAGGTGCGTGGTTCGGTTCGACCTGCCGGCGCTTTCCGTCGAGCAAGTCGCCAGCGCTGCTGTCAGAAATCAAGCGTCTCTCCCTCACCAATCCATAGATCGCCGGAATCACGATCAACGTCAGCAACGTTGAGGAGATCATGCCGCCGATCATCGGCACCGCAATCCTAATCAACCCGTCCAATTGGAGGTTCTAATGGGAGTGCCCCATCGCAGCAGGTCTGTTCATCATGCGTAACATCGCAGGACCGCCCGTTTTCAGGAATCGCCAAACCAGCAAGCCTGCGAGAATGAGAAAGGCGATGTTGAGCCAAGTCGTGTAGTCCCATGTGATGGAAGCCTCGACCACGCGCGCGTTGCGTTGTTCTGGGACTAGACCAACGGCGCCGAATATCACTTCGACAATCAGCGCGGCACCCGCCATCGCCGCGTAAAAGGTAACAAACAGGAAGCCGGCCATCTTCAGCCCGTAGTATTTTCGATAGATGTTCAAGATTGGAAGCACGATCAGGTCAGCAAAAATGAATGCAATGACGCCACCGAAACTGATGCCGCCATTCCAGAGCACCGCAGCCAGCGGAATATTTCCGACCGAGCATACGAACGAGATCACCGCCACCAGCGGCCCAACGATCGGTCCCCACAGCTTGGCAACAAGCGGGTGGTCGACAAGGAAGAACGACTGCCAGAACTCGGCAGGCACCCAGGCGGCGAGCGCACCGGCAATGAGCAGGCCGCCTGCGATGTCGAGCCAGACCGAGGCCCAGTCCATCACGAAATAATGGCTGATCGCGGTGAATCCCTGTTCGGATGTTATCCGCTGCCAAAGGGTGCCATCTTCGCTGACTGACATATCCATTTCGGCATGGCCTTCCATGCGGCCTGCCACGCCCTTGTCGGCCTGCTCCTTCGCCTGCTCGAGAAGATTCCGGTTGAGGAACATTCGGAACAGAAGAATCAGCAGTCCGACCATGATGGGTGCGCCGACGAATTCGGCCAGCGTGAGCTGCCAGCCCAGGAACGCCAGCATAATGATGCTGAGTTCGAGGACGAGATTGGTGGAGGCCATTTCAAACGCCATGGCGGCGGTGAAATTGGCGCCCTTGCGGAACAGCGAGCGGGCAAGCGCCACGGCCGCATACGAGCACGACGACGACGCTGCCCCGAGAGCGAGAGCCGTCGCAATCGAACGCGGCCTATCATCCGGTAAAAGCCGAGCCATTTCCCGATGGGAAACGACCGCCTGGACAACTGCGGACAGTGCGAAGCCGAGAATCAGCGGCCACAGGATCTCCCATCCCATGGCGAACGCCATGCCTAGTGCGCGCAGAACTGCATCAATCATCGACTGCTCCATTGAAAATGCCTGAAAATGAAGCCCACACACGAGCGACTGTGAGGTCGGATCCCATCAGCATCGTGCTTCGATCATCCTGGTGATCTCCTCCGGTGCTGCGAAAATCATCGAAGCTCTGCCGCTCATCATGCGCGACCGATTGTCCTCGGAATCGATCGGTACCCGAACTCTCGTAAATTTTGTTCTCAAGTTGCGCGCGCAAGAACTATTGTGCCCGATACGATCAGGGCCACACCAGCGGCGTGGCTGAGCCGGTGGCCGAGTGGCAGCAACTTCTCGCATGCGACATAGAGGGCGATGCCGGCAATCCAGACAAGGTTCATGACACCGGTGATGAACAGCAGCGCCATCAGGAACCAGCAACAGCCGAGGCAGTAGCCGCCATGCCGGAGCCCCATGCGTAATGCTCCTGCAGCGCCCGGTTGCCAGTGCCGGCTCAGGAATAGCACCGGGCTCTGGCAGTAGCGAAGGCAGGCGCTCTTAACGGGCGTGAACTGGTAGAGCCCTGCGGCAAGCAGAACGACTCCGCCAAGCACGGCGCTAGTGCTCGCCATCGCCGTAGACAGCAGCCCGGCGCGTTCGAGCCCCCACTGTGCCAAGGCCGCGATGAGGCTGAAACCTGCCCATATCAGCAGATAGCCACCGAGAAAGACCCAGGCTTCCACAGATGGACTAACCGATGCGGCTTGCTTGCGCTTGATTGCCGTGAACAGCAGGACCATGGGGGAAGCACTCGGCACCATCATGGCGATCATCATGACCCACCACATGGCGAACATGAGCGCGGCATAGAAAGTCGACCATGGCATCGGCTCCATCGGCATGCCGGCCATGCTCATGTCGATGCCCGCCCCGGCGACCAGGTAAACCCAGGCCAGCGCCACTACTCCAGCAAGCCCGACTGCAACGATCAGGCGGTCGTGCCGCAGCACCTTTTCGAGCGCGGACGTCTCGGTCATGGGCTCATCTCGGCCGCCGATGCGGCAAATTGAAAGACCGACCTTTAGCGCAGCATCAAGCCGCAACACCCTGAGGTGTCTGCACGACATTGGCGAGGGAGCTGTGCGTGCCTTTTGTGTCGAACTTGATTGCCCCGGTCGAGTGGATGTTGGCGGAGGCAACCTCGGCGGATCTGTGCTCAAAGCCGTCGGGCATCACAACTTGAATTCGATGGGGAGTGCCCGTCACCGGGTTCTTGATTGGCTCGACCTCAGTCTCCAGCACACCCTTGGCGACGAGACGCGCGACGCGCCCATTCTTGTCGAATGAGAACTCGAAGGGCGCAAACAGCGGATCATGGATCTTGGTTACGATCAGGCTGAGGATCTGGAACAGCGTACCCTCGGCCGAATTCTTGCCCGACATGATGTTGAAAAGTGCCTGGCGCTGTTCCGGCGTGGCGCGCTCATCGATGATCGGCTGCATCTTCCCATTGCCCTCATGCAGCGCTCCGGGAAAATCAACGGTTGCCGCGAAAACGAGACCATCGAGCTTGGTACCCTCAAAGTGTCCTTTGGTAATCCTCATGCCGACCATGCCTTTGCACGAGCCGTGAGTCGGCGGGGCATTGAAATCGCAGGGACAGCCAAACGCGCAATTGCAATTCTTGATCCATTCGCCTTCGAGACGCCAGTCAGATGCAGCCATGGCACACCTCCCATCGCGTGGTCAGGTTGGACTATCCAGCCGCTTGATTATCCTCTTCAGCGTCAAAAAGTCCGGGTCAATGCGAGCGGGATCGGGATTGGATCTGAAGGTCCTGCATTGCTCAACGGAGCCATGAGACGGTTAGCGGACTGCGATTTGCTGTCCTGATCATAGAAGCATATCAGCCAACGTCCTCGGCGTACAGGTGCGTCCGACGCACGGCGACACGGAGAAGATAGCCACACCGATACATGGAACATTCACGGCGATCCCGTCGCCGTTCAGCATCGCGCTTCGATAACCTTGTTGATCTCCTCCGGCGCGGCGAAGATCACGGCGGCGCGGTCGCCCAACATGCCGGCCGGCATGATCGCGGGTGCGCCGCTTTCCGGTCCGTCCTTGCCCGAGTCGGTCATGAAGCGCAGGTTGCGTTCCCAAAAGGCGCGTGTCTTTCCGTCGGCGGTGGTCACGCGATAGGTGTCGCGGCAATAGGTGATTGCCTTGACCCGTTTGCTGGGCTCCAGACCCTTTAGGTTGGGGTCGCGTCCGCCGCCCCCCATCATTCCTGCCATGCCCTTCATTTGCGCCTGGGCGGTTCGCTCTGGGGTGGCCCCCGGTTTGGTAGCGTCTTTGAGGAAAGCCAGCATATCTGCGCGAACGCGAGCATCGTTGATGCCCTCGAAGGGCATCTCGTTGTTCGGCACCATGCGCTGCGGATCGGTCAACCATCCGTCGAGCGCGCGGTCGTCCCAGATAATTCCCGACGATTTGAGAGCATCGGAATAGCGGTCGAAGCTCGATAGTCCGCCGGCCCTCCGCCCCCAAAGGTTGGCCAGACTTGGCCCCGTCATGTTTCGGTCGGGTTCGAGCGAGTGGCACGGCGCACAAGCTTGGAAATCTCGCTGACCTCGGGTTACATCGCCTTTCTGGGCAAGCGCAGGGGAGAGGAGCGCAATTGTCGTAAGCGCGATTAGTCCGCACCTGCTCATTCTCAGCCTCCCTTGCTTATGCCCCACATCATTCCAGGCGCCATACCATTCATCATGATTCACCTCACTTGACTGGCATGGCAAAAATACAGATGTCATTGCGAAAGGATTGCGGTTGCGACGATCAACGTGCCTCCGCAACCCTTTCCGCTTCAGACCGGCATAATGCGCGCTTGCACATTAAGTACGCGCATTGTGTCCCCGCGTCATTTCCTCCTGGTGCATCACCGGGATTTCGGGCCGCCCTGATAACGCCATGCGGATCCACCGTCGTTCGTATTCGTCGCGGGCTGCAAACGTGACGGCGCCCGGTCGTACGCGAGCGCGGAATTCAAATCGCTTTGCGAACCAACAGTTCTGTTTTGTGCGCTTTGCCTGGCCTCATTCGGCCAATAGCTCTTGTCCGTGATCATCGATCCCGCGTAGGCCGTCGCAGATATCGCCACCAGCGGCAGCAAAATTGAAATCTTAAGAAGGTGTTTCTTTAACATGGTCCGGCTCCATCATTGTTGGGAAGAGCGTTCTGTACGCTCCTAATGATGAGTTCGGAGCAAATCGCCTGCCGGTTACACGCTCACGCCCACGTGACGCCGCCCGACGCGTCCCGTTACCAACGCAATAGCCGCGGTCCTAATGCTGCGCCTGCTAAGGTGCACAGCACAATTGTGCCGCCGTACCAGACCGCAACGAACGGCAATGAATCGTCCGTGCAATGCAGCGCATAAGCCATTGCGCTCACGCTGCCAGAAATAAGGCCTGCAAAAGCTCCAGTGCGAACGAGATTCGTCGGAGCAGCTCGCCTCACTGCCCAGATGGTGGCAGCGAAGGGCACGATCGCGATGATCGGGATAGAGAGAAGGCATTCGAGCCAATCATTTCCCATAACCATCTTGTCCCAGTGCGCGCTGGGCGCGAAACCAAGGCTGATTACGGAAAGTACCGCGATAGTTCCGAATGGCATGGCCACCAAAGCCACCGAGATTCTTCGCTCCCCACCGGGGCGCGCCAGCCTGGTCAGATAGATCAACGCGAGGCTAACGATTCCGACTGCGAAAGCGAGCTTCACAACGAGAAAAATCAAGGCGCGGGCCGACATTAAATCCGTACGGACGCCCAGTCCGACGAGCGTGATGCCTAGCGCCACGATTGAACCTGCGGCAAGCGCGACGCAAAGCGTTCGAACGACCGAGCTGCGGTCGACCGGCCCAGGATTCGTACTCAGGATGGCAATCAGGTCATCCGTCTTCATGTTCGCATTTCCCGGGAAATCAAGGCGGCCAGCGTTTTCAGCCCACGGTGAATGTTCACTTTTACTCCGGATTCAGAGATGCCGCACCGGTCTGCTGCTTCGGCTATGCTCTGTCCATCCAGTTTTACGGCCTCGATGGAACATCGCATTTTTTCCGGAAGCCGCTGCATAAGCCGTTTCAGGTCGTACGTACTCTCGGCGTCGACATTGTCGTCATGGGCCATGATCGTATCGGCCTCCTCGATAGGTACATCGGAAATCGACGCGCGGCTCCGGCGTAGGAAATCGATCAGCTTGTAGCGCGCGATCGCGTGCACCCACGGCGTCAGCGGCTCCGCTGGATCGTAGGTATGGCGCTTGATGTGGATGGCCAACACCGCTTCCTGGACCAGATCTTCAGCCTCTGTTGCATCCCTGCCAATACCCGCGAGCTTGCCTTTGTAATACGCGCGCAGACGGCGGCTCAATCGGTCGAGCAGCGCGCGGTGCGAAGCCGCGTCGCCATCCAGGCTGGCAAGCATCAGGGCCTTGAGTTCGATTTCGCGGGTAGTCATGCTTGCATATCTCTATTAGTTCGCTGGCCCGGCCGGTTTGGTTACAGTCAATGGCGCAATCGTCGAAAAATCGTTGGCCCGCGCGCCGGAGCTGGCGGCTTGGGACGCCGGCGCGTTCCGCATCGAGCCAACCCGCTGAACCTCATTGACTTGCTGGTGCGGGGTTCGGTTCGACCTGCCGGCGCTTTACGCCGGGCAAGTCGCCAGTGCTGCTGTCGGAAACCAGGCGTCTTTCCCTCACCAATCCATAGATCGCCGGTATCACGATCAACGTCAGCAACGTTGAGGAGACCATGCCGCCGATCATCGGCACTGCGATCCGCTGCATGATTTCGGAGCCGGTGCCGGTGCTCCACATGATCGGCAGCAGGCCCGCCATGATGGCGACCACCGTCATCATCTTCGGGCGCACCCGCTCTACCGCACCTTCCATGATGGCGTCATACAGATCGTGCCGGGTTAGCTCGCGGCCTTCGGCATCGCATCTGGCTTGGATCTCCGCGAAGGCTTGATTGAGATAGATCAGCATCACCACGCCAGTTTCGGCGGCGACGCCTGCGAGTGCGATGAAGCCGACGACGACAGCTACTGAGAGATTGAAGCCGAGCCACCACATCAGCCAGAGGCCGCCCACCAGCGCGAACGGCAGCGACAGCATGACGATCATGGTCTCGGTGATGGAGCGGAAGTTGAGATACAGCAGCAGGAAGATGATCAGCAGCGTCACCGGCACCACGATCTTCAGGCGCGCTGTGGCGCGTTCGAGATATTCGTATTGCCCGCTCCACATGACGTAATAGCCGGGTGGGAACTGGATGCTCGCCTGCACCGCCCGCTGCGCATCGGCGACATAGCCGCCGAGATCGCGGTCCCGGATATCGACGTAGATGTAGGTGGCCAGCTGCCCATTCTCGGTCCGGATCGACGTCGGCCCCCGCGCCGGAGTAACCTTGGCGACCTCGCCAAGCGGTACCGCACCGCCGCCGGGCATGGGCACAAGGACATCGCTGGCGATGGTCTGCGGATTGTCACGCAGATCACGGGGATAGCGCATGTTGACGCTGAACCGCTGACGACCCTCAACCGTCGTGGTCACCGTCTGGCCGCCGAGGGCGGTCGCGATGACGTCCTGGACGTCCTGCACCATGACGCCGTAGCGCGCCAAGGCCGCGCGGTCAGGCGTTACATCGAGATAGTAACCGCCGATTCCTCGCTCGGCGTAGGCCGACGACGTGCCGGGGACGGCCTTCAGGACCTGCTCGATCTGCTTGGCGAGCTTATCGATCTCGACCAGATCAGTGCCAATCACCTTGACACCGATCGGCGTGCGGATACCCGTCGACAGCATGTCGATGCGCGCCTTGATCGGCATGGTCCAGGCGTTGGAGACGCCGGGAAACTGCAGGGCTTTGTCCATTTCCGCGATCAGGCCATCGACGGTGACACCCGGCCGCCATAGCTCCTTCGGCTTGAGGTTGACGACAGTCTCGAACATTTCTGACGGGGCCGGATCGGTCGCAGTCGCGGCGCGGCCCGCCTTGCCGTAGACAGAGGCCACTTCCGGAAACGACCGGATGATCTTGTCCTGGGTCTGCATCAATTCGCCGGCCTTGGTGACGGATATGCCGGGCAGCGTCGTCGGCATGTAGAGAAGCGTGCCTTCGTTCAGGCTCGGCATGAACTCGGTACCGAGCTGACGTGCCGGCCAGACGGTCACCGCAAGCACGGCCAGCGAAGCAAGGATCACCAGCACCTTGGCCCTCATCACGGCCTTGATCACCGGCCGGTAAATCCAGATCAGGAACCGATTGATCGGATTTCTGTGCTCCGGAACGATCCGGCCGCGGACGCACACGATCATCAGCGCCGGCACCAGCGTGACCGACAACAACGCCGCCGCCGCCATTGAAAAGGTCTTGGTGAACGCAAGGGGACTAAACAGCCGCCCTTCCTGCGACTCCAGCGTGAAGATCGGCATGAAGGAGACGGTAATGATCAGCAGGCTGAAGAACAGCGCTGGACCGACCTCGGATGCCGCCGCGATCAGGATCTCGAGCCGCGAACGGCCGGGCTCGGCGCGTTCCAGATGCTTGTGGGCGTTCTCGATCATCACAATCGCGGCGTCGACCATGGCGCCGATCGCAATGGCGATGCCACCAAGGCTCATGATGTTGGAGCCGAGCCCAAGCAGTTTCATCGTGCCGAACGCCATCAGCACGCCGACCGGCAGCATCAGGATGGCCACAAGCGCGCTGCGGACATGAAGCAGGAAGACGATGCAGACCAACGCGACCACGATGCTCTCCTCGAACAGCGTATGCTTGAGCGTGTCGATGGCGGCGTTGATCAGGTTCGAGCGATCGTAGACGGGCACGATCTCGACCGATTTGGGCAGACTGCTGGCGATTTCCTTGAACCGCTTCTTGACGTTCTCGATGACGTCGAGCGCGTTGACCCCGAAGCGCTGCAGCACGATGCCGCTTGCGACCTCGCCTTCGCCATTCAGTTCGGTAATCCCGCGCCGCTCATCCGGGCCAAGTTCGACGCGCGCGACATCGCGCAGCAGGACCGGCGTTCCGTTGCTGGTCTTCAGCACGATATTGCCGAGGTCGTTGATGCCCTTCAGGTACCCCTTGCCCCGTATGACGTATTCGAACTCCGAAAGCTCGACGGTGCGGCCGCCGACGTCGGCGTTGCTGGCGCGGATCGCGTCGCGCATCTTTTGCATGGTGATGCCGAGGTCGCGCATGCGCTGCGGATCGAGGATGACGTTGTACTGCTTGACGAAGCCGCCGACGCTGGCGATTTCAGCAACGCCCTCGGCCTTGGCGAGGGCGAATTTCAGATTCCAGTCCTGAATCGCGCGCGTGTCGGAAAGGTTCAATTCCCTGGACATGACAGCATATTGGTAAACCCAGCCCACCCCGGTCGCGTCCGGACCGATCGTCGGTATCACGCCGGCCGGCAACCGCGAGGTCGCACTGTTGAGGAATTCGAGCACGCGCGAACGCGCCCAGTAGATGTCGGTGCCGTCTTCGAAGATGACGTAGACGAAGGAGACCCCGAAGAACGAAAAACCGCGCACGACTTTTGAGCGCGGCACGGTCAGCATCGCCGTCGTCAGCGGATAGGTGACCTGATCCTCGATGACCTGCGGCGCCTGCCCGGGATACTCCGTATAGACGATCACCTGCGTATCGGAGAGGTCCGGAATGGCGTCGAGCGGAAGATGGATCAGGGCGTAAATGCCGGCAGCGGCGGCAAAGCCGGCGCCAAAAAACACCAACAGCAAGTTGCGCGCGGACCAGGCGATGAGGCGGGCGATCATTGTTGTGCTCCCCCGTCCGAGAACCCCTTAAGAGCGGCCTTCAGATTGCTCTCGGCATCGATCAGGAAATTCGCCGACACCACGACGGGTTCGCCCTCGACAACGCCCTCGCGGATTTCGACATAGCCGCCTCCGCGATGGCCAAGCTTCACGTCGCGTGGTTCGAAACGTCCTTGCCCCTTCTCGACGAATACCGCCTGGCGGCTGCCGGTATCGAGGATAGCGCTGTCGGGAACGGCGAGCACCGGCTGCGGGCTGCCGGTATCGATCTCGGCGTCTACATACATATCCGGAAGCAAAACAGTATCCGGATTGGATAACTCGATCCGAATGCGCGCGGTCCGCGTGTCCCGGTTGATTCGCGGATAGATCACGCTGATCTTGCCTTGGAATTCACGTCCCGGGAAACTTCTCGCCTTCACCGTGACCGGTTGTCCGACGGCAAGGGCCCCGAGATCACGTTCCGCGACATCGACCATCGCCCATACGACCGATGTATCTGCAACCCGGAACAGCGCGTCGCCGGGCTGCGCGCGCATCCCCTCGATGGCATTGCGCTCCAGCACGATGCCGTCGCGCGGAGCCGACCACTGGATGGCGATCGGAACGGAGCCACTTTTTTCCATGGCGACGATCGCCGCGTCGGGAACGTCGAGGTTCATCAGCCGCTGACGTGAGCCCCGGCCGTACAGTCCGGTGCCACCCGTGGTCTTCGAATTGATCGTGGCGATGTACTCGGCGGAGGCCGACGAAATGGACGGGCTATAGATCTCCATCAGCGGCTGGCCCTTGCTGACCCTGGAGCCCGTCGTGACATTCGCAACCTTCTGAACCCAACTTTCGGACCTCATCGAGATCACCGAGATGCGACGTTCATCGAGTTGGATCGTGCCGGGAGCGCGGATCGTCATGCGGATCACGCGCGGCGTCGCCGGCTCGGATTTCACGCCGGTACGCTGTATCTTGCCGGGCGAAAGCTTGACCGATGCGTCGTCGCTGTCTTCGCCTTCGTAAACGGGAATGTAGTCCATCCCCATCTGGTCCTTCTTCGGCGTCGGCGACGTATCCGGCAGTCCCATGGGGTTGCGGTAGTATTTGATCTTTCGATCCGCCGGCGCGGCCGCCGGGGCGGAGGCTTCCTCGAAACTGATATCGGCGGTGGCCGGCACGCCGCGATAATCGCGCCCGTCCGGCGTCTTCGTCGGCATCAGAGAATAAAGCGGGCGGCCATCCGGGTCCTGATAGTAGATCGGCGCGCCGCTCGTCTGCGCGGCCGCGGGCGTCACCACGGCCATGCTTGATGTTTCGGCCGGCTGACGCTGCGCGTGACCGGCGATGAAGCCGCCTCCCGCCGCCGCGATCAACGCGGCGACGGTGGCGCTGGTGAAGACGGCGCGGTTCATTTCTGCGCCGTGATAACGAGCTTATTTTCAACCGTCCCGGTCTCGCCCTGGACCTTTGCGCCCAAGGACAGCTGCCACCGGCCCGCCATCCCGAAGGTCGCCTTGAACTTATAGATACCGGGCTCTCCGCCCGGCATCGGCGCGATCTTGGTTGCCATCTCCTGCATGCCGTCCGGAGCCATATCGAGACGGGTTGCGAAGATGACGGCATCCGGTACCGGCTTGCCGGTCTTCCTGTTCATTAGCCGAACCGCGATGGTCTCGTCCGGCCCCGCCCGAACAGTCTGATCGACGAGTTGGAACTCGTAATCCTTGATATCGGCGAGGGCGATGTTGGCCGACATGGCCATAGCGACGCCGGTCAGCGCTGCCCGAAGGGCACGCGAGTGGAAGGTCTTCATGTCTTGAATCCTCGATTGTGATGGTCGTGCCGCAAGGCGGCATGCGTCGATCCGCGCGATCAAGTCGCGCGGCAGCAAGCGGCGTGGTGACGCCGTTCAGACCAGAATTCGAGGCGGATGATCAGGAGGTGGGTGACCCAGGCCGTCAGGCCAGGAATCATTACGCAGGGCAGCGATATCGTCCACGGCCGCGAGTAACGGATGGAAGACTGTCGACGACATGCCCGCAAAGCACTTGGACATGCAGGCCGCCATAAACACGCATTTGTCGCAATCAACCGGCGCCGGAGCCTTTGACGGGCAGCACGGCATGTCGCTTGCCATCTCGTCCGTCGTGGCCGACGGTGACATATCATCCGCCATCGCCTGCATCGAAGCGTGAGAAGACGTCTCGGCCATGACAGGCCGGGAAACTGGAGCCAACGCAAGGCCAGCGATCATCAAGATCGCGAGCAGCCGGCGCATGGCGAAGTTGCGTTTCACGGCCCTAAGGTCTCACAAACTTGCGGCGAATGAAAGGTACCACCATCGGAGCTCGTGGCATAGGGCACCTGACACCAGACCTGAAAGCCGGAAACAAGTGAATCTAAGCGCCGGGTACACCTTCCTGATCGTGGTTCGAATGTGGCAATCTGTAGCGGCGAAGATCCGGAAGCTCGAAATAAACGGTCACTTAACTACCCGTTCGGCTGGGGTTCATATCAACCCGCCTAAGTTCTCCACCTGGGAATTGGGCCCATCGCGCCTGGCCGCGTTGGGCTTACACAGCGAACGGAGACAAACCATGACCTTAAGAAAAACTCTTCTGATGGCTGCGGTGCTCTTGTTGAGCGTACCCGTGGTGCCCGCACTTGCTCACGATGATGAAGACAACGGTTATAACTCTCACGATCGGTTCCACGACCAATTGTCTGACGCGCACGAACGTGCCCACGAGTACGGTTTTTATAGTCGTGGTGAGCATCGTGCCTATCATCGTGCCCTTCGGGACCTTCATGGCGAGGCTCACGGATATCAATCGGCCCCGCAATACTACTATTATTCGAGGCCTCGTTATTATGGCTACGGCTATCGGGGTTATTAATTCGGTTTTCCGACTGGGGAAGCTTCGCGCCCCAGTCGAGAGAACCCTTGCAATCCTACGCTGCGGTCTGAGTTACAAGGAAAGGAACTGGAATGTCCCGGAATACGATGACGATAGGTACCCTCGCAGTTTTGGCGATTAGCCTGCTTGCTACTTCAGCCAATGCCCATCCGAAACTGAAATCTGCCAGCCCCGCAGCTGATGTTTCGAGCAAGGTCTCCCCTACGCGGATCAAGCTGAATTTTAGCGAAGGCGTGATCGCGAAATTTTCGGGCGTGGAAATCAAAGATGAAAGTGGGAAGACAATCCCTACCGGCGCCCCGGTGACCGATCCAAAAGACCAGAAGCAGCTCGTCGTGCCCCTGCCAGCGCCGTTGATGGCGGGACATTATACGGTCACCTGGCATGCTGTTTCCGAAGATACCCACCGCGTGAAGGGGGAGTATTCGTTCGGGGTCGATCGTTAATGCTTGAAGCAGTTGCGCAGTATTAACCAACGCTGCTGCTGCGGGTTAATTCGAAGTCCAAGCGCCTCAGCCGACATTTTTCGTGCCGACGAAGTGCATAAAGGGTTGTCGGCCATTCGCACTGAAGAGAACGATGTCATACCGCTGAGGTGCACCGCTCTCCATTCCCGGTGACCCGGCGGGCATGCCGGGGACGGCCAATCCGATCGCGGTCGGTCGTTTTTCCAGGAGTCGTCGGACGGCCGCCGCCGGGACATGCCCCTCCAGCACGTATCCATCGACCTCAGCCGTGTGGCAAGCCGCGAGATCGGCTGGCACACCCAACCGTTTTTTGACGGGCTGAAGATCTGTGGTCTCCTCAACCGTAACGGCGAAGCCGGCATCTTTGACATGTTGCACCCAGCCCGCGCAGCAACCGCAGTCTGGATCCTTATGAACAAGGATCGCTGGAGTCTGGGCAAACACAGAACCCGACGGCATGACCAATGCCAACCCAACTATCCCGAGTGCGGTTCGCCGCGTTAGACTGCGAGAATGAACGATCGATGGACTGCTCATGATTTGCCCTCCAATATCCATTGGCCCGGTTGCTTCGTCATCATTGACCGATCGCCGGTCGCATGGTTCCCAAAACGCTCACCACCAAAAGAACCATGAGACCTAAGAACTGCTCGCCGAGCACATGGTAGCGCAGTCTGGCAGTCCAGACCGTCGAACCGTTCCGATCATCTGTCCGAGCCTTGGTCAGCGACGGAACTATCCAGAACCTGTTCGAACCCGCGAGCGCCAGCATGCCGGCAAAAAGAGCCAGCTTCACGATGAGCAGCTGTCCATATGGCGTTGCAAACAGGGCGGAAACGTTGCCGATCAGAAACACGCCATTGAGGACCCCTGATCCAATGAGCGTCGCAACCGCAACATACCCCATGCCGGAAAAGCGGAGCAGTATCTCATTCAAGTCGCTTCTCTGCGCAGGTTCCCTCTCTCGACCGTGTAACAATAGGATGTAACCGAGCGGCACCAGTCCTCCCAGCCATGCGCCGGCGGCAAGCAGGTGTGCCGCATCCGACACTACATGGATTTTGCCCTCGACCCCCTCCTCGATTTGAGAGTGACCCACTCCCGCCAATGAGATCAACAGCACGGCGGCCAGAACCGGCGTGATCAGATCCCGGCGGGGGCTGAATTTTGAAACGACGCGATTCCAAAACAGGCCGACCATGATGATCGAGAGGACAAGCCGGGCGGTCCACACCCTGCCAAAACTCATTTCGTTCAATACCATCCACAGCACCTCGCGATCGGCAACGCCGGCCAACGTACCACTCATGTTTGCGACCGAGAAGGCAAACCAAAGCAGGCCGCTGAGCAGCGCAGCGACAGCGGCCGAGAGAAGCACGGCCTGCCGCCAGCGAAAGAGCTCCTTCGGTTCGGTAGCCGCATAGGCGTACAGCGGAAAAAACGACACACCGGCGAGCGTGGTCACCGCCCCGTAGTGCAGAAGCCGCGCGACTACGAGTCCAAGATCGATCATTAGCGCGCCACGCTGAACGAGTAATTGCCTTTGACTCGATGGGTATCGTCAGACACCGCGTGCCACTCGACCTTGTAGTCGCCCGCGGGCAGTTGCTCCTTGACCGGCACTATTAGCAATTTCTTGTTGGCCGGATCGCTCGCGGACTTGCCCGTCGGGATCACTTTGCCTGTTTGGTCCTTCACCTCAACGCCAGACAATTGTGGGATCACGTTTTCGTTGAACGTGATCCTTATCTGCTTGGGCGACGTCGTCATGGCTCCTCCAGCAGCGGGCTCGGCCGATTGGAGCTCCGGATGAGCATACGCGGCGCTACCAAACAGGCTTACCGTGATCATGCTGACGGCGGCCATTGAAGTCATTTTCGACACTTAGTCTCTCCTTCGATGTTTCGGATTGTGTAATTTTGTCTTCACGGAATGGTGGGGACGAGCATCAAACCGCCCCTACCATTCATCAAGTCGGGTCCCTCAGCGTCCGCGATTCAGTCCTGATTGTGCTTGTGGTGCGCCGGAGCCTGAGGCTCATATCCCCTCAGTTCGGCGTAGCGCCGTATTTGAGAGGGCTGAAGGATCGCACGCGCCTGCAAATGGTAGCGCAAGTGGGCGTTGCGTAGGCGCGCCTGGGTTTCGCCGATATTCTCCGTTGCGGCCTTAAGCTGCTGCTCCGAAATAACGTTTTCGGCGAATAACCGATCGAGCTTGTCCTCCTGCGCAACGAGATTTTCTCCGATCGGAATCGTCTCTGCTTTCATCGCATTGAACATCCCTTTCAGATTGGAAAGCTGCTCGGAAGTGAGCCCGAGTTGGTCGGACAATTCGACTAGATGGCTAGGTCCGGGATAACCGTTGAGTTCGGCAGCAAGCGCCAAGCCAATTCCGCGTCCGGCCCTAAGGTCAGCAACTTGTTGATCGGACAGAGCCTTGATCGGGCGGCTCTGCAACCCTGAATAGGGTTGGGCAGATTGCGCCAGAGCGGTCGATGAGAAACCGGCCAAGACCGCGATAACCCAGACCGTGATTGGAAAGACACTTCTTTTCATGTTGGTCCTCTTGTTTGAGTTTCTCGATTGCTACGCGAGCGCTATTTCGATTTTTGAAGCGAAGTAACGGCGATCTGCCCATTTACTCGCCCGGCTTCGAACTGCACCTTGTCCCCGACCTTCACCTGCTTCAGCATCGCGGGATCCTTGACGTGGAACACCATCGTCATGTTGTCTTCATCCATATCGAGGCTCTTGATCGGACCGCTGGTCAGCGTGATTTTGCCGGCCGCCTGGTCGATCTTCTTCACCTCGCCTTTGACCATTGCGTCCTGGGCGGATGCCGCTAACGAAGCGAAGATGGAGAGTGCGAGTGTTGCTGCTGCGAGTTTGCTGAACTTCATTTTCTTTCCTTTCGTGAGATTTGGTTTGGTACGTTACTTGACGACGATCGTTCCGATCATTCCTGCTTCCCGGTGACCCGGGATCAGGCAGGAATATTCGAACTCGCCGACCTTGGTGAACCTCCATACGATCTGATCCGTCTTCTTGGGAGCAAGCCGCTTACCGTTGGGGTCGTCGTGCTCCATGTCCGGATTTTTCTTCATGGACTCGGCGTGCTTGAGGTTTTCCGCCGTAGTGGCGAGAATGAATTCGTGGTCGAGCTCACCGTTGTTGCGCAGCATGAACTTGACCTGCTCGTCCTTTTTGATCTCGATCCTGTTCGGCAAGAACAGCATCTTGCCGCCGGCTTCGGTCATCGTGACCTGAACGATTCTGGCCGGTTTTGTCGCATCGCCCGGCTCGCCGGCGGCGTAGGCTTGGGCGGAAGCGGAAGCGAGCAATATGCCCATCGCGGCAATTCCGGCTTGATACAATTTCTTCATCGGTGAGTTCCTGTTGCTGATTTCATTGTTTCCCTTTCCTCTATTGCCTCTCACATGCCTTTCATTCCCTTCATGTTCATTCCTTTCATGTCTTTCGACTGCGCGGGTTTGCTCTTCTCCTTCGGGGCGACCTGGCGCGGCGCATCGCTTGGCGGCGTCTCGATTTCATATGCGAGCGTGCCCTGCGGGTGCTTGTAGGGACCCGGATCCCTGTAATCGTCGCGTGCAAGCCCCTCGCGTATCTTCATGATGGTGAACATCCCGCCCATTTCGATCGGGCCGAACGGTCCGGATCCCGTCATCATCGGCAGCGTATTGTCGGGCATAGGCATTTCCATCTCGCCCATCGCGCCGCCGGTCGAACCCATCACCATGGCGTCCGGCGCCAGCTTGCCGACTGCCTTGGCCAGGTCCTTCTTCGAGACGCCGATGAAGTTCTTCACGTCGTGGCCCATCGCGTTCATCGTGTGATGCGACTTGTGGCAGTGGAATGCCCAATCGCCGGGATTGTCGGCGAGAAAGTCGAATGCTCTGATGGCACCGACCGGCACGTCAGTCGTCGTCTCGGGCCATTGTGCGCTTTCGGGGACCCATCCGCCGTCGGTGCAACTGACCGCAAAGTTGTGGCCGTGCAGATGGATCGGATGGTTGGTCATGGTGAGATTGCCGATGCGCACGCGCACCCGGTCGCCGAGACGCACTGCCAGCGGATCGATTCCGGGAAACACGCGGCTGTTCCACGTCCACATGTTGAAATTGGTCATCTCGTTGACCTTCGGCAGGTACGTGCCGGGATCGATGTCGTAGGTGCTCATGATGAAGACGAAATCGCGGTCGACCGGGCGGAAGGATGCGTCGCGCGGGTGCACGACGATCATTCCCATCATGCCCATCGCCATCTGGACCATTTCGTCCGAATGCGGGTGGTACATGAAGGTGCCGCTCTTGGTGAACTGGAATTCATAGACGAAGGTCTTGCCGGGTTTGATATGCGGCTGCGTGAGCCCGCCGACACCGTCCATACCGCTCGGCAAGATCACGCCGTGCCAGTGAACGGTCGTGTGTTCGGGCAACTTGTTGGTGACGAAGATGCGGACCTTGTCGCCTTCAACGGCTTCGATGGTCGGTCCCGGCGCCTGGCCGTTGTAGCCCCACAGATAGGCCTTCATGCCTTCGGCTAATTCGCGTTCGACCGGTTCGGCAACGAGATGAAATTCCTTCCAGTCACCGTTCATCCGCCACGGTAACGTCCATCCATTAAGCGTGACGACGGGATTGTAGTCGGGGCCCGCCGTCGGATGGAGCGGCGGCTGCATCGCCGCCTTGTCCATGAACGGCGCTTCGGGGATATTTGCCGCCTGAACACGTCCGCCGATCGCCGTTGCACTTGCGAGCGCCGTTGCCGTGCCAAGAAAACTTCGTCGGGAAAACATGGTTCTCTCCATTTATTGTGCGCTCCCGCCTGCTAGGGCGGTGGCCGGGGTACGGGTCTGTTTTTGCGTTTCGCCGCCACCCCCGCCGTTCACGGCGGTCTTCAATTCCGACTGAGCGAGCCAGAACTCGCGCTTGGCCTCGATGGCAGCACGCAAGGCTGCTATTCGCTGCCTCCCCTCCGTCAGCAAGGCGAACACGTCGATCTGCATGCTGCTGAAGCGCAATCGCGATTCATCGGAGATGATGTTGCGAAGCGGTATCACTTCGCGCTGATAGTGCCCGGCGATATCGTAGGTCGAGCGATAGACCCGGAACGCATCGCGCGCTTCCGAGCGCACGTTCACTGCCTTCTCCGTGAGACGATTGAATGCCTGATTGTAGGTTTCCGCAGCCTGCCGGACTCGCACTTCGCCTCCATCGAAGATCGGAATTTGAAACTGCACGTCGAAACCACGCTCGCTAAAGGACGTGCCGGTCGGGTCGCGGGTTTTTCGGTCGACCCCCGCGACATCCAGCATCGTGACGAAACGTGTTGCCTCCGTGAGGTTGAGGGACTTCGCAAGCGCTGCAAGTTCGATGCGGGCGATCTGAAGATCGATCCGATGTTCGACCGCGTCGACCTCGATGCCCGGCAGCGAGAGTGGACGCCGCGGAAGCGGCGGCAGTTTTTGCGGCAGCCGGAAACCCAGATCGCCGTCCCACAATCCGAGCAAACGTATTAGGCGTTCCCTGGAACTGGTGGCATCCTGACGCAGTGTTGCGAGGTCGGCCGTCGTTTCTGCATAGAAAACCTGTTCACGGGCCTGATCGAGCTTGTTCAATGCGCCGGTCTGGCCGAGCTTTAATGCAAGCTGTGCTGTCGATTCCGCCGTGGACTTGGCGTCAGTCAAGAGTCCGACCAGTTCGTTGGCCGCGACGGCGCGAAAGTAAGTCCGCCGGACTTCGGCGGCGAGCCGCAGCGTCTCTTCGGCTGCACGCAGTTGCGCTTGCTGGAAACGCTGTCGCGCGATCTCCGACCGAAATGGCAGGGTCGACAGGGCTAGAACGTTGCCGACGACCTGACGCTCGGCTTCAAGCGCACCATTTCCGGCGATGCGGAAGATCGAGAACGTCGGATTGGGCGGCAGGCTTTCCTGAACCATGCCCGCTTCGGCCAAAGCCAATTCATTGTACGACGCCTGCAGGCCCCGATTGTTCAGGAGCACTATCTGCACCGCCGAATCGACGGTCAAGGAACGGCCAAGAAGACGCTGAACAGCATTGCGCGCCTCCTCCGCATCGTCGGTCGTGCGAATGGAAATGACATCCTTCTTGAGGGTCTCACCCGTAACATTGGCAACGACCGTCATTCCGCCATCGGGCGAGAATGTTGCGCATCCCGACAGCGCAAGCGTCGAAAGCAGCGCGGCTAAGTACGCAGGCTTCAATCGAAGCCGGCTTACTGGGGCTTGAGTTGGGACGATTTCGAAATTTTTGTGCATCACCCGCCCCTACTGGTCCGACTTCGGCGCTGGAGCGACGCGGTCGTTTTGTTCTCGCCAAGAGGACGGAGCTGTCGGGCGACGGCTGGCGAAGGGAGCGATGGTCGAGCGGTAGCCCACGCCGGCTACCCTCGCGCCGGGGTCCGCGGGATCGGCGCCCGCCAACGGCGCCGTCGTCGGCATGCATCCGCCGAGCGCGAGGGCCGTGACGGCCATCCCTGCAAGCGTCGGAAATCTGAGACCGAATATTGTTTCCACTGCCGAACGAACGGCAGCGAGAATCGCCCCAAGCTGCGCTAGCATTTTGTTCTCCTTGAACTGACGATGGACCACAGGTGCGCGTGCCCTCAGCGGGCGCGGTACCGCGTCGTTTTGGTCAGGTCAGGAAATGGGGGGACGATAGTGCCGCGGGGGAGCGTTATCGGTCACCTTACGGCAGCCTTCGACCTTGCAATGAGCAGTCGGCGCGGAAGGTTTCACGATATCGATCAGCGTCGCCGGGAGCGCGGTAACGCACGTCAGCCCGCAGCATTGTCCGTCGGACGAATGCGGAGCTTTCTCCGGGGACGATTTGCCGTTCAGGGCCGTCGATATCGAGCGGTCGCTGGAATTCGTGTGCGAATAAGCGCCGAGATGGTCGTGCATGTGGCCGTCCTTGTGGACATGCTGCACCGATACATCATTGTGCACGTGGACCACGCCGGGTCCGTGACTGGCGTCGGTCAGGCAAGGCGCAACGGCCTGCGAGCCGGGCAGCGCGAAGGAGATCGTCGGCGCCAGCACGCAAAGAAGATATACGAACGCAAGCATCCAGCCTGCACGCCATCTCCTCGCTGTGGTCAACCGCACAAACATCCCTGAACCAATCAACCTGTCGCCTGTTAGCGGTCGCAAGCATACGCTCGAACAGAGTTCACGCCAAGCCTGAACTCGGAATCCAGTTTAGCGGTCAGATCGACCAATCACGGCCATCAGTTCGGATATTTTTTCTCGCTGATCGGCCTTGTTGCCGCTCGTGATCGCGTGTTCGACGCAATGCGACACGTGATCCCTGAGCACTTCTTCCTCGACGCGCCGCAGCGCGGCCCGGACCGCGGAGATCTGCGTGACGATATCGATGCAATAGCGGTCCTCGTCGACCATTTTGGACAGGCCGCGAACCTGGCCCTCGATCCGGCCCAGGCGTTTTTGACAGGATGCCTTGATGTCTTTTCTCATGCAGCCTATATACCCCTACCAGGTATGGGTTGCAAGTGGGTACGATGGAGAATTCGATGACCAAGACCGAAAACGCGGATGCACGCATCGCTTCGAAAAGTTCCGGGTGCTGCAGCGGAGCCCACGATCACTCCGGTCACGGTCACGGGCATCATGACCATCACGCTGGCGGCAAGGCGAGCGTGCGCGATCCCGTCTGCGGAATGACGGTTGACCCCGCAACGAGCCGGCATCGGTTCGACCATCGCGGCGAAACCTTTCATTTCTGCTCGGCCGGCTGCCGGACCAAATTCGCCGCCGATCCGCAAAAATATCTCGACAACAGCACCCCAAAAGCCGCCGCGCCGGAGGGCACGATCTATACCTGCCCGATGCATCCGCAGATCCGCCAGGTCGGTCCCGGAAGCTGCCCGATCTGCGGCATGGCGCTGGAGCCCGAGGTGGCATCCCTCGACGCGCCGCCCAATCCTGAACTTGCGGATATGACACGCCGCTTCTGGGTCGGCCTCGTGCTCGCCCTCCCAGCGGTCGTTCTGGAAATGGGCGGTCATCTGGTCGGCGGTCACGGCGGGGTCGATCAAACCCTGTCGAACTGGATTCAGCTGGTGTTCGCCACACCTGTTGTCGTCTGGGCCGGTTGGCCGTTCTTCGTGCGAGGCTGGCAATCGCTGCTGACGCGCAACGTCAACATGTTCACTTTGATCGCGATGGGCACAGGCGTGGCCTATGTCTACAGCGTCGTTGGTACCGTCGCGCCCGATATTTTCCCGGCAACTTTTCGCGGGCACGGCGGGGCGGTTGCGGTCTATTTCGAAGCTGCCGCTGTCATCACCGTCCTGGTCCTGCTTGGCCAGGTTCTCGAACTCCGCGCTCGCGAAGCGACGTCCGGCGCGATCAGGGCGCTTCTCGAACTGGCGCCTAAAACCGCCCGTCGCATCGGCGATGACGGCGCCGACCATGAGGTCGAGATCGACAGTCTGGCTGTCGGCGACAAATTGCGCGTTCGGCCGGGAGAGAAAGTGCCGGTAGACGGCGTCATCCTCGAAGGCCGCTCATCCCTCGACGAATCCCTGGTGACTGGCGAATCCATGCCTGTCAGCAAGGAGGCCGGCGGCAAGGTGATCGCGGGCACGCTCAACCAATCCGGCGGGTTCGTGATGCGCGCCGACAAGGTCGGGCGCGACACGCTGCTTTCCCAGATCGTCAAGATGGTCGCGGAGGCGCAGCGCTCGCGTGCGCCGATCCAGCGGCTGGCCGATCAGGTCGCCGGCTGGTTCGTGCCACTGGTGATCGCGGTTGCTTTGGTCGCCTTTGGCGCCTGGGCTTTGTTCGGACCGGAACCCCGGATGGCGTACGGCCTGGTCGCAGCCGTGAGCGTTCTGATCATCGCCTGTCCCTGCGCGCTCGGGCTGGCCACACCGATGTCGATCATGGTCGGCGTCGGGCGCGGTGCACAAGCCGGCGTGCTGATCAAGAATGCCGAAGCGCTGGAGCGCATGGAAAAGGTCGACACGCTGGTGGTCGACAAGACGGGGACGCTAACCGAAGGCAAGCCCAGGATTGTCGCGATCATTCCCGCCGCCGGGTTTCAGGAGAACGAGATTCTGCGGCTGGCCGCCAGCGTCGAACGCGCCAGCGAACATCCTCTCGCTGATGCGATCGTTCGGGCCGCCAAGGAGAGAAATCTCGATTTGAGCAAGGTGGAAGAGTTCGACGCGCCAACCGGCAAGGGTGCGACCGGCAGGGTCGATGGCAAGACCGTTGTTCTGGGCAATTCGAACTTCCTGGCATCGCTCGGTATCGAAACACAGTCATTGAATGAAGAAGGCGAACGTCTGCGCGGCGATGGCGCCACGGTGATCAATATCGCGGTCGACGGAAAGCTGGCTGGGCTGTTTGCCATCGCCGATCCAGTCAAGCAATCGGCGCCGGAGGCATTAAAGGCGCTGGCGGCGGAAGGCATCAAGGTCATCATGCTGACCGGGGACAACCGGACCACGGCCAACGCCGTCGCGCGGAAGCTCGGGATCACCGATGTCGAGGCGGAAGTGCTTCCGGATCAGAAGATCGCCGTGGTCACCAGACTGCAAAAGGCCGGGCGGATCGTCGCGATGGCCGGGGACGGCGTCAACGACGCCCCGGCGCTGGCCGCAGCCGACGTCGGTACCGCCATGGGAACCGGCACCGACGTCGCGATGGAGAGTGCCGGCATAACCCTGCTGGGAGGCGATCTCAGCGGCATCGTTCGCGCGCGCCGGCTCTCGCAGGCGACCATGAGCAATATCCGGCAGAATCTTTTCTTCGCCTTCATCTACAACGCCGCCGGCATCCCGATCGCCGCGGGCATCCTCTATCCCGGTTTCGGCATCCTGCTCTCGCCGATCATTGCCGCCGCGGCCATGGCGCTGTCGTCGGTGAGTGTCGTTGGCAATGCGTTGCGATTGCGCGTGACGCGATTATGAGTAGTCGCATCAGAAAGTCAGGCCGCCACGCCCGACTTTCTGTCAGGCAACCCGGCGCGGGCGAGCCCTCCGTAGAGCGGCTCGCCCGGCATTTCCGATCGCAGGATCGAGCGCACCGCTACTAGTCTTTCGATATCGATGCCGGTTGCAAAACCCTTGCTTTCGCAGAGAAACACCAGGTCCTCGAACACGACATTGCCGGTGGCACCGGGCGCGAACGGGCAGCCGCCGAGGCCGCCGAGCGAGCCGTCGAGGATGCGCGCGCCCGCATCGAGCGCGGCGGACGCATTGGCGATGCCCATGCCCCTGGTATCGTGCAGATGAACGCAGACCGGCTTCGCGCCCGACATTTTCACGATCGCCTTGGTCAGCTCTCCCACCTGCTTCGGGCCGGCATAGCCAACGGTATCGGCGACGGCGACGAAATCGACGCCGGCCTCAAGGCATTTTTCAGCCAATTTGATCACTTCCCGCGGATCTACCGGACCCGTAATCGAACAACCCAGCGCCATCGATATCGCCGCATTGACGATCGGCTTGTGCGCGCTGGCGTCGCGCAACTCGCAAAGCCGCTTCACGTTGGCAATGGCCTGCTCGCGGGATCTGTTCGCATTGGCCTGGCTATGCTCTTCGGTGGCCGAGACCACCGAGGCGATTTCAGCAACGCCCGAGGCCAGCGCCTCATTGACGCCGCGCTCGTTTAGCGCCAGCGCGATGCCGTGCGCGCCCGGAAGCCCTGCCACGGTCTTGACGATCTCGCGCACATCGGCGAACTGCGGAAACGTGGACGCGGGCAGGAACGAGCCGACTTCGAAATGCCGCACGCCCGCAGCGTATTCGTCGCGCACCCAGCGCTGCTTCGCCGCCGTGGACGGAAACGTCTTCACCATTTGCAGGCCGTCTCGCAAGCCTACTTCACGCAGGGTTGCGCGATCGTCGGGATAAACGTCTTGAACGCGGGTCATGCGAGCCTCGCAGCGCTTTTGCCGGTTGGGGAGAATTGCTGGTCTTCGAGTTCGGATCGAACAGCTTCCGTGTCGGCGCCCAGAACAGGCACTTTCAAACCTTCGCCGATGCTGGCGCCGTTCCACTCGATCGGCAACGCGGGAACGCGGAACGCTTCGCCATCGGCATTGGTATTATTGACGAGGCCGCCGGCGCGCAGGACATGCGGATCGCTGAACAGATCCTCGGGGCGATTGATCGGCGAGAAGCAGATGTTCAGCCGGTCGAGCGTTGCGGAAAGCTCAGTCGCGTTCCAGCGTTTGATGACTTCGGCGGCCCGCGGAATGATTCTGGACCGGGCCAGGATGCGATCCGTGGTGGTGCGCAGCGCGGGATCGTCCAGGAAGTCCTGCAAGCCGAACTCCCGGCAAAAGCTCTGCCAGTGGCCTTCGGTGACGACGCCGATGAAAATGCGCTCTCCATCAGCGGTCTCGAAGATATCGTAGATCGGCCAGGCGTGTTCGCGCTCCGGCATCGAGCGCGGCTTGTTGCCGGTCATCTCGTACTCGACCATGTGCTGGGCGACGAGAAACAGGCAGTTTTCGAATAGTCCGATGCGGATGTCGGCTCCCTTAGCGCCGCCACGCTTCTGGTAGAGCGCGGCGAGAATCGCGATCGCGCCGAACATGCCGCCCATGATGTCGTTGGCGGATGAACCGACGCGCTGCGGCTTGGCACTTGTGCCGGTCATGGCGGCGAGCCCCGACATCATCTGCACCACCTCGTCCAGCGCCGGGCGATGCTCGTAGGGACCGGACAGAAAGCCCTTGTGGCCTGCGACGATCAGATGCGGATGCCGCCGGCGCAACTCTTCGGGGCCGAGCCCCTGTTTTTCCAACTGGCCGTCACGGAAATTTTCCAGAAACACATCGGCGCTCGCCAACAGCCGATCCATCGTCTCGCGGTCGTCTGGTTTGGCGAAATCGAGCACGACGCTGCGCTTGCCGCGGTTGAACAGCGGGAAGAACGAAGTTCCCATGCCGCCGAGGCTGCGGGTCTTGTCGCCTGTGGGCGGCTCGACCTTGATGACCTCGGCGCCGAGCTGCGCCAGGATCATGCCGCAGGTCGGCCCCATCACCATGTGGGTCATCTCAATGACCCTCACGCCCGTCAACGGCAGATCCTGCGTGCTCATTGGCGTCTCCCGGGGTTCCCTAAAGCTTAGGTTTGTAGAACAAATTAGGCTTCCGAGCGCTATCTGCTAAATATAATCGTGGCAAGCGACGACTAAAAGCGCGCAACGCTGCAATGCGTCCCGCGCCCAAAAAAGACAAATACGGGGGAGAAAATCATGAGTGCCATCGGCATCGACACTGGGCTTGATCTTGCTGCAACGCACGGCGGGCCGGATGAGATATCGCGACGGCTCGAGAGCCTGCCCGCCTCATCCTATCTGTGGCGCCTGGTGATCCTGTTGTCGCTCGGCGGCTGGTTCGAGGTCTATGACCTGTTCTTCACCGGCTATATCGCGCCGGGCCTCAACCGCAGCGGACTGTTGACCACCACGACGCAGGCCTTCTTCGGCTTTTCAGGGATCGGCGCCTTCGTCGCGGCGACCTTTGCCGGGCTGTTCGTCGGCACCTTCTTTCTGGGCTTTCTGGCCGACCGGTTCGGACGGCGGTCGATCTTCACCTATGCGCTGCTCGGTTATACCGCGGCGTCGGTGGCGATGGCGTGCCAGACCACGTCCAGCGGCGTGCTGCTGTGGCGATTCATCGCCGGAATCGGCATCGGCGTCGAGATCATCACCATCGACGCCTATATCACCGAGCTGGTGCCGAGCTGGATGCGGGGCCGTGCGTTTGCGGTCAATCAGGCGGTGATGTTCACCGCGGTCCCCGTCGTTGCGTTTTTGTCGTGGTGGCTGGTGCCGCTGTCGCCATATGGAATCGATGGCTGGCGCTGGGTGGTGCTGATCGGCGCCGCCGGCAGCATGGTGATCTGGATCCTGCGGCTGTTCGTACCGGAAAGCCCGCTCTGGCTCGCGCGCCATGGCAGAACCGAGGAAGCCGTCAAAATTCTAAGGGCGCTCGAAGCCAACGCGGGCGCCGCCCCTGCGCGTCCGGAACGTATCGCCGGTGCGCCGCCCGCGCGCGCGGTGGCGAAAGCGGGTTATGCGGATCTGTTCAAGCCGCCGTATTTGTCGCTCGTCGCCTTGTTCATGATCTTCAATTTCTGCCAGGCCTTCGGCGTCTACGGTTTTGCCAACTGGGTTCCTGCGCTGCTGGTCGAAAAAGGCATCACCGTCACCAAGAGCCTGCAATATTCCTTCATCATCGCCTTCGCCTATCCGATTGCGCCGCTTCTCGCCGCAAGCTTTGCCGACCGGTTCGAGCGCAAATGGATCATCTGCGGCGCGGCGGTCGCGATCGCCGCGTTCGGGATGGCGTTTTCGCAGTTCGCGCAGCCCGCGCTCTTGATCCTGTGCGGCGTGTTGATCACGGCGGCCAACATGACCATGTCCTACGCCTATCACGCCTATCAGACCGAGGTGTTTCCGACTTCGATTCGCGCGCGGGCATCGGGTCTGGTTTATTCGATGAGCCGGGTCAGCGCGACATTCTCGGGCTTCATCGTCGCCTATGTGCTGCGCGAGGCCGGCGTCGGCGGGGTGTTCGGCCTGATCACGTCAGCGATGGTCGTCGTGATTGTTGCGATCGCGACTTTCGGCCCGAACGTACGCGGCAAGCCGCTCGATGCTTGATGGAGTCCGGCCAGGCTCTTGCCCCAAAAATGCATTCACCTTTCCTGGAGCGCGAGAGTGACGTCGTACACGCCGCGATCTTCGGCGTTGGTCGTGACTTTAAAACCCAATTCCCGGACATTTTGAGCATAACGGAATTTTCCCGGAGAATCTGGCCGTAGATGCGGCTCAGGCCTTGGGATTTCGCGTATTCGATGATCAGTTGCATCAGGGCCCAACCCAAGCCTCTGCCCTTGAGGTCCGATCTCAGCAGCACCGCGTACTCGCCGGCTTCGCGGCTCGAGTCGGTGTGAAGCCGGACGACACCGAGCGTCTCATTACTGACTTCATCGAGGGCAACAAAGGCCATCGCGCGCGCATAATCGAGCTGCGTCAGGCTGGCGATGAATTGAGGCGAGAATTCCTTGATGGAATCGAAGAAACGAAGCCGCAAATCTTCCTTGCTCACATGTGCCAGAAGGTCGCGAATCGACAGATCGTCATCCGGCATGATCGGCCTAACAAATACCCGCCAGCCATCCCCGAGAACGAGATGCCGTTGCCACTGCAGATCGTCCGATCGAAACGCTGACATCCGGACACCAAAGGCTGTTTCCACGCGCATCCAGTCCGGCGCCGCAAGATATTTCTTTGCATGAGCGACAAGTTGCGCATCGCCTGGATGGTCGACAGTTTCGGACGCCAACAATAAGCTTGGTTGGCCCGCGATACCTCCTACCCTTGCCCAAACGCACGGATATATCTACCTCTCGCGAGGGCTTTTTCGGAGAACTTGACCATCATGTTAGATGCCGCCGTGAAGGCGCTTTCGCAAATCCTGTCGCCGCCGATGCGGTCGATCCTGTGGCGATCGATTGGCTTGGCGCTGGTGCTGATCGTGGTGCTGGCGATCGGCCTGCAACGGCTGCTCAGCTGGTTTGCGACATCAGGCGAAGGCTGGGCCGAGGCGATGCTCGGCCCGGGCTTCCACACGCCGCTCAATGTCCTTGCATGGATTGTCTCGATCGCGGCCGGTCTCGGCGTCGTGTTCGGCGCGGTGTTTTTGATGCCTGCGATCACCTCGCTGGTGGCGAGCGTGTTCGTCGACGAGGTCGCCGATCACGTCGAGCGCGAACACTATCCGGCGGAGCGTCCCGGCACGGCGCTGCCGCTCGGCGTTGCCATGACCGAAGGCGTCAAGACCGCGCTGCTGACGTTTCTGGTCTATCTGATCGCACTGCCGTTCGTGTTCGTCGCCGGCGCCGGCTTCATCGCGTTCTTTATCGCCACCGCTTGGCTGCTGGGGCGGGAATATTTCGAACTCGCGGCGATGCGGTTCCGTACGCCCGCGGAAGCCAAGGCGATGCGCAGGCAAAATGCCGCAACCGTGTTCACCGCGGGACTCGTGATCGCAGCGTTCGTTTCGATCCCGATCGTCAATCTGGCGACGCCGCTGTTCGGCATGGCCTTCATGGTTCACATGCACAAACGGCTGAGCGGGCCTAGGCCCGAGCTGATCGATCCGGGCCGAAGGCAAGAAATTTCCGCGCGTTGATTGACAATCCCGGCCTCTATGGCCGGGACAATCCGAACCGCCGCATCAGGGCCTGCGCGGCGCCGAAAGGCGTCGGCGTGAAAGGCCCCGGTGGCGCCTTGGTCATCAGAACCACAAATCCAAGGGCGGCAATCGCAAGCCAGAACGTCAGCCAAAAGCCGTCGATATAGGCAAGGACGTTGGACTCGCGCTGCACCAGCGCCGACAGCGACCCCAATGCCCGTCCCGGCGCGGTTGCTGCGCCGTGACCTGCAAAGCTGTCCGAAAGTTGCTTGAGAAACCGGGCGACGTCGGCGCTGCCGTTTTCGAGATGCTGCCCGAGAAAATTAGAGTGGATTTGTTCGCGGACGCGCAGCCAGGTACCCATCAGCGCCACGCCGATCTCCGCCCCGCCGAGCCGCATGACCTGGATATAGGCCGCGAACGCAGTCGCGCGGGTAAAATCAGAGTTGGACAGCGCGATGAGGATGATGGGCAGAAGGGTGAACGCCTGCCCGATCGATTGCAGAAGAACGATCGTAACGAAATCGCCGAGCCGCCAGTCGTGCGTCAGTTGCGTTCCGAGCAGGTTAGCTGTGGCGAAAGCCGACAGGCCTATGATCAGCACGCCGCGCGGATCGACATGCCTGAGCAGAAAGATCGACACCGGCACCATCACGAACATCGGCAGGGCGCCATACACCACCAGCAGCACGCCGGTTTGTTCGGGCCGCAGTTGGCCGACAACGGCGAGGAAATTCGGCACCAGCGATGAATTGGACAGGCTGGTGAGCGCGTAGAGAATGATTACCACCAGCGAGAGCCCGACATTGCGCGAAAACAGTACGCTGACATGGGCCCACGGCCGGCGAACGATGGTCTCGTTGATGAGAAAGGCGACGAACAGCACGCCGCCTCCAATCAGCAGCGCCGCGACCGTGCCGGATTCCAGCCAGTCGAGACGATTGCCCTGATCGAGGCCGGCGTAAATCATCGAAACGCCGGTACCGAGCAGCAGCATTCCGCCCCAGTCGGCGTCCCTGAGCACCTCCCGGTTGACCGGTTCACGCGGCGTACCGAGGTAGACCATCAATCCCATCAGCGGCGCGATGACCACGCCCTGCCAGTACAGCCACTGCCATCCCCAATGATCGACGTAAAAGCCGACCAGCGAGGTACTGGTATCCAGCGAGAACCCAACCCGGATCGAATAGATCGCGATCGCCGGCAGCCACCATCTGATCGGCAGATTACGAAAGACGATCATCAGGGTCGCGGGAACAAACGTGCCGAGCAACATGCCGTGAACGATGCTGAGCGCGATCAGCGCGGGGTAGTCGCGCACGAACGGGATCACCAGCGAGATCAGCGCGTAGACAAGGCTCGGAATGCCCAGAACGCGGCGCAGGCCGAATGCGGTTGCGAGCCAGGCCACGGCCGGCGCGATGAATATCTGCGAGCCGATCGCCGCGGTTGAGAGCCAGGCGCCCTCGTCGAAACCAAGCGAAAAAGCGCCGCGCAGATCCGGCAATCCGACCGAGGTTAGCCGGCTGTCGAAGTTAGCAAGAAACGAGCCGAGCAGCACCGCGCCGACCGCAAACAAGGGTTGCGGCGCGATGCCGCCACGCGAGAGCGGCCCCCGGTCGACGCTGCTACTTTCCGCCATCCGCGCCCGCTTCGTCGGTGTGAATCCGGGTAACAACCGACATCCCCGGCAGCAGGCGCTCCAGCAACGGCTGGCCCTGGTCGAGCGCGATCCGAACCGGAATGCGCTGAACCACTTTGGTGAAATTGCCGGTGGCGTTATCGGGCGGCAACAGCGCGACTTGCGATCCACTGGCGGGCGCAATTCGCTCGACGCGGCCCTGCAGCTTCTCGTTCGAGAAGCTATCGACGGTGACGTCGACGGGCTGGCCTGGCTTAACTCTCGTAAGCTGGGTCTCCTTGTAGTTGGCGATCACGTAAACACTCGGCAGCGGCACGACGTTGATCAGGTTGCTGCCGATGTTGACGTAGTCGTTCGGCTGAACTTGCCGCTCGCCAACGACGCCATCGAACGGTGCGACGATTTTGGTGTAGCCGAGCCTGAGCCGGGCCGCGGCCAGCGCAGCCTTGGCGCCCAGCAGGTCCGCCGCACGCTGCTTCTTGGTTCCGGACAGCACTTCGAGCTGGTGGCGCTGCGCCGCAATCAAGGCCCGGCTCGCCCGAACATCAGCCTGTGCGCGGGCGTAGCCTGCCGTGGCGTGTTCAAGCTTTTGCCGGGTGCCGGCTTCCGTCTGCGTCAGGGACTGTTGCCGCTCCTGCTCCTGACGGGTTTCGACCTCCTGAGCGAGCGCTGACACCTGCTGCGCCTCGCCTTGCGCGATGGTCGCGTATTGCAGCTCGACCTGGTTGTCGAGATTGTCGAGCGCCGCCTGTGCGCCGGCGACGCCGGCCTCCGCCTGGGCGACCTGGGCTTCGTAATCGGCGGGATCGATCTGAACCAGGAGGTCGCCAGCCTTGACGCGCTGAAAATCCTTCGCGGCGACGATGAGAACCTCACCGGCAACCCGGCTGCTCAGCCGTGTCAGCTCGGCCCTGATATACGCATCGTTCGTGGTCTGGATCACCGCGCTGCCGACCCAGGCATCCCAGCGCAGCGTCGCCAGCACGATAAATCCCAATGCGGCCAGCACAGCGAACAATGGAAGCGCAAGGCGGCTGTAGGTACTGCGCATTCCCTGCGGCGCCAGCGTATTGGCTGCCGCAGCGGCGGTCGGCGCGGATGCTGTTGATCCAGTCTGACCGGCTGATGGTGCCGGGCTAATCTGATCCTGCTGACTCAAGGGACGCCCCTCTCCTAACTCATTCTTCCCGCTGCGAAGCACAAGGGAAGGTTCCGCATCCTGGACGATGCGGGTAGATATGATGGTAATCATGCCTCAAACCGTCTTCTCCCGCCAGCGGCAGAGATCGTTGATCAGGCATACCTCGCAGCGTGGCTTGCGCGCCAGACAGGTGTAGCGGCCGTGCAGGATCAGCCAGTGATGCGCGTGCAGCATGAACTCAGGCGGGATCACGCGCTCAAGACCAAGTTCCACCTCGAGCGGCGTATTGCCGGGCGCCAAACCCGTGCGATTGCCGACCCGAAACACGTGGGTGTCGACCGCCATGGTGTGTTCGCCGAACGCCATGTTGAGCACGACATTGGCGGTCTTGCGGCCGGCGCCGGGCAGCGACTCAATTTCAGCGCGGGTGCGCGGCACCTCGCCGCCGAACTCGGCGATCAGTTTTTCCGACAGCGCTATGACGTTCTTCGCCTTGTTGCGGTAGAGCCCGATGGTCTTGATGTAATCGCGCACTCTGTCCTCACCGAGCGCCAGCATCTTTTGCGGCGTGTCGGCAACCGTAAACAGCGCGCGTGTCGCCTTGTTGACGCCGGCGTCGGTCGCCTGCGCCGACAGGACGACCGCGACCAACAGCGTGTAGGGGTTGAGGTGTTCGAGTTCTCCCTTTGGCTCGGGATTGGCTTTGCGAAAGCGGCTGAACGCCTCGTAGATCTCCGCAGCGGTCCAGGGTTTTACCTTTTTGGTCGCCGCGTTCGGCTGCCCCGGTTTGGCCGCAGCCTTTTTTGCTGATTTTTCTCGCCCCGGTCTTGCCACAGGCAATTTAAGAGCATTCTTGGCGCGTTTTGCGGCTGGGGGTTTCAATTCGGGCCGATGTCTGCGGGTGATTTTCGCCATCATCCGGGTATACTGACAGGGCATGACCGCAGGCAACGATTTTGATCCGGACGTGGCGCAGCCGGAATTGTTCTCCGCGCTGCTGACGCCGCACCGCTCGCTGAACCGCACCGGTTTCCTGGTGCTGATGGGATTTCTCAGCGCGGTCAGTTTCGCCGCGGGGCTCGCGTTTCTGATGATGGGCGCGTGGCCGGTGTTGGGCTTTTTCGGCCTCGATGTGCTTGCGATCTACTGGGCATTCCGGGTCAATTTCCGTCGCGCCAAAGCAACCGAAGAAATCCGGGTGACACCGTCTGAACTGCGTGTGCGCCGGGTCAGCCATCGCGGCCACGTGGTCGAATTTGTGCTCAATCCGCTTTGGGTGCAGCTCGATCAGAAATGCCACGCGGAATTCGGCATCGAAAAACTATACCTGCTCTCAAAAGGCCGCCGCGTGTCGATCGCGAGCTTCCTCGGGCCTGACGAAAAGGCCAGCTTTGCCAAAGCTTTAACGGCAGCACTACAGGCCGCGCGGCGCGGCCCGACCTATAATCCGGTCTCATGAAGTGCTGTCGGGAATCGGGTGGTTTGGATACCGCCCCCGGCCTACATCAGACCCATGATGAACCTCGCCATGAATGAGCACCGCCTCACAAAACCGGGCCCCCAGAACGCCGCGCTCCGCGACTACGATTCGGTGCGGCGCGCCATCGCCTTCATCTCGGAGCACTGGCGCACGCAACCGACCATCGAATCGATGGCGGATGCGGCCGCCGTGACGCCGGACGAGCTGCACCATCTGTTTCGCCGCTGGGCCGGGCTAACGCCAAAGGCCTTCATGCAGGCGCTGACGCTCGATCATGCCAAGGGCTTGCTGCGCGATTCCGCCAGCGTGCTCGACGCCGCCCTCGACTCCGGGCTTTCCGGCCCGGGTCGGCTGCACGACCTGTTCGTCACCCACGAGGCGATGTCGCCGGGCGAATGGAAAACTGGCGGTGCCGGCATGACGCTGCGCTACGGATTTCATCCCTCGCCATTCGGCACTGCTCTCGTGATCGCCAGCGGCCGTGGCCTCGCCGGCCTTGCCTTCGCCGATCCGGGCGAGGAGCAGGCGGCGCTCGCCGACATGCAGCGGCGCTGGCCGCGGGCCACCTATGCTGAGGACCCCGCCGGCACATCAGAGCTGGCGCAGCGTATCTTCGACACCAAACTGTGGCGCGCGGACCAGCCGTTGCGCGTGGTCCTGATCGGCACCGATTTCGAAGTCCGGGTGTGGGAGACGCTGTTGAAAATCCCGATGGGCCGCGCGGTCTGCTATTCGGATATCGCAACCAGGATCAAGAGCCCCAAGGCGTCACGTGCAGTCGGAGCGGCAGTGGGGAAAAACCCGATCTCGTTCGTGGTGCCCTGCCATCGCGCGCTCGGCAAAAGCGGCGCGCTGACCGGCTATCACTGGGGCATCACCCGCAAGCAGGCGATGCTGGGCTGGGAAGCCGGGCAAGTGGGAATCCACTAGGGCGCTTTTATTTGGCCAGCCGCTTCCACATGATCGCCGTGTCGCAAAGCCGGCCATCCGGAAACAGCGCGTAGTCCGGCACTATCCCGGTTTGCGTCCAGCCCACGCGGATGTAGAGACGGTGGCCGTTTTCGTCCGGCACGGTATCGAGCACAAGAAGCCAGCGGCCTTGCCGCCGGGCTTCCTCCTCGACCTCTGCCATCAAGCCGGCGCCGACGCCGTAGCCACGCGCTGATCTATGCACCAGCAACTTCCTGATATCGGCGCGATGCGGCTGATTGGGCGGCGTATCCAGTCCGAGCTGGACCGTGCCGACGATCTTGCCGCCGAGCCACGCCGCCAGCAGGACGGTATCGCCCGCGGCGACCGAGCCTGCGACTTTGCGAAAGAACGCCAGCGCCTGCGCA
>Ga0209117_1000195_pt1 | contig 35689 bp, 34 predicted proteins | sample BlaSpr_A8_OM2_M2_FD_187978 | JGI IMG/M metagenome (GOLD analysis project Ga0209117, IMG submission 187978) | Forest soil microbial communities from Thunder Bay, Ontario, Canada - Black Spruce, Ontario site 2_A8_OM2_M2 (SPAdes) (version 2) | ecosystem: Environmental > Terrestrial > Soil > Boreal... | reverse complement strand
TTCACCTTCGCCTGCGCGGCCTACAATCTGGTGCGCATGCGGAATCTGACCGCCGCAGTTCCGGCGGTGTAAGTTCGGGCCGACGTGTGTCTGGTGGGGCATGGAGTTAAACCGAAAAGCTCACAAACACCAGAAATCCACCCGCTCAACATCACGAACGATGAGAAACGGAAAGAAAAAAGCCGAATCCATCAATTTTTCAGCAGCCTGTTAGGGGTTCTGCTAATGACCGAGAAACCGTTCATACCGTTTCATCGTCCTTCCGTCGGACACGACGAAATGCAAGCCGTACAGCGAGTGCTCGACTCGCGGTGGTTGACTACAGGTCCGGTGGCGAAGGAGTTCGAGCACCAGTTCGCGACATTTGTGGGCTGTAAGTACGCGCTAGCTGTAAACTCTGCTACCGCTGCCCTGCAACTCTCGATGGACTCCATTGGCGTGGGGCCTGGGGATGAGGTGCTGGTTCCCACTTACACGTTTACGGCAACTGCGGCGGTAGTTATTCATGCCGGCGCACGCCCCATCTTCTGTGACAGCGTGAAGGACGGTTTCAACATGTGTCCAGATGGTGCTGAGCGACGGATCACCTCCAGAACGAAGGCTGTCATGCCAGTTCATATCGCCGGCCAACCCTGTGACCTCGACAGAATTCAGACACTGGCAACGAAATACAGTGTGCATATCATCGAAGACGCAGCCCACGCCCTCCCCGCTAGCTACAACGGCAGGCGGGTGGGCGCGATTTCGGAGCTCACCGCGTTTAGTTTCTACGCTACGAAGACCATCTCAACTGGTGAAGGCGGAATGCTTACGACCGACAATGAGGAATACGCGGAGCGAGCCACCAAGATGCGTCTTCATGGTATCAACGGCGATGCATGGAAGCGTTATTCGAAAGAAGGCTCGTGGTTTTATGAAGTGCAACACGCCGGATATAAGATGAACATGTGTGATGTGCTAGCTGCCATTGGCTGTGCACAATTGGCAAAATGCGCGCGCTTCTGGGAGCGGCGTCAGATCATTGCGAGATTCTATTCCGAGCATTTGTCGCGCTTCGAAGAGTTGCAGCTCCCACCGCCCGCGAACCGAGACGCAGAGCACGCGTGGCACTTATATATCCTGAGGATCAAGCCCGAGTTACTGGCAATTAACCGCAACGACTTCATTGAAGAACTCAAGAAGCGTGGCATAGGTACCAGCGTGCATTTCATTCCATTGCACCTGCATCCCTTTTACGCCCAGCGGTACGGGTGCAAGCGCGGAGACTTTCCCAATGCCGAAGATGCGTATTCGAGGTGCATTTCGTTGCCTATCTTCCCGGACATGACTGATGAAGAAGTCGAACGTGTGGTCAGTAGCGTAAAGGATGTCGTGGAGCAGAAGCGGATCCGGTCAATGGCGGTCGCATGAGCACCAATGAAGCTAGTATCCTGCCTACTGCCCCCAACCCTCTAACGGTACCTCATGGGTTAAGCCCCTGGTGTTTTTGCCCACTGAAACGCGCCCTCGATGTGATTTACAGCATAATGCTAATTGTTGCCACTCTGCCGCTGATGACGATGGTGGCGGTGTTGATCAAGAGCACGTCGCCAGGTCCGGTCTTGTACCGACAAAGAAGACTCGGCAAGAACGGCGCCCACTTCCAGTTGCTGAAATTTCGGACCATGCACCACGGGCGCCGCGCCCTCGGTCTGGGACTTACCCGACGCGGAGATGCAAGAGTCAGCCGCGTCGGGCGTTTTCTGCGCAGATGGAAACTGGACGAGCTACCGCAGCTATTCAATGTGCTGCGCGGGGAGATGAGCCTGGTGGGCCCCCGTCCCGATCTGCCCAAGTATCTTCAAGGATTACGGGCTGAGCAACGTTTGGTCTTGTCGCTATCACCAGGCATCACCGGCGCCGCGACCCTGCGGTTCCGCAACGAAGAGGTGCTGCTGGCCCAGGTGGCACCTGAACAACTGGAAAACTTCTACGTGAACACATTGTTGCCGCAGAAGATCGCACTTGAACTCGAATATGCGCGCGGTGCGAGCATCTTCAGTGACACTGCCATGCTGCTCCGCACCGCTGCTACCGTGCTGCATTGACCAGTTGAATTTGGTCGTTTCGCAGACATTTACTGCGGTCTTGCGCAAGAGAGAACTTGTTTTCGACCACCGCATGAAGGTGCTTTTTTTAACCCCCTATTTCCCTCCGGAGCTTGGCGCTCCTCAGAGCCGGATATACGAGCTGGCCGTTCGGCTCGTGAAAATGGGGCATAAGGTCTCGGTCTTGACTACCTTTCCGAACTACCCTTCCGGAGTAGTTCCTAAAGAATGGAGAGGGCTCTTTTTCTGGGAAGGCATTGATCAAGGGATTCATGTCTACCGCATCTGGTCGTACGCGGTTCCGAACAAAGGATTCTTTAAGCGGATCCTGGGGCAATTGTCGTTTGCCTTCTTCGCTTCGTGTGCAGCACCACTGCTCCCCGGCTACGAAGCGATCATTGTGGAATCACCGCCCTTGTTCGACGGACTTGCGGGACTCGTTCTCGGCTGGCTGAAACGAGCCCCCTACCTGTTCACGGTGTCGGACCTTTGGCCTGAGTCGGCCATACAGATGGGAATGCTGAAAAACCCAGTTCTCATCTGGTTGTCGAAGCAGCTTGAGATGCTACTTTATCGGCGTGCCGCCGTGGTGTTAGCCGTTACCGAAGGTATTCGAAAGGCGATCATTTCCGAGGGAATTAATTCCCACAAGGTGGTGTTGTTTCGGTCTGCCGTCGATTCTCAGTTCTTCCTTCCAGAGATGGATGGTGCTGAGACAAGACGGACGCTTGGCATTGTACCGCAGGATTTCCTGGTTTTGTATGCGGGCACGCTGGGCATGGCTCACAATCTGAGCGTGATTCTAGAAGCGGCCGCACTCTTTCAAGGTGAGGGGAACAAGAGAATTCGTTTCGTGCTGGCTGGAGATGGAGCCGAGAAAGAAATGCTCAAAAAAAAGGCGCACGTTTTGAGACTAAACAATCTCAAGTTTCTCGACCCAATCCCTAAAGCACGCATGCCGTTCTTGTTGAATGCCGCTGATTGCGTGGTAGTGTCGGTAAGAGATTTGGAAATCTTTCGCGGTGCATTGCCAACCAAGCTTTTCGAAGCGATGTCCTGTGCCAAGCCGGTGGCTCTCGCTGTTGCCGGCGAGGCGGAAGAGGTCGTACGTAATGCAGGAGCCGGTTACTGCGTGACACCAGACGATCCGGTCGGCATTCACAACGCTGTGCTTGGCATAGCTCAAGATCCCGAGAAAGCCGCGAATATGGGTAAAAATGGGCGCGAATGTGTCATCCAACACTTCAGCCGTGACCGTCGGGCACAGGAACTCAATGACTGCCTGCTAAGGCTTGCCCCGGAGAATGGGGAGCGAGATTCTCGATAGATCTTGGAATCTTGGGCAAAGTGAAATGAATTTATTCCATGTAGACAGGGCGTTCGACGTGGACAACCTCAGGGAGGATACCAAGCGCTGGCTGCCACGTCGGATCCTGTATCCTGAGCGCTCCGATCTAGGTTCATGGGACTGGGAGGGACCTACATGTTTTCCGTTCACTCCTTGAGCAATCGCCTCTACTGGTTGGCGTTCGTAATCCTCTTAATTGTTGCTGTGGATACAATTGCGCAAACCACGCCACCTACGATCGAAATGAACTCGGTTCCTGCTGACAGGTCCATTTCCAACAACGCCACATCTTCGACGCAATCTGCAGTGCAGGCCCACTCCGCGTTGTCTGATTTCGATGTGTTGATTGGCAGCGGCGACTTGCTTGAGATTAGGGTGCTTGGTGCGCCGGATTATCTGGAGCAGGTGCGGGTAAGTGATGATGGGCAGATCACACTTCCTTTTATCGGTGCCGTGAGGGTAGCCGGGCTCTCTAGTAGTCAGGCCGAGCTCCTGGTTTCGAAAAGGCTGGCTGATGGCGGCTTTTTCAACGATCCCCAGGTTTCAATATTGCAGAAAGAGTACGCAACTCAGGGCATTGCCGTCTTAGGCGAGGTCCAAAAGCCCGGCATATACCCCTTACTAGGGCGTCGGACTTTGTTCGAGGCCATTTCAGCGGCCGGAGGGACCACGCAGAAGGCGGGCAGGACCGCCGTTATCACCCACCGTGACCGACCGCGCGAGCCACAAACTGTGATGCTGGGTTATGATGCGAAGAATTCCCCGCAGTCGAATGTCTCCGTGCTTCCCGGCGACACTGTCGCGGTTTCCAAGGCGGGGCTCGTGTACGTGGTTGGTGACGTAGGTAACCCGACCGGTATTGTAATGGAAAATCCCGATCTAACCGTGCTACAGGCGATCGCCCTGGCCCAGGGTACCAAACCGACAGCCGCTCTGGGCAGGGCCAAACTGATCCGCAAGACACCCCATGGACAAGAGGAAATCCCGTTGCCATTGAAGAAGATCTTGTCCGCTAAAGCTCCGGATTTGAAGCTGCAACCTGATGATATCGTTTTCGTCCCAAGCAGCGCCGCCAGATCCATCAGCACGCGCACCGTGGAAGCGATTGTACAGGTGGCGACTGGAGTGGTTGTCTACGGCCGCTACTAGAACTCTTCTCGAATAATCCGTGCGCAAACGCGGGCGAGGTTGAAAGTCCCCCCGGGTTCGTCCCTGGTTTTTTGGGGTGGGGACATGGCCGCATAAAGGCCACCTTCGGTGGTACTGCCGCTGCATCCGCGAACGAGCAAAATCCTGCAACGGGTAGGCATACTGGACGATGCCGCCAGCCGCCTGCGCCTGACCGTCGGGTACCTCGACAGGGTCATGCTTGAGAAGCATGCTCGTCTAATCGCCACCGACTCGGGCGGCATGCAGAAGGAACCGTTCTTCCACCACGTGCCGTGCGTTACGCTGCGCGAGACCACCGAGTGGATAGAGTTGGTCGAGATGGGATGGAACCGGCTGGCGCCACCGACCTCGGTGGCCGATGTGGCTGCGATTCTGCGCACCGCATTGACAACGACACCGCCGCGGGCCGGCGATCCTTATGGGGGCGGGTTTGCCGGTGAGCAGATCGCACGTATTTTGGCCGCGTCGGCCCATTGCGTGCAGGCCCTCGTCAATGAGTATGTGACTACATTCCGGCAGCCTGCATAGCCAAGGCCAAGAACTGGGTTGAGGGCACCTTTGCTGAGTCTGGGTGTGGTGCCGGGCGGCACGGTCAGGTGGATGATGAGCAAAAACTTTGAACTACTGGAACTTCTCAAAACGGAACCTCTCAAACTGGCGTCGGGTGTGACCACTGGAAGTGGCACGCTGGCGGCACTCCCGTTCGCCGCTCAACCCGGCCAGGGCGAAGAACAAGAATGGCTGCGTGCGTTGCGCGCGATTCGGAGGCACTGGCGATGGTCGCTGGCTTTCGCTGTCGCGCTTTCACTGTGCGTGGCGGTTACTGTGTTGCTGATGAAACCGGTGTACGAGCCCATCGCACGGATCGAAGTCGACCCGCCCGGGAACGAACTATTCTCTTTGGATCCAGGTTTGGCCTCCGATTCGGTAGCGTGGGCGGAAACACAAGCCAAGAACATGCAAAGCGATCAGTTGGCCGTCTCTGTAATCCGCAAGCTGCACCTTGACCAAAACCGCGATTTCGTTGGTGTGCCCTCAAAAGCCGGCCAGTTCGACCCAGCGCCTATGGACCCGAACAGCGGGCAATTGGATGTCACGCCAGCTGAGCACCGGGCCGTGAGAGTTTTCCGGCATTCGCTTCAGGTGCGGCGTGACACCTCGAGTTGGCTCATCGACGTGAGCTTTGCCAGCCACGATCCCAAGCTTGCTGCGCTGATTACAAACACCGTAGTCGACCAGTTCATTCAAACGAATTACAAGACCCGCCATGACGCGATCGTGCAGTCGACGCAGTGGCTGTCGCACCAGTTGGACGATATCCGAGAGAGCATGGTGCAATCGAACCGGGTGCTCGCCGATTTCCAGAGAAACACCGGCATTACTCCCGTCGGCAACGCGCAGAGTACGTTCGACGAGAAGATATCGGAGCTGAATCGGCAGCTTACGGCCGCGCAGGCAGACCGCATCCAACTCGAGGCACTGCTGCAAAAGGTCAACGTAGGCGATCCCGATACCGTACCGCAGATTAACGCCGATCCGGTGGCGCAGGAGCTTTCGAAGAGATTGGCTGCCGCGCGTGCCGACCTCAAGCAGGCGCTCATCATCTACGGGAAAAACCATCCAAGAACAAAGGAGCTGCAGGCCCAGATCGGCGAGCTCCAGGCGCAACTCGAGGCCCAACAGAGCAGCATACTCACTAACCTGAAGACGAATTACGCGGCAGCACACATACGCGAAAATCTGCTCAACTCCGAACTGAAAGACGCCACGAGAGAAGTGGGCCAGATGGCGCAGTACGAGGCCTTGAAGAAGGAAGCCCAGGCGAATGAGGCCTTATACAACGCCCTCTACGCAAAAGTCAAAGAAGCCGGCATTTCGGCCGAATCGAAATCAAGCAACATTCGCTGGGTTGACCGTGCGGGGGTGCTCGATACTCCCACGCAGCCACGTGCCCTAATGGACATTGCCTTGGGCATGCTGGCCGGGATCGTTAGTGGAATACTGCTCGCGTTCGTCCGCGAGAGCCTCGACAGCAAAGTTCGTACGCTCGAAGACATGAAGACGTTGACTGGCATGTCCAGTGTCTCCCTGGTGCCGGTGATAGGGGCTGCAAACGGAGAATTGCAGGAAAAACCCCGTTGGAGGTTGGGACGCAACAGGAGCGTCGGTTCCGTCGAAGCGTTCCTGCTCGAGCGTCCGCGCTCGGCCGAAGCCGAAGCGCTACGTGGCTTGTTTACCTCGGTGTGTCTCTTTCGCCCGACGCGCCCACCCCAGGTGTTGCTGGTCGCATCGGCGATCGCCGCTGAAGGCAAAACGACCATTGCCGTCAACCTGGGAATCGCCGTCGCACGTCATGGCAAGACATGTCTCGTTGATGCCGACCTGCGGAAGGCGCCTATAGCGAGCATTTTCGGTGTCGAGTCGCAATACGGATTGGCCGACGTATTGAACAAGTCCTGTGCGCTGGATCTGGCGTTAGTGCCGGTGCCCGGTGTGCCGAATCTGACCCTGCTGCCCGGCGGCCCCGTTCAAGTTGATGCGGGGGAGCTGATTTGCTCAGAGGCCATGCGCCACCTGCTGCGGGAATTGCGGCAGCAGTTTCAATTCATCGTCGTGGATTCATCGCCGATCCTGCCATACGCCGACGCGCGCGCCATTGCACCACTGGCCGATGGAGTCATCCTCGTCGGGCGATCCGGTGTGACTACGCGTGAAGCCATGAAGCGCAGCTTGGAGCTGCTCGAACAAGTGCAGTCGGCGCCCGTGCTGGATGTGGTGCTCAATGGTGTCGACTTTAGTTCATCGGACTACCCGTATGACTACAGTCACGCCTACAAATAAGCGCACCGCCAGCTCCAACCCACTCCCATGTTCGACTAACGTCGGCAGAACCGCGTGGCACGCAGTTTCTTTTTCTTGATCTTCGCGCGCAGGTGGGACTTCCACTAAGAACGATTCCAGCCAAGTTAGTCGGATGTGGCTGAATGCTGCCACGTGTCGTGGCCTGTCCTTACTTGCCGGTTCGGGATGTCGCCGAGGTTACTTTCATGCCTCATTCAGGGCCGAAACTCATCCGAAATGCGCGTTCCGGAATCCCGCGCATCCCAGGGTAAGCTATGCGCGTGCACGGCAGCCCAACCGAGGAATCGTCAACAATAAACGGAGGAGTCAACAAAAACGGGATTGTGATCCTCGATTTCAGAGCTCCTGTCCCTTTGGCAGGGTCACCCAAAGACTGGTGTGATTCTGTGGCGAAATTCAGGAATAGAGGCACTCGGCTCAGCATCATTGGCGCCCGGCCCCGATTTGTCAAGGTTCCGCCGGCCAGCCGCGCAATCCAAGCGCACAACCAAGCCGGGCGGGTGCCCCTCATATAGCATCGCATCGTCCACACAGGACGGCATTACGATGGAAAATACCGCGAGATGAATTACATGCTGCTGAACACGCAGACATTGGCAGTCACTAAGATCGTCGATTTCCACAAGGCCGCGTAGAATGAGCACTTTGTCAGATTCCTGTACAGAGCCGGATGTTGGCTAGCCGGAGTTTTGCTGTCCGATTCATGGGGAGCTTCTGACCAGTAAGCGAGATTCGCTCCAATGTCCACAGGGTGAGCGATTTCCCGTACGGGATGGAATCCCGCGCTTCGTTGAGCAAAAGACTTATGCCGACGCTTTCGGAGTGCAGTGGAAGAGGTATCATCTTACTCAGCTGGATTCGTATTCCGGCCTTCCCATCACGCAAGACCGCATCCGACGCTGCTTGGGAGAGCAGCTTTGGCAAAATCTAGCGGGCAAGCACGTAGTCGAATGTGGATGCGGAGCCGGACGGTTCACGGAAATCCTCCTTCAGCGCGGTGCGCTCGTAACTTCGCTAGACTTGAGCGAAGCTGTTGAAGCCAATCAGCAGAATTTTCCTCAGACACATACGCATCGGATTGCGCAGGCGGATATCCTACAACTTCCTTTCCAACCTGGACAATTTGACGTTGTGTTTTGCCTAGGAGTGGTCCAGCACACACCGCGGCCCGAGACGACCATCGCAGCACTTTCCGAGCAGGTAAAGCCCGGTGGGACATTAGTGATCGACCATTACACCTACAACCTCTCGGAGTTTACGAAGACGGCTGGAATCATTCGGTTCCTTCTAAAGAGCCTCCCTCCAGAGGAAGGCCTGCGATGGACCGAACGGCTTGTCGATGTCTTTCTGCCCTTGCACAAGAACATGCGGCACTCCCGTGCGGCGCAGATGATACTAAGTCGCATTTCGCCTGTGCTTTGCTATTACCAAGCCTATCCACAATTGAATGATAAGATGCAGTATCAATTTGCCCTGCTGGATACCCATGACTCCCTTACTTGCTGGTACCGTCGGTTTCGCACGCGAACCCAGATCGAGCGAACGATGAAGTCGCTGGGTTTGGAAGATGTTGTCTGCCAGTACGGCGGGAACGGCGTCGAGGCCCGTAGCCGCCGGCCTTCATGAAGCCCGAGTTTTCAGGGGCGGGTAATCCACATCCTTCTAAAGCTCCACTTTTCACGGTGTGTGGCATTTGCGGCTTTCTTTAGGGTTGATAATTCCTGGAATTTCCCAGCTGTGAAAGGTCTGACCACCGTTTCCTAGGAGAATCGAGAAAAAGCACCCGGCACGGCTGCGACGTTGGGAAGGCCAGAATCGAGTTTGCTATCACCGTCGAAGTCGGCGCAATCACCGATAACCCAGGTGAAGGTATCGCGAAATCGGATCTGCCCAGTGAGATAGAGGACTAGAGAGAACGCACCTCCTGTATTGAACTTGTGAAGTCGGTCGGAGCTTCAAAAGTTCAGAGTTTCCTGCTCTGCTGAGACTTCACTAAGAACCATTCTAGGCAAGTAGTCGGATGTGGCTGAATGTGTGGGATCTGCGGCTTCCATAACATAAGGGACCATCGCCAGGCTTCTTCTGTCCTTTCGCAAATGGTGGGGTCCTTGGCGCACCGTGGTCCGGACGGGAAAGGTGTGTGGCTCTCGGAGGATCATGCTACGGGATTGGCAAACACCCGGCTTGCCATTATTGATATTGAGGGTGGCAAGCAGCCGATCCGATCTGCCGATGGGCGCCTCGTCATCGTCTTCAATGGCGAACTATACAATTTCATGGCTCTTCGTCTCCAACTTGAGACCTTGGGACACCAGCTTCTTACTAGGTCTGATACTGAAATTGTGCTCGCGGCATATAGGGAATGGGGACACAGGTGCTTGGAGCGCTTTCGAGGGATGTTCGCTTTTGCGATCTGTGACAGTGCGAAACAAGAGTTGTTCCTTGCCAGAGACAGGACTGGTATCAAGCCGCTTTATTACTATTCCGGGCCCAGCGGCTTCTATTTTGGGTCCGAACTAAAGGCACTTCTCTGTGCGCGCGACGTCCCACGTCGTTTCAACTATCAGGCGCTTTCCGACTTCTTCGTTCTGGGCTATCCGCTGCTGCCAAAGACCTTCTTTGCCGAGATTTATGAATTAGAGCCAGGGGCGTGGCTCAAAGTCTCCTCTCATGGACTCACAAAAGGGAGATACTGGAAATGGAGCCGCCAGCCCAGTCAGTGGAACGAGTCCCAGGCTCTCGAAGAATCCGAGATAGCGATTATAGATAGCTTACGGGAACACCTCGTCTCAGATGTCCCGATAGGGGCCTTTCTAAGTGGAGGCATTGACTCATCCCTGCTGGCGGCTCTCCTTGTCAAAGTCTTGGGCAAAAGCCTGGAAGTCTTTACGGTGGCATTTACCGACTCAGACTACGATGAGTCCCCTTACGCAAAGGCTGTTTCTATGCATCTGGGCATCCCTCAGAACCAGATCGTTCTTGACCCCAGGAACGCGGACCTTTCCTTAGTGGATAATATCCTGACCCAATTCGACCAACCCTTCGGCGATTCCTCTGCGATACCGACGTATCTGATCTGTCGAGAGATACGGAAATCAGTAAAAGTTGCTATAAGTGGCGACGGCGGAGATGAGATGTTTGGCGGCTACAGAAGGTTTTGGTATGCACATATGGCACGGCGCCTCAGCCACCTACCGAACTTCTGTGTGAAAGTTTCCAGCGACATTCTGAAGCAATTTACAGATGTCGCACCGGAAACTTACCGCAAGAGCCAAAAGTTTCTGCGCGCAGTTGCGGCCAGGGACGGCCGGCGATTGCTGGAGCTCTCTTCCTATGTCTTCACAGACAAGCTCGCCGAAGTGCTGGAACCAGCCGTTCTTAGAGAAATAGGTCCGTATTCGCCTTCGTTCGCTCCGAATGGAGATATGGTCGCGAATGCCGGAGGAGGAGAGTTTACTGATTCGACGATTTGGTTCGCGCTTCCGGGAGACTATCTGCGCAAGATAGACGTGATGAGTAGCGCCCATGGCCTGGAAGTGAGGGTTCCTTTCCTGGGCGAACATGTGCTCACATGCTCGGCCCACATACCCGAATATCTCAAATACTCGCAACGCCACAATAAAATTATCCTGCGTAAGCTTGCTGCGAAATATCTTCCAAAAGTAATTGTTGAGAAACCGAAGTGGGGATTTGGTGTTCCCTTGGACTCATGGTTGGGGAAGAAAGGTCGTGATGAGATTCGAGCTTCCCTGGATTCTACCAAGGCTCGCATCGCTCAGTTTGTTCGTCGAGACTATACTGCTAACCTACTTTCAAGCTTCGGCGAACAAAAGGCGGATTTGTCGACGCGAAGCCGAATCAGTACCTATCAGCAGGTCTACTTTCTCAGGGCCCTTGAGGTATGGCTGACTCGATGGAATCCTGCGCTGTAGCCATAAGCACAACTGGGCAAGCGTCTTCAGAGAGGCCAATTCGCGTTCTCTGTGTGATTCCGTGGTCGTCGAAAGCTTCGATGATTTTTGTGCGAAGACAGATAGCCTCCCTACAGCAGGTGGGCGTGGTTTGTGAAACTTTTTTTCTTGCTTCGAGAACTTCGCCCTGGGTCCTAACCAAAGAATGGCACCGCATGCGCAAAACGATACGATCGTTCCGGCCTGATCTAATTCATGCGCATTACGGAACGGTAACCGCGTTCTTCTCGGCCACGGGCGCTTCTGTTCCACTCGTGGTGACCTACAGAGGGAGTGATTTGAATCCTTCGCCGAGCCCGCCCTGGGTGCGCCAGTTTGCCGGCAGGCTATTATCGCGGCTCGCAGCCTTGCGCGCCAGTCAGATCATCTGCGTAAGTGAACAACTCAGGGAACGACTGTGGTGGAGAAAACATTGCGCGGTCGTGATCCCGAGCGGTGTCGATACAGCGGTTTTCTACCCCCGTCCACGAAACGAAGCTCGAGCGGAGCTTGGGTGGGGGGACCGTGAACGAGTGGTTCTCTTTAATGGAAGAGATCCAAAGCTCAAACGCTTAGACATGGCCCAGGCCGCCGTGGAAGCGGCAACAACTGTTTGTGGGGAAATCCGGTTTGTTGTGCTCAATGGTGACGTTGCAGCTGAGACCATTCCGGTCATGATGGGCGCAGCCGACTGCCTTCTCTTGACTAGCGATTGGGAGGGGTCTCCCAATGTCGTCAAAGAGGCAATGGCTTGCAATCTCCCGGTGGTAACGGTCGATGCGGGCGACGTGAGGCCGCGCCTGGAAGGCGTTTGGCCCTCGCGCATTGTAGACAGGAATCCAGAAGATATAGGCAAGGCACTTGCTGAGGTCCTGATCCATGGTCAAAGATCAAACGGAAGCAGTCGAGTCCGAGATATCTCAAACGCCTTCATAGCCGAACGAATCATTTCCATCTATCGCGCCGCGATCCAGGAACAATCTTCGGACAAGACCTGCTCGGCCGCCACCACATTCGCGACGGGTGCCCCTCTACAAGCCACAAACCAGAGTTGTCGGCCCAGTTCCCCAAGACCCCTGCACTGAGGCGAGTACACACTACCTAGCGGCACGCGCATCGAGAAATAGCATGACACAGTTGGATTTGCTTCCCCTAGCTGCCGTCCTTGTTTTGGCGGTCGTCTTGCTACTGGCCCGCTGGCCCGTCGCGGTGTCTCTTGGGACCTACGCGTTCCTGCTGCCGTTCGATTCAGTCTTGATCCTGGCGCAAGCGGGACGATTTCATCTTCATCTTACGTGGTTCCTCGGCGCTGCAGCCGCAGGAATCATGTTGAGTGCCGAACTCCTGGGAAGGCGCTTTGTGCGCCCACCCCGGACCGCTCTCTGGTTGAGCTTGATTGTGTTCTGGGCCGCGATGAGTTCTTTGTGGGCCATCAACACAGAAGCCTCCCTCTTCCGGTTGCCGCTGCTTGGACTTTTGCTCCTCCTCTATCTTGCTGCGGTCTCAACACGCGCAAGTGAAATAGAACTGGACACCATTGCTTGGCTGGCGGTCTTAGGCGGGTGCTGTGCGGCGGCCGTTAGTCTATATGGGTACTCTCATGGGGAATGGTGGGCTGGCAGGGAGACGTTGTCGGTGGGTGAGAGAGGTACAAATCCCAACACGCTTGGAGCCACTCTTATCCTGCCGCTGTCATTAGCGGTGGGACTAGTGCTATCAAGTCGCACTTGGCTTAGGCGGCTGCTCCTGATGGGATTGGTTGCTGTGATCGGTGCCAGTATCTTTGCAACAATGTCGCGCGGAACGCTGGTTGCGACTGCCGTGGTTTTCTTGTTTTACCTCTGGCAGTCTCGGGTGAGGTGGCGCGTATTAGTGCCTATCACGGTCCTAGGTGTCATCGTTCTGGCGGCGCCACAGGTCTTCTTTTTGCGACTCGGGCAAGCCTTTGCAGACCGAGGGTCAGGGCGTCTCGACGTCTGGGAGGTTGGACTCCAGGCTCTCAGACATTACGCCATCCTTGGAGCGGGACTAGACTGCTTCCCGGATGCCTTCAGCGAGTACGTACGCACTGCACCCAATTTCGTAGGCTTCGATCGAGCTCCCCATAACATTTACCTTGGGACGTGGGTCGAACTCGGCGTTGTGGGTCTTATCCTATTGCTGAGTACAATAAGGGGACATCTCCTCTTGGCGGCGAAGGCCTGTCGAGCTGCTTCGGACGAGTCGTCGCGTCTGCGGTTGATATCGTACGAGGCCGCGTGCTTGGGTCTGCTCGCTTCCGGCTTCTTTCTGGATATCTTGTGGGAGGAGTATTTTTGGCTCACGTTGATGCTGCTAGTTATGGCCGTGCGAGCTCGACAAGCGAGTGGAAAAACAGTTTACCTACGATCTTTGCCGAGGCGATATCCCTTTCGGGTCGCCACTCCCCTGAACGCGAATACTCAGTTGGTCGAGAGCCCCTTGGGAAGAGTGAGCTCACCTGAAGTCTCAAGGAGCAACCTGCGTTGAAGCAGAATCCCCAACAAACGGCTGGGATTAGCACCGGAGGCTGCTTCTGATCGCAATGCGCTTTGGTTCAGAGTTGAGTACGAAGCGAATCCTCGAAGTTGGGTGTGGAGGCGGCAATTGGCCAAGGCAACTTATTCAATGGGGTGCACATCCCGCGAATCTTTTCGGAATGTTATGTCCGAGTGCGGGCTACTTAAGAGTGCCTAGACGCGTCCAGACTCGGCTTCGGGGATGCTGTCTTTCACTTGGTGCTTCAGGTAACCGTATTTACCTCTATTCTGGACCTCGAAATGAAAAAGGCGATTGCCAGTAAAATTCTGGTTCTAAAGCCAGACGGGTGCATCCTCTGCGAGGACTTTTTCGTTAGCGATCCGTGGAACCGGATGTCTGCCGGGTTTGCGTCTGCAGCTTGCGCCGGATGTGATCGATCCCGGTGGCAGTCTCGGGAAGTGGGTCGCACGGCGTATTCTGGTTTTCTTCCCCATGTTCGAGTTCAGCGCCAATCCGTTCCTGCTCTGGGATCTTGCTCGGGCTGATCTGGTGAAAATGTTTCAATGCCTTCTATGCGCGGGGTTCGCCCGACAGCTCGTTCGGGAATATGATCCGTATCGTCGCCCCGTGGACATTTGTTGGCCACCTGCCAACTATTCACGGAACCAATGATCCAGGCAAATCGGCGAATGTCCAGCTTGTCGGAAGCCTCGTGCTCGGCGTCCTCTCGCATTGATTCGGCAGGCGGGCTGGGACTAATGCTGCAACTGTCCTCGCTGACGGCGCTGCAGGTTCTGTTTTCATTCGGCATTCAGGCGTACACAGTTCTTCGGCTCGGTGCTGGAGTTCAGACCGACGCGCTGGCCGCCGGTTACACCGTGCCGCAGGTTGTGATGGTAGTCAGCACCGAGGTGCTGAGCTTTGTTCTCGTTCCGGTGTTGGCCGGGAGAGCCGAACACGAGTTAAAGCGGAATGGTTGGGAGCTGTTCATTGGGCTCGGTTGCATCTTCACATTGTTGACGTGCGTTTTGTATGTCGCAATCCCGGGGCTGATACCCATCCTGGTGCCCGGATTTGGCAGACCCGGCAAGCAGCTTGCGATCACGCTGGCACGCATCCAGGTGTTCAGTTTGATCGGTACAACTTGGTATGTCGTCCTTACCGCTTTATACCAGGTACGGGGCCGCTTCGTGTGGCCTGCGTTGACACTTCTGATTGCGCATGCCATGGGTGTGGGGGTGGTTGTGTGGAAGCTGCCACAGTTCGGGATTTCCCTGGTTGCGTGGATCCAATTGTTCCTCACAGGCGTTCCCGCGCTGCTGTTGTTGCCCATCTTGGGATCGGTAAGGAATTTCACATTCGACTTTTCGACCCTACGGCGGGTGCTCCGAGACATGCGGCCACTTTGCCTCGGCGCGGCGTATTTCAAAACCTCGGCGGTGCCGGACCGGCTGCTGGGATCGTTCCTCGCGCCCGGCAGCGTCGTCATCCTGGACCTCGCGAACCGTACGTACGGTGCGATCGAACGCGTGCTCAACCAGGGCATCGTGACCCCTATCGTCCCCACGTTAGTGACGCACGGAAACTCCGGCAACTGGACAGGTTTCCGTACGCTGTACAGGAAGAAACTGGTGCAGATACTCTTCATCAACGGGGTAATCGTGTTGGCAGTCTTCCTCGCGCATACGGCAGTGTCGAGCAGGCAGGCCATGAGCTTCCTTGCGCACATGCCGGGTAGCCTCGGTCCAGGCGGTGTGAAGGCCATGGTTGCAGTTTTCGTATGCATGTCTGGAAGGTTGCTCTTTTCGGGGCCGAACCACGTGCTCGCCAGCGCGTTCTATGCTGCAGGGGACCGGACAACGCCCACGAAAATCATAGCGTTCACCTATACCGTGGGATTGCTCGCGAGGGTTGCAGGATTTTTCATTTTAGGTTTGCGAGGCATAGCATTGGCGGCCTCATTCTGGGTGTTCATCACTTTCATCGCCCTTGATTGGCGCCTTAGGGCCGAATGCATTGCGAGAATTCGCCGTTCGTCGCACCGCCCTGCGACAACTCCGGAGCGACTCCGTGCAACCGCACAAATCCTCCGGATTGCTCGAAGTCCGTTGGTGCTGATGTACCACGGTGTTCCGCAGCGGGGACGGGCGCAGGCTTTCAACGCCAAGGCGTTTGAGCAAAACATATTGTTCTTGAAACGCAATTGCACGTTCATCCGGCCGGAACAATACGCAACCGCTCGAGGTTCGCTGCGGTGCCCGGCAGTGCTGCTGACACTTGACGACGGTTTCCGCAACAACGCTGAAGTCGCCGCCCCCATCCTGCGACGCTACGGTGTACCAGCAGTGTTTTTCATCAGCTCGCGGCACTGCACCCCCGGCAAATACCTGTGGTTCATCTATCTGAAAATGCTTGGGGCGCATTTCCCCGGTGACGGCGTCACCTTGAACGGCAAGTTCATCTCACTGCAGGGCAAACAGCGGGGGGTGGGAATCCAGGAACTTACTTCAAGGCTTCTCGCGCTTAAGCCACACCCGCATGCGATGCACGTCGCAATTGATGCCCAACTGCCGCCACTCGAATCATTCGTAAGCGCGGCCGTGCTCGCGGACGAGTGCGCGGGGATGACGGCCGAACAGGTACGTGAGCTAGGAAAGGACCCGCTATTCACGGTTGGCGCACACACGGTGGATCATCCGTACCTTACACGATGTGACACGGAAGAAGCCGAGCGCCAAATCTCGGAAAACAAGACGTGGTTAGAGCGGGTAACCGGCAGCACATGCGATCTATTCGCCTATCCGCTAGACGATTTTGACAGCAATATTCTGGAGCAGTGTCGGCGCATTGGCTTCCAACAGACATTCAGCGTGCGACGGAATCGTGTTTCGCTTGCACAGTTTGCCACCCCACGCGTCGGCGTTTACTCAACGTCGCTGTACGCTCTCGGCATAAAACTTTGGATACAGCGGAATCTCCGAGGGTGGATCGACGGGGAAGCCTCGGCGGGATTTGGTATGGACAATCTGCTAACGGCAATGACTCCGGAATCCAACGCCGATATCGAAGGGGTCGGACATGACAATCAGACTGCACAGGCGCATCCATGGCACGAGTCGCACAGAAGCGAGCCAATCGTGAGCAAGCTCATACCGTGGGAGTTGTAACCTGCGGTGCTCCACGGAGCGAACGATCACAGGCACTGGTGCCGGCAGCTATTTTCGTCGCTCTACTCCTCGGCTTGTACCAGGTATTACTCGCACGCCAGTACATGGACCCGGACGGGATGGCTTATCTCGACATGGGGGACCGCATATGGCGCGATGGCTGGTCCGGCGCCATCAATGGCTATTGGAGCCCGCTATATCCCGCTACCGTCGGCGCCGTGCTGAAGCTAGTGCATCCCCCGATGCAATATGAGTTCGTGCTCGTCCACCTGGTAAATTTCGCTATCTACGCGTTTGCGCTCTTTGCGTTCAAGTTCTTCTGGGATGGGGCCATGCTTTTGCGTCTCCCAAATCTCGCCGAATCCCCGGATGATGACCGACGTCGCGGCGCCTGGGTATTGCTCGGTTACACCCTGTTCGTGTGGGCCTCGCTAACCCTGACCGGCCTCGATACTGTCGCGCCGGACCTCCTGGTAACGGCCTTCGTGTACCTGGCGGCCGGCACTCTCTTGCGAATTCAGGCAGCTGATCGGTCCGTCAGGAATTACGTACTGCTGGGCCTTGCGCTCGGTCTTGGATACCTAACCAAGGCCGCAATGTTCCCGCTGGGCATCGTCTTTCTCGGTGTCGCATTACTCGCCCCGGGGGGCCTGAGAAAATCGGCGCCTCGGATTCTTGCGGCCGCCATGCTGTTTCTCGCGATCAGCGCCCCTTGGATCATCGCCTTGAGCCGAATGGCTGGTCACCCGACGTTCGGCGAAACCGCCACACTGAATTACGCATGGCAGGTCAGTGGCGTCGTGCAGTACGGTCACCTTCCGCCCGGCTTCAATCTCTTGCACCCAGTTCACACTGTGTACGACGTCCCGCCCGTCTACCAGTTCAGTGGCCCGGTGCGCGGTTCATACCCCTTCTGGTCCGATCCCTCCTACTGGCTTGCTGGTGTGAAACCACACTTCAGGCTGGGCGGTCAGATTCACAGTTTGGCCGTAAATGTCGGTCATCTGCTCACCTTGTCAGGTCACCTCGTCTGGGTCGCAGTCTGCCTGTTTCTGTTCCTGCTCGGCCCCGGAATGCGCGGCCTGCGCCGCAGCGTGACCAGAATGTGGGTGCTGCTGCTGCCGAGCATCGCCGCTGTTGGTATGTATGCGCTCGTTCACCTCGAGGGCCGCTACGTCGCGGGATTCCTCGTCATGTTCTGGGCTGCAATCCTGTTGGCTGCTGCTGGTGCGAGCGCTTTCAAAGTGCGAGGAATCCTCTTGCCGCTCAGTATCAGCATGGCGGCTCTGCTGGTCTGCTCGGTACTGGTGGATTCTACCGTCATGACGATGAAGCGGCGCGCCACCGGTTATGACGGTGAACCAGACCTACAGGCTGCATTGGCCCTCAGGCAGTTCGGATTGCGTGCCGGCGATGACGTCGCGTCGATCGGCGACACCTATAAGGCGTATTGGCTGCGCTTGGACCGGCTTACCGCGATCGCGGAGATCACAAGGGAGGATGCCCCCCGGTTCTGGGCTGCCGGCCCCGCAACCCAAGCGCGGATAATCGGGGCGTTCGGGCGCACCGGTGCGCGCGCCATCATTGCCGAGAGCGCTCCAACGCCCAATGCCTCTTCGGGTTGGCAGCAGCTCGGAGCAACCAGATATTACGTTTATCAACTCCGATGAGCACGAAGGAAACTCTCAACTTACCCCCCTTCCGCACAGGCCGTACCGGTGCCCGATTGGGCCGATTGTCCTCACAATGGCGGTGCATGTGATCTATGAGACCAACGAAGTAGGCCAGCGAATTGCCATACAACGCCTTGCAGCAATTCACCCGAACCGCCCCAATGCTTTCTCGGGAGAACTGCAGTGAACGCGCCTTCCGTGATCAGTTCCGATGCACTGAAGATCGACTCGGGGGCTGAAATCGACCGAATCGCGGCAGCGATTCCAGCATCTGCACCCGCTTGCGCCAGGCCCAGTCACCTCCAGGCGCGCTTGATGGAACTGCTCGACCACCTTGTCCAGATCGCGCGTCGCCGCGCCGCGCATCACGCTCATACCTCAGCCCCGCATACCGCTCCCGCTGTCGTTCCGACGCCAGTTATTTCGAAGATGATCGTCTACCGTAGAACGGCGGTGACCGTTGGAGAGTTGTATTTCGATCCGGCGCCGAAAGAACTTGGAGGCATTGATTTGTTACGTGTGCTATGTGTGCTGTGTCCCAAGGGCAAGATGCCGTGGAAGCAGTCCCAAACTCTTGTCCTCGATCTGACCAACACTGCAGATCAGTTATTCGATCAGATGCACAAGAGTACCAAATATAAAGTGCGACGCGCACAGTTCAGAGATAATGTGTGCTGCAAAATCTATGACCTGCCTTCGTCAGAGATCGCTGTCCAATTCTACAAGTACTACGATCGGTTCGCCGAGTCGAAGTCACTGCGACCCGTATTCAGGGCTCGGCTGGAGGCACTGCGACGACAACGTATGTTGGTCCTAAGCTCGTGCTCGCTATGGGATAGCAGTGATACCGCACTTGTGTGGCACGCGTATATTCGCTCTGATGATCGTAGTATGCTCTTATATTCTGCTTCGATATATCGTGAATCAAGCGATACGAGCTTTCGCAGTCTGGTGAGTCGGGGAAACAGATACTTACATTGGCATGACATTCTTTACTTCAAATCCCAAGGTCTCGGTTTGTATGATTTTGGTGGAATGGATGTCGATGGCAAGAGTTCGGAAAAAAAGCGGATCACCGAATTTAAGCGCGGATTCGGAGGACGTATTCTGCCGACCTACTCTTATACAGTACCCCGCTCCGCCAAAGGCCAGCTGACCACGTTCATACTGAACAGGTGGGGGATCGATTTCTAATTCGAACACAGGCTTTCTTAGCTGGTTTCAGTAGGTGTAACTTCTTTTCTGTAAATTGACCGCCGGAGCGGAGCGAAGCCCTGCGAGCGGAGCGGAGGCGGCCCTCAACGATTTAGCGGACTTGCTGAGAGCGGGCCACGTCTGTTTTCCTTTCGTGAATCGCGAAACCCAACGAAAGGAGGAATCAGAACATGGCCCTCGAGGGGGACTCTAACGTAGTCGAAATCGTGGTTCAACTGCTTTCCCAACACGACGGACTTTCGCATATGGCGGAGGTAGTTCGCATCTTGCTGAATGAAGCCATGAAGGTGGAACGAGCGCAGGCGCTAGAAGCCTCGCCGTACGAACGGTCCGTCAAGCGCCGCGGCTATGCCAACGGCTTTAAGCCGAAGACGGTGAGCACCCGTCTGGGTCGGATGCAGGTGGCGATCCCGCAGGTGCGAGGAGAGGTCGAGTTTTACCCCTCGGCGCTGGAAGGGGGAGTGCGCAGCGAACGGGCGCTGAAGCTGGCGGTGGCGGAGATGTATGTGCAAGGGGTGTCGACGCGGAAAGTCACCGAGGTGATGCAACAGCTCTGTGGATTGGAGGTGAGTAGCACGCAAGTTAGTCGAGCCACGCAGTTGCTGGAAGAAGAGCTCAGTGCCTGGCGCGACCGTCCACTGGGGCAGTATCGATCGCAATCACCCAGGAATGCTGATCGGCATCAGCAGGAATCCGCAGTATGAGCGCACTTATGCAACCTGCTTCGCCCTGGCAAACGTCCCTTCAGACCAATGCGGCAGCAGTCGCGACTGTGTCGATTCTGGTCCCCATCCACAACGAATGCCATTACATTCGCGCCGTGCTTGATCGGATTCGTGATGCCCAGCTTCCTGCGGGCCTGCAGAAACAAATCATTCTGGTCGACGACGGGTCGACTGATGGGACCTCCCGTATCGTCGACGAACTCACCCAGGACCGTGCGATAAGAATTCATCATTCCGTGCTTAACTTTGGGAAGGGAACCGCGATTCGTGTCGGGTTAAAGTACGCGACTGGCGATTACGTTATAATCCAAGATGGCGACCTCGAGTATGACCCTAATGATTACGTCAAACTGCTGCAACCACTCCTCGAAGGACGCAGTGCGGTCGTTTACGGGTCACGTTTTCTGGGCAACGTTCAGGGAATGAAATGGCAGAACCTGCTGGCAAACAGGATTCTGACGTGTCTGTCGAACATACTTTTCTCTGCAAACATCACGGACGAGGCAACAGCTTACAAAGCGTTCCGGCGAGACGTGATCAACAGCATCCCTCTGCGCTGCAGGCATTTCGAATTTTGCCCCGAAGTGACGGCGAAAGTTCTTAAACGGGGGTACAAAATCATCGAGGTGCCGATCAAATACAAAGCTCGCACGACTGCAGAAGGCAAAAAGATCCGCGCTTGGGACGGGATACAAGCTGTGTGGACGATGTTAAAGTACAGATTCGTCGATTGAAAAAAGGACGCAGCACCGGCTGCGGCCAGCACTGTATTTGATGGACGCAGCACATACTTATGAATCAGGGATGGTACAGGCTGCGCTGACACTTGCAGACACCACGACGCATTCGCCCCAGATCTTGGAATCTGACTTTCGTAGAGCTAGAGTTGACTGGATCTCCCCCGGGCCGGTCTCGTGCTCGGCCAACCCCCTTCTCAATGTCCCCTTTTGAACTGCTTCCTCTGCGGCAAGTGCCAAACCGCTTCTTAGGAACGACACCGTTCCTCGGGCCGCGCTTCGCCCGTACTCCGCACATGCAATTCGAGACGAGCGATTTCACAAAACCAAACGGGTCTTTTGCCTTGGACCGGGACGGACAAATATCGAGGAAGTACAGAAAAGTGGGGACAGGCATAGTGGTAGGCGATTCAGCACCTGGGGCATTCGAAAGGGAGGTTTGGGTGGGCGCGCAGACGAGGTCTTCATCAGAGCGCTCAAAGTTGCGCGGGACCTCGGCATCAATTTCTTTGACACGGTCTCGGCCGATGGTAATGGGCATAGTGAGCGGCTCATGGCGCAGGTGTTTGGCCGATTGCGAAGACATTAGTGGCCGCGGAATTTTTACTCCTCATCACTCGGAAATCATTCGTAAAGGGAAGGCGGGCAAGCCCAACGAGTTTGGCAAGCTGGTGGAGTTGCAGGAAGCGGAGAACCAGATCATAACGCATTACGAAGTGTTCGAAGTGCGGCCGAGTGATCGGCACTTGCTGCTTCCGGCGGTGGAAGCGCATCGGCGCAAGTTAGGCCGGGTTCCTGGATGGGTAGCGGCCGACGCCGGTTTCTACTCGCGGGCGAATGAAGAAGCTGCCCCGGCGCTGGGTGTGAAGTATGTTTCGATTCCGAATCGGAGCACGCGCAGTGAAGAGCGGCGCAAACTGGAAAAGCAGCGCTGGTTCAAGCGCGGGCAGAAGTGGCGGATGGGGTGCGAAGGACGGATCAGTGTCATCAAGCGGCGCCATGGGCTGGCACGCTGTCGTTATCACGGCCTGCATGGCATGAGGCGGTGGGTAGGACTGGGCGTGATCGCCGACAACCTGATCAACATCGGACGGCATCTGGCACCGCAGCCAGCGTGAGCAGAACGGACCGCTCAACCTCCTCGCGAGAGCGGCAGCAGACGGTAAACGCGGTGAATCAGAGCCGAGAAATCGTCTCTTGCGCGTGAATTAGCTTTTTAGGAAGCGCCATTTTGCACCGCGAAGTAGCTAGCCGCGTGCTTATTGGTGTACTCCTGCATTCTCGCACCTCAGCAAACAACTCGAAGAGAAACTCTAGCATGAGGATGTATTGAGGGATGCCGTTCATATGAATGGGGGTGAGGGCGAGAACCCGATTAGTCTTTAGGGCTCTGAGCGAGAATCTGTAACGCCTCCTGATTTAATGGGCAATTTGATTTTGGGGAACTCTGGGTACACTCGGCAGGATGAGAGAGACGGACTGGAGCAAAGTACTGGGTTGGCCGGGGTATCAGGTCTACCAACACGAAATCGATGAGAAGGCAAAGACCCTGAAGCTGTGGGTTCGGCGCAAGCGTGGAAACCGAAAACTGGAGTGCTCGGGCTGTGGACGGAAGCTCGCCGATGTCTATGACAGCTACGAGCGCGAGGTACGAGATCTGCCCTGTTTCGAGTTTCGGACGACGGTCGTGATCGAGCTCTATCGGGTGTGCTGTCCGGACTGCGGGGTGAAGACGGAGAAGGTGCCGCAGTTACCGAGCAAGGCGCCGTTCAGCCAGCGCTTCGAAGAGGCGGTGGGGTTGGCCTGTGAGAGCGCGGCGGTGCGGCGTGTGGGGCGACAGTTTGGGCTGTCCAGCAGCACGGTCCGAGCCATGGATCTGCGCTATCTTAAGCGCTGGGCGGGGGAACGAAGGAAGCCGGCGTTGCGACAGATGGGGGTGGATGAGATCTATCTGGGAAAGAAGCAAAAGTTTCTCACCGTGGTGAGCAATCTGGCAACGGGTGAGCCGCTGTGGTTCGGGCAGGAACGGAGGAAAGAAACCCTGGATGAGTTCTTCGACAAGCAGTTGAGCGCGTTTCAACGGAGTCGCATTGGTGCCGCTTGCGTGGATATGCATGAGCCCTTTCGCTTGAGCCTGGAGCAGTGGGTTCCGCAGTGTCGCCTGATCTACGACAAGTTCCACGTCATGAAGCACGCCAACGAAGCGGTTTCCGAGGTCCGGCGTGCGGAATTCTTTCGCAAGGGTGGGGCGGCACGGGAGTTGATCAAGGGAAAGCACTGGCTGTTGTTGACCCGCTGGGTTCATCTGAACACCCACAAGAAACGGCAGCTCAACGGACTGTTTGCGCTCAATCGTCGGGTGATGAAGGCTTATCTGATGAAGGAGCGCTTGGATCGACTGTGGAGCTATACCTATGAAGGAGCCATGCTGCGCTATCTCCAAAGCTGGATCGACTAGTTGCGCTGGCAGCGGCTCAAGCCCCTGGAGAAGCTGGCGCGCATGTTGCTGAATCATCTGGACGGAATTCTCAACTATTGCAAAACCAAGGTACGGTTGGGCGTGGTGGAAGCCGTCAATGGAAACATCAAAGCGCTATTGCGCCGCGGTCGCGGCTACCGCGATCTCGAATACCTGCTGCTGAAGGCGCAGCGCTTGGCAGCCACCAAGACCGAATTCGTCGCTTTCCAGAAAGCCGCATAGAATGCACACTTCTACAGATTGTCGTGCAGAGCCGTCTTTAGTGGGTGCATGAACCTTCAAGCGAGCTCAATCGGGAGTTACACATGCCAGGAATTGAACAAGAGGTGCGGACGTTTAGCGCAACAACGCGGGGTACATGGCTGTCAACCGCATCGATGTGCCTCATGGCCGCGACTTTGGTTGCACTGTTCTGGTTCCCTGTTATACGTTCCTTCGCATACGCGCAAGTCAATTTCGACGAGGGATGGAATGCATATAAACAGGCGATGACGGTTAGCCGCATCCCGCTCTACGGGGCGCCTCCAGGCCAATTCATTGGCGGCACCGGTTACCCGCCGTTTTCATTTCATTTCATCGGCTGGCTTGGGAGGCTGGGTAGCTTCACTTTGGCAGGGCGGTTGGTTTCGCTGATCTCACTAATTATGACAAGTGTGTTTGTGGGCTTGATCGTGAGATGCAGCGGTGGAACACGACGGACGGCCCTATTTGCACTTCTGCTCTATGCGGTTGGGATCGCAATCCTAGCGGAGGACCACGTCGGGATGAATGATCCCCAGTTACTTGGAGAGTGTTTTTCTGCCATTGGACTTTATTTATACCTTAAGCATCCGAGGTCGAATCTTCTGTTGTGCCTTTCAGCGCTCGCGTTCTGCATCGCCGGATTTACTAAACAAACCTTGATTACGTTTCCTCTTGCGGTGGCTCTCGATCTGCTGCTCAAATCCCGTAAAGCATTCGTCATCTGGGCTGGCGCCCTGCTGTCATCTGCTGGGTCCCTGCTAGCTCTCACAATCTTCATTGATGGCCGCTACTTCTTTGTCCATTTACTGACTCCACGTGCGTATTTGTACGAAGTGGGGTGGCGCCACATCCTGACCTATGTCTCGACGTTTCAGGCTTTTCTTGTCCTCGGAACTGCGTGGTTGATCTGCACTCTCCCTTCACGAATCTTGTTCGCTTCAGCGTTTTTTCTTAGCCACCTACTTGCGTTCCTGCTCGCTGGGGGAGATGGCGTTGACCCCAACATTTTTTTCAATGCCTTCATGATGACTGTAATCGTCTGCGGAATCGCATTGGCGGATATTACTTCCCCATTCGCAAGATTGCGACCTGCCATGCCGAACTCGGGCGTGGCCGCAGCGCTGATTATGGCATTGTCGATGACTGTCCTGATCAATGTGCCGGGGCATCTCGTCAGAGATTTTAGAGAGATTCAAGCCCTGCGCTCCCGCGAAAACGAGTTTCGTTCGACCGTTCAATTTGTGAAAGGGCGTTCCGGCCCAGCACTGTGCGAAAGCATGTTGCTCTGTTACGAGGCCGGCAAGGCACTCGAATACGAACCCTTCTTCGTCCGGGATCAACTCAAATTGGATCCCGTGCACGACTACAAATTCATTCAGCTGCTCAGAACGCAGCATTTTCAGACGGTGCAGATCAACATGTCCGAAGATGGTAAGTCGACCGATGACGAAGAACCCTTTACGCGAAATTTCATCCGTGAACTTTCACAGTACTACGTCGTCGCCATGCAAACACCTCACAGCGTCGTGTGTGGCGCGCCTTCATGCCCACGCATGGAGATTTTGATCCCGAAGGGCGATCTGCAAGTATCCGCGTCCCGATGATACCGGGGTACGAGTTCGGAGTGGGAAGGATCCAGGGTGTAGCGCGGAGCACGCCTAACTTCCGCCCAGTTGCGACGGGGGCCCATTGGGCGTGCTACGAACTGATCGCCATCGATGAAGTCGGCTATGTGCCGATGGCCGACCATCTGCTCAACGGGGTTGTGCGTGGCAGCCTGCCAGCACAAAGGGCGAGTGCGCTTTGCCAAGGCGGCGGTGTTGGTGAATGACTTGGTAAAAGCCAAGCGGCACGATTTCGGCGCCGAGTTTCTCTTTCAAGTGATTGCTGAACGCGCCGAGAAGGCAGCCGTGATTCTCACGACCAACCTGCCTTTCTGGGAAAGGACACAGGTGATTCCCAACGCATGGCTGTGCAAAGTGCTGTTGGACCGGATTACGGACCGGGCACACATCATCGAGACGGGTACGGAGTCTTAGAGGACTGCCCAGCTCGAACTCTGCATTGAAAAAGGAGGAGTTTATGCGCATCGCATGCTCGATCGGCATTATGGCCCACAACGAAGGAACTAATATCGGTCGATTGTTGGAGGCGATCGTGTCGCAGCGCCTGGCTGATGTGGCCTTGACCGAAATCATCGTGGTCGCCAGCGGTTGTACGGATGGGACCGAAACCATCGTGCAACAGTGGGCTGCCCGGGACCCTCGTATCCGGCTAGTGGCGCAGCTGCGACGTGAGGGGAAGGCCTCCGCGGTCAATGAGTTCCTCTCGCAAGCGCGAGAGAAGGTCGTGGTGCTTTGCAGCGCTGATCTGCTGCCCGGAGCCGACACTATCGAGCAGGTGGTGGCCCCTTTCGCTGACCCCGAGATCGGCATGACCACCTGTCGGCCAGTCCCGATCAACGATCCCGACAAATTTATGGGGTTCGCGGCACATTTGCTATGGGGCATCCACCACCAGATAAACCTGAAGGGGTTCAAGGCAGGGGAGCTGATTGCATTCCGGAAAATTTTCGAGCGTATTCCTTACCGCACGGCGGTGGATGAAGCCAGCGTCGAACCGGTAATTCGTGGCCAGGGATACGGGGTACGCTACGTAGGGACGGCGTCTGTCCAGAACAAGGGTCCGGAGACCGTTAAAGATTTTCTTAGACAGCGGCGCCGCATTTACGCCGGGCACTTGGCCATTCGCGATGCGGTCGGCTACACAGTCAGCACCATGAGCGGTTTGAAGATACTTGGACTGGTGTTGCGTAATCTGGATTGGCGTCCGCGTCCTTTCTGCTGGACCTGGGCCGTGGCGTCACTTGAGGTGTACGGGCGGTTCCTGGGCAGGCGCGACTACAAAAAGCGGCGCGATCACAGCGTCTGGGAAATTGCAAAGACAACCAAAGAGTTGGAGCCAAAACTCTCCCGCGAACGAGTAGCATAGTAGGAGTTTTCCATGAATTCAATCGCTAACGTGCTGGCGCGGATTCCGCTATTCAAACTATACCGTCGGTTTGGATGGCCGAAGATGCTGCCGCTGAACCTGACGCTGTCTCCTTCGCCCAAGTGCAATTCGCGTTGCCTCACCTGCAATATCTGGATGAAACGCGAAGACGAGCTTAGGTTGGACGAATGGGATAAAGTCCTGGCCTCCCTGGGGAGAACGCCGTACTGGTTCACGATCAGCGGCGGAGAACCGTTGATGTACCCCCATGTGGTGGAACTCGCCCAGTTAGCGTATCAGCACTGCCGGCCGGGCGTCATCAACATTCCCACTAACGCCATCCTCCCGACGATCCCGGATAGAGTTGAGCGCATCGCCCGGTCATGCCCGGAAAGCCAGTTGATCATCAACCTGTCTTTGGACGGAGTTGGCGAGAAACACGACGTGATTCGTGGCATTCCCGGCAACTTCAAGAAATTCGAAGAACGGTTGGGGCAGTTGCTGAGCTTGCGGCGGCAATTGCCCAACCTGACGGTGGGCATACACTCGGTCGTATCAGTGTTTAGTGTGGGCCACCTGGACGAGCTCATTGCCTACGCCGACCAGTCAGGCGCCGACCAGTTCATCACGGAAATCGCGGAACCTCGCGTAGAACTTGACACCGTGGGACTGCCCATCACCCCCAGCGCCGAGGATTACACAAAGGCAATCGATCGTCTTATCGCTTACGTGAATAGCAAACAGTTCACTGGCATGGCGAAGTTCACCGAAGCTCTCCGTATCGAATACTACAAGCTGGTCAAACGCATTTTGGACGAAAAAGACCAGGTGATCGACTGCTACGCTGGCTGGGTCAGCGCACAAATCTATGCCGACGGCACGGTGTGGCCCTGCTGTGTGCGGGCCGACAACCTGGGCAATCTCCGTAACCATGACTATGATTTCAAGGAAATCTGGTTTGGCGAGAAGATTAAAGAAGTACGCCGCAGTATCGCGGCCAAGGAATGTCATTGCCCGTTGGCCAATGCTTCCTATACCAACATGCTGCACGACATCCCAACCCTGACACGGGTGAGCGCGAAGCTGCTGCGTCGGGGCAGCCCCAGCCACCATCCCGCGGTCCCTCGCCTGGGCCCGATCGCTGCCAACGACGTCCACAAATGATGAGCGTTCGAGATTAGGTTAGGGTATGACCTTCGACTGGTTGGACAAATTCCATCACGACATGGAAAAGGAGCCGAACTATGCCGAGAAAACCTTGGCGGCCTACCGCCTGGGCATGAAGGCAAAGGGGTCCATTGCCGGCGTCGTGGTTCAGCCAGCAACCAACTGCTGCGACGCGGCCCGGCTTCTGCCCGCGGGCAAGGTCTACCATCCGGGCGAAGCCCCGCACCTGCCGTTGCCAGATTGTCCCCAGGGACGCCGCTGCGGTTGCGTCTACCGGCCGGTAATGACCTATGCCCGTACGGACGAACGGTGAATTTATGCGAGTCGATGAGGCGCGCAAAAACGTGAGTGAAGGCGAACAGATCCAACCCCAAAGCCATAAGAATCGTGTGTCAGCCCAACCATCAATTGCCATCGTGGGAGCCGATGGATTCGTGGGCGGTGGTTTGGCCGAGGCTCTGCAAGCCACTAGAGTTGTATACGGAGCTGCTCGCAATGGGGACGTTCACGTCTCGCAAGCAGGATCGTCTCTGAGAAATGCAGACATAATCATCAATGCTGGCGGCTTTCGAGTGCGTCCGGGTTGCTCTTACGTGGATTACCAGCGATCCCATGAGGGGGCGACCTCGGCGATTGTTCCGTACATACGCAAAGGAGCATTGCTGATTCATATCTCCAGCGCGTCGGTACTGGGCAAGTCGAAACACCAAGGACTGGGCAATGAGACGCCACCTAACCCACAATCTTTTCCCTCCCCGTCGTATGCCTCGGCAAAGCTCGAGGCCGACCAATTCGTAACGCGAGCAGCTGCCGAGCGCGGCTTTCGTGTGATTTTCCTGCGCCCGGCAGTGGTTTATGCTCAGAATGGCGCCGGGATGGTGGACACTTTGATTAAATTGGCGAAACGTGGAATTACTTTGCGGGTCTATCCGCGGAACGCTCGCCATCATTTGTGCCACATGGATTTGCTCGTCGAAGTGGTGCGCCGCGTCATGGAGCAAGATCTTCCTCACCTGAGCTGTCTGGTGGTTGCCGATCCTTATACCGTCACGAATCGCGAATTGGAGACGATGATTCACCAGCATTTGCAGCAGTCGAGGTTGACTTTGCCCATGCCCGTGGGCTGGATGAGCGCGCTTCTGCAACATACGTTTCATTCCAAGAATCCGAAGCTTGACTTGCGGACCTGGGGCGAGATCTTTGGCGTGCTGAATCTGGATACGGCTTACGATCCCTCCGGGACCTTCCGTCTTCTTGGCATTGATCCGTCGCGGTATTCGCCGGAGAAAACCTTACAGCCTTTGATCAAAGAGGCCTTCCAGCGGTGAAACAGGTTTTGGTCGTGGGCGGCGGCGGCGGCCTCGGCAGCGCGCTTGTCAAGCAGTTGCTGGATCAGAATTACAAGGTTGTCGTGATCGGCAGAACAAAGGGAGCTGATGCGCGAATCCACAAATTCTATTCAGTCGATGCCGCCAGCGCGGACTGGCGATCTCTTTACGTCACCATCGAGAAAGAGACCGCCACGCCCATCGATGCCGTGATTTTTGTGGCGGGAAGTGCGGTTTTTGGGAAAACGGCCCTGATTCCGTTGGAGCGTGCCCGGCAAACCTTCGAGCTGAATTTTTGGGCCTGTACAACCGCCGCCAGAACGGCTGCTGAACATTGGGATAGCAGAAATGAGGCCGGTAAATTCGTAGCCATTCTCTCGATTGTCGCGCGCCGGGCCGTTCCCTTCGAGGCCTACTATTCGGCGAGTAAAGCGGCAACCGCCCGTTTCCTGGAGTGCTTGCAACTCGAGTACGGCCACAAAAAGATGGAGTTCGTGTGCGCCTTTCCAGGCATGCTCAGGACGCCGTTCCGCCGTCAAGCCGAGTGGTATGGCTTTGAGCCTGCTTCTACTGATGAAGGCGCAGACGTTGAAGAAACCGCACACGCCGTCATCGGCTTGCTAAACGGCAGACGCAAGACACGGGTGATTGGCTGGCGCGAGCGTAGTATCGATCTCGCGGACCGCCTCTTACCAGGACTTTATGATCGTGCAGTTTTACGAAATCGTGTTCAGAGATTGCTCAAGTAGAGATCTTGTCAGAGTGGGTCTGGACCAATCCTCGCTTGTGCCCCGGCGAGGCTGCTAGCAAATTTGGCATTCCTGGAATGTTTGTCCTCCTGCGCCTTTACTCAGTTCCGGGTTGGAGGTTGCACCGCGGAACTGAACGTACAAGGCCATCCCCCACGGGCATTTTTCGTGCTGGAAGATGTGTATTCGTGGGGATGTAGTGCATTCCATCCTTTGATCTCGCGGAAGAAATAATTTGGAGGAGAACACAACCGATATGTCGACAAAACCGCTAATCGCCGTCGTGGGAGCAGACGGGTTCGTGGGGGGCGGCTTGGCTGAAGGCCTCCATGCCGAAAGAGTGGTGTACGGTCCTTGCCGGAGCGGCGACATTCATATCAGCCAGGCAGAAGGGCTTTTGAAGAAAGCGGATGTGGTCATCAATACCAGCGGTTTTCGGGTACGCCGAGGTCTAACTTACGCCGACTATCAGCGCTGCCACCAGGGAGCGACGGCCACATTTGTCCCTTGGGTTCGAAAAGGAGCGCTGTTTATCCATATGTCGAGCGCCCATGTGCTGGGCAAATCGAGGCATCAAAAGCTGGGGAACCACGCGACGCCGAACCCCGCAAGTTATCCTTCCGCTGCATATGCAATCGCAAAACTTGAAGCGGATCAATTCCTCGAGAGAGAGGCCGCAGAGCGGGATTTCCGGCTGATTTTCCTGCGCCCCACCATACTCTGGGTGCGGCAAGGCGACACCAGCTTGCCAGACAACCTGGTCAAGCTGGCAAAACGAGGGATTATCCTCCGGCTGTATCCGCGAGACGCCCGACATCACCTGTGCAATCTGAACATACTCGTCGAAGTGGCTCGCCGGGTCATCGCACGGAGCAATCTGCCTCACCGGAGCGCTCTTGTCGTTGCCGACCCTTACACCGTCAGCAGCCGAGAACTGGAATCGATGATCCGTCAATATCTGCCGCAGAAAGCTATTACGGTGCCAATTCCTGCGCCTTTGATGAGCGCACTGCTGCGGCATATGTTCAGTTCCAGCAATCCGAAGCTTGACTTGAAGACCTGGGGTGACATCTTTGGTGTGTTTCATCTGGATACAGTCTACGATCCCTCCGAAACCTTCAGCCTCCTTGGCATTGATCCTTCGCAGTATTCGATGGAAAAAACCTTAAGGCCCTTCATTCAGCAGGCTCTTCAAGGCACCTCCACAGTGGAACGGATCGGGATCGTGGAAGTGGGAAATCGTGTGTAAGGTACTGGCAATCCCGACACCTGCCGGCGAGTTCTGAGTGCATGTCTAATTCGCAGACAACCTATTGTGACACTGAGAGGCGTACAGCAAACGGGGTGAAAGCCCGGCTGCGCGCATTGTTGCGTTCCGTGGGCATTCGGCACGGCGTGATCATGGGAGCAGCCATGATTTTCGCCGGGGCGCTGGACTATGCGGTCAATGTTGTGGCTGGCCGTTGGCTCCAACCCATCGAGTACGGCATTTTTGTTTCAGTGACAGCCATTCTGCAAGTTCTGCTTCTGTTGTCGATCGCCATCCGAATGGTGGTGGCGTTTTACACCGCGGAACTGAGCGCACAAGGCGATTTCGCACAGGTGGGGGCTTTTGTACAGCGCTCCTGGCGTTGGGCCTGGCAATGGGGCGTTGCGGCAACGGCGCTGATGGCCCTCGTCAGTCCGCTCTTGGCGCGTCTGCTTCAGTTGCCCAACTCCTGGCCCTTGTGGGCGGCCAGCTTGATGGTACTGTTCTTGTTTCTGCGCGAGAGCAGCTATGGTGCGCTTCAGGGAGTGCAGGCATTTGCGGGCCTAGGACTAGTGCAGGTCACGCAAGCGTTCCTGCGATTGCTGCTTGCGGCTGGCTTTATCTTCCTGGGATGGCGAGCCGTAGGTGCCATCATCGCACAACCTCTGGGCTGTACTGTCGCCTTGGCTGTGGCGCTGTGGTGGCTGCGCCCCTATTTCCAGCACCGAAACGGGGTTGCTGATCGCCCGGTGAGCTGGCATTATTCCGCACACACTTTGTTGGGGCTGGCGGCTTTTGGTCTGTTGACCAACCTGGACGCGCTGTTCGTAAAGCTTTTCTTCAGTCCACAAACGGCCGGCAATTACGGGCCGGTGGTTACTTTGGCTAAGATAAGTCTGTTCCTCCCCTGGGCGATAGGCATCGTCCTCTTTCCCAAGGTCACCCATCGGCAAGCCACGGGCCGAGATCCCCGGCCAATCTTATTGCTGGCGCTGACGGCAGCGTTGACGCCGGGCCTGGCGATCACCACTTTCTATTTTCTATTTCCAGCAGGGTTGGTGAAAATCATTTTCACCGGCGCGTATGCCGACCCGGGCGTCGTCCTCGGGCTGGCCAGCCTGGCGGCGACCCTCTATGCAGGATTATTCATCTGGCTGAATTATGCGCTTTCGTTGGAGCGGCGGGGATTTGTCTATGCTCTGATTGGTATTCTCTTCTGGCAGGGATTCAGCATGTTTCTGTTTGGGCGGGAGGACTTGGTCCACATGACGCTGGCCATGGTTTCGGCTGGTCTAATCGGCAATCTTACAGGCTTCCTTACAACGTGGTCCCCGGTACCAACACGCAAAGCGATCCAAGTGGAGGTTGTCGGCCCATAGGCTTTACTACTTACGCGGTTTCCCGCCGCCGCTGGGCAGTCTCCGGCCGAAGCCGCAGTCGTCGGATCCCGCTCGGCGATGACCTACAGCAATCAGATTAAGGTTAGCGGCATGCGTGTTCTTATTACAGGCGCCACTGGCTTCCTGGGTGGGGCTCTGGCTCGTGCATTGGTGCAGAGCGGTGCCAAGGTTCACGTTCTGGCCCGGCCTACCTCCGACCGCAGAGCGTTGGACGGAGTCGATATCAATTGGCACGAAGGGGACGTGACTGTACCGATGAGTCTGAACAGTGCATTTGGTGACGTCACTTGGATTATTCATGCCGCAGGCCGCCTAGGCGAGGCCGGGGTGCCGGAAGACGTATACCGTAAATCGAACGTGGATGGCACCCGCAACGTGCTGGCAGCGGCTCTGGCGACAGGACACCGGCCGCGGGTATTGTACCTGAGTAGCCCTGGGGTGCTGGGGCCGACGACGACAGAGCCTCGAGCAGAAGACGCGCCGTACGCCCCCAGCAATGCGTACGAGCGCAGCAAGGCGGCCGCAGAGCAGGTCGCTTGTGAATTTGCCGAACGGGGACTACCAGTTATCATCGCACGACCCGGGTTTATTTACGGGCCCGGCGACCGGCACGTTTTGGGGCTATTTAGAGCAGTTCGTCGCGGTCTATTTTTTTATATCGATGGAGGTCGGCACCTCTGTCAGCCCACTTACATCGACGATGCCGTACGTGGAATGCTAGCTTGTTTGAGCCGAGGTCGCCCTGGCGAGAGTTACCATATTACAGGCCCCTCTCCAGTGACGTTTCGGGAGCTGGGGGACACGGTTGCCGCCGCAATCGGCGTGCCGCCGCCTCGGTTAAGTCTACCCCAGTGGTCAGCGGCGGTGGCCGCTTTCGGGTTAGAGGCGTTGGGCCGTGTAACTGGCTGGACGCCTCCGCTAACTCGAACGGGTGTAGCTTTTTTTGGCGAGCATCGCGTATTTTCCTGGCAAAAAGCACATGAGCACCTGGGTTACACGCCGCGGTACGATCTGAGGAGGGGCGTGGACCTTACCGTGGCCTGGTACCGCCAGCAGGAATGGTTATGAGTCGCCGCACGCGGGGCTATGCGGCAGCTCCCGCATCCACACATCACGCCACCGACGGGGCGCAATGCCCATGCGCTTTCGTGTACACACGGGCCGGGTTACGAACAGCCCTCTCACAATTCACCGCAATAGAGATGAAGGTGGCTCACTTGCCGCTCCGCAAATATGTCCCATGCGTTCCAGCGGCCATGGAAAAGCAACCAGCTAGTGGGATGGTATCTAGCTGTTTACCTGACCAAGTGATGGCAGCCAGAACGTTAGTTTCACGGAGCCAGCGAAACACAACGACTCTCACCTTCGCACGTTTAGCGGTACCAAACGTCATGGGGCCGTCCTCAGTCCCTCCATAGTCCCTTTAGTGAACCGTTACCGTCAGACTGGTCGGTGGATTTGGTGCCGTCCCAGTTGTAAACTGATAGGCTCCGATGTCATAACTACCTGAAGGCCTAGGGTTGCCGGCATAATCGTTAGTAACGTCGCTAAGAGTTACGCCGTGCCCGATACCCGGACTAATGCTTGTTTCGTGGGCGTCGGGCGTAAGAGGCGCAGTATCCATCGTCTGTACGCCTACGTTAACCAAAAGAGGATTAGTGTTAACGATATTTCCCGAGATGGTGCAGTTTTGTTGACCGCCAGAAACGAAGAGTCCGGTGCTGTTCGACACCAAATTGTTATTAACTGTACATGTAGTCGCTTGTGTGCTCCCTGTATATAACAGGGCGTCACTTGGATCATAAGAAATGTTGTTCTCTATCAACATCGTACCGGCACCGTCGTTCACGATACAGCCGCGCTGAGTTTGGTTGTTGCACCAACTTATAGTATTGTTTAGGATCGAAATGGTTGGCGAACCCCCGTATGGATAGTTTTGCACTGCAAAGCCGTGCTCGATGCGATAGAAAATGTTGTTGCGAATCATGATAGTCGCGGAGCCCGCAACATAGATTCCGTGATCTTGGTTAATATACGGGGCGCTTGCACATCCATTTTCGCCCACAGCGTATTTGCCAATATCAGAAAAGACATTCTGCTCGACTGTGAAGTTACCGCCGTCCAAAAAGAAACCGTCTCGCCCGGATGTAGTATTCGTGCAATACCTGCCGATATCGTGTACCCAGTTGCCCACGATATCTATATTTGTAGATGTACTGCTGTAGCGATTAAAAGCAAGGTCAGTGAAGTTCCTAATCACCAAGTCCTGAACACGAATGTAATTTCCACCAGTGAATCTGATGGCTTCCGCACAACCCGTCGTTGTAGACAGCGTTACTCCCGAATCGAGAATCGCCCCCCACTTATTCTGAGACCGAAGCGTGATATAGGCACCCGAAGTGCCGGAATTCGATATCCCAACCATGTGTTTGCCCGTGTTCTCCCCGCCCGTGCAACTCGGGTTCTGGGTGGCGGCAGTATATATACCATCCTCTACCAAGGTGGTATCGCCTGCAACCATCGTGTCGACAGCATGCTGCATGGTGAGCCACGGCGTCGAAGGATTTTGTGCTTGAGTAGTCGTGTTGGAGTCGCTGCCCGTCGTGGCGATATAGTAGGTCGTTGCGAACATTGGCGTGGTAACAAGCAG
>Ga0209117_1000194_pt1 | contig 35974 bp, 31 predicted proteins | sample BlaSpr_A8_OM2_M2_FD_187978 | JGI IMG/M metagenome (GOLD analysis project Ga0209117, IMG submission 187978) | Forest soil microbial communities from Thunder Bay, Ontario, Canada - Black Spruce, Ontario site 2_A8_OM2_M2 (SPAdes) (version 2) | ecosystem: Environmental > Terrestrial > Soil > Boreal... | reverse complement strand
TTTGCCTTATCCGCCTCGGCTTGCTCGGCTAGCAGTACACCATTGGTTGTGAGCGCAAGATCCTCGATCCGCGGGTTCGCAGCCAATACACGCACCAACCCATCCAAACCCGACCGCAGCAGCGGCCTTCCACCGGTTATGCATACGCGAGTAAACACCGAGCGTAGTAAATACTTCTACCAGCCGCGCTAGCTCATCGAAACTCAGCAATTCCTCTCGAGGCAGCCAGGTGTACTTCTCTTCGGGCATGCAGTAGACGCAGCGCAAATTGCAGCGGACACACGCAGCTGCGTAGGGGCCGTTCGAATGCATCGTGTACAGGTACACTCTCCAGCGGGAGCGAGCGGACCGAAGAGGGAATCAGGCGGCCGGGTTCTTCGGAACTGAACACAAGTGCTCCTGTTTGGCGCCTGCTGCCGAATTCAATCACCATCGTGTTTGGTGCGTTGCCTAAGACATAGACGCGTTTTAAATGCCAGATACAAGGAAACATTGTCGCTGTCAGGGCAGAGAAACTATGCGGAGCGCTAACCATGCTGAGCAGCACCCTTGGCGATGACGAAGGAAAAGCAAAATAGCAATGAGAAGGCAATGGTTGTCCTTATTGCTGGTACTGGGTTTGACGCTTGCTGTCAGTGCAGAAAAAGGTCAAGCGCAGCCGGTTTGGAGAAATCGAGGTCGATATCCCGTTCATCATTTTGAGCTGCTCGGCAGTCTTCCGCAGCAATCCGGACGGTTCGGCAAGCTAGAACGATCCCAGCCACCGCCAAGAGCTTGGATCAGTAGAACCGCGTTCGTCATACGACGGCCGAGGATATTCACTGCGGTGATTTCGTCGACCAGCGCCGAGCTCTGAGCCGTAGTCACCTCGAGGTAGCTGGTTATCCCACCCCGGTACCGCGTGAGGGACAACTCCAGGGATTTCTGGGCAGCCAGGACCGCGCGTTGCTGGGTGTCTGCTTCCTTCTCAAGGATACCAAGCGCGGCGAGACTATCTTCTACCTGCTGGAAGCCCGTCAAGATCGTTTCGCGATAGATGGCCACCGCCTCGTCGTAGGCAGCGACGGCCTGATCGGTGTTAGCCCTGCGTCTACCGGCATCAAAGATGGGCGCTGTGGCCGAAGCTCCCGCGGACCACAGGATGCTGGGTCCGGACAGAAGCGTTGTGATCGCCGCACTTTCAAATCCTCCGAAGGTGGTCAAGTTGACGAGCGGATAGTACGCGGCTTTGGCGACTCCAACCCGGGCGTTGGCGGCGGCCATGCGTCTCTCGGCTGCAGCGACGTCGGGGCGGCGCTCCAGCAATTCGGAGGGAAGCTGCAGTGGGATTGTAGGAGGTGGCGCGGCAAGAGGCAGGGGCGAGAGGTGAAAAGACGAGGCTGGCTTTCCGATGAGCGTGGCAATCGCATTCTCGTATTGCGCGCGAAGGACTCCGACGTCGATCGCCTGCGCGCGCGTGGTCTCGACCTGCGTGCTGGCCTGTTGGACTTCGACTTCCGAGGCAATCCCTCCCTGGAATCGGCTATCGGTGAGCTGCAATGCCTGCTCGTACTGCGTGACCGTGGAGTTCAGGAGTTGCTCCTGTGCATCCAGGCTGCGCGCCTGGAAATAGAACAGAGCGAGCTGCGCATGCATGCTCAGGTTCACAGTGGCAAGGTCGGCGGCGCTGGCTTGTGCCTGTGCGCGCTGCGTTTCGACCATTCGGCGCACGCGTCCCCACACATCGACTTCGTACGACAATTCCAAAGGAATCTGAAAGTCGCTGTACGTAATTCCATTCGTGTTTGCGTTCTGGCGCAGACGGTTCTCGGAAATTCTATTCCGGCTTCCCGACACGCCTCCGTTGATGGAAGGGTAGAAATCTGCCCGGTAGTAGCGAAGAACCGCTCGCGCCTGGGCGTAGCGAGCCTCGGCCGCCTTCAAATTCTGGTTGGAAACGTTGATCTGCTCTTCGAGGGCGTTTAAATGCGGATCTTGAAACAGTTGCCACCACTCGCCGCCGAGACGTTGGTCGTTCGGCTGGGCAGGTTTCCAATTACCAACTTCTTTGTAGGTCGGTGGAACGTCAACGGCAGGACGCTGATACTTCGGGCCGACAGCGCACCCTGCGAGGACGAAGACGCTCGCGAGATACGCAGCGCTCACGGCGCGTCGCGGAGCTCGACCTCGCGGGTGGCAACGGTACAGACTCAAGGGGTACCTCCCGCTGGAGGAGGTGAAGCGACTTGTACCTTCTGCCCCGACAGAATGGAGTCCGGCGGGTTTACGATGACCGACTCGTTGCCTTTGAGGCCGGAAACGATTTCGATTTGATCGCCAAAATCATGACCAGGCATGACCGGCACAAGCAACACGGTACCGTCATGGACCACGGCTACCTGCAAACCTTGCGAGCGAAACAGGAGAGTCTCGACGGGAACGACGAACGTAGAAATCTGACGGGGCAGCTTGAAATGGACCTCCGCATAGGACCCGGAAAGGAGCTGGCCCGTGGGGTTATCGACGTCCACTTCCGCGAGCAGGGTTCGGGTTGTGCTGTTGATGGCCTCCGCGGTGCGCACAAGTTTTCCCGGGAATCTTCGGTCTGGAAACTCCGCGAGCGTCAACTCCGCCGTGAGGCCGGGGGCAGCAGCCTGCGAATATTCTTCAGGGACATTGACGTAGACGCGAAGTTTTCCGGGCTGGGCGATATGGAAGAGGTCCGTCTTTACGCCTCCGCTGCTGCCAGAGGCGATCAGGTCCCCGATGTCGGTGTTCCGAGCCGTAATCGTGCCGTCGAAAGGAGCATAGATTTTCTCGAACGACTGCAACGTTTCGAGTTGCTTCACATTGGCCTGGCCGGCTTCCACGATGGATTTATTTGCGTTGTAGCTACCAACGGCGTTGTCCACATCCTGCTGCGCGACCGCATTGGTTCGGAGCAGGCCCTGGTAACGATTCTTGGTGATTTCCGCAAGCCGGAGGTTGGCTTCCGCAGTCGCGAGATTGCTGCGGGATTGCTGAAGTTGTTGGTCGACCTCGGGTGTTTCGATTTCCGCCAGTAGCTGGCCCTTCTTGACGCGCGCTCCGATATCAATGTACCAGGCCTTCAGGTACCCCTGGGTGCGAGAGTAGATGGGAGCAGTGATGTAGGGCTGGACGTTTCCCGGCAGCACGATTTCCTGCGATGGCGCAGAACGTTGCGGAGAGACAACGGAGACCGCCGGAAGAGCCATCGCGAGAGTTTCAGCATTCACGGTGGCGTATTCCCGCATCCGCGAAACAATTCCATAGGCAAACACTCCACCGAAAACAGCAAGCAGGACAATAGCGGCAAGCCATCTGCGACGTGTCCTCGTTGGGCTCGGGGTTTCCACGCGAGGTTGTGACTGCGGCGTTGAATTTTGCATTTCCGTTTGCGATTCGCTCATCGTTGTACCTACCATCCTTTGCTTCGGAAGTTGTCTATGGCGCCGTCACTTGCGGCGTACGACGCCGTAGCTCGTGGACGAGACTGAACACCGCAGGCACGAAAAACAGGGTGGAGACGGTCGCGAAGAGCAATCCGCCGATGACCGCTCGGCCGAGGGGAGCGTTTTGCTCGCCGCCATCTCCGAGGCCCAGCGCCATCGGAACCATCCCGATAATCATGGCCAGTGCGGTCATCAGTACTGGGCGGAAGCGCGTATACCCGGCCTGGAGGGCAGCGGCAATGGGATCGGTGCCCTCGAGCATTTGCTCGGTCGCGAATTGCACAACGAGAATGCTGTTGGACGTGGCTACGCCCATGCACATGATGGTGCCGGTGAGAGCCGGCACGCTCAGCGTGGTGTGTGTCGTGAACAAGAACCAGGCAATGCCAGTCAGCGCCGCAGGAAGCGCGGAAATGATGATCAACGGGTCAACCCAGCTCTGGAAGTTCACGACGATCAGCAAGTAGATAAGGACGATCGAGAAGGCCAACCCTGCCAAAAGACCCGTGAACGAGGAGTGCATGGTCTGGACTTGCCCACGCATGACGACTTGCGATCCGCGCGGAAGCTGCTTGCGGGTCTGGTCGATGATCCGGGTGATGTCGCCGGAAACACCGCCAAGGTCGCGTCCCTGAACAGAGCCGTAGATATCGATGACGGGCTGGATGTCGTAGTGGGAGACGACGGCCAATCCGGCACCGCGCTGCACCGAGGCTACGTTCGCGAGGATGGAAGAGGGAACGTTGGGGTTGGTGCCGGTCACAGGGATATTTTCAAGATCCTGCAACGTTTTCACACGGTACTGCGGCGTTTGCGTGGCGATCTGGTAGCTGACGTGATTCTTGGGGTCGAGCCAGAATGTGGGTGAGGTCTGGAAGCTGCCACTCAGGGAGACCAAAAGGTTTTGGGCGATATCGTGTGCCGTGAAGCCAATCTCCTGGGCCTTGGTGCGATCAACATTCACATGCATGTAAGGCTCATCGGATGGTTGCTGGATGCGCAGATCCGCGATACCCGGGACAGCCCGGACCTTTTGCAGCAATGTGTTCGCATACTGCTGGTTACCCTCGCGGGCGTTGCCCGCGACCTGAATGTCGATAGGCGCAGGCAGCCCGAAGTTCAAAATCTGACTGACGATGTCGGCGGGAAGAAAAGAAAAGGTCACGCCGGGGAACCGTTTGGGCAAAGCCAGCCGAAGATCGTGGACGTACTTGGTCGTTTGGTGATGGTTCTGATTGAGAGTGACCAGGATGTCCGCGTCGGATGAGCCGACAGGTGCCGAATTGCTGTAGGAGAGATTGAGGCCGCTGTACGGAAGTCCGATGTTGTCGATGATGTTGGAGACCTCGCTCCGAGGAAGTTGCTGCCGGACGTATTGTTCGACCAGATCGCAGAGGCGCGCGGTCTCTTCGATGCGCGTTCCCGTCGGGGCGCGCAGGTGGAGTTTGAAGGTGCCGCTATCAACGCTGGGGAAGAAGTCCTGACCGAGCCAGGGGACAAGAATACCTAACGAAACAAGGCAAGCGATGAGGAATCCTGCCACAAACACGCGGCGGTGATGGAGGCAACGGTCAAGGAGTTGATGATAGCGCTCGCGGAAACGCTCAAACGCCATTTCAAAGTGAACTTGCAGGCGAACGAGCGGATTGCTGCTCGAAGCGGTGTGGCGCTCGACGTCATGCTCATGCCCGCGCAACAGATACTTGGACATGGTGGGAACGAGGGTTCGCGAAAGGAAGTAGGAGGCAAGCATAGCGAAGACCACAGCCTCGGCAAGAGGCACGAAGAGATAACGTGCGACGCCCGTGAGGAGAAACATCGGAACGAAGACGATGCAGATGGCAAGCGTAGCGACTAATGCGGGCGTAGCGATTTCCTGGGCGCCGTCCAGAATGGCATGTTCGATTTCCTTGCCCATGGCGATGTTTCTGTTCATGTTCTCGATTTCGACCGTAGCATCGTCGACGAGAATACCGACGGCGAGAGCGAGGCCGCCGAGGGTCATGATATTGATGGTTTCTCCGAGTGCGCTTAAGGTGATGATCGAGGCCAGAATGGCGAGCGGAATAGAAACGGCGACGATGACCGTGCTGCGCCAGCTTCCGAGGAAGAGAAGAATCATGACGGCGGTGAGGCACGCCGCGACGATAGCTTCTTTCACTACCCCTTGGATTGCGCCGCGAACAAAGGTGGACTGGTCCGCCAAAAGGCGAATGTCGAGAGTCGGAGGAAGCGACTCCCGGATCTGCGGCAAGAGCCGTTTGATTGACGTGATGATGTTCAACGTGGATGCATTGCCCGATTTTTGGACCGTCAAGAGGGATGCACGCTGGCCGTTGACACGCACGATGTTAGTTTGGGGGGGAAAGCCGTCGCGTACGTAAGCCACATCGCTTACGTAAATCGTCGTGCTGCCAATGGTCTTCACGGGAATACGGTTGAGTTGAGCGATCGTTTGCGGTGCACCATTCACGATGTCGACGTCGTATTCCTTGGAGCCGATCTTCGATGTGCCGGTCGGCAAAATGAGATTCTGTGCGCTGATTGCGCTGACCACGTCGAGCGAAGAGAGGCCTTTGGACTGCAACGCGACCGTGTTCAGGTCGACTTGCACCTGACGCTGCTTTCCACCATAGGGATAGGGAACCGCCGCGCCTTCCACGGTGATCAATCTCGTGCGAACGAAATTGAGGCCTAAGTCGTTGAGTTGCTGTTCGGAAAGGCCTTTGCCGGATAGTCCCAGCTGGAGAATCGGAACGGTCGAAGCACTGTACGTGATGATGAGCGGCGGTGTTGTCCCCTGTGGCAACTGCCGGAGTTGCGTTTGCGAGATGGCCGTGATCTGGGCGATGGACTGACTAAGGTTCGCGGAGGGCTGGAAGAATACCTTCACCACCGCGATTCCGTAGAGTGACTGGGACTCGATGTGCTCAATGTTGTCGACCGTCGTTGTTAGCGAGCGCTCGTAAATGGAGATGATGCGGTCGGCCATGTCCTGGGGGTCGAGACCGTTGTAGCTCCAGATGATGCTCACGACAGGTATGTTGATGTTCGGAAAAATGTCCGTCGGAGTGCGTAAGACCGACAAAGCTCCGAGAATCAAGATCAGGATAGCCACCACCACGAATGTATAAGGCCTCTTAAGGGCCAGCCGAACAATCCACATCGTTAACTCCCGTGTTGTTCCCGTATATGCGGACGGGGCGCCGCGACGGCGAATCGAACTAGCGCCGGTGGTTTGGGGTTTTCGAATTCAGCGTCGAAATGAATTGGTGGGCTGCCGGCGGGGCAGCAATTTTCCCAGACTGCACGATCTCTCTGGCGGAGATCTCCCGGCCGTAAATCTTGCGGTTGTCGCCATTGTCGGGCCGGATGGTGGACCCCTCGAGAGATACGCCTGCAAACAGTCCTCTTGCCCTGGAGTAGCTTAGGATTTCGGCGCGGAGCGTCGCGTCGGTCTCCGCGGATGCAGCGCGACCCACCGGGCCAGCGGCTACCGAAGCGTCTGCTCCCAGCTTCACTTTGCTGCTGAGGATTCCGCTAGCGCCGCGCTCGTTCATCACCAGCAGGACAAAGTCCGTTGCTTCTCCACCGATCTGGAAGCCAAAGCTGCCACCCTCGAGAGCCATCATCGTGGGAGCTCCCCATGGACCTTTGAAATCGCTCCCCTGGCGGCAGGACATAGCGCCCCGTCCGTAGCTACCGCCTACAATGAACGCCGCCTTCAGAACGGAAGGAAAAACAACTACGCAATACGCCTTGTCGAGCAGCTCCTGGGGGATATCATCGGGAACGTCTAAAATCTCCTGCAAGACCGTGCCACAATTCTTTAACCGGGCATCGTCCTTTTTGTCGTTAGCAGCCCAAACCGGGTCCCCGAAAAGCGGCAGACTCGTCAGTACAACCGTGAAGACCGCAAATAGCTTTCGCATGCTCGTTTCCTCCGATGTTTTTTTACCACGGCAGGGAATATGCAGTTGAAATGCCAGAATCGAGCGCCATTGGATGGTTCGGAAGTATTTGAAAATAGAAATGTTAAAGAGCGAAAGCCGCCCCATTAGCATTCGCGGTGTCCCCCGACCGTCCATGTTCTTTATCACCTGTCACTATTTCGACAGCGCGCGCCTGGGCGCCCCTACGCGGCTCTCGTGTGACCGCGCGGGCGCCAGTGCGTTCAATGTTCAGAGGAAGTGAATGTCTTGGGATGGGCAGAACAAAAATTACAAACAATAAGGTTCCGAACAGAGAGGCAACGCGCGCCCCCTCCGCTCATCTGGTCCCAGGGAGCAAGTTACGAATTCAGGTGCTGAGAGCCGTCAAAATTACACCTGACCACCAAAATGGTGACATCGTCACCGAAGCCGACTTCCTGGCAGAAGTCCGCGGCGGTGCGAAAGATATCGTTCATGAGTTCCTCCGCGGACAGCGATGAACCGCGGCGAACCACGCTATATAAACGCTCTGTGCCGAATTCCTCTCCAATCCGATTCTCCGCTTCGGTGACCCCATCGGTGTAGAGAACCAGCACGTCGCCGGCAATAAGATCTGTCGAGTTCAGTTCGCAAATTTCTTCCTGGGATATTCCGATTGGCGGACAGGACGAATTCAGGCGCGTGATCGTGCCGGTCTTTGCGCGAAACAGAAGCGCGGGATTGTGGCCGCAGTTGACATAGCGGAGTGTCTGTTTGTGCGCATCGATTTCGGCAAGCAGTAGCGTCACGTAGCGTTCGCCGTCCGACGACACGGAGTGGATCCCCGCATTCAACCGTCCCACCATCTCCAGCATGTTTCGCTCGTGGTTAGTCTCAAGCTGCATGGCTGCCGCTGTCGCGGACATCAACAGGGCAGCGGGAACGCCTTTTCCGGCTACGTCGGCAATGGCGATCTGAATGGTGTGCGCGTCGATAGGGATGTAGTCGTAGTAATCGCCGCTCACCACTCGCGCTGGCTGCATCATGCCCGCTATTTCGATTCCAGCGATGGCTGGTTTGCCCACCGGAAGAAACAGGTTCTGAACTTGTGCGGCCAGTTCCACGTCTTGAAGAAGGTCATCACGCTGCTGCTGAACCGTTTTGGCAAGCACTTCCCTCTGCTCGATATACCGCTGGATGACGTAAACAACAAAGGCGAAGCACAACATCGCGGAGAGGTTGTCGACGACCCGAAGACCCGGGTGAATATTCCGCGAGGAGTAATAATCATGGAACAAGATACAAATCAGGATGAGGCTGTAGCTGATCTCCCTGCGTAGGAAAATCGCGCCGACGCCAAGAGGCAGGATATAGAGGTAAGCGAGCGAAATCGAAACAACGAGATGGTCTGCGTAAGCCACCGCCACAGTCGCCCCCGAGACTAGTACCAGTGGCAGCCACGCGGGCCCATTTGAGGCGACATCCTGCCGCAGGAGAGCCAGCAATGGAACTCCTTCGTGTAGATTGCCCGGGTTACCAGGCATCGATTCGCGAACGGCGGAACGCATTAGGTCAGTTACTCGAAGAGAATTTTTGCCATCATTCCTTTGTCTTCATGGTTGAGAAGATGGCAGTGAAACACGGATAGACCTTTGATGATTGGATGAGTGAAATCCATGATGACGTCGACCGAGCCTCCGTATGGCACATTCACCGTATCCAACCACACAGGATTAGACACGGGGCGTCCGTTTTCGGCGTACGCCAGGAAATGGACCTGATGGATGTGCATCGGATGGAGTTCCTTCGTGGCATTGACGACTCTCCAATGCTGATAGCTTCCGACTCGCACTTGCGCCATCGGAGGTGCATCGGGGGCGAATTTTTCATGATTGATGTAGAAACCGTTTTTGTCTTCGGTGAACGTCACGATGAACCGGGGAGGTACTTTTTCTTCCGCGCTCAGGTCCAATGTCTTGGGACTTGATGTTTGCGGAGTTCCGATGGTTGCGCGTGTTGATGATGGGGAAAAATTGGAGACGACATCGGCCAGCACCATCGCTGGATTGGGATCGCCGTCTGGTCCGGTATCCACACAGCGGGAGGTCAGACGCGTCCCGGCGGCTGGGCCGGTAACTATGGCTTCGAGCCTTCCCGCTGGTGGTAACAAGACATGATCGGCGACCCGTATCCGATGGTTGGGGTCGTGATAGGCGATTGGCATGCCATCCATAGCGACGATTTCGAAGGGTTGACCGCCCGGATCTAGATCGAGAAAGCGGTCGGCGGTCGCATTCACGATGCGCCAAAACTGGCGCTCGCCTGGAGCGATATCAACGGGGGGACGCACGGCGCCGTTCACCGTGAAGATCTCATTCGGTGTGTCGCGCTCACTGCCGCATACATGGGAATTGAGTTCGACGCGCTGTTTCAAGAGCGTAGACCTAGCATCGTCTGTGAGCGAGCGACCGCGCACTAGCATTACGCGTTCACGCAGATCGCGCAGTTCTGGAACGTAGTTTTCGATGCCTTCAATCACGATGGCGCCGGACATGCCGTCAAGCACTTGCCGGGCACTCTCGCCGTGGGGGTGCGTATGATACCAATACAACCCGGGCGGATGATCTTTCGGAATCTGGACAGAATAATGCAGCGATTGCCCGGGCATGGCCATCATGTTCAAGACGTCGTCCTGCGGAGTGCTCGGGGGAACAGCGAGGCCGTGAAAATGCAGATTGGTCATGTCGTGACAAGGTGGGCTCGCACAGCTTGCTGCTGGCTTGGTAGGCAGATCGTTTACGTAGGTTATGTTGAGCTGGTCTCCCGGTGACAGCCGCAAGGTGGGAGCGTTTGGTTGGCCGTTAAAATAGAAAGAGTTCTTGCCATCACCTGCGATGGAAGCGTGCAAAGTTAGGGAAAGTGTGTGATTTTCCGCGCAAAGGTCCGGAGGCTTCGAAAGCAGACCTGGCGGCTTCCCCGTTATTTCCAGCCAACAGAAAACCACAAACACCACAATAGCAAGGGCGCGTATGGTGGTTCGTAGAGCGGGTACTATGCGCGACATTGGCAACTCCGAACCCCTCGCTCATTCTGCATGGTGCCAAGCGGAGTCCGGGTTATAGGTGGTCATCGCTTCCGCAAGCTTTGTTGTCTTGGGACCAAGATCCTTTTCGTAAATAATCCCCGATTCGTTGACAATGAAAGTCATCACACCCGAGGAGTGGTACTCCACAGGATAGGCGACGAAGGCGAATCCGGCGGTCATCTTTCCGTCGATGACATAGTTCTTGGCTCCGCCCGGTGCATGAGGTCCTTCACTAGACAGGATCCGGAAAAAATAGCCATTGAACGGGAGCTGGTCATTAACTTGGTCCTTTGGACCTTTTCCGTGCGCGTACGCGATGAGAGGGTTGAGCGGGCTGTCGAACTCGTTGTAAGCACCCTGCCAGTACAGACCATTGTGGCGGCCTTCATCGCTGACCAGTTTCTGCGCAAATTGCTTGGGGAGGTTGTCCGGGGGGCGCGCAAAATATTGCTCTTGCGCGTCGACCAAGTCGCGGCACGCTTCCATGGCGGCAATTTCATTTCTGCCTATTCGACGAAATACGATCTCGTCTTTGCCCGCGGGCGTGTCGAAATACCACGAACTATGGTTGTTCACCAAGGGAATCGGAAACGGCCAGTTTTCGGCCCCGACAACCAGGGTTACAGTTCCGTTTGGCTCGGTTACAAACCGATGCATCTCCCGGTATTTGACGACGAAGCCGACGCGAGCATCCGAATCTTCCGCTAGGTCACCGGACGAGATGACCTCCTTTCCGGTCGGTCCGAGGATGCTCAAGGAAGATTGGTCGTCCGGTGACTGCATTGCAGCAAAGAAAACGCGGCCGGCATCTTCGGCGGAGGCAAAGGTCCGCTGTCCTGGCTGCTGGGCCAACGTTGACGCAGACGAACTCCCCCAGGAAAGTGCGAATAGTATGGACGCAGCAAGGCGAGCAAGACTCTTCCATTCTGGTTGAACCCAATTCGAAATTCTCTGCAGCATGATGGTCCTCTCCAGTCTTGAATTCTCGATAAGTTCTACACGCGTGTACATGCGATCACCTATGCCGCCCACCACCGCCATGCGAGCCTCCGCCATGGAACCCACCTCCAAGGCTTGACCGCCCGCGGGTGGAAAAGCCTCGGACATTTCCGCCGTGATCAAAGCCACTGAACGCGCCTGAGCGTGTTCCTGGCGGAGCGTGAAAGGTCGACCCTGAATGGCTGCCACCGGCTGTGCTCCCGCGGAACGCGTTGCCGTGGTTAAAGCTGCCGCCGGAGTGGTTGAAGTTGCCGCGGCCTTGGTTACCGCGACCGCGATTGATGATCGTCAGGCTATGGGAGATGTAAGTGTTGTGGTTATAGATCACCTGATGGCCATGCCAGTCGCATCCCCAGTGATGCCAGGCCCACCCAAATCCTCCGAAGTATCCGATTCCAAATCCACTACCGAAGGAGATTGCAGGGCCGGCAAAAAAGATTCTGGGCACCGGAACCCAGCCCGGGTAGGCGACCATAGGTACGCCGTACGCGAGCCAAGGATCATAGGCAGGCACATAGACCACATCAGGGTTGGCTGGTTCGATGATGATCGTGTTGCCTTGATTCGTTACCTTCTCCTGTTCATTGCTATTCAGCTGGCCGGCCTTCCGAGCCTGCTGACGCATCGCCTGGACGGCATCGGTCACTTCCTGCTGCTGGTTGGCGTATGCGTCCCCAAGCGATGAAGTCCAAGAGAGGTTCTTGTCCATGTTTTCAAGAACGGAGGAGAATTGTGTGAGGGCCTTTACGCTCGGGTCCCAGGGCTGTTTGTCGACTTCTTCGGCCAGCTTTTTACCCTTGAGATCGGAATGACCTTGCATCCAGCGGTCCGCCTCGACAATTTCAGCTGGATATGTGGAGGCGGCGAGAATCTGTGCAACGAGCGCGTCGGGGTACAAGGCAATCGGCGCGACGAGCTGCTGCAACTCTTGGGGAGACTGTTGGACAGCTGCAGCCGGCAACTGTCCGTTGGTTTGCGCCGCGGGATCGAAGGATTTGGCTTGGGTCGTCAAGCGCACAAGCAAACAGCAAAGAAGTACGATCAAAACCTGTTTGGGTAACTTTTTATTCATCGCAAATTCTCCAGTACTAAATTGAAACCACCCGTCAGCGTCAACCCATGTTCAAAAAACGTCATAAGCCCTCATCAACAGCGCTAAGAAGCCTCACTGGCCACATAGCGTGCCCCGCGACATTGCCAAGTCAGCAGGCACTTCACGCGGCGGGCAATACCGGACATCCGGCCTACCACAACGCTTTCCAAACGGCCTTGCTGACCTTCGTTGTTGCCTTGGCGCTCTTCTTCGCGACCTTGGTGGTGGCTTTCACCGCGCCTGCTTGAGCAGTGAAGGTTGAACACACCAGGAAGGCCAGAAACACGCATAGTCTTTTCATGATGCCTCCTAAGGTTTGACTGGCATATCCGTTAGCCAGTTATCTTTCGCCCCTCCCGCAGTCAATGCCGAATCGCAGCGCACAGTCAGGGCTTCGAGTGAGCCGCTACATCCCTTGTTGTCCCCCGCGCCGTGCTGACACGTGCTGTTGCTCGGCGAACTTGTTTTCTTGACTGATCCTCTTCTCGTAACGGGACTCAACGACTTGGTTGCCCCTCTGGTTGCCCTCGTCGAACAACTTCGCGAGGAAGTAGCGGTTCCCGTACTTGTTGAAGATCAATTCGCTCTGAGCTGGTGCTGAGCTGGCCTCGGTGGGCTGGACCTCGAAGAGAGCGGAAGTAGAGCCGTCCGCGCTGCTGATTTCCATGAGCATCAGATCGGAGTTGTCGAGCATGTGAATGCGATATTTGCCTGCCGGAAGTTTGGAATTCCCCGCGTGGAACTGGAACGGAACGTCGACATCTAGGTCTCCTACGATCTGCGCGTGTGCTTTGCCCACGAAAATCGTAAGTGCAAGAATCGAAAGAGTGACCAACGACAGGAGTTGTTGGACGCTGGTCTTTCGGTGGCTTGCTTGCGTTTCTTGGATGACTTCGGTGAACATGGTTATTCCTCCTCAAGTTTGTCTCCGCTAACTGCCTGAATCACTAGGCGGCATCACAGGGAGAAGCAACACGGGTGCCAAACACTTGCTTCTGTAAGTGATGGAAAGTAGAGACCGAGGGCCAAGTCTGGGGCTAATGGAATGCCAACGCGCGAACAGTCTGTCTCAATGCCGACAGTCTGGCCGGGCTCATCTTCTCGATTATTGTCGACCGATTTAGCGCGAAGATTGCGATCAATAGGGTGCCAGGAGACCGTACGAATTGCCTTCACTCGGTCGAAGCCCAGCGATCTAAGCGCGTCCGCGCGGGAGTCTTCGCTGCGGTCGGCAACACCGGCAACCCTACCCAAGAGAAGGTTATATCGCTCGGGGTCGGGAACTCGCTCGGCAGATTAGTGGATGGACTGTGTCAATCTTATTGGAAGTTAGACCGATACACTTTGGCTAGCTTGCTGCGAGGGGCTGAAATTCATGCTGGGCCTTGAGATTCCCAACTTGTGCATACGGAAGTAAAGCGTAGACCTCTTGATTCCCAAACGCGCAGCAGCCCCGTTGGGACCGGCGACAACCCAGCGAGTGTGCTCGAGAGTCTTGAGAATGTGATCTCGCTCCGCTTCCTTCAGGGTAATTGCTCCCAGGGATTCCACTTCGGCGGTACCCTTCAAGAACGCGAGAGGGGAGTCCAGGACGTTCCCCGAGGTGAGGATTACGCTCCGCTCGATGAAATTCTGCAACTCTCGAATGTTCCCCGGCCACTGGTACGCGCTGAGCGCAGACATCGTTTCCGGAGGAATGTGTTCGATTTGCTTACCCATGCGGCGGCCAAAAATCTCGACATAATGTACCACCAGCGCCGGAATGTCTTCGCGGCGCGCCCGCAACGGTGGCACCAGAATTGGAAACACATTCAGACGGTAATAGAGGTCGCTGCGAAATTCACTCCGCTTCATCATGCCCGCCAAATCTCGGTTGGTCGCGGCCACGAATCGAACGTCCACTTGGTAAGTCCGAGTGCCGCCCAAGCGTTCGAACTCCTGTTCCTGCAGGACGCGCAGCAGTTTGGGCTGCAGTGCCAACGGAATATCGCCCACCTCGTCCAGGAAGAGCGTCCCTTTGTCGGCCATTTCGAAACGACCGACCTTTTGCGCGATAGCACCTGTAAAAGCGCCCTTTTCATGGCCAAAAAGCTCGCTTTCCAGCAGATCGAACGGAATGGCAGCGCAATTCAGCTTTATGAACGGACGTCCGCACCGTGAGCTGATGTTGTGAATCGCGCGCGCGACCAGCTCCTTACCGGTACCTGTTTCTCCCTGGATAAGAGCCGTGGAATCGGTGGGCGCGACGCGTTCGACTTGTTCGAGCACCGATTCCAGAGCAGGACTGTCGCCTATGACCTGCTCGAATCTGCGCTGATTACGGTCCTGGTCACCGAGCCCGGATCTTTCGAAAGCTCCCACAGAGGACCTCCCGACGCCTGCGTGCACACTTCCTTATCAGGCTCAACTTTCTAGAGCCCCTCGAACACTCTCGAGTAGTGCTTCATCGTCGAACGGTTTTGCCAGAAACTCCACTGCGCCTGCTCTCATCGCCTGCATCCGCATTTTTGTGTCGCCATGTGCCGTGATGAAGATGATCGGAATCCTGCAACGCTCAGCGTTCAGCTTCGCCTGCAGTTCGAGACCGGACATTCCCGGCATGCGGATGTCCGCGATCAGACAAGCAATCTCGTGCTGTTGGCCGGACGTCAGAAATTCCTCCGCCGAAGCAAACGCTTGTGCCTGTAAGCCAACCGCTTTCAGCAGGCCCTGTAGTGCGTTGCGCATTGAGTCATCATCATCGAGGATGGCAACTAATTTGGTCTTGCCCTGAGTGGCCATAGCAGAAGCCTAGCTGGTTGCTAAAAGCGGCGCAATTATACTTTGGTATAGTGGCTCTAAAACGGATTCTCAAAGTGGCAACTACAATTTTAGAGGCAGTACTTGGGGAGGGCGGCAGTTAAGACGGGATGGTCGCCAACCGGCAAACCGTCTGGTGTAACAGCGGTGGCGTTAAGCTACTTCTTGCCGGGCGGAAGCTCAAGGGTCGCCGCCATTCTCACTAATTCCGCCAGCGATCCAGCCTGCATCTTCCGCATCACGTGGCCGCGGTGAATCTTCACGGTGATTTCGCTGGTCCCGAGCTCAGAAGCTATTTGCTTATTGAGCATGCCTGAAACTACCAGGCCCATGACCTCGCGCTCGCGTGCGGTCAGCCCCTTGTAGCACTTTCGCAGCTCGGCACGCTCGCTCTGTTGTTGGCGCGTCACCCGGTCGCGATCCAAAGCCTGGTGGATCGCGTCCAGCAAGTCCTGGTCCTGGAACGGTTTGGTCAGGAACTCCACGGCACCGGATTTCATGGCCTTCACCGTCATCGGAATATCTCCATGACCGGTGATGAAGATGATGGGAATTTGGACGCCCGCTTCAGCCAACTCGCGCTGAAAGTCCAGACCGTTTACTCCAGGAAGTCTCACGTCTAGAACAAGGCAACTTGGACCGTCCGGTCCGGTTCTAAGTAAAAACTCTTGTGCCGTCCCGAACGTCTCGGAACGCAAGCTCGCCGACTTCAGCAGGCCTTGGATGGAGGCACGCACACCGGCATCGTCATCAATGACGAACACCGTGGGAGCGCCTGCGAGCGTCATTCATGGGCCTCGACTTTGGCAGGTAGAGTAAGGTAAAAACTTGCGCCGCACGGAGAGTTGTCGGCAGCCCACAAAGGGCCGCCATGCGATTCAACGATGGACCGGCTGATGGACAGTCCCATACCGGTCCCGTGAAGCTTCGTGGTAAAGAACGCATTGAAGATCTGGTCCGCCTGCGGGGGCAGTCCCACGCCGGTATCGCTGACGGGCACCGAAGGTTGCTCGTTTTCCGCTCGCTGCGACTTGATGGCGAGCTCCCGCGTACCATCCACGTCGTTCATCGCATCGATGCCATTGATCATGAGGTTCATCAGCACCTGCTGCAGTTGCACGCGATCTGCCATAACCCGGGGAAGATCTGTCGCCAGCTCCGTCCGGACTGACATGTTGTATCGCGTTGCCTCGTTGCGCAGCAGGACGATCATCTCTCGAATGACTTCGTATACATCAACCAGCTCGCGTTCCATAGTGCCCTTCTTGAGGAGCAGGCGGATCCGGCTGATGATTTCCGCTGCACGCGTTCCGTCTTTCACGATTCTCATCGCAGCCGCGCGCGCCTCTTCCACATTTGGGGTGTCACCTGCACTGTCGTCTTCTGCGACTCTCTCAACCAGCTCAACCGGTCTTGGGATACCGCAAATGGGCTCGGTGGCTGGGGTGATTGGTGTAGGCTTAGCCATACTTAACGCCTTGCTCAAAGCATAATGGACCTCACCGTTGTGAGCAATCGCCTCTTGCCGTGGCTCGCACTACGCTCTCGCGGTCGTCTGGAGGAACATGAGACATGTACTCGGGCATGTTTGTCGGAGGAGCTTTCACTGGACGGGTTGCATGATCTGCTCCCCTGCCGCACGTCGCGAAGTGCTGGTGCGTGATCCGCGGAAGAACGCTCTGCGGAAAGCAGCTCTCGCCCGTCTACCACGTAGAGAGCGGCAAACCGAAGTCGAAGGAGTTGGCAAGCGTGCACCGTCGCGCTTAACTACACTGCCTGCAATCCGAATGCGTTAGTTGAACTGTTCAACATTGGCGGTTCACATGTAGACTCTCTCAGTGAAGCTGGCACAGAACCCCAGCTCGGTCCGTACGGGGCCAGGGCATAGGTCCTTTTCTCGCGGCGATTTGATACGTTCTCTCGGCACGGCTGCATGCTGGTTCTTGCTGGCGTTGCAAGCCCAGGCCCTCGAGTCCAACAAGCCTCTTACCGAGTACACCCATACAGTCTGGACGCACAAAGACGGACTTTCATCCGCATTCATCTACTCGATCGCGCAGACTGAGGACGGTTATCTTTGGCTGGCCACGACGGACGGGCTTGTCCGGTTTGATGGCGTTCGTTTTGTTCACTGGAGTCCCAAGACTGGCCATACGGATCTTTTAGGGGTCGTGCGGAGTCTGTGCGCGGCAGGGGATGGAAGTCTCTGGATCGGGACTGCCGCCGGCCTGGTCGGCCACATTCGCGGTGATGAGCTAAGAACCTTTTCCGTTGGGGCGCAGGTCGAGGCAGTCCTTGAAGATCGTGATGGCACGCTTTGGGTAACCACTGAAAATTACCTATTGCGATTCCGCGCTGCAACTCAGGAACAGATTGGCGCTGCGATCACGCTACCTGGAACTTTCTTGTCCGGACCGCTCCAGGATAGAAGTGGCTCCATCTGGTTCACCACCCAAGCCGGGTTCTGCGTCTTGACTCCGGCAACCTGCAAGGTCCGCCCTTGGAAACAGCGGAAGGCAAGTTTTGGCTAAGTGAAGACACAAACGGGGACATTTGGCTCACACGCCCTGACGGATCTACAAGTCCCGTCAATGAAGCGCAGATCTTCAGCGGCTATAGCATGGAGGTCAAACCTCTCGACTGTCCACACGGTGCTGCATGACAGTAATGGGAACATATGGATCGGGACCCTTGGGCAGGGACTGGCTCGGCTGCGGGCAGATTTCCACGATGGCAAAAATGGAGAAGTATTCACAATTCGATGGGCTGTCGGCGGCGCGTGTGTGGTGCTTTCTTGAAGACCGCGAACACAACATCTGGGTTGGAACGCAAAATGGCTTGAACCGTTTTCGCGATGAAAAGATCACCACGTTGACGCGACGTGAAGGATTGCTGAGCGACAAGAGCACGTGCGAAATATTTTTTCCAAGCTTCAAGTCAACGATCGCACGGAGGCGGTTACGATCGCACTCCGTCGAGGTATCATCCACCTCTAACCTCCGTCCGCGTGCCCCTGCATACGCCTGGCACGGCGGTCACACCAGAGACCGGCAGGTTCCGAGGCGCGCCCTGCCGGAATACTGACAATCGGCTAAGAACCTGGATGGGTCAGGAGCTTGCCCCGCAAGCGTAGTTTGTGGTTGCCGGTCTCTAAATGTTTTAATTTCTATATACTTACCAACCATCCGATGACCCTCGATTCTGGCAGTTCAGCTGCTTATTGCTTCTTTGCATAAGAAAAACGGTAGGGAAAGCACATGCCGAAGCTGGTTGCCGTCTTGACCATTCCCTATCGCCCAGCCCACCCGAAATAGCTATCGGTGATACGCCCGCTTTCGCGTTTTAGCGCCGCTGCGGAAAGCGTAACGTTGCTTCAGGCGCGAGTTCTTCAAGAGGGTTCGAGCCGCAGGAGGCAGAGTTGGACAGGCTTTATTCAAGGTTTCCCGCCGGCAGCGTCGGATTGGCGTTGCTTCTGTTGAGGCTGGTCGACGGACTCGGATTAGTTGGGGAAGGGATACGCCTGGTCACCCCGGCAGGAAGCGCATCGGAACCCACGAGTGTGCTGCTTCTCGGCCTGGTACTTGCGGCCAGCGGATCCTGTTGATCTTCGGTCTGCGAACATCCTTGGCAGGCAGCGCTGCCGCCATGGGTACAGCTGGAGCGGCCCTGTACGGCAGTCATCGCTTAAGTCTGTTAGGGAGCGAGATGGATGCGTGGTTATTCCTATTCGCTCTCGTGTTTTTCCTGTCGGGCTCGCTCGCATTGCTGGGTCCCGGCGGCTATTCGCTGGATGCGCGGCGCTCCGGTTGGCGATTGATCAAGCTGTCATCCCGGCAATCGACCTCAAAGGAGGCGGACTTGACATGAAGGCGTTTCAACAACTTTGCTGGCAGCCTCGGCGGCTCGCTTTGGCGATAGGCAACCGAGAAGAAGGCAGATATGTGGATCGTTAAACTTGCGCTATCGCGCCCTTATACGTTCGTCGTGCTAGCGCTCGTGCTGATTCTGATCAGCCCGGTAATCCTTCTGCGCACGCCGGTCGATATCTTCCCGAATATCAATATCCCGGTAATCAGCGTGATCTGGACCTACAACGGTCTTGCGCCTTCTGAAATGGGCACCCGCATTGTGTCCATCTTTGAGCGGTCCCTAACAACCAGCGTCAACAACGTCGAGCACATCGAATCGCAGTCACTGAATGGTGTGGCTGTAATCAAAGTGTTTCTCCAACCATCGGCAAATATCGATGGCGCGATTTCTGAAGTGATCGCCGAAGCGCAGGTGGGGCTGAAGCAGTTCCCCGCTGGCATCACGCCTCCGCTGGTCATCAGTTACAACGCCTCCTCAGTGCCCATCTTGCAGTTGGGTTTGAGCGGGCAGGGTCTCTCCGAGCAGCAATTGAACGACTTGGGTTTGAACTTCATTCGCCCGCAGCTGGCCACCATCCAGGGAGCTTCCGTCCCGATACCCTATGGCGGAAAAGTGCGGCAGATCATGGTGGACATCAACTCGCAGAAGCTCCTGGCGAAAGGCCTCTCACCGACCGACGTCGTAAACGCGGTGAATACACAGAACGTTGTCCTGCCCTCGGGGACCGCAAAAATTGGCAGCACGGAATACAACGTTGGTCTCAATGGGAATCCGCTAACAGTAGAGGAATTAAATGATCTCCCCGTAAGAGTGGTCGATGGCGGCACCGTCTACGTTCGGGACGTCGCTAATGTGCGTGACGGCTACGCCGTACAAACCAACGTCGTCCGCCAGGATGGACAGCGAGGCGTCCTGCTCACTGTCCAGAAAGCGGGAAACTCTTCCACTCTTGCGATCGTCTCCAATATTCTCGCGGCATTGCCAAAAATCAAGGCCACCCTGCCGTCTCAACTGAATATCCGGCCTCTGTTCGATCAGTCGTTGTTTGTGCGCGCTTCGCTTCAAGGTGTGCTGCGCGAAGGCGCGATCGCTGCTGCGCTGACGTCGCTGATGATCCTCATGTTCCTGGGCAGTTGGCGAAGCACTTTGATCATCGCGATTTCCATCCCGCTTTCCATTTTGACGTCGCTGCTGATTCTAAGTGCCCTCGGAGAAACCATCAACATCATGACCTTGAGCGGTTTGGCGTTGGCAGTTGGTATTCTAGTTGACGATGCAACCGTAACCATCGAGAATATCGAGCGGCAATTCAGCCAGGGCAAGGAACTCCACCAGGGCATCCTGGATGGAGCACAACAGATTGCGGTTCCGGCACTGGTTTCCACCCTCAGCATCAGCATCGTGTTCGTACCGATGTTTTTCTTGACGGGTGTGGCCCGTTATCTCTTCGTACCTCTAGCCGAAGCCGTCGTATTCGCTCTGCTGGCTTCCTACTTCTTCTCGCGAACCCTCATCCCCACGCTCGTAATGTATTTGCTGCGCTCCGAGGTGGAGAAGCGCAAGAACCCCGAGTCGGAGAAGCGGCCCGGCTTTTTCGCGCGTTTTCACCATCGTTTCGAGCACGGCTTTGAGACTATGCGGGAAAAGTATTCGAACTTGCTTAGTCTGTGCTTGGAGCACCGGCGCGCTTTTGCTGTCTGCTTTCTCATTTTTTGCATCGCGAGTCTCGCTCTGGTTCCGCAACTCGGCAAAGACTTCTTCCCGTCGGTCGACGCGGGGCAGATCCGTTTGCATGTGCGCGCAAAAACCGGTACCCGAATCGAAACGACGGCTTCCCTCAGCGATCAGATCGAGAACGTAATTCGCCAGCAAATACCATCCACGGAACTCGCCGGCATTCTCGATAACATTGGCCTACCGACCAGTGGAATCAATCTTTCCTACAGCAACAGCGGCACCATCGGCAGCGCCGACGCGGAAATCCTGATATCGCTCCAGGCCAAGCATCATCCCACCTCACAGTATGTCCAGCAGTTGCGCGAACAGCTTCCCAGGGCTTTCCCGGGGATATCGTTCTTCTTCGAGCCTGCGGACATCGTCAGCCAGATTCTCAATTTCGGTTTGCCTTCTCCCATCGATATTCAGATCGTGGGTCCAGATCTTGCGAACAATTTCGCCGTTGCCACAAAAATGGCGAACCAGATTCGCTCCGTGCCCGGAGCGGTGGATGTGCATATACAACAAGCACTGGATCAGCCGAGGCTGCAATACGCGGTGGACCGCGTCAGAACGCAGCAGGTGGGGCTCACCGAACGCGACGTGGCGAACAACCTTCTGGTGTCGCTGAGTTCCAGTTTCCAAACCACTCCCAATTTTTGGCTGAATCCAAAAAACGGCGTGGTCTACAACATGGCCGTTCAGACACCGCAGTACAACATCGACTCCATCGACGCGCTAGGGAGCATTCCTATCAACGCCGGAAATCAAACGGCGCCGCAGCTTTTTGAAAACTTGACCTCCATGAAGCGCATGAATGAGCCTGCGGTGGTCAGCCATTACAATGTCCTCCCGGTCGTCGATATCTTTGCGAGCACGCAAGGACGCGATATGGGAGCGGTGGGAGCGGGCATTGCGCAAATCACGTCCGCGGCCGAGAAGCAGTTGCCTGCTGGAAGCACTCTGGTAACCCGCGGACAGGTTGCCACCATGCACTCTTCCTTCGCCGGACTCCTTGGCGGGCTGACCTTTGCGATCGTGCTCGTCTACCTGCTCATTGTGGTCAATTTCCAGTCGTGGACCGAAGCTTTCATCATCATCACCGCTCTGCCAGGTGCGCTTGCGGGCATTTGCTGGATGCTTTTCTTGACCCGCACCACCTTAAACGTGCCCTCGCTGATGGGCGCGATCATGAGCATCGGCGTGGCCACGGCCAACAGCGTTCTGGTAATCACGTTTGCCAACGAACGTCTCGCCGACACCAAGGATGCCTTCCGCTCAGCCCTCGAGGCCGGTTCCACCCGGTTGAGGCCGGTACTGATGACCGCTCTGGCGATGATCATCGGGATGGTGCCTATGGCCCTGGGGCTCGGCGAGGGAGGCGAGCAGAACGCGCCTCTTGGTCGCGCGGTAATTGGCGGGTTGCTCTTCGCGACAATCGCAACCCTCTTCTTTGTTCCAGTAGTTTTCGCCATGGTGCGCGGTCAGAGAAAATCTCAAGCCTTAGCTTCAGAGAATTCGTGAGGACTTTATGAAACAGTTAGAAACGTCCGCGGCGGTAGACCGGGAACCTTGGGGCCCAGACCAGCAGAAGCAAGCTTCAGGTTCGAAGGGAAAAAGGCTGTTGTGGTTTTTGGTGATTCCCGCTTTGCTGGCGTGTTTTGCCTTTGTCACCGCCTATGCACGCCGCAAGAGCAACGAGAGCCTGGCAGCAACCACCAAGACCCTTGCGCTGCAGAACGTCAACGTCATTCACGCGGAGCTCGGCAGTCCTGTCACCGACTTGACGGTTCCCGGCACCGTTCAGGCTTTTTCGGAATCGCCCATCTACGCCCGGATCAATGGCTACCTTCGCGTTTGGAATGCTGATATCGGAACACACGTGCGCAAAGGGCAACTCCTCGCGGCAATCGAAGCGCCGGAGGTCGATCAGCAGTTACGCCAAGCTCGCGCGATGCTGGCCCAGGCGCAGGCGAATCTCGAGCTCGCCACGGTGACCTCTGCGCGCTACCGCGACCTGATCAAATCAAATTCGGTTTCGCAGCAGGAAGTCGACAACAACAACCAGAACCTCAACTCGCAAACCGCAAATGTGCAAGCCGCCTCCGCGGAAGTGGGCAGGCTCCAGCAAATGCAGGGATTCGAGAAGATCTACGCGCCCTTTGACGGAGTGATAACCGCTCGAAAAACAGAAGTGGGCGACCTCATCAACGCCGGCAACAGTGGCGTGGGTGCAGAGCTTTTCCGCATCTCCAACATCGCCACGATGCGCGTCTACGTAAATGTGCCTGAGGTGTACAGCGAGCTCATTGCTCCATCGGTGCGCGCCTCAATGGAGGTTGTTTCTCTGTCTAACCGCCAGTTTACCGGCAGCGTCGCGCGAACCAGCCACTCCATCGGCGTGAACTCGCGCACGCTGCTTACGGAAGTGGATGTGCCCAACCCTAAAGGTGAATTGTTCCCCGGCGCTTATGCCCAGGTCCACTTCCATCTTTCGCTGAAAACCGCACCGCTAGTCCTCCCCGGAAACACCATTTTCTTCCAAGCTCAAGGTCCGCAAGTGGGCGTGGTGGACAGCCAGAATCGCGTTGAACTCCGAAAGGTCACTCTGGGCCGCGATTTCGGAAACAAAGTCGAAATCCTCAGCGGAATAAACCAGCCGGACGCAGTGATCGCAAATCCGCCCGACTACCTGGTCGATGGAATGTACGTAGCAGTGCAAACCCCACAGGGTGGCGGAAAGTAAGAGCGAACATGCTTCTCACTAGATTTGTTTCGATGACTTTATCCATGATGCGCCTTCGAATCTGCACCGCGCGATCGAGTGCCCTAGGCATCGGCCTGGTCATGGTGATGGTGCTTTCAGGTTGCGCTGTCGGTCCGAAGTACCACCGCCCTTCGGCGCCTGTGCCATCGCAATTCAAAGAATCGGCCGGCCCGACAAGCCAGCTGAACACGACAACGCCGATTGCGTATACCGATTGGTGGCGGGTGTTTGACGACCCGGTACTCAATCGCCTTGAAAAGGAAGCCGATGCGGCCAATCAGGACATCCGGGTTGCCGTGGCGCGGCTCGATCAGGCAGAAGCTGCGGCGAGGTACTCGCGTTCCTTCCTGTCCCCCACGATCAGTCTTGGAGCCAGCGCGCTGCGAACTCGGGAAGCGCAGAATCGGCCCAACAACGGCAACACCGGTGGCCGGGCGGCTACCTATAACGACTTTCAAGTGCCCCTATTCTTCAGCTATGAAATCGACACTTGGGGCCGAGTGCGGCGGTCGCTCGAGTCGGCGCGGGATGTGCAGCAGGCCACGGCGGCGGATCTGCGCTTTGTTCGCTTATCGGTCGAGGCTAACCTGGCCATGGACTATTACAGTTTACGTGAGAACGACGCCGAACGAACCATCCTCGATTCCACGATTGAACAACTCCAGCACGCCCTAGACATAACGACGAATCGTTTCCGTGGCGGCATTACCAGTGAACTCGAGGTAAAGCAGGCAAAAACTCTCTTGGACCAAACAAAGGCACAGGCGCAGGCGTTGGACGTGCAACGTTCCCAACTGGAGCATGCGATCGCCGTTCTGGGCGGCCGTCCCGCATCTGCATTTTCCCTGCCCAGGAGCCCCTTCAGTGGCCTTCCGCCTTCGATACCGCCCGGCCTTCCCTCTGACCTCCTTGCACGACGGCCGGATATCGCCGAAGCCGATCGCTACGTCGCTGCTGCCACCGCGCAGATCGGGGTTGCAAGAACAGCATATTTGCCCCAGCTATCGCTTACCGGGTTCGCGGGTTTCGAAAGCACCAATACAGCCAGCCTCTTTAATTGGCAAAACAGCATAGCGTCGCTGGGAGCAGCGATCGTGACACCTTTATTTAACGGCGGGCGAATTCGTGCAGGCGTTGATCAAGCGGGTGCGGCATACCGGGGGTCGCTAGCACAATACGAAAAAACTGTGCTCACCGCCTATCAAGAAGTCGAGGATCAGCTTGCGGCTCTCCGGATTCTTACCGGTGAGGCCCAATCGCAGGCGGCTGCTGTTGATGACGCCGCGCGAGCGGAGGAGATCGCCATGAATAGATACAGGACCGGTCTTGTCGCTTATCTCGACGTCCTCATCGCACAAACGACGCTGTTATCCAACCAGCGTGTTGCTGCGCAGATCAGTGGGCAACGCATGGTCGCCACTGTTGTTCTTGTCAAAGCTCTGGGCGGTGGTTGGCTCGGCGTAGCAGCGCCGGGCAAACTGAATAACCAAAGCGGAGAAACAGGAGCACCGGCGACCAATGTCAGCCTGCGCTCGAATGAAGAACGATGAGCGGCGCGAATAAGACGATAGGCATTGCCGGAGTAATCAGAGCTAGGAAAGCTTGAGGGAGGATACAAAATGGCTTCACTAGTTTATAGTCACAAATTTTCATGGCCCGCAAAGTGGCCCAGGGAGCCGAAGATCGAAGACGGCGCATCGCGCGAAATCGTTCGATCAGAGGAAGCAGTCGCGGAAAGCGATGCTTCTCCGGCCAAGGAAGAATCCAATCCTAGTGCATTTGAAGGGATGATCGGCGCGAGTGCGGCGCTGAAGCGCGTGCTGGCTCACGTGGAAACAGTAGCCTCGACGGATTCGACGGTGCTGCTCGAGGGCGAAACCGGCACCGGCAAAGAGTTGCTCTCGCGGGCTATCCACGTTCTTAGCCAGCGAAGGGCCCGGAACTTCGTGAAGTTCAATTGCGCGGCGATTCCGCTGGGGCTGCTGGAAAGCGAACTCTTCGGCCATGAACGGGGCGCTTTCACCGGGGCGATCTCTCGTACGATCGGCCGTTTCGAGCTGGCGGACGAGGGAACCCTCTTTCTCGATGAGGTCGGAGATATCCCCCCGGAGCTGCAGGCAAAACTGCTCCGCGTTTTGCAGGAGCAGGAATTCGAACGACTGGGCAGCACGCAAACCCAAAGAGTCAACGTGCGATTCGTTGCGGCGACCAATCGAAATCTCGCGGAAATGGTTTCCCACAAAGAATTTCGCGACGACCTTTATTTCCGCCTTAACGTCTTCCCTATCGTCATTCCGCCGCTTCGGGAACGCAGGGAGGACATTCCGGTGCTCGTGGAATTCTTCGTGCAGCAATTCTCCCGGCAGATGAACAGGCACATTGACACAATCTTGGCATCCACGATGGAGCAGCTGATCGAGTACCCCTGGCCCGGAAACATTCGCGAGCTTCAAAACTTTATCGAACGAGCGGTGGTCCTGACAGCAGGATCAACGCTGTGCGCACCGGTCGGGGGCCTGAAATATCCCGTTGCGATCGAGCCTGCTGCGACCACTCTGAAGCAGGCTCAGTCGGGTCACATTCTGAAAACCCTTGGCGAAACGCACTGGGTGGTGGGAGGGCCGAGGGGTGCCGCTGTCCGTCTGGGCCTCAAGCGCACCACCTTGATGGGCAAGATGAGGAGACTGGGACTTTCGCGCCCAGACCATGAAGGTGGGGCCTAATGAGCCGTCTGCGATTCATGTGCGGGAGTTAACAAACTGGGCGGCCTGCTCAAGACGTGCTGATCTGAGGCTGGCCAGAACGTATGTGGATCTGCTGTCGCGGCCGGTCGTCGCCTACAACTTTTCCTAACGGACAACCTCTGCGGTTCGGAATGGCTGGCCGCCACGCATTTTCTTAAATGCTTAAGACTGAGATGATTTTTCGATCCCATTGCGCAGAGGTGATTGACGCGGGAGCGAAGCGGACGACGCTGAACCGCCGGCAAACGGGCCCGGACACTGACAGCGGTGTCAGAATCGTGGCGTCGAGAGAAAGAGAAAAACGCCTCAGATGCCGAAAAGAAAGGACTTGCGCGCCACGGCCACTTGGCAGAGCAATTGCCCTAAGAGTTGTGGTCATGGTTCGAGGCCAATGAATTCGGAGAACAACAAAAATCAGAAACGTGAAGGAGGAAATATGAGGCTTCAATCAAAAATCGCAGCATCAGTCGCACTAACGCTAGTTTTAGCGACTGTTTCATTCGCTCAACACGTCAAAACCGACTACGACCACAGTGCAAACTTTGGTCAATACAAGACCTACTCTTGGGAGAAGGTTCAAACCAAAGACCCGCTCCTGGTCGACCGGATCAAGACAGCGGTAGACAGCGCTCTTGCCGCTAAAGGCTGGACGCTCGTTCCATCCGGGGGTGACGTCGAGGTCTTTGCTATTGAGACGACTCAGAATCAACAAACCTTGGACACGTTCTATAACGGGTTCGGAGGAGGTCGCCGTTGGGGAGGATTCGGCGGTGGATTTGGCAACGCAACCACGACCGTTGAAACCTACACGGTGGGGACCTTAGTGATCGATCTCTTCGATGCAAAAACGGAGAAATTGATCTGGCGAAGCTCATCGAGCGATACGCTCTCCAATAACGCGGACAAGAACACAAAGAACCTCGGCAAGGGTGTCGCAAAGATGTTCAAACACTTCCCGCCGAATGCACCGAAGAGCTGAGTAAGGATGGTTCAACATGACCGGTTATCTGACCATTTCACTAGCGCTGGTGCTTTTCCCAGCGGTCCGCCCTTCGCATGCGGCAAAAGAGCCGCATGCGAGGAGTGCGGAACAGGGGAACGTCGCATGGACGAACGAAGACCTCGAAAGACTGAGAGGTCCCGGTCTCATCTCGGTGATAGGCCAAGTCCCGGAACAGGCCACCGCCGGTGCCGCGACGCCTTCGCCATACGTCAGGACGCAAGACCCCCAGTGGTACGCGAAGCAGGCATCCAAGCTGCGGGCTGAGCTCAAAAACAGGGAGGCTAGACTTGAGCGCAATCGTCACGCACTCGAAGGTGTGAGGACCCTTGAGACGATGACCGGGGGCATAAATCTTGAGTATGGCGACATCGGCATTACGCCAGACGCGGGTATTGAGATCCTGCAGCGGCGTGTACACGAGATACAAAGTGAGCTCGATGCACTCGAAGACCTGGCACGACACAATGGCATTCCGCCAGGAACGCTGCGGGGCGAGTGACGCTCGTTGGTCTGCTTCCGAAACGGTGGCTCACGAAGTTTCAAGGGAACTGACGGTAACTCGGTGCGAAGGTTCTAGCTCATGCGATGGAGAATCCGAAAATCCTTCAAGATCTTTGCGGCCGGAAGCTCATTGCGAAGAAGAGTTGCCTATAGCATGGCAATCGTGAGGTTGATTCTTGCCCCGGTTATCTTCCTGGCTGTTTATTATTTGTTTGTGATCGGCCGGATCGTGGACCGCATCGTGAATGTCGATGCACCGGCGGCAAAGCTGGCTGAGCAAGCCTCCATCGAGATGCTAGAGGCTCGGCGAGCCGCGCGAAACTACTCTCTGTTCCGGGACCCGGCGTATCTTCAGACGAACCAAAAATCGCTCACGAGCGCTAAGCAAATCCTGGTTCGTATTGGGGATCTTGAGCATGACGACGAAACCATCGTTCAGCGGTGTCTCGAGGCGGTCACCCTATATCAACAGCGATTCGCTTTGGCCGTTTCGACGATGGCGGAGTCAGGGCAAGAACCTGTCGAACGCATTCGGGAAGCCGTGCTGGCTTATGAAAAAGACTTGGATGATCTTGTCCAAGCGTCCAGTCACGAAGGGCGAGCTCACCTAATCCAAGAGCTTCGCACTCGAGTCGGATCGTTTGATACTCGGATTACACAAGCTATTCAGGTAGCAAGCCCTGCCTTACGCCGAGTCACCCCGGACCTTCAAGCATCAAGCGAACAGATCCTGCAACTGGCGTCCGAGCTTGAAAAACGAAATTGGGCGCGCGTTCAATTGGACCATCAGCAAGCTCGCCAACTGATCCATCGTGCTGAGTGGGGCTTGAGCATTGTTTCGGCTATTACTCTGGTATTTAGTGTGTGGGTCAGCTTCATTCTGCCTCGCCAAGTGATACAGCCGCTCGTTAGCCTCAAAGAGGCTGTTGATCACGCTGCAACAGGGAATTATGAAGTTGAATTCGAACTCCATGGAGGGGGTGAAGTCGTGGAACTTGCAAAGAGCGTCCAAAACCTCACCTCATTGTTGCGGAGAAAGCCATAAGGCATGTTGTGGTGAATGCTGGCCCTGGTCGTCACTAAGAATGTGGGAGAGAAGGTTCGCTCCACGAGGGAGGGGCGATGAAATTAGATCGAGGGCAGATAGTTTTGTGGAGGAGCTGGTTCAGGCAGTGCGCCTGGTCAGTGCGTCAACGGCGTTAGTCGCGTTAGCTTGTAGAATCCGAGGTAAGGATTTCAGGAAACGGTAGTTCTGTCCCCAAGCAGCGGTTCCCCCAATAACAGAGCGCACGGTCGATCACAAAATACGTGCGCGTTGACGAAAAAACGCCGCCGTTATCGCGCCCACTGGGTAGTAGAAGTGTCAGAAAGCTGACTCGGCCTCTGACACTCCGACATACGAATCGGGGCCCGGCTTTCGGATGTTCCTTCTTAATCAATTACTTGCGGTCAGTCAAAGGGCATCGGTTTTGGTACCAGGGGTGCCTTTACTCATGGTTGAAAAAGAAGGGCCGGGTCAACAGCGACCCCGGGGTCACCTGATCGGTGCCGCGGGACGAATTGAATCCCTGGGAATGAAAACAGAAAGGCGAATAGTAATGTCAACCCAGACATTTGATGAAGCTGCCCTCCAGAGCAACCAGTGGGCTGTCGATCTGGAAGCCGAGCAGGGCAGTGACGCGCGGCTGTTGGCCGCGGCCAAGAGCGGGCATTCGGTCGCCTTTGGCGAGCTCTTCAGTCGCTACAAGGTGAGGATTTTTTACCTCGCACAACGCATTATGCGAAACCACGAAGACGCTGAAGACGTTGTGCAAGAAGCCTTCCAGCTGGCATTTGTTCACCTGCGCGATTTCAAGGGCGGAGCTCGATTCTCCACTTGGCTCTCGCGTATTGCGATCAATGTCGCTCTTATGAAGCTCCGCAAGAGGGCACGCAAAGCGGAGATCTCGATCGACGAACCTTCTGAATCGGATGACATGTCGTTTCGAGATTCGGTAACAGACTTGGCGCCCAACCCCGAGCAGGACTGCTTACTCCGAGAAAGATCGCGAATCCTGAGGGAAGTGCTTGCCGAGCTTGCGGCGAATGCCCGGCACGTCCTCGAACTCTATGAACTGGAAGGGCGTTCGATGAAGGAGATCGCAGAAGGCTTGGGTATTTCCGTCGCGGCCGTAAAGGCGCGGCTATTCCATGCCCGGCCAAAAATGCGACAAAAGCTGAATCGATACTTCATCAAGAGAGCGCAACGGTGTAAGAGGCTGCGCTTCGGCACGGCAAGGGCTTGGAATTATAGCGGCCGGGGATCTATCTACTGCTCTCAGCTGCGGAGGGCCGAGAGAGGGCGTCTGGTTCAGGCGGGGAGCTGATTGGCTCGCTCTTGGGTAAATTGCGAACAGGTAATGGAAATGCGAGATAGAGGTTCTAGTTGAGTCCATTGAATTGTTAGAGAGCGAGGTTCACAATAACGCCGCAAGCTTTTACGTTGGCTAATTCGCCGTTTTGGCCCATCGCGATCGGGTTTTTCGGTCTCGGCACGGGCTACTTCATCTGGGGTGGGCAAGCTCTTTTTGGCTATCCCAAGGGTGGCCCCGAAGTCGATCGCACGATGGGCATGTGGGGTTTTGGATGCCCGGCTCTTGTCAACTCCTCACGGGCGTATATCTCATCGTTGGATTGACTTGGTTCAACGTTTTCGGAAACGCGGCACTGCTTTACATGGCCGGCGTGGCATTCACCGTGAACGGAATCCACTGGTTCGCGATGGCGCATTCCCGCTACTTCGGGTCGAGCGCGGCGCCGGACGGATGGATGGTGATCGCTTATCTGTTCGTTCCGGTCCTCGGAGCGTATGTGTTTGCAAAGGCCGGAGACGTTCCAGTGATGATCATCTTCATCGGGCTCACCTTGATCTATCTCGTGGAAGTTCCAACGCGCCTGGCAGGGTGGAACGGCGGCTCACGTCTGGTAGCGTTGCTGCAATGTCTGACCGGAATTTGGCTGATGTATTGCGCGTGGGCGGTCACCGTAAATCTTGCGCTTGGTTACAAGCTCTGGATCCAGACCGCAGTCCAGGGAGAATATCGATGATAAGTGTAACAATCGATGCGGTGGTTCAGGAAGCGACCAGCGGTGAACGCTTGATCGATGTCATCAATCGAGCGGGCGTGAAGATTTCTCAGGTGTGCTATCACCGGCAGCTTGGTCCTATCCAGACCTGTGACACATGCATGGTAGAGATCAACGGGCAACTCGCGCGAGCGTGCGCTACCAGCGTGTCCGCGGGGATGAAGGTTTTGACAAAATCTGAGAAAGCCGGCGCGGCACAACGGGAAGCGTTTAACCGCATTCTCAGCAATCACGTTCTCTACTGCACCGTATGCGACAATAACAACGGAAACTGCACGATTCACAACACCGAAAGGTTGCTGGGCATCGAACATCAGCCGATCCCGTATCATGCCAAGCCTTACCAAGAGGATCACACGAACCCCTTCTACCGCTACGACCCGCAACAATGCATTCTTTGCGGCCGATGTGTCGAAGCATGCCAGAACGTGCAGGTGAATGAGACCCTTTCGATTAACTGGGAGGATCCCCATCCGCGCGTCCTGTGGGATGGCGGCTCAACAATTGGAGAATCGAGCTGTGTTTCCTGCGGACACTGCGTTTCTGTCTGTCCCTGCAACGCGCTGATGGAAAAATCCATGCTCGGGCATGCGGGCTTTCTCACGGCCCTCCCAAAGACGACGTTGAGCGGCATGATCGATGTCGTAAAGGGTATCGAGCCGGAGACGGGCTATGGCGCGATTCTGAGGCTCTCGGACGCCGAGTCACATATGCGGGAGGTACGCATCCGCCGTACCAAGACAGTCTGCACGTATTGTGGTGTCGGATGCAGCTTCACCATTTGGACGAAAGACCGCCACATTCTGAAAGTTGAGCCTTTGGATGGACCAACGAATGGCATCTCCACCTGCGTCAAAGGGAAATTTGGCTGGGACTTCGTGAACAGTTCTGACCGGCTGACGAGACCCCTTATCCGCGAAGGCGGCAAGTTCCGTGAAGCCTCTTGGGACGAGGCGCTCAGCTTGATTGCCCGCAAGTTCCAAGAGATCAAATCGAAGTATGGCCCGGATTCGTTAGCATTCGTCTCTTCGTCAAAGTGCACGAATGAGGAAAGCTATCTGATGCAGAAGCTGGCGCGCGCGGTTGTTGGCACCAACAACATGGATAACTGCTCACGCTATTGCCAAGCGCCAGCGACGCAAGGCTTGTTTCGAACGGTTGGCTATGGTGGAGATTCCGGCTCCATCAGGGACATTGAGAACGCCGGACTAGTCCTAATCATTGGAAGCAACACCGCAGAGAGCCACCCCGTCCTGGCCACCCGCGTAAAACGTGCTCACAAGCTGCGCGGCCAAAAGCTCATCGTTTCGGATTTGCGCGAGCATGAAATGGCCAAGCGAGCCGATCTCTTCCTGCACCCTAAACCAGGAACCGACATGGTCTGGATTTCAGCGGTCAGCCGCTATCTGCTCGAGAGCGGCTTGGCCAATACCAAGTTTTTGAGCCAATGGGTGAACGGGCTCGACGAATACAAGAAGAGCCTCGCGCCGTTCACGATGGAGTTTGCCGCTAGGACTTGCGGTCTCTCCGAGGACACTCTGAAACAAGTTGCGCACCTGATTGCCGAGGCAAGCGGTGTCTGCATCCTGTGGGCGATGGGCGTCACCCAGCACAGCATGGGGTCAGACACCTCGACCGCCATATCAAACCTGCTGCTCATCACTGGTAATTACATGAAGACCGGAACTGGCGCATACCCGCTGCGTGGGCACAATAACGTCCAAGGCGCCAGCGATCACGGGGCGATGCCCAATTTTCTTCCCGGCTACCAATCCGTCGATGACCCTGAAGTCCGGTCGCGTTTCGAAGCCGGTTGGAACGTGCAACTGCCTTCGACGAAGGGACTCGATAACCACGAGATGGTCGAAGCCATTCATCGAGATAAGCTCAAGGCGATGTATTTGTTTGGCGAAGAGATGAGCCTTGTGGATTCCAACGCGAACTTTGTCGGCGATGGGCTCTCCAAGTTGGTGTTTTTCGTGGTGCAGGACATCTTCTTCAGCGCCACATGCCAGTTTGCCGATGTGGTGCTGCCTGCCAGTCCAAGTCTTGAAAAGGAGGGCACCTTCACGAGCACGGAACGCCGAATCCAGCGGCTCTACGAAGTGTTCGAGCCTCTGGAAGGCAGCCGGCCAGATTGGCAAATCATCCAGGACATTGCCAATCGTCTCGGGGCGAATTGGCGGTATCAGCATCCCTCCGAAATTTATCGCGAGATCGCTTCGTTGACGCCCTTGTTCGCGGGAGTGACGTACGAGAGGCTCAACGGATTTGGGTCACTGCAATGGCCAGTCGCTCCCGATGGAACAGAGGAACCGTTGCTTTATACGAAACGCTTTGCCTTCCCGGATGGCAAAGCCAGGTTATTCCCAGTCGCGCTTACAGAACCGACGGACCAACCCAACGCTGAGTTCGATTTGCATCTGAATAACGGGCGGCTGCTCGAACATTTTCACGAAGGCAATATGACCTACCGTACCGAAGGTATTCGCCAGATGACTCCGGACACCTTTGTAGAAGTCTCCCCGGAGCTAGCGAAACAGCGGGGGATTCAAAGCGGCACGTGGGTGCAACTGACCTCACGCTACGGACAGCTTCACGTGCGGGCGCTGGTTACCGACAGAGTGCAGGGCAAAGAACTCTACATGCCCATGAATTCGGCCGAAAGTCCGGTAAACCGGCTGACGAGCAAGCACACCGATTTAGTGACGCACACGCCGGCGTATAAAGAGACTTCTGTTCATCTAAGGGTATTGCCAGAAGCTGGCGAAAGTCCGCTGCCGCGCATAAACCACCGCTTCGGCCATCCAACGCCCCAGCAGGGTGTCGAGGTGGAGCGGAAGTGGAAGCGCCCAGACTACAGCATTCCGGGTAACGGCCTCGTGCAGATTCAAACGAACTAAAGGCAAGGAGAAACAACCATGGCTCGACCCATCCCTATGGAGTTGCCCAAGCGCGACCCGCGAGAACAACTACGCTCTCGGCTGAAGCAGGCGCCCGTCGAGCATGCCGAAGCAGTGCTTGCCAGTTTTGAGGTGCTGCAAGGTCTCCATGACCAAGGCGTCCTCGAACTGCTGCGAGGCGTGCTCGACGGTGGCGACAAGATTCTTGAAATCGCCGTAGAAGCCACGAAAACACCGGAAGCTATTCGCGGGATCCGCAATCTCTTGATTATGACCAAGATCTTAGGGTCGATCGATCCAGAATTATTAAAGAAATTTGCCGAGGCTGTTCCTGACGCATTTGTGAGTGCAGCAAAGGCCCAAGAAGAAGAGCCGCCAGGTTTCTGGGGAGTCTTGCGCCTAGTTCGCAGTAGGAATCTGCGTCGCGGCCTTGCCGCGATGAACGGCGTGCTTGAAGCTTTGGGGAGGAATTTCTCCATAAAAAAAGCATGCCGTTCCAACTATCCAAGGGCTGAATAGCACTGGTCGAGTGAACGTCGCCACCAGAAGAATGCGCGCTGGAAAACACGATCGCTGTCTATCTTCGCCGAGCGAAGACGGTTCAAAGGCCGTGAGCTACCATAGCCAAGTCGCTGCCTTCATTCTTGCCGGTGGCAACAGCTCTCGCATGGGCCAACACAAAGGATTGCTGGACTTTGCGGGAGTTCCGCTCATCGTCGAGACAGTTCACCTACTTGAGCCGCTCGTGCGCGAGGTCGTTGTCGTGGGTTCGCCCGAGCGCTATGTTGGATTGGGTCTTCGGGTCATCAGGGACCGGAAGATCGGTAGATCCGACGAACTGACCCAGGGACCTCTTGTTGGAATCGCCAGCGCTCTGCGTGTAACGCAAACGCCCTGGAACCTCATACTAGCCTGCGACTTGCCCTACCTCTCAGGGGCTTGGATCGACTGGCTACTTTCGACAGCGACAGCATCGAGTGCTGAAGTCGTCATGCCGCAAACCAGGCATGGCGTCGAACCACTGGCGGCGGTCTATCGGCGTGAATGCGTCTCCGCGATTGATGCGTCGCTCGGTCGCGGGCTCCGAAAGGTAAGCGACGCGTTGGGTGACCTGCGGGTCAAACTGATCCATTCACGCGAGTGGCGAACGTTTGATCCGGACGGGCGGGTTCTAGCGAACATGAACACTCCTGCAGATTACGCGGAAGCGCGAAAATGGTGGGCGACTGGCGGACGCGATTCCAGAGCGCCGGGTTCGGCGCGTTCTGTTCGCGCGCGAAAACGCCGACTGATAGTCCCGGCAAGTTGAATGAAGTCGCTTTTTATTGCCGAAAGGGAGCTTCAAATGATTTATTCGACATCCGCGTCTCGATTTGCAGTGCAAGGAAAGCGCTTGTTCGCTGGTCAGCGCACTAATAGAATCGAACGATGAAGCTACGCATTCAAAAGAATTCCATTCGGTTCCGGCTCACGCAAAGCGAAGTCGCCACGCTCGCCGCTGAAGGAACGCTGGAAGAATCAGTGCAACTGACACCAGCGGTCTCCGATCTTTTCACCTATGTGCTCGAAAAATCGTCACGATGCCGAGAAGTTCGAGCTTGGCGTTCCGATTGCAAGATTGGCGTAACGCTGCCGGATGATCTGGTACGAGCGTGGGCAAACACAGACCAGGTCGGGATTGAGCAAACCCAAGCGGTTCGAGAGGGCGTAGCCCTGCGTATCGCGGTTGAAAAGGACTTCCGCTGCCTTCATCCCGGGACGCATGAAGATGAAAGCGATAATTTTCCGAACCCGAATGACGCAGCGAATGCACGAAAATAACCGCTCCAATCCCGTTTGTATTGGGTGCATTTGGGCGAACGATAATCGCAACTGATCTTATTCTTGCACACGTTGCCATCGGGAGGGCTAGCTAAAGGCTGTTGCAAAACCCAGGGCCCAACCCCTTGATTTAAGCGGGTAGCTGACACAACGGCGTGGCAGATCTGGTCCGCTTATTTTTCTC
>Ga0209117_1000193_pt1 | contig 35991 bp, 25 predicted proteins | sample BlaSpr_A8_OM2_M2_FD_187978 | JGI IMG/M metagenome (GOLD analysis project Ga0209117, IMG submission 187978) | Forest soil microbial communities from Thunder Bay, Ontario, Canada - Black Spruce, Ontario site 2_A8_OM2_M2 (SPAdes) (version 2) | ecosystem: Environmental > Terrestrial > Soil > Boreal... | reverse complement strand
CCGTTTTTTCAGACCGCGGCGATGGAAACACGCGACTTAACAACGAAAAATACCGCAAAAAAGCCGAAAAACGTCCGCAACTGGTCAAGTCGGGCTAGGATTACCCTCTGTTGTGCGCCGTGCTACCGCTGATTGCGGACGGGCACGCGCCACGGTCGCAACAGGAATGTCGCAGTTAGATTTTCGGAACGCGTTAACCAATGAAGAGAACATCGACTGGTAACGATTCGAGATGTTTCACCTCGATGAGTATGTCGGGCGCCCACCGCTCACCCAACTAGCGTTCGCATGTCTTCTCGAGCGTCTGATTCACAAGGCCGGCATCACGCAGCATCACGTGCTTGACGGCAAAGCTAATCCCTGCCAGATTGTCCGCCGCGTTGCTGAGTCTGCCGTCCGGCGCCGATTGATGTAGCTTTTGCCGGCGTAGGAGAGAATGGTCATCTGGCATTTAACGATCCTCCGGCAGATTCCCAAAGCAAAGTTGTCAATCTCGTCGTCAACCTCGATGAAGCTTGCCGTCGGCAACGGGTGAGCGAGGCGTGGTTTGCAGATATCTCGGCAGGCTATTTCCATGTCTGTGCGTCAGAGTCTAAAGGCGAGAGAGAGCATTTGCTTCGTACCTGATCGACCGAAGGCGCACGCGGTCAAGTTCGGTATCGAGAGGGGGTTCGGTCCGATGGCATCTGCTTCGATACTACGCAACCATCCGGCCACAACGGTTTACCTCGACCGAGAATCCGTCAGCTTGCTCAGCCCGTCAACGCTCAATGCTGCCACTTCCGGATAACGTGTGATCGCGTCGGCTTCCATCAGTACTTCCGAAACACCAGTCGCCGCGGGGTTTTCATGGCGGTAGCCGGACATATCGGTTCCCCCCAGCCTCCTTTCGTTCATTCGTTGCGCTGGTGGATTGGCGGGATTCTGTTCGCCTCGACGGTGATTAACTACATTGACCGCCAAACACTTTCCATTCTTGCGCCATATCTGAAACAGGATTTCCACTGGTCCAACGTTGACTACGCCAATATCGCCATCGCGTTTCGGATAGCCTATTCCATCGGCCAAACATTGTGGGGGCGGATGATGGATCGCGTCGGCACCAGGCGCGGCCTGACCATCAGTGTTGCTTGGTATTCCACTGTTTCGCTCTTGACCTCGTTAGCAAATGGTTTCTCGACCTTTGCTCTATTTCGCTTCCTGCTTGGTGCGGGCGAATCCGCCAACTGGCCTGGAGCAAGCAAAGCCGTTTCGGAGTGGTTTCCAAAGCGCGAGCGCGGACTGGCGACTGCGTTGTATGACAGCGGCTCATCAGTAGGGGGTGCGGTCGCACCCTTCCTTCTATTGCCGGTGTACTTTCGCTGGGGATGGCGGATGGCATTTGTGATTCCCGGGCTGCTCGGATTCTTGTGGCTCATCGCGTGGCGCTGGCTATATCACCTGCCTCAGGAGCACCTGCGAATCAGCGATGCTGAGCGCAAGATGATCCTTGCCGATACCCAGGACGCTGAGATCACCGGAAAGCCACGGCTGCGATGGCTGAGCCTGTTGAAGCTACCTCAGACGTGGGGAACGATTATCGCCAAGGCCTTCACCGATCCCGTATGGTTCTTCGTCACCGACTGGTTCCCCATCTACCTGGTCGCTAAGGGCATTTCGCTCAGGAGCGGCCTGATTGCGGTATGGATTCCCTTTCTTGCTGCCGACCTAGGCAATTTCTTCGCCGGGGGTGTTTCCGGATATTTGATTCGGCGCGGATGGTCGCTCGGTGCCGCGCGAAAAGCACTGGTTGTCTTCGGGGGTCTGGGTGTAATGCTCCTCATTCCGACGATCTTCACCGTGAATCTGTACCTGATCACACTGCTTTTCGGGTTGGCCACGTTTTCGTACGCATCTTTTTCCACGATCGCAAACGTGCTGCCTGCGGACCTCTATACAAGCGATTCGGTGGCTTCGGTGAGCGGTCTGAGCGGAACGGGCGCGGGAATCGGGACCATCATCGCATTCGAATTGATCGGACACTTTTCGGATGCGCGCCAGTCGTCGGCGACTCATTCCTTCGATCCGATTGTGATTGTGGCGGGGCTTATCCCATTGATCGGCATGATTCTGGTCTTGTTACTTGTGCGCAACACCCGCGCGACCGATCAGCGGCTAGTAAGGCAAATATGAATGGCTCGCAATACCTCAGTTGCCCAATCAAGTTCCCGATCCTATCGACTGCTATCTGCACCTATGACGCTCTACCCGGAGAAGTGCCATTCGCGCCAGTGCATTCCGGGTCTATCGTGTCGTACCACAATCGGAGTAACGCCCACCACGGGCTGCTGGGATTATGAGGCCAGTTAGTTTGGATACTTGACGGAGCAGCCGTATGGGCGCGTCGTCGGATTGCTGACGGGCTTGCCGGACGTGGCCTCCTGCAGCGAGACCGACACGTAATTCTTCGCGCCGTTCACATCCGCCAGGTCGGTCGTCGGGCGGTCGTCAATCGCCCCGTTGTAAATCAGGGTTCCCTGGGAATTGATGATGAACATGTGCGGAGTGGTCTTTGCGTCATAGAGCTGTCCGACAGCGCCCGTGGGATCCAGAAGGACGGCGGTGGGCGCTGCATTGATTTCCTTTAGATATGCATTTTCCTCAGACGCAGTGACGTAGCCTTGCTTGCCCGGCGCGGACGAAATAATGGTGAGCCAAATGACGCCCTTGCCGGTCCACTCGCGCTGCAAGCGCTGCATGTTTCGACTGTTATACTGTTTCTGCGTATAGGGGCAGTCCCGGTTCGTCCACTCCAGGACAACGAATTTCCCGCGGTACTCAGAAAGCTTGTGAACCTTGCCGTTCGTATCTGTTGCGGTGAAGTCCGGCGCGGGCTCACCTACTCGTGCGGCCAACGCAACCGAGAACCCAATCAAGATAGCAAGTCCCGCTACAACCAATTCCGCGAACCTCTTGCTCATTTTTGCCTCCTAATTTTGATCTTCAATCATTCCTCGCCAAATAGCCAAATATTTGATCCGAGCCTTGCGCGTGGTTGCTCCGCTTTATCGGGCGACGACGGGGACAGCTACCTCAAATGCGCGACCCGGTCCTAGAACGACCAACCCTCTCAGGACAGAAATCGATTTCGTTAGCTGGGTGGACTTCTGGAGCGTAAGGCGAAATCCCCTTCCGGTCGATACAAAACCCTGCGCAGCGGAATTCTCGACCTCTCCTGGCTTGACGGGGAGGAACGCGGCGCTGTGCACTTGGGAATTCGTCCGCACGAACAATATGAAGTGATCCTTGTCGGATTCCGCGGACGTTCTCCAGCTGGCAGGGACAGACTTTGGAAGCTGTGCCCGGGCTCGTCCGAAAAGCGCGCGCCGTTGGGATGTTTCGCTGGCCTGTGGAAACGACAGCGTCAGTTGAGCTTTGCCAGGCACGCATATCTCACGGCACACGATGTATTTCACAACTGCACAAATGCTCGGAATAGAGATGACCCTGGACCGTGTCGGTCCATCCATGGGAGCCATCAGAAGGACTTCTCCTTGGTAGCCATAATCTACGATCGATCCACTACCGAGACGCAGCGGCTGCGGCCACCGAATCGTGCCAACTGCAAATCCTGGTGGCAGTTCCCATTGGACCTTTGGTGGCTCGCCTGAGTCCCCTGCATTCTGCCAATAGATGTGCCAACCCTCGTCCAGATGAAACAGGATTCCAATCCACAATGACTTTCCAGCCGGCATCGTGTTCTCTTCCGCCATCAATTCAACCTTGGCGTGCGACTCCACCGGTAGCTGACCGTTTGCTCTCTTCGCGGAGACCAACATCGCGCACAGCGCAGAGAACAGGACGATCCTTATGTGACCCTGGAGAGCCATATTGTTTGGACGGGCCGGACGGGACTTTCGTTCCTGTACGACACACGATTTTTGTACCAGGGTGAGTGTAAAGAACACTCCGAGACCATGCGTATCCGGTAGTACAAGCACCAACCGGCGCGCGTGCGGACCGATAGCAGGGATCTCGGGCTCGTGGCTCAGCGACCCGGAGGGTCCACAAACGGCGCTTGGGCCAGTTTGCTAGACCTGCGCTCAACGGTCGAGCGAGCCCAAATGGCAGAGTTCACTTGGACAGGATGCAACCAACTGCTTTGATTTCTTGCGGCTTCCGTTATGCTTTCAGACAATGAAAAAAACGTTTTCAACGGGCTAGGAGTTTAGGAAGTCTTGTAAACGGGGACGAGGAAGTAGGCTGCGTAGCTAGCCTTGTCGGACTGCCCCCGGGCTTCGATTTCCCAGTAAACGGGTGGAGTGGAGGCGAGAGAGGTCGTGGGTTGGTCAACCGGCAGGCGAAATTCAAAGGGAATTGCGCCGCCGGCAAAGCTGGCGAGACGCTCGCGAGTGAGCGTTGTTGTGTCCTTGTAAAGTTCGTAGCAGACGACACGGGTGGAGCGGTTGCTGCCGCTACCGGAGGTAACGTACCGTTCCTGGACACAACGAAGGGTGAGGGTTAGCACGTTAATGTCCGAAACGTGATGAAGCGCGCGCAAGCGCGCACCGAGGGTTCCACCCAGGAAATAGGGGAAACCATCGTAGCTCAGAAAGCTATTGCCGTAACGAAGCAGGTCGGCCAGCAACTGCGCCCAGCGGTACCAGAAGACAAGGCCGAGAAGGGCGGAGAACGACGCAACGATAAGAAACAGCCAAGCGCCGCGGACGTTTAATCCGATCCAGAAGGATGGAATGAGACAGCCGGTCCAGAGTAGTGCGGCGAGCAGGCGTCCGAGCATGGCGTTGAAGGCCGAGAAGGCGATACCTTCTTGGGACCAATGAAAATCGTAAAGCCACGGTTGGCTCGGGCGCTGAACGGCGGCGCTCAGGTAGCGCGACTTGCGCCCGGCTCCGAGCAGCCCGTGAATCAGGAAGAATAAACCACCAAAGAAAAACATGGCACCTAAGACACCGATCACCCAATCGGGAGCGTGTTTACGCCCAGAGAGAAAACCGTGGGCGACGAGGCTGACGAACACACCGACTGCGAGGAACGGAATACCGAAAAGTGCGGAGCGCCAACCGTCAATGGCAGTGGCGCTCTGCGTAGGGTGATCTTCTAGAATTGCAGCCGGTTTCGCGCCGGGGCCCGGATGGAAACGCTGTTCGAGGACTCCGGTGGCGGAGTTCATGATCATGCCCCTCTTTCCTCAGCTTGCGAGGTGGGACAGATTCAAGCAATGGGACTATGCCGAAAGAGTAAACGGTAATTGGTTGGTTCATTGTAACTCTAGCTGCAGTACAGCCAACCCCCGCTTGGCAATTCGGGGATGTGCCCTTACCGAGGAACAAGGACATCCGCATGATCCGCTTCAGCTCTGCTAAAGTGAAGCGGTCGGCATGAATACCCAACCCAACAGTCTCGACCCCATCCTCTGTGCTCACCTGCTGCGCAGAGTGGACGAAACACTAATAGACCTATTGCGTTCGCTCGAACCGAGCGAATGGGATCTTCAGACCATCTCATCATTGTGGAAGGTCCGGGACGTCGCAGCGCACCTGCTCGATACCGCCCTTCGCAAACTCTCCATGGTTCGGGACTCTTGTACCGTGGAAGCCGTCGATATCGGTTCGCCTCAGGACCTGATCACGTTGGTGAATCGTCTGAATCGGGACGGCGTGACCGTCTACCGGCGCCTCAGCCCGCCCATCCTAATCGACATGATGAAGGTGGCCTGTGAACAGAGCGCTTGTTTTCACGAATCTCTTGACCCGTTTGCTCCCGCCGCTTTCGCTGTTAGCTGGGCCGGAGAAGAGGCATCCCTGAACTGGTTTGACACTGCTCGCGAGTTGACGGAACGCTGGCATCACCAGCAGCAGATTCGACTGGCCACCAATCGGCCTGGGATTATGACCCCGGATCTCTATCATCCGGTCCTTGACTGCTTCGTGCGGGGACTGCCGCACGTCTACCGCGATGTCGACGGGCCTGTCGGAACAGTACTTCTGCTGGAGATTTCCGGCGAATGCGGCGGGCAATGGTTTCTGTCCAGAGGATCGACTGCATGGGATTTCGTGAGGCGATCGGCCGGAGAGTTCGCCTCCCGAGTGACGATACCGCAGGCATTGGCGTGGCGTCTTTTTACTAAGGGCATTGACCGTGATGCTGCTCGGGCACAGATCGAGATCGAAGGAAATCGAGATCTCGGAGAGAAGGTTCTTTGTCTGACTGCTATCGTTGGTTAGGGCCCTTCCGGGACCGTCACCTACTCTTACAGAACCGCTTTTTCCGAGCACGCCGTCAATCGCCAAAGTGAACAGGCGGTCGCATCTCGGATCAAGGCCAGCGACTACAGGTCCATCTCTAACAATGTTGGCTCTGGCAAACGCTTTATCGGCGCACTACTCCGTCCACGCCGAGGAGTACGCCCGTTCGCTCTGGTTGAAAACTCCACCTCGTCGACCAAGGCTCGCGTGTAAGCGAAGTCAGAAATCAGATCCTTACCTCCAGGTGGAGTTAGGTTTGTTTCCCGACGTACCAGGGCGCAGTCACGGTAAAGATGCGCCCATTGCCCTGGACGAGTAGCATCCATTCCAGAAGCCGGCCACGTTGATTGTGAAGGAAGTATTCGTACCATTTATCTTCCATGAGCTCAGGTATGACCACGATGATGCTGCGATTAGGATGCTTTTCTGAAAGATCGAGAATGAACTGAATGATGGGAATGATGATGAAACGGTACGGTGAAGGCACGACAACGAGCTTTGGCGGTTCCCGGCCTGCCGTGCGGAACGGTTGCTCCACGTAGCGCTCCCACGCCTCGCGAAGCAATTCTGAGTGTTCCATGGGCTCGACGTGTAGGGCGATCACTTCCGGTGAAAGCCGGGCGGCAAATTCAATTCCCTGACGGGTGATGTTGCTCCAGCGGTCGAAGGGAATGACGGCAATGGGAGGCTGGCCGAGACTTGCCGCGTGAACGGGAGCCTTGCAGCTAGTGAGGATCCTTACGGAGTGGTAATGGCGGCGGACAGCGGTGAAGAAAATAATCGTCAACGGAATGAAAAGGAGCGTAATCCAAGCGCCTTCAACGAATTTCGCAACCAGCACAACGACAACGGTGATACCCGTGACGAGCGCACCGAACCCATTGACGAGTGCGCTCTTCAGCCAATGTGGACCGCGTTTTTTCAGCCAGTGCATGACCATGCCGAACTGCGAAAGCGTGAAGGCCAGAAAAGCGCCGACGGCATAGAGAGGGATGAGCCGATCGGTGACACCCCCGAAAAGGATAAGAAGACCGCCACAAAGTACTGCCAGGACAACGATCCCGTAGGTATAGACGAGCCGCCGCCCACGATGCAGGAAAACGTGCGGGAGGTAGTTATTCTGCGCGATGGCGTGGCAGAGGCGCGGAAAATCGGCGAAGGCGGTGTTGGCGGAGAGCGAGAGAACGAAAAGAATTGAGGCGATGGTCAGGTAGTAGAAGAAGCCTTTGCCGAAAACGGCGGCGATGAGCATGGAGAGAACGCTCTGGTAGCCAGGCAGGCCCGGATCAGTTGCAGCAATGCCGTAGATCTTCACGAGATAGGAAATTCCCGCCAGCAGCAGCGCCAGGAGAAAAATAATCACGGTGAGAGTGCGCTGAGCGTTTTTCACGGCAGGCTCGCGGAAGGCCTTCACGCCATTGCTGACAGCCTCTACGCCGGTCAATGCCGTGCAACCGCTGGCGAAAACCTTTAGCAGTAGCCAGTAGCTGACCGCTTCGGTCATCTGTGGCGGAGGCGGAAGGGGAGCTGCCGGTGTTGGATGCCCGCCGCTGAGGAGAACACCTGCGACGATGGTAATCAGAAGTGTGCCGACAAAGAGATAGGTGGGAAGCGCGAAGGCAAGGCCAGCATCGCGCACACCGCGGAGATTAAGGATGGTGATCACGATCAGAATGCCGACGCAGAAAGAAGTCGTATGCGGCAGCAAGGACGGAAAGGCCGAGACCAAGGCACCGACCCCCGCGGAAATGCCCACGGCGGCAGTGAGGATGTAATCGGCGAGGAGGGCCGCTGCGGCAAGCAAGCCGGCATGTGCGCCAAGGTTGAAGCGAGCGACGGTATAGGAGCCACCGCCGGAGGGATAGGCGGCGATGGTCTGGCGATAGGAGAAGTACACGATCACGAGCAACGTGATGATGGCGGTGCTAATTGGAATGATGTACCGAACGCCGAGAAGACCGAGGGGAATCAGAAGGCTCAGGGCCGCTTCCGGGCCGTAAGCCGCTGAGCTAAGCGCGTCGAGACCAAAAATCGGAATGCCCTGCGCGGGACCGATCTGCTCGGCGCGTTCGTCACTGGTCTTGATGGGCGCACCGACAACGAGGTCAAGTATGTTCATGAGCGATGGGGGTCACCGATCCTTTTCACGTCAGGGGAAAACAAGATCTACGCACAGAGTGTGCGGTTCTCCTTACAAGGTTAGGGGCATGAGATCGCATTCGACCGCTCGTCCTAGGACCGGAGAATTCTCTGGGCAAACCCACGATAACATCGGTCGGATTTGCAATCAAAAATCGACGTCACGACAAATGGGCGTCGCTCACATGTTCGTAGGACCCGGAGAAAATCGCTGCGGAAGACTGGCAGGTAGACGACGGGCCGGGGCAGATCACAAGTGATAAGCGGATTTACTGTTTGGCTCTTTGGCTTGTCTTCGTACCCATGGGAGCAGCGTTCGTGAGGCCTAACGGGAGTTGTTGAAGGACATGGTTTTGAAACGCAACGGTCGGTACGATCGTGGGTGTGACGATCGGCGTGGCTGGATGCCTCGTGTGCATGTGTACGTGTAGTGGGCGCGATCAGTTTTATCTGCAAGGTGTGCAGCTCGGTGACAAGCCATTCCCCGGCCTGTCCACCGAGCACCACGAATCGTGCTGCAGTGCGGGCGGTCACGAAAATTCACTTGCTGTGGAACTCTCAGCGACCCAACTTCGTAAAGGATGAAGAGGTCTGCGATGCAAAACCTGCTCGGTAATCTTTGCTATGTAATGCGGCAGTTGCGGTCATCGCCCGTGTTTACCGCCGCGGCCGTACTCACACTGGCCTTGGGAATCGGGGGGACCACGGCAATATTCACGTTGATCAATGCGGTGATGCTGCGCTCTTTGCCAGTTTCTGATCCCGGAAGGCTTTACCGGGTCGGCGAAGGTGACGATTGCTGCGTAGAAGGGGGCCCCCAGAACCAGTGGGGGATGTTTTCGTTCCCGCTCTACGAGCGGCTGAAAGCGGAAACACCGGAGTTCGAAGAAGCGGCTGCCTTCCAGGCCGGCGGTGCGCGCTTGAGCGTCCGGCGTGAAGGCGTCGAATCGGCTGCCAGACCTCTGTGTTCCGAGTACGTCACCGGAAATTATTTCTCAACGCTTGGGGTAGGTGCTTTCGGCGGACGAGTTTTTACTCCGAATGACGACAGACCGGCTGCTCCACCGGTTGCTGTGCTCAGCCATCGTGTTTGGCAGACTACCTATGGCGCCGACGCTTCGGTAGTAGGTTCAACTTTCGTCGTGGAGGGCCATTCCTTCACTGTGATTGGAGTAGCGCCCCGAGGATTTTTCGGCGAAACCCTGCGCAGCGACCCTCCTGATATTTGGATCCCGCTGCAGCAGGAACCCATGATCAATGGTGACGGTGAACGGCTGCATCAATCTGTCTCCGCTTGGCTGCGCATGATCGGTCGTTTAGGACCCGGAGCTTCGATTGCCGGGATGGCTCCACGCCTCACTGGAGTGCTGCGGCAATGGATGCAGAATGATTCCGGGTATCCCGCCAACTGGATGCCCGAGGTGATCCGGGTGCTTCCCAAGCAGGTGGTGAACGTCGTGCCCGCAGGAGCTGGCGTCGCCGAGATGAAAGAACAGTACGGGCGGAGCTTGCAGATCCTGCTCTCGGTTTGCGGCTTAGTGCTGCTTATTGCGTGCGCCAATGTTGCGAACCTGCTGCTGGCTCGCGGCGTGGCGCGGCGCAGACAGACCGCGGTGCGCCTGGCCGTTGGCGCCACGCGGCGGCAGATCATTACGCAAGCTCTCACGGAAAGTATTCTGCTCGCCATTGGCGGCGGGGTTGCTGGACTTCTGGTCGCAACCGCAGCCGCGCGCCTGCTGCTCGCGCTTGCCTTCCAGAGCTCGCATTTCCTTCCCATCAGCACCACACCCTTGCTAATGGTGTTGGCGTTCGCCTTCGGGTTGGCTCTGGTAACGGGAATCATCTTCGGTGCGGCTCCTGCGTGGGTTGCCACGCGCACCGACCCGGCGGAAGCGTTGCGCGGATCGGGCCGCAGCACCAGCGATCATTCTTCTTTCGCCCGCCAAGCGCTGCTGCTCGTGCAGTCCGCCTTGTCGGTCGTGCTGGTCGCCGGTGCGACCATGTTGGCGCGAAGCCTCAACAAGCTCGAGCACCAGGATTTCGGATATCACGTTCAAGAGCGCGTGCTGGTTGCGCTGCACAATCCGCCAGCCAGATACACGCAACCGAAATTGACCGCGCTCTACCGTCAGCTTGAAGAACACCTTAATGGTTTGCCCGGAGTGCAGGGGTCCGGGCTGGCGCTTTATAACCCGCTTACAAACAACTGGGGCGAACTCATTTTGGTCGCCGGCCATCCTGCTCCCAAGATGAGTGAGGAGGCAGGTGCGTCGTGGGACCGCGTGAGCGCCCATTATCTTCAGAACTTTGGCATACCCATTTTGCGCGGACGCCCCTTTACCTCAGCCGACAACGAGACCACGGCACTGGTAGCGATCGTGAACGAAGCCTTCGTAAAGCGTTTTTTTAAGAGTGACGAAAGCCCGCTGGATCAGCACTTCGGCCTCGATCTGCCGGAGAATGCTGGCACATTCCGTATCGTCGGCGTCGGGCGCGATGCGAAGTTTGCGGGATGGGGTCTGAACTGGCCCGCGCGTCCCATGTTCTTCGTGCCGCTCGCGCAGAATGTTAATTACAAGAACGACCTGATGAAGAAAATCGAACTGCGCTCGCACTTCATCGGGGGAATCATGCTGGTCACCTATGCTTCCTCCGGCACACTCGAGCCATTGCTCACCAGGGCACTGGCGGAGGTGGATCCCAACCTGACGATCACCAGCGTCAGGGCCATGCAGCAGCAAGTTGATTTCTCATTCGATCAGGAGCGCGCGGTAGCCAGCCTCGCCAGCTTGTTCGGGATTGTAGCTCTGCTCCTGGCTGCTGTTGGACTGTACGGTGTCACGGCGTATACGGTTGCGCAGCAAACTCAGGAAATCGGCATTCGCATGGCGCTTGGCGCTGACCGCGCCAAGGTAGTCCAACTTGTGCTGAGCGGAGCGTTTAAGCGCGTTCTAGCTGGGCTGATATTGGGATTGCCGCTGGCCATCGGTGCCGGGCGCCTGATCTCAGCCCAGCTATACGGCGTTTCCAGTTGGGACCCGCTGGCGCTGATTGTGGCCGCGAGTACGCTCGCGATCTCCGCATTTTTCGCGGCCATAATCCCGGCCAGCCGCGCAGCATCTATTTCGCCTATGAACGCGCTGAGAACTGACTAGCGCAACCTCGTCCGACTGATGCAAGAACTAACTGTTCGAAAGCGAAGAGAGTTTTTGGTTATATGCGTGGTGTGACCTTCGTGGTTCACAACCGGGTTCGAGGAGATCGCGGCCCGCGCAGCACTCAGTAGCTTGGCAGCCAAGAATCCCAGCGTGCCCAAGAGACAGAATAACTTCCGAGTGCGCCGCAATCGGCTCGCCTGCAACACGCGCAAGCGCGAGACGCGCCGCTTTCGTCAACGTTGCGCCGGCGGCGGTGAGCTGATTGCGCGCGATCGGGCACGCTCGTGGAGCAGCTCGCGCTCTCGGGAGTTGCAAGGGTTTGCGAAACATAGCGCCGCACGCATAGGTAGGTCTCCATACCATGCCGAGCCGGCCATGACGCAAAGCAGCGACAGAGCTACCATCCCTGCCTGTACTCCCGCTGCAAGTAGTGGTTCGCCGCCGGAGCGTTCGTTATGCGCATGTTGGCACCGTCGTACTGGATCTTCTTCCCGGCGCGCAGCGCCACAATGCTCAGGAGCATGATCTCCGTGAGGCGCGCCGCGTACTCGAACGGGCAGGAAGCCTCCACCTTACCCTTGGCCGCATCGACCCAGTTCATCTCGTGCTCTTCGCCAGCGATCCGCGGCAATTTCTGTGGCACCCTGCCGAACGATTCGTGGAGCGACTTGGGCAGCAGTCGCGGCTTTGACCCGTAGGTGTCGTGAAGCAGCTTGCCTTTGCTCCCGATCAGCAATGCGCCTCCATCCTTGTTCAACCCCTCGTCGCACTCCTCGGGCTTGTTGGGCATCAGACCGCCGTCGTACCATGTCAGCTTCACCGGCGGCATTTGGCCGCGCGCGGGAAAGTCGTAGAACGACAGCGTCGCATGCGGGTAAGACGCACCATTAAAAGGCGTCGCTACGGTTTCTACGCTCGTTGGCAGTCCCAGGTTGAGCGCCCACACCGAATGATCGAGCAGGTGCGCGCCCATATCTCCGATTGCACCGACGCCCCAATCCACCCAACCGCGCCAGTTGAACGGGTGATAGATCGGGTGGTACTCCACATTAGGCGCCACACCAAGAAATAGATCCCACGCGAGCGTGTCTGGAACGGGGAAATCGCCGACCAGCGCACTGGCGAGTCGCGCGTTTATGCCTTTGCTATTCCACGGAACAGCCCCGGCTGGCTCCTTCAGCCTCTCGGGGCGCGGTGTGCCTTGCGGCCAGTAGCCGAGGGGTCGGTTGGTCCACACATGTACCTCGCGCACCTCGCCGATTGCCCCCGCCCATACGTACTCGACCGCGGTCCGCGCATCATTCAGCGAATGCCCCTGGTTGCCCATTTGCGTGGCAACCTTAGTCTCTTTCGCCCGGCGCGCCAGGCTGCGAGCTTCCGCGATCGACCACGTAAGCGGCTTCTGCACGTACACGTGTTTACCCAGATCCATCGCGGCTACGGCAATCGGCGCGTGCATGTGGTCAGGTGTTGCTACTACAACTGCGTCAATGTCCTTCTGGTGCTCCAGCATTTCGCGGTAGTCGCGGTAGCGCTTCGCCCTGGGTAGGTCTGTCTTCAGCTTGATCATCCTTTCCATTTGTGCCTTCGCCTTGACGCGATCGAACTCCACAGGCGGCTCGCCCGGCCGCGGCGGCGGAGCCGGCTGGTCAATACGAGTCCGCAGTTTCTCGATGTCCCCCTCCAGCCGATCGAACCCCTTGTTGGCATAGCCCCAGTCCACGTCGCACAGCGCCACTATGTTTTGGCTCGCCAGGTTGATCAGGTTGCCCCGCCCCATACCGCCGACTCCAATGCCCGCAATATTCAGCATGTCGCTCGGCGGAACAAATCCACGCCCGAGTACGTGTCTCGGTACGAACGCGAACGCGGCGCCAGTCGTCGCGGCGTTCGTCAGGAACCTGCGGCGTGACATTTTTCTCTTCTTGCTCATGAGCCTCTCCCCCTGTGCCGCCGGAATTATCGCCCAACCGCAATGCTTTGTGGTCACTAACTTGGTGCCTAACGGCGCTCACCGTGAATGCAACTTCCGCAGATTGGGAGCTTCCCATTCTACGCTTGGACGGGTCTTATGTTGCCGTGTGGTACTGCAATTCGTGACAACAACAAGTTTCGGTGATTGCTGGGGAGAATACCAGCGCGCGCTCCTTGCGCGTCACGCGACCTACCTGTTCGGAATTGCCGACTCGAAAGTCAGTTGAACTACCAGTGTAGGTACTTTCCACGAATCATCTCGCACCGGGAGAGGTGGTCTTGTATTTCTTTTTGGAAGCCGAGCACCCGCCGCTCGCGCGCGGTAGGCCCGGGTGTGCGGCTTCAACTTCTTGAGGCAACGCCTGCTCCACTTCAGCCAAGTTTTGAATGCGCTCGCGCGATGTTCTCTCCCGTAGGTGCTGCCCGCGCCGTGATGTGGTTGTGTTTCCGTCGAAGGGACTCCCTGTCTGCCGTGAACGTCTTCTCCTGGCCTTGAACAGTGCGCTAACGAATTGCCACCGACCCACCGGCAAACGGTCCGAACGCCTCTGCGCGCGGGTTCCCATGCGATAGATTCCGCTAGGTCCTAGAGTTGGAATTATTTGTACTACTCTCTCACGCCGACTACAACTGTTTTGAGCTCTATTCAGAGGCGGGCCACTGTTGCACACAGGCCAAACGAACCAATCCATGAGGCGGCAGGATCCTATGCTCCCACTTTCGTGATCGAGGCTCTCCCAAACGATGAAGCAGCACTTGCTTAGGGAGCGGCATTTTGGATATCGTTTACTCATCGACCTTTACCATGTCAAAAGGGAGCAGGATCTACTTGTATCCGTAGATGGTTGACGCGGCCATCCGCTGCTCACAGGGGATTCACCAAGCAATGAAGCTCTATCGAACAGCTTCTGCACACGTCGTAGAAGAAAACGGCTGCCTCTATGCTCTAGGGGCTAGCACAAGTGACGAAGCATGGAACGCCACGATAACGAGCGATATGCTTTACGCGGATCTACAGAACAGCATTCAGAATGCAAAGCAGGTAGAGCGATCGGCCCTCAACCACGTGCGAGCTCCCATCGCCAGCCAGGAAGTGTGGGCCGCGGGGGTCACTTACTACCGCAGCCGAGAGGCCCGGATCAAGGAGTCCCATTTCGCGAAAGCGGGTGACTTTTATGATCGCGTGTACGAAGCGGATCGACCCGAGCTTTTCTTCAAGGCCACGCCCAACCGGGTGGTTGGGCCAAATGATAAGGTTGCTATTCGCGAAGACTCCTCGTGGTCGGTCCCAGAGCCAGAATTAGCGCTTCTGGTTACGCCCAAGGGAAACATCACTGGCTATACCATCGGCAACGATATGAGTTCGCGCAGCATTGAAGGAGAGAATTTGTTGTACTTGCCGCAGGCCAAGATCTGGGATCGTTGTTGCGCGTTGGGCCCCTGCATTCTGGTCTCGAAGGAACCACTGTCGAGTTCGACGGAAATCACTTTGGAAATCCATCGTTCTGGAAAACAAGAGTTCCTAGGATCGACCACTCTGTCCAAGATGAAACGCACGCCAGCTTCGCTGGTTGAGTACCTTTATCGAAGTAACAGCTTTCCTAACGGGTGTTTTCTGCTCACGGGCACCGGGATTGTGCCGCCAGACTCATTCACGTTGCAAGGACGCGATGAAATTCGCATTACGATCTCCGGCATCGGAACTCTCGTCAATATCGTGGGCTGACAGCATGCTCCTGTCGGCAAGCCCTGCTGGACCACATCATCGCAGTAAGCGAACCTACCTGAAGCGTCTACCCCGGGGGGTATGCCTGCTATCACCATGAAGACCGGACTCATCTGCGATTAGACCAGGAAACACCGAACGGCAGAGTTCCCTCAGTAGCTTCTGGTCGCGTCATTTCTCCTGCGCGCCGGCGAGTACTGGATGATGTATAGTGGTCTCTCATATGAATAGGAGAAGCCTTCTACAGATGTTAGCTGGCGGGCCTTTGCTGGGCCTCGTCAGGGACCGCGAGCGCAGGGCGCAAGCGCAGGCCGATAGGGCCACGCGGGGAATGCCTTCCCCAATAATCAAAGACGTGGCCGTGATCGCCACGGCGCCCGCTGGACTGCGATTGACGGTAGTCAAGATTACTACCGACCAAGCCGGGCTCTACGGATATGGCTGCGGCACTTTCACGCAGCGCGCCGACCTGGTAAACGCCGCGGTCGACAAGTATCTGCGGCCGTTCCTCGTTGGCAAACCAACCGACCGCATCGATGACACCTGGCAGGCCATGTACAACAGCTCGTACTGGCGCAACGGTCCAGTGCTGAACAATGCAATCAGCGGCGTCGATCAGGCGCTGTGGGATATTAAAGGCCGGCAGGCGGGCATGCCTGTTTATCAACTCCTTGGGGGTAAGTGCCGCGAGGCGGTGGATTGCTACGGGCACGCCTCGGGCGACGAATTTCAGCAGGTGGTGGATACCGCGCGCCAGTATATGGAGAGGGGCTTTCGCCATGTGCGGGTGCAGGTGGGAGTCCCCGGCATGGATGGGTATGGCTCCAGCCGCGGCGGTGCGCGCCCAAAGGCGCTGCACAGCGGCCCGGTCTTCGAGTCAGCATATGCGATGCGGCGAGCCTTCAAACTGTTCGAGGAATGTCGCAAACAGCTCGGTGACGAAGTGGAGCTGCTGCACGACATGCACGAGCGCTACACGCCGAACCAGGCGGTGCAGTTCGCAAAAGAAGTGGAGAAATACCGGCTGTTCTTTCTCGAGGACCCGCTTTCACCCGAGGACATCGCCTACTTCAGGCAGATCCGGCAACAGTGTGCCACCCCCATTGCCATGGGCGAGCTATTCAACAGCCCGCATGAATGGACCCCTCTCATTGGTGAGCGGCTGATCGACTATATCCGCATCCACGTTTCCCAGGCAGGCGGTCTCACACCCTGCCGCAAAATCGCTGCCATGGGCGAGATTTACGGTGTCAAGACAGCATGGCACGGACCCGGCGACGTGTCGCCGATTGGCCATGCCGCCAACGTTACCCTGGATCTGGTCTGTTATAACTTCGGTATCCAGGAGTATTCACCGTTCAACGATCCGCTGCAGGAAGTGTTCAAAGGCTGCCCGGTCATGAAGGACGGTTATCTCTACGCCAACGAGGCGCCGGGCTGGGGGATCGAAATCGACGAGAAGCTGGCCGCCAAGTATCCGTTTGGCAGTGAGCGAGGCGAGAGGCAGAAGCTCAACGGCGGCTGGGGCGAGATTCGCAAGCGCGACGGGACAATCGTCAAGCAATAAGCTTTCAAGCGCGATGAAGATCGACGGAATCGTCGAGACCGCTCTCTAGGTCGAAGACGTCGCTCGCTCCTCGGCTTTTTATGAACACGACGACCGCTCCTTCGCTTTGGGCGTTGCGGGCAGAGCGGTGCTACTGCCAGGATATCTCGCCGGGCTTGCCGTTGAGGACAGATGTTTCATCCCACCATAGCCGGACCGTGATACCAGTGCGTATCGCGACTTTCTGCGTGACGGCAACCCGGCAGTGCTCGCATCCGCGTTCGGGTTTCTAGGACCTGAAGCGCAGTCTTCGGCATCGCCAAACAGTTAGAGCGAACCAGTTTCGAGTTTGCCATACCACGCTGCACGCCATTCGGCGCGGGCCGCATCGTGGACCGCTAATATCCCTTGATCTTGATTACAAAGTAGGTGAATTCATGCGAGCCATCCAGCAGGATTTGATGCGGCGTTTTCGGCGCAATGCGCACGATATCGCCTACGGATATTTTCCGGCGGATTCCGCCCTGAATCGTACCGTTGCGCTTCTCGTGTGGCTCGACAAGCTCCGCGCCGACCATCGTGCCGCCTACGATGAGGGTCGCGGAACCCGATTCCACAACGAAGACATCCGCTTGCGTCTCGTGCCACTCCGGCTGTCCGTCAGCTTCCCTGCGCGAAAGCATGAACAGGTCGTTCGGAAAATCCAACAAGCGGCGCACCGCCATATGACTGCTGCTCGCTCCGGCCTCTTTCTTTAGTTCTTGGTCCATCTGCTTTAAAGACGTCGCGGTCCAGTGCTGAAATCCCTCGGGCGTTGTTTCTTGGGCCGTAACGGGCAATAGCACAACCGCAAACAACCAGAGCAAACAAAGTCTCTTCATGTTCATCTCAGACCACCCCCACGCAATGGATTAGGGTCCCGTTCACGGGGCTTGCGTAAAGTTTTCCGTGCCCGCGAACAATAGAAAGAAACCGAGTGGGGTGTCAACCTAAAAGTAATAAAAATGCGGTTTGGTGGGACTAAAGAAGTGCCCGCGGGCAGCGCACATCCCCCTTCGTCACCAGCACTTTGGAACCAAGGCCGCTTCTCCGCACTAGATTATGGCTGGCCGCCGCGAAGTACCTGGTCCGGTACGGCAAGCCACCGTCACAAACGTGGCGCACATGTCTTGAGAATCACGTGGATTGATGTGGCGGAAGCGTGTGGGAGTCCAACCCAAAACTCTCACTGATGCCGCGTTGTTGCTGCGATGTCCGTTTTCGTCATGCTATTTTTCCTGTTCCGGCTCCCATTCAGGCAGACGGCCCGAGGTCCACGGAGCTCCGACACGCTCGATCCTTTGCTGCAGTGCGTCGAAGCGCGCGTAGATCGCTCTCAATTGCTTGAGTGCGTCGGCGAATTCGTTAGAAGCGATGTTGTATTGCGCACGGTGCGTCGCGCTGGGTAACGAAGTGGACAGTCTCTCGCCCGTTGCGGTCTCGCGGATTCGGCTGGTGACCGAACTGGGTGTTTGCTCGTTCAATACGCTCAGTGCCTGATCTCCGCGCAGCGCAGTCATTAGTTTGTTTAATTCGCGTACCAGTGCATCGGCCTCCTGCCGCATGGGCAAGGTATTGGCCGGAGTCTGCGCGAGTGCCCGGTTGATTGCACCGAGGCGGCTGCTCAACTCATTGCCGAATGAGACCGCCGCGGTGGCTGCGCGGTCCAGACGTGCCAGCTTCCGTTGGAACTTGTGCAGTTCGGCCAACGTCTCCGGCTTCATGCCCGTTTCCGCCTCGGTGTAGACGCGAAATTTCTGCGTCTGGGTCAGGTCCGCCCATTGATCACGAACTTTGCGCGAGAGTTGTACGCTGTACGTTCCCGGCATCACTAGCACGCCACTGGGCGGCGGCACATCGAGGCTCGTATCGCGCTCCGCAGGAGGCAGCGTGGTGGCCGGGTAACGCAGGTCCCACGCAACGCGATTGATACCCTTCTCATTGGTGCCGGCAATCTGCCGCACTACCTCGCCACTTTCGTCCCGGACAGTCAGCCAGACCAAGGGCGCTTGTTCTTCCGCCTCTTCGCGCAGCTGATCTTTTGTTGGGTAAGGAAGCGTGGGATAAGCATTGCCGTGTTCCTTGGCCGCTTTCTTCTCCGCTTCCTGGCGTGTCTCCCGGAGGGTTCTATATTTCTGTTTTAGGTAATAGGTAAACGTGGCGCCGAATGCGGGGTTCTGCGCAAAGTAGAACGTGTCGCCCAGGAAGCCCTGATTGCGGCCGCCAATGCGCGAGCTCTGGATGTAAAGCAGGCTGTCGCGCACCGGAAACAGCGCTGCTTCCTGCTGCAAAGTTTGGCCATTAACCGCACGGAGCGGCGAAATATCGTCCAGAACGTAGAAGGATCGACCGAAGGTCGCCAATACCAAGTCTGACTCGCGATGCTGTATCGCCGCGTCACGCACGGCGATTACCGGGATGCCGCCCTTGAGCTGTATCCATTTTTTCCCCGCATCGAGCGTAAACCAAACGCCGTATTCGTTGCCGGCAAAAAGCAGCTCGCGATTCACCGTATCCTCGGCCAGCGCCCACAGCGGGCCGTTTTCCGGCAAGTTGGCGGCAATGCTTGCCCAGGTCTTGCCGCGATCGCCGGAGCGCAGCACGTATGGTTTGAAGTCCGCGTTCTGATGGTTTTCAAACGTTACAAAAACCACTTTGTCGTCAAAACGCGAGGTCACTATGCGGCTCACATAAGCGTTTTGCGGCACGCCGGGAAGATTTTCGATGCGCTGCCAGTGCGCGCCACCGTCTTCGGTCACCTGGATCAGGCCATCATCGGTGCCGGCGTAGAGCAGACCTTCCTTCGACGGCGATTCCGAGAGCACTGAGATGTTGCCGTAGTACGCCGTAGAAACGTGCTTGTTGACTGAGTCCGGGCTCCAGATTTTTCCCATGACCGGAATCTCGTCGCGGTTGAGATGACGCGTAAGGTCTCCGCTGATTGTCTTCCATGTGTTGCCGCGATCATCCGAACGGAAGACGCGATTGCCGGCGAAATAAAGCCGGGTGTGCGAATGCGGGCTGATGATGAAAGGAGAATCCCAGTTCCACCGCTCCGGCATCTCGCCCTTTCCCTCTTGCGGCTGGATACCAAAGCGTTCGCCGGTCGCGCGGTCAAAGCGCACAAGGTCGCCGTGTTGGGCTTCGGCGTAGACGGTATTTGGATCTTCGGGATCAACAAGCGAGCGGAAGCCGTCGCCGCCTTGGGTGACAAACCAGTCTTGGTTGGCAATACCGGAGGTGTCTCGCGTTCGCGAAGGCCCGCCCAGCGAGAAGTTGTCCTGCGTGCCGCCGTAGATGTAGTAAAACGGCTTCGAATTGTCGACCGTCACGTCATAGAACTGGCCGGTTGGCAGGTTGGCCATCCATAGCCAGGAAGCGCCACCATCGTGCGTGGTGTAGAGTCCGCCATCGTTGCCCAGAAGCATGTGATTCACATCGTCCTGGTCCACCCACAGTACGTGCATGTCAACGTGGACGTGGCTGGTGGGCAGATTGCGTACCGTCTTGCCACCATCATCGGAAACCTGCATAAAGACGCCGGTCGCATAGATGCGATCTTCGCGTTTGGGATCGGCAAACAGCGTTCCGTAGTACTGGGGTCCGGAACTGAATTCATTGCGCTTCTCCCAGTTCACGCCCGAATCTAGCGATCGATAGATCCCGCCCAGTTTTTCGCCGGCTTCAATCGTCGCGTAGATGACGTTTGGACTGACCGGAGAGATCGCCAGCCCAATGCGTCCCATCTCGACGTTCGGCAGACCACCACTGAGCTTGATCCAGGTTTTGCCGGCGTCCACGCTCTTGTGGATTGCAGCTTCCGGACCGCCGTTGATCAGCGTGAAGTAGTGGCGGCGGCGCTGATAGCTGGCCGCGAACAACACGTCAGGACTGGATGGATCCATCACCACGTCGGTGATGCCGGTGTTCTCGCTGATGGTGAGAATTGCGTTCCACGTCTTGCCACTGTCCGTGGACTTGTACAATCCGCGGTCTCCGCCCGGCCCCCAAAGCGGTCCTTGCGAAGCCACGTAAATCACGTTGCTGTCGCGCGGATCAATCAGGATCCTGGCAATGTGCTCCGACTTCTTCAAGCCCATGTTCTTCCACGTCTTGCCAGAATCTTCGGAGCGATAAACGCCATCGCCATAACTTACGCTGCGCTGGCTGTTGTTCTCTCCGGTCCCTACCCAAACGACATTCGGGTGCTTCGGATCGATCACAACCGTCCCGATCGAGTACGAGCCTTCGTGATCAAAAACCGGCTGCCAGGTGGTGCCATCATTATCTGTGCGCCACACTCCGCCGGACGCTACGCCGATGAAGTACTGGCTCTTATTGTGGGGATTCACCGCGATCGACACCACGCGTCCGGAGATCAGTGCCGGGCCAACGGAGCGGAACTTCAGCCCGTTGAAGGTGCCGCTGGACATGGGATCAGTAGACTCGGCTTCTTTGCGGTCTTTCTCTTTTTTGTCATTGTCTTTCGCTTTATCTGTGGCGTCTTTGTCTTTGGCAGCGGATTCCGTCTTGGTGGATGCAGGTTTCTCGGAACCTTTGGCCTTGGATGCCGACGAGGGTGCGGCCTCTCCGCCAGTGGGTGACGCCGTCTCTTGGGCGAACGCACAAGAAAAAACGGCAAGCAGTAGAAGAATGGCGAGTTTGCGAGCGGTCATGTTTGAATTATCTCCAGTATGATGCAAGACATGGGAAGTATGCTAATGAGCGCCTGATTCTAAAACATGGAGCACCGTTCCGCTAACTTGAAATTTCAAGGCCAGAGCGGCGCATGAATCGCTGTGTTTCGGATCCCTGCGGCAGTTCCGAAACATATTCTGATAGTCGGCTCGTTTGGATTTTTTCCGACCCGCCCCACCGGCCAAACTCTGCTTTCAAATAGCGCACCATCTCTAAACACGCCGGGCATCTGGCTGAGGTGATCCGGACGCGGGAGGCCTACGGCGCGAGAGTAAAGGTGAAAGGGGATTTTTTCGCCAACTAGCGTACGTCTCCAGTATTTAGGCGAAATGCCCACACAGAGCATTCGCGCCGCGTTTGGGCAACAGAGCGGTGCTTTTCGCGTTCGCGTAGAACACTCGTCAATTTCAGCACAATGACTGGCTAACCATGAATTCTCATAAGATGCGCGTTGCTTGCATCCAAGAGATCGTCGATAGATTCACTAACGTTTACAGGCTGTGGCAGGCGCGCCAGGCGATTTGCGCCAGAAGTAGAAGAATGGGATGCCCCCTAGGATCACTGCCAACCCGATCGAGGAACGCACCGGCCGGAGCATCCACAAGTTGACCGTAATGGCGACCGCGGCGACCAAAAAAATGAGCGGCGTCCAGGGATACCCCCAGGCGCGATACGACCGGGACAGGTTGGGTTCTTTTTTGCGCAAACGGATCAGGGCAATCGCAGTTAACGCGAAGAAAATCCACACGGCAAAGACGAACAGCGAATAGAGCTCTTCGAAAGTTCCGCTGAGTGCGAGCAGCGCGGCGAGAGAGCCGAGGAAGATCAGGGCGCCGCTGGGGGTTCGAAAAGAAGGGTGAATACGTTTGGCGAATTGGAAGAAGACGCCATCACGAGCCATGGCGTAAGGAACGCGGGCGCCAGTTAGAACCACGACGTGGAGCGCTCCCAGCGCAGACATGGCCATGGCTGCCGTAAGCCAAGCTGCCCCGCGAGAGCCGGCGAACGACTGCACCACATCCGACGCGACGTGCTGCGATTGCGCCATTTGCGCAAATGGCAAAGTGTGGAAGTAAACCACATTCGCCAGCAGATATAGACTCGCCACAGTAAGCAGTCCCAGGATGATGGCTCGGGGGATGTTCTCCTGAGGACGCAGAATTTCTTCGCCCACATCGCCGAGATCGTTGAAGCCGTTATAGGCCCACATGGCAGGAACCAGGGCGGTCAGCAAGGCACCGATCGTTCCCAAACCCAGAGAGGTGACCTTTGGTGCGGCTTCGATCGCGTTTTGCTTTCCGAATAGTACGCCCGCTACGACAATCACCACGATCGTGCCCATCTTCAAGGATGTCAGTAGTACCTGGATGTTGCCGCCCCATCTCACACTCAAATAATTGATCACGACGGCAGCCACTACCACCTGTGCCGCGAGTGGCTGGGCCGCGGTGAAGGTGAAGTCGAATCGTCCGACGTGCAGTGCGAACACGGGGGTAGCCACAACCGGAAACAGGAATCCGAGGAATCGCAGAAATCCGGCCGCCAGGGTGGCCATGCCCACAGGCCGCTCGAGAAACGAGGTCATCCAGCCGAAGAGAAATCCCCAGAGGGGACTGAGACCGCGGCTCAGGTAGACGTAGGGGCCACCTGCTTTGGGGAGCGCCGCGCCCAGTTCGGCATAGCAAAAGGCGCCGCAAAGCACGATAAGCCCGCCGATGATCCAGGCGGCAAAAACCAGCGTGGCTGAGCCGACAGCACGGGCCATATCGCTGGAGACGAGAAAAATGCCCGTGCCGATGGTGTCGCCAATGACGATCGCGGTCGCCGACCACAGACCCAGTCCACGAATCAAGTCCGATGGCTCACGACGCGCGGGTAGGTTGGGACACGTCGCACACATGAAGTTCAGAGAGCCTACTACCAGGGATGGAGCGGGTCAACGCGCCTGCCTCTTAGCCCTCTTAGCCAGGGGGGGGGCACGGAGTGATACACAGAAGAGTTGCCAGCGTCACGTGGCTGGCCGACTTCCTCGACATACGGCTATTGTGGTGTCAGTAACATAAGCTTAGTCGCCTAACGCAGGTCTCGGAATGCGGGGCTGGTCTTAAAGCGCTGGGGAAATTTCTCTTCATAAGAAGACAGGCCGGGGCAAATCAGACGTCTGTGGGTGAAGGAAAAACCAAACTTCTCCATTTCCTTTTCGGCTTTCTCAGCAGACCAGCCCTCTTGGGCCATCCGGTAGGTTGCAATCATCATTCCCGTGCGGTCGTCACCCAAACGGCAGTGGACAAAAATCTTTTTACCTGGATTCTTCCGCAGCAATGTAAGGAATTGCGCAAATGTTTTATCTTTAGGAAACCAGCAATGCCAGGGCAGTGGCACGTACTGCATCCCGAGATGTCTCACGATCTTGCGCTCACTATCGCGCGACCCACGCAGGTCGACCACGATGTTGATCCCCATCTTTGCCAGGATGCGAAATCCACTTCTCGAGGGTTGACCGCCGCGGTATAGGGTCGTAGTCGCCTCACCGAAGTTTGGCAGGTTCTTGCGCATCGACTTGTTTAGGCTTGACCGCTGGGCGGGCGAAAAAGAATTTGCCGGCGGATACACATCCGCGGACGTGGATAGCGTGGCGGCAAGGAGGGTGAGGATTGTAAAACAACCGACGATACCAGTTAAACCGCTCCGAACTCGTAATTTTCTCTGTCCAACCATTCGCGACTCATATCCCCGGCCATTGTGATTATGTTCTGACGACCCTCCTCACGTCAAAAGGCCCGAGCGACGCGACCGGCGCGGGGTTAGACTAGATCGATCCAAAAACTGGCAAGACTAACGTGCAGATCGTCGCTGAGGCGCAAGGGGAAACTACCTTTATCGTGCTGAAGCCGACGTGGCCATGTTCGACCACAACAAAGAATTGAAGTCTAATGCACTTGCGGAAAACCCACAGCACGAACGATTTCCACGAACCTGGGGTCAGAGCGAAGACCGTCGAATTCTGGCTCATTCCTTACGTTTAGAATGAACGGCTGGTGCTGCTTGAGCACTTTTCGCAGGGAAGCTATGGCCTGATCCCCTTTTCCTATCTGGGCGTAGCAGAGCGCGCGGAAATAATCGGTATAGTCGCTGTGTGAGCTTTCCTTAATCAATTCCGGGAATTCGAGCATCATCCGCTTCTGTCCCCCCTCCCGAAAGGCCCGCCGCAGGACAGGGGCTAGTGGCGAGAAAGTGGGATCCGGATTCGCCTCAATCCATTGGAGCTGCTCCTCAACCATTCCCTTGCGTCCATCGCGTCGGGCACTGTGCGGTCGTTTCCAGTCGTGACGAGGTTCAAGCGGGGGACTTTGGCGGCCATGCGATCTGGCCCCCGCGGTGGTAAGCCAGATTGGCGATGTGGCCGGCGCGGGCTGCGGCGACTCCCGTTTCGACTGGCGCGTTTGGCTCTTTGCGGGACTTGATGCAGTCGAAGAAATTTTGCATGTGGGAGATGGTGCCATCGCGGAAACTGTCTGCCCTGAGGACCGGGTTGTCTTTGACCGGCACGCCTTCGCGATGGACGCTAAAGCCGAGGCGGTTAAGCTTCAGGGTAGCCTCGGTACCGCGGAATTCGAGGCCGCCGTCGTCGATCGAGGAGGCCATCGTGCCCTCGTAAACGACATCGAAGCCGGGATAACGCATCGCTGCTTGAAGAGTGTCGGGGCAATCCCAGTGCTCGAAGATGTATTTATGAGCGAGGACTTGCGCGGCGCTGGGCTGGTCGGATTTCATGGCCCAGTGCACGACGTCGATCCAGTGAGTGAACAGGTCGGTCATGGCCCCACCGCCAAAGTTCCAAAACCAGCGCCAGAGATAGAATTTTTCTTCGCTGAACGGCTGATCTGGAGCCCCGCCGAGCCACCGCTTCCAATCGAGGGCCTGGGTGTCGACGGTCTTGTGCGACTTGAATGCGAGATAGTTCTGCCACCAATAGGTCCTGACCTGCGGTACGCGGCCCAGGCTTCCGCCCTGAATGAGATCCACGGCATCGCGAAAGTGGCTCCAGCTGCGCTGCTGCATTCCGCATTGCAGTATTTGCTTGCTGGAGCGGACCGCATGCGTGAGGGTCGCGGCTTCCTCCAGGGTGTGAGTGACTGGCTTTTCCAGATAGACGTCTTTGCCCGCGGCCAAGGCGTCGACGGCCATGGGCACATGCCAGTGGTCGGGAGAGGCGATAAGGACAGCGTCGAGTTGCTGCTCGAGAACCTCGTGATAATTGACGTGGGTGGTCGCGATGCCGTTAGAGCGTTGTTTTATTGCGTCGCGACGCGGCCCATAGACGTCGCTCACGGCGACGATCTGGTAGTTGCCAAGCTTGTCGGCGGCATTTAGCAAACCACCCATACGGCCGCCGGCGCCGATAACTCCGACGCGGAGGGTGTCGTTGGCACCGAGGACTCGGGTTGACGCAAGAGCTGTCAGCCCGCCAGCAATGAGAAAACTGCGCCGATCGAGTCGATGTTGCATGGCGAGCATCTTAGCGCGTCGCGATCAACGAGAAAAGTGGCAAACTTTGATTTGCTCTTCGCTGAAAATACCTGTGCCGTGGTCTATTGGATGATAAGGCGGTTACCGGAGAAGTGGTTTCACTCGTGGCCTGACTATCCCAAATGGAGTCGTTGCCAAGAAAGCGTTGGATGTTGTTAGGTTGCCGCTCACTGACAGAATGCTTAAATGCAAAACCCCCAATGGCTTGAATGGGCGCGGCGCTTTCAGGCAATCGCGCAAATTGGAATTGAGTACCGCAAGGATCCTTACGATCGTCAACGGTATGAAGAGATACGAGGACTCGCGGCTGAAATAACTGCAAAGAGTGCAGGTTTGCCCGACGCGACGCCGCTTGTGGAGCTGTTCAAGAATGAACTGGGCTACGCAACGCCGACGATTGATATTCGCACAGCCGTTTTTGATCGCGACCGAATATTGCTTGTAAGAGAGCGGGAAGACGGCCTTTGGACACTACCGGGTGGTTGGGCGGATATTGGGGAGTCTCCCAGTTCGGCAGCCGTGCGTGAAAATCCACATGGATGGTTTATGCGTTTATCGGGGCTTATACCTCGTCCGCACCGGAGGAAAAGTTTTCTACGATACCAGCAAGCTGGCTACGGCGTTCATTAGCCGACCGTTTACTTCTTATCGTCCAAGGGCAGCGTGTTATGACGGATGGTCGCTCCAGCCTGCTAGGCGAGTGCCAGATTCAGATTCTCGATAGCCTCGTCGATCTCCGCAGTGTTCTTGTAGCCGACGGTAACGCAATCCACACCGGCGTTCTTGAACGCGAACCTCATCGCCGCCTTGCGGTCCTCGCGGTTGAACGTGCCCTCTCCCACGAGTTTCATGCTGATTACCCCCATTCCTTCTTTGCGGACCTCTTTGACGTGGGTGACAACTTCGCTGACATTTCCCACTCCGTCCGTCTTGTAATCCTCGGCATCCATTCTGATGCCTTTATGATTCATCCGGATCATTGCGATGTCGAGCCACTTGTTTCCCGGGACTTGGCGCAACGCCGGGAGCCCGTGAACGGACGCGCCGTGACTTACTACAGCCTTCTTCGACTCAGATTCCAGAATTCCATCCTGCCACCTGCTCGTATCTGTGGGCCACGTCGCGGTGTGTTGCCAGTGCAGCAGCATCACGTCGAAGTACTCGGTATTCGCGAGTTTGCGCAACTCGTCGATTTTCTCCTGCGGATTCACACCTTCCCGTGTGGTCATCTTCGACATAAGGCGATAACCATCGCGCGGAATGCCCTTCAGGGCCACTCCGAGCATCCTGTGCATATCGCCGTAAGACTCAGCAGTCTCGAAGAAGCGAATGCCGCAGTCGTAGGCGTAGCGCACCAGCCTAGTAAACCCGTCTTGTCCCAAGTCGCGCTGTACCTGGCCGCTGAAGCTCCCTGTGCCAAACGCGAGCCGAGTCACCTTCACTCCAGATTTTCCTAGCGTTACCCAATCTGTCGCTGTCGGGCGCCCCGCTCTCAGCGGGAGGCTTCCGCTTACGGCAAGCGTGCCGGCGGCGAGTCCGGTCTTTAGGAATTCACGTCTGCTGTGGTGAGGCACTAATCCACCTCCATTGGGTGAAATGATACCACGACTCTGAGGGAGTGGAGATGCGCTTCGCCGGCAGCCCGGCAGCCCGCAGTCGACTGGGTCTCCAAATCCCATGACAATACAATGGCACTACAAAAATCTAATATCGCGGATACCGAACATGATTTCATAACAATGTCGGCTCCCTCGACCCGAGTAAACTGTGGTTGTTCAACGACCAAGGCTCGGGAGAAAGGAGCCGAACATGATCATTATAGGGGTAGATTATCACCCGAGCTTTCAGCAAATCGCTTTTATGAATAAAGAAACTGGGGAGTGCGAGGAACGGCGACTGAACCACAGTGATGGAGAAGCAGAGAAGTTTTATCGGGATCTGAAGCAGAGAGGATTCAGTGCGCGTGGGGATGGAGGCCACCGGATTTGCACGCTGGTTCGAGCGGTTACTGGCGGAACTGGGTATCGAACTATGGATTGGAGATGCGGCGGAGATCAAGACCAAGCGGGTAAGGAAACAGAAAACGGACCGCGAGGACGCCCAACTCCTGCTGAAGTTGCTGCTGGAAGATCGCTTTCCTCGGGTATGGATACCGAATCCGGAGAATCGCGATCTGCGACAACTACTTTGGCATCGGCATCGGCTGGTGCAGATGCGGACACGGATCATGAATCAGCTACAAGCGCTGGCTATGAACGAAGGCAAGAGGTGGAAGAAAAGACTGTGGAGCGAACAGGGCCGAGCACAGTTAGAGCAGTTCCTGTTGGCTCCCTGGGCCGCGCGGCGCCGGCAAGATTTGCTGGAGCTACTGGACCGCGTAACCCTCACCATTAAGGAGTTAACTGCGGCTGTCAAACAAGAAGCCGAGAAGCGGCCCGAAGTGCAGCGGCTGATGACCCATCCTGGCGTGGGCCCACTCACAGCGCTGGCCTTCGTGCTGATCATCGGGACTCCCGAGCGGTTTGCTTGCGGCAAGCAGATCGCCAGCTATGTGGGACTCATTCCGTGCGAGGACTCCAGTGCTGGCCGGCAGCGGCTGGGGCACATCAGCAAGCAAGGCAACGCCCTGCTGCGATTCCTACTGGTGGAGGCAGCGCAAGCAGCGGTGCGTTGCAACTCGGACTGGCGTAGTCGGTATCTGCACTTGGCGATGCGTCGGGAATGTAGCATCGCCAGGGTGGCGCTGGCGCGCAAAATAGCGGTTCGGTTGTACTGGATGTGGCGCAAGGAATGGACCTATTCGCAAACTGTAGAGTTCAGTTCGCACGCGGGACAGCTCGCTATCGGACATGGTGTGAACTAGAACACCGTGCACTTGATTGGGCATCCCGCCCCCTGAAAAGGGAGTTTGAAATAGTAATCATGGTCGACGTTTTGATCGGAGAGATGTTTGGGTCGAACTGAGTTCTACCGACAGATTACACGCGAGCCTTGGTCGTCGATGAAGAGCAGGGAAAGAAAACGAAACAGAGCACCCTTCGGAGCGAACGGAGAAGTGTTCTCAAAAAGAGTTTGACAGAGCCGACATTGTTAGCGATGTCCAATTAGCGTTTATCAGATGGACTTAGGCGATTAATTCCGATTAGGCGGCGCGCGATGGCTCAGGCCCCACACGTACGCCGCGAGCGCTGATATCTGGTCGGGCGTAAGTTGCGCCCCACCCATCGGCGGCATTACGCTGCGATATTGCTTTGGTTGTAACACACCATCGGTTATTATTTTCGCGGTTCCGGCATAGCTGCCATCGCTCCATAGCCATTTCTTGCCTGTCAGATCGGGCCCCAAAGGGGTGCCCTGACCGTTCTCACCATGGCAGCCCATGCACGCTGCTCCGCCCACTTGGCCGCGGTAGAGGCGCGCACCGAGCGCAACCATTTCTCGTGTCGCGCCTTCAGGAACAGGAAGACTGCCCGCTGCGGCCGCACCGGCGTCTGGATGGGTGCCCTCTGGCGGTTCCGCGGTCACCTCAACGGGATTGCCAGCCGGAGCTGCTGCGCTCGGACATGCCGTGACGTTCGCGGCACCGCCTTCGGAGCCGCCATGATAGACAATCCGGTAGATCCGTCCGCGCACATCGTCGGAAACGTAGAGCGAACCGTCCGATCCCACTGCCAAGCCAGTGGGACGATGTGCGGCTTTGGCCGGCGACTTCACCGCGCCCGCGAAACCATCCGCAAATATTTCGCATTCGCCGGATGAGCGGTCCCCGGCGAGCGGCTGGAAAACAACGTTGTAGCCACCTTGCGCGTAGGGCGCCCGATTCCATGACCCGTGGAAGGCGATGAAGACGCCGTCACGGTAGCGCGCCGGAAATTGTTTCTTGTCGTACCGCACCAATGCATTCGGCGCCCAATGGGCGGGAAATACCGCAGTGGGAGCAATCTTGTTCGCGCATACGCCGATCGTTTTGCCGCCGTCGCCACCGTATTCGGGCGCCAGAACCAGCTTTTGCACGAACGAGTCGTAGTAGCACTCGGGCCAGCCATAGTCTCCCCTGGGCTTCAAAAGCAACAACTCTTCAGCCGGCAGCGTCGCCTCCTGGTCGGGTTTATACAGGTCGGGCCAATTCGCGTGCAACTGGTCGCGTCCGTGCTGGGTCACAAACACTCGCCCATTTGAGTCGATAGCAAAACCTTCAGCGTTGCGGATTCCCGTAGCGAACCGCTCCGCCCTTGAAAAGGTTTGGTTCGTCTTATTCGCGTCATAGCGCCAGATGCCACCACGGGTCTCGAGTTCCGTGCAGGGGTTCGCGCCGGGCGACTTGAGTGTCCGATTTTTCAGCTGGCAGGAATTGGTCGCGCTGGCGACATCGACGTACATCAATCCTTCGGCATTGATGATGAATGGATGCATCGGATGGTCGCCGCCGAGCGGCAATCCGGAGACGATGCGGTCGGCAGAGCCACTCGGCACGAGGGAGCCGGCGAGCAATGAATATCGCACGATCCGATCATTGATCTCGGCGTAGATCGATCCTTTATACATGCCGATGCCCGTACCGCCTGCTCCGCCACTTTGGACGGTTTCGCCAAAGCGCTCAATCACATCGGCCTTTCCAGCACCGCTCTTGTCTTGCAGGGCTACGAGGAAACCGCCTGCATGCGGCGTGTCGTTCCCGTAGTACTTGCCCGACCAGGTGTTGACGTAAAGAACTCCGCTCGGCGCAACTGCCATGTGGCGGGCGTGACCAATGTCGTCAGCAAAGACCGTTGCGCAAAAACCGGCGGGTAACTTCAGCCCGCTGTCATCGTTCGGGCATCCTTGGCTCTTGGCTTCGGCAGCCGGATTGGATTGGTTTTGAGCGGGCACCCATGAACTGCCCATGCACATTGCGGCGAGCGCGACTAGGGCACACAACAGCGTTTTGAACGGGCTGGACAATTGCATTGAACACTCCCGAAGATCGACGAACGGAAACAACGGTCTCACTCGCGAAAATATAACGAAGATACCGTCGTTATTGTAGCGTATCCGGCAGACGAACAGCGCCCGACAAAGTATTCCTCACCAGCCATCGGGTTGTTGTGCCTGATAAGACGACAATTCCATTTGATGTCCAATAAGCGTTTACCAGGCATTGCACATATGGCGTGGCTCAAAGACCGCACGCTGCAGAACGAAGCTGCGCTGCGAGTTGAGCAGCGGAAAAACGCAACAATCCACCTTAAGGACTCTGCGGTCGCGGCTGTCGTCCTTGTCACGATCGCATCTGGAGTTTATATGGTTTTTCGGTTCGCTCGACGTGCGGCCCGCCCGCGCCAGAGGGAATGACGGTAGAGCTTAAACACTACGTCGCCCCGCTATGTCCTCATCCCACAACTCGGGGTGCTCCTGTATGAATCGCTTCATGAGGGCGATGCAATCAGCATCATCTACCAAGCACACATCTACTCCGTGCGACCGCAGAAAATCAATGTTCCCCAGAAAATTCCGATTCTCTCCCACGACGACTCTCTTCACGCCAAACTGAAGGATAGTGCCGGAACACATCATGCACGGGCTGAGGGTCGTGTACAGCGTCACGCCATCATAGCGAGGGCGTCGCCCAGCCTTTCTGAAGCAGTCTATCTCACCATGCGCGATTGGGTCCCCTTCCTGAACACGGCGGTTGTGCCCAGCGGCAATAATCGTGCCGTTCTCCACCATCACCGCGCCGATAGGGAGCCCACCCTCGTCGTAGGACTTGATCGCCTGCTCGAAGGCTGCTCGCAAGAATCGATTGTCGGCATCTAATTGACCCATTCATACCAATGCTATCGTATTGGTCTAGTAAGACAAGAGCGCGACAGCGTCCCCAGTAGCATGCTGGTCACCAGACATCACCCGCAAACAAGAGGAGCTGCAAATGCCCAGAGGTAGGTACTTTGATCAGTACCAATAATGCATGTCAGTGAGTTCGGATGTCTACCCAAGACCACGAAAGGGCTTCGGAGAACGTGCGTGCGAACGGCGGCGGGCGAAATGGGCCCTTGACAAAACCCGCGGGCAGAATCTGGTACACTCTCCTGCCATGAATCGCCGGAATTTCCTGCTTGCCATCGCTCTTTTGTGCGCGTCGCCGGTCTGGCTTCGCGCTGCCGACTCCGATCGGGTCGCTCGCTCGATCACCATCTACCGCGACACCTACGGCGTCCCGCACGTCTTTGGACCCACCGACGCGAGCTGCGTCTTCGGCTACATCTACGCCCAGGCCGAGGACAATTTCTGGCAGATCGAAGATAGTTACCTTCGCGCGCTGGGCCGCGCCTCGGAAGTGTACGGCGCAAAGACGCTTGAAGACGACGAACTGGTCCGCGCCCTGGAGATTCCGCGGCTGGCAAAAGCGGAATACGAACGCTCCTCGCCCCGTATCAAAGAACTGCTCAAGGCCGCGGCCGATGGGCTGAACTATTTCCTGAAACACAATCCGCAGGTGAAGCCGCGCCTCATCGCCAGCTTCGAGCCGTGGTACGTGCTGGCCTTCAGCCGCTACGGGCTTTATTACCAATTCATCTTCCGGCGAAGCGGAATAAAGACGGAAGAGATCAAGACCGTTCTGGAACCTCAAGGCCCAAACGTGAGTGCGCTCGACCCTGTCCGGAGCATCCCGCGCGCGATGCTGGACGACTTCCAGTCTGCGACGGAATCGGAAGGCTCGAACATGTGGGCCATCAACCCGGTCAAGAGCATCTCCCGCCACGCTTTTCTGTTCATCAACCCGCACCAGCCGTTCTTCGGCGTGGGCCAGTGGTACGAAGGCCACGTGCACAGTGAAGAGGGCCTGAATATGTCCGGCGCGTCGTTCTTCGGCTCGTCACTTCCCACGATCGGGCATAACGAATTCCTGGGCTGGAGCCACACGGTAAACGCCCCGGACATCGTTGATGTATGGGAAGAGACCTTCGACAAGCCCGGGGACCCGCTCGCGTATCGTTACGACGGCGGCTACCGCCGCGCCACGGAATGGACCGACACGGTCAAAATCAAGACGGACAATGGAATGATGGAGCGAAAGCTCACCTTCCGCAAGACGCATCACGGGCCAATCGTTGCCAAGCGCAACGCCAAGTGGCTCGCGGTTAGGATGGCCCAATTCGAAGAGGGCGGGCAGCTCGACGAGTGGTATGCGATGACCAGGTCCCGCAACCTGGAAGAGTTCAAGAAGGCGATGTCGGCCGTTGCCGTTCCCATGTTCAACGCCGTTTATGCCGATCGCGAGGGCAACATTTTCTACGTTTATAACGGCGCGGTTCCCCGGCGCTCACCAGCCTTCGACTGGTCGCAGCCGGTGGACGGCAGCACGCCCGCGACCGAATGGCACGGCTATCATTCTTTCAACGAGCTTCCCCAGATGACCAATCCGAAGTCCGGCTTCGTGCAGAACTGCAACTCCACGCCGTTTGCGACCACCGTATTCGACAATCCCGACCCAAACGTGTACCCGAAATACATGGTGGGCGAGGGAGACACTCCGCGGGCCCGCATCTCGCGCCGCATCCTGTGGAACAAAGAAAAATTCACGTTCGATGAGTGGGCCAGGGCCGGCTTCGATACCTATGTGATCCAGGCGGAGACCGAAATACCCGAACTGGTCAAGTCCTGGGAAAAGACGCACAGCGCAAAGGTCGTCGATGCGGTCGCCGAACTGCAGAGTTGGGACCACATCAGCCGCATCACCTCCGTTCCGATGACCCTATACATGCTGTGGCACGAAAAGCAATACGGCACACCCATCATTCGGCTCGCCAAGACCAAGCAGGACCCGGTGCAGTCGCTCGAGCAGGTGATTGACGATCTGACCGGCAAGTTCGGGACGTGGCAAGTGCCCTGGGGCGACCTCAACCGGCTCGAGCGCCGGCAATCCGGCGGCGAAGAGCCGTTCCGCGACGACGTCAAGAGCCTGCCCATCGCCGGCGCTCCCGGAGACGTCGGCATTGTGTTCAATTTCTACGCGCGGCCGGAGAAGGATCAGAAGCGCCGGTATGGCGTGGCCGGCCACTCGTTCATCAGCGTGGTGGAGTTCGGCCCGGAAGTGAGCGCGCGCTCGATTCTCGTGTTCGGCGAAAACTCCGACCCGGCGTCGCCGCATTATTTCGACCAGTCGGAAATCTACGCCAAGCAGGAGTTCAAGCCGGCATACTTCAGCCTCGCCGATATCCAGGCTCACGCGGAAAAGACCTACCATCCCGGCGATAGAAAGAACTGAACGGAACGGCCTGCTTTCCGGGCCTCGATGGCAGGGCGAACGTTCAGCCAGGCGTTGCGCACAAAATCCCAGTTGCAAGACCTCTTTGCACCAAGCACTAGGATATTGAAACTAAGTTTTTTGTTTTCAAGTAGTAAGAAAGAATTGAAGTGGATAATCGTCCCACGTCTGAAGGAATTCAACGCCGAACACTGGAGAGCTTCGCGCATTCACAGTTTCAATCCCAAAGCCCTACTCGTGGGAGAATCGTTTCGGAACATAGCGGAACGCGTTTCGATAGAGCGTGACGAGGGTGCTATGGTGCCGTTTTTCGAAATCAAAAAGGAGATTTTTGTATCCTGAGTCCTGGAGAAATCAACGTGAATCCTCTCGAAGCCTTTAAAGCGGCGCAGAAGCAAGGCTGGGCACACTTCGCGCCGTTGGAAACCTACACGACACCTCCGGCGGCGCGATTGGTGAAACGCTCTGGCATCCGCACAGGAGACCGAGTGCTCGACGTCGCATGTGGAACCGGCGTGGTCGCGACCACCGCGGCGCGTCTGGGCGCTCGCGTGATTGGACTAGATCTCACACCAGAGTTGTTGGAGCGGGCCCGCGAAAACTCGCGCACCGCCGGAGTAGAAATTGAGTGGCACGAAGGGGACGTTGAGAAATTACCCTTTGACGATGCCGTCTTCGACGTCGTCATCAGCCAGTACGGCCACATGTTCGCCCCCAGGCCGGAAGTGGCCCTTGCCGAGATGCTCCGGGTGCTGAAGCACGGCGGGACCATCGCGTTCTCAACGTGGCCACCAGAACTGTTTATCGGCCGCATGTTCACACTGGTCGCCAGTTACATGCCGCCACCGCCGCCAGGCGTCTCGCCGCCACCGCAATGGGGCGATCCCACCATTGTTCGCGAGCGTTTGGGTGCCGGGGTTAGTGACATTGTATTTGATCGCGCGACGATGCTGGCCCCTGCGCTCAGCCCCCAGCACCACCGATCCTTTACAGAGCGGACTGCCGGCCCCATGGTGAAACTCGTCGAGTCGCTGGCGGTCAGCGACCCGTTGAAACTCGCCACTTTCCGCCGGGAATACGATGCGCTGGTCGCTGAGTATTTCGAGGAGAACGTGGTCCGGCAGGATTATCTCATTACGTGCGCGAAGAAAATCTGAGGCTCTGGAGGGGGGGACTATTTTCCTTCTCAATTCTGGCCCAACAAGAAAAAAGTGCCTTTGAGCGAAGCAGCCCAGCCCCGGGCGGGCTGTGCCCTTGAGCGATTCCTTAAGAATCGTAGCCGGGGCCGCCAGGCGACCCGCACTCTTTCCACAGCTTTTCCCAATTCCAGATCCCGTACGCCACCTGGTTCGGCAACGGAAATCCGAGCTGATGCGCGAGCATACACACCTGCCCGCGATGGTGGGCTTCGTGAGAAAGCATGTAGCACACCATTTCCAGGCCAACCGGCCAAGGCGGAGCCCAGCCGTCTCGACGAAACTTCTCGACGCGGCCCCCATAACCGCCGAGCGCTTCAGCGAGCATCTCCGCGCAGCGAGCGGCGCTCTCGGCCAATCCCGCACGGGCCTGCTGCGGCGTGCAGTACGCGCGGTTGAGCTGTCGTGGAACCTTCAGGTGCGGAGCTGTAAGCCTGACCCACTTGCAGCGGACATTGTGCATGTGCGTGAAGATCGCCGCAATGGTACGGA
>Ga0209117_1000192_pt1 | contig 35999 bp, 34 predicted proteins | sample BlaSpr_A8_OM2_M2_FD_187978 | JGI IMG/M metagenome (GOLD analysis project Ga0209117, IMG submission 187978) | Forest soil microbial communities from Thunder Bay, Ontario, Canada - Black Spruce, Ontario site 2_A8_OM2_M2 (SPAdes) (version 2) | ecosystem: Environmental > Terrestrial > Soil > Boreal... | reverse complement strand
TGGCGCGAATGCCCAGCTTCTCGGCCAGGTCTTTCACCGAGATTCCTTCTGTAATCGTGATGTTCCGCGTGATCGGCGCGGGCTCGTTGCTGATGGTCATCCGCGGCGGCGGAGTGTAGCCCTTCATCGGGCCTTCCTTCACTCCTCGCGGTACATACCTCTGTCCCGGTCGCCGGGCCGGACCACCCGGACGGCTTCCCGGACGCGTTGGTCCCGGCGGCGGCAGCCCCGCTCCCGGACCTACACCCAGCGGACGCGATCCTGCTGGCGCCACTCGCGTCGGATGCATCGGTCGCCGTTCACCCGGACGAAGCGGCGGACGCGATCCTGGCGCTTGCGGCCGTGCCGTGCGCTGAAAAATTGGCTGTCCTGGCACCGGTCGTCCCGGCGTCGGCCGCGCAGATGCACCCGGCGCAGGCGCTCCCGGCGGAGGCAGAGGCGCCTTGTATACCGGGCGCGGGCCGGTCTGCGGCATGATCATTCGCGGCGGTGGCGCAATCGGAGCCGCTGGCTTCGCGGGCGCCGCGCTTTGCATCTGCGTGACATTGTTATGCGCCGGAGGCTGCGCGGCTGGCGGAGCGCTGCCGGTTGGCGCTGCTGGAGTCGTAGTCGGTGCTCGTGGCGGAACCGCGATCGCAGGCGGTGCTGCACCCGTGGCGGATGGCACCGCAGGCGGTGTGGTCGCGGCGGGTGGTGTGCCGGGAACTCTGGGCGGAATCGCGACTACGGAGGGTGGCCGGTACATGCCAGCTACCGAAGTCGGCGTCACCATTCTCGGTGTCGGCGGCGCAGGAACCGGACCTTCGCCCGCAGGCTTGGGTGGCATTGCCTTCGGCGGCGCCACTGGAGCGGCCGGAGCTTCTGCCTTCGCTTCTACCGCTGGCATCGCAACCGGCGGCTTGACTGCCGGCCGCGCCCCAGGATGCTCGGCTGTTTCCTTTAGCTGCGTGATGGCGCGCAGCACGTCTCCAGGTCGCGAAATATGCGAGAGGTCGATCTTGGTCTTGATTCCTTCTTCGCCGTGAGCGGCACGCGAAGTCTTCGCCGAACCGGGCGACACCTCGGAGCGGCCGCCGAGATGTCTCCGCACCAGTTCCGCTTCGTGATCTTCCAGAGAACTGGAGTGCGTCTTCTTCTCCGTAACGCCCACCGTGGCCAACACGTCAAGAATTTCTTTGCTCTTGACTTCCAACTCACGGGCCAGATCATTGATTCGAATCTTACTCATCCGCCGTCGTTTCCTCTTCTTGTCCCGCTAATCTCGCGTATCTAAGCCCGCATATCTAACCTCACGAAACCCCTGTGCAATCTCACTTGCGGCTGACTTACGGCCTGGCGAAGCCCGCGCTTTCGGTCCGGATGCAACTCCGGACGCGCCACGCTCCCAGTTCAGCTCTGCTTGTCTTCCGAGGCTTCTTCGGTCGCGGCTTCTTCAGGCGTGGCTTCTATAGTCGCGGCTTCTTCGGCCGCAAGTCCGACGCCTTCTTCTGCTGGCGCCGTTTCGGCAGGCTCCGCTTCCGCGGCTAACGTCTCCGCTTCTAACGCGCCCTCTGCCGGCGACTCCTCGCTGGAAGCCGCTTCGGTGGCGGCTTCTTCGGTGCTTTCCGGTTCCGCGGCGGCTACTGCCTCGCCGCCATCCAGACTGGCGAAGTAATTATTGACCGCAATACTGATTTTTTCCACCGTTTTCGGGCCAATGCCTTCAATCGCTTCCAGTTGCTCCGGCGTCATATCGGCCAGCGACTCCACCGTATTCACGCCCGCCGCCTTCAGTTTCTCGACGAGGCCCTCACCCAATCCGGTAACAATCTCCAGCGGAGTTACGGTCTGCGTGACCAGCGCCGACATCTGCTGTTCCACTTCCTGCCGCTTTTCTTCTTCGCTCTTGATGTCGATCTTCCAGCCCAGCAGCTTCGCCGCCAGCCGCACGTTCTGCCCTTTTTTCCCGATCGCCAGCGAGAGCTGCGTATCGTCCACCACCACTTCCAAATGCTTGTCCGCCGCATCCACAATCGTCACCCGGCTCACTTTCGCCGGCTGCAGCGCTTTCTCCGCGAACGTAACCGAATCCTCGTGATACTCGATGATGTCGATCTTTTCCCCGCGCAACTCGCGAATGATCGACTGCACCCGCATACCCTTCATGCCCACGCAGGCTCCGACCGCGTCCACGTCCTTGTCCTTCGACATCACCGCGATCTTCGTGCGCTCGCCCGCTTCCCGCGCGATCGCCCGGATCACCACCGTGCCGTCATAAATTTCCGGTACTTCCGTCTGGAACAGATGCTGCACCAGTTCCGGCGCCGCACGCGAAGCGATCACGCCCGGACCTTTCACCGCCTTCTCCACCCGCACGATCACTACCCGAATCCGTTCGCCCACCGCAAACGATTCCAGCCGCGACTGCTCCTTGCGTCCCATGCGCGCTTCGGCCTTGCCGATATCGAGAATCACGTCTGGACCCTCGATCCGTTTCACGGTCGCATTCACCACCTCGTTCACATGCCCGATGTATTCGTTGTAAACCGTGTCGCGTTCCGCCTCGCGCACTTTCTGAAATATCACTTGCTTCGCAAGTTGCGCCGCAATCCGCCCCAGAATTCCTTCCGTCACTTTTGGGATCAGCAACTCTCCTCCCGCTTCCGCGCTCGGATCCAGCTTCCGCGCCTGCTCCACCGTGACCTGCAGATTCGGATCTTCCACCTGCTCCGGATTCTCGACGATCGCCTTCACCGCATAGGCATTGATCTTGCCGCTCTCTTTGTCCAGCACCGCGCGCAAGTTTTCCTGCGTCTTGTAGTATTTGCGCGTGGCCACCACAATGGCGTCCTCCACCGCACTCACCACAATTCGCGGATCAATGCCTTTTTCCCGGCTGACCCCTTCGATGATGTTGTAGAGTTCACTAGCCATAATCGATCCGCTTTTCAGGTCTCAGGTCTAGGTGTCAGGTCTTAGAATATGGTTTTCCTGAGACCTGAAACCTAACACCCGAGACCTTGCTCCTAAATTTCCGGTACCAAATTCGCTTTCTCTATGTTCCCTAACTCAATCTCAACCTTCGTCGCTGCGCCTTCTTTCGGACGCATCTTCTTCTTCCGCGCCGCGCTTAGATCCAGCAGCAGCTTTCCGTTCTCGAAGCTTTCCAGCTTCCCTTCAAAATGCCGGTTGTTGTTCACCGGCTCCCGCGTCGTCAACTTCACGCGATGTCCGCGGAAGCGCTCAAAGTCTGCCGCCTTCGTCAGCTTGCGATCCAGTCCCGGAGAAGAAACCTCCAGCACATACGATCCGCCCGGCACCGCATCTTCAACGTCGACGATCGTCCCAAACTCGCGGCTGAACTTCGAGCAATCCTCGTGCGTCACGCCGTCCGGACGATCTTCGTATGGACGACCCGCCGCCGGCGCCGCTCCCGGCCGGTCGATAAACACGCGCAGCATGCGGTGCTTACCCGCCCCGCACACCTCCACTTCGACCACTTCCAGCCCGCTCGAGCCCGCCACCCGCTCGGCAATCCGCCGGACTCTATCCAAATCAAGAGCCATGTTTTCAGCGACTTGCGCCCGATTGCTGCGCCCGTCACATTGCAGCTAATCGGCCCAAACTAAAAAGTGGGCTTTCGCCCACTGGTGTGCTTCGACAATCCTGACACTACGACACAACAGTATTCATCACCAACTATACGCCGCCAATTTAGAAAACACAAACCAGCGGAGTGTGTAGGGACGGGCGGCCCCACCCGTCCAATCCCCGTGAGAAAACGCCGCTCGTCGTGGGAGCGTCCGCGTAGGAAACGCCGGCGTGGAAACGCCCGCGTAGGGACGGCCGCCCCCGGCCGTCCAGCCGAGCGGGCTCGGCAGCGAACCTCCCCGTCTGCAAACGTGTCGGAAGTAACCTTGCCGTCGCATCGCCCAGCCTCCAAAATTCTCATTGATGCAGTTTTCCCGCGCCCATCTCGCCATCGCATTGGGCTCCGCCGGCTTGCTCGTGCTCGTGTTCCTCGGCTATCTGTATTGGCTCAGCAATCAGCCGCCGGTTCTGTCGCGCTCCTCGGAACGCGACCCTCTCACCCAGATGCCGATCAGCATCACCATGAATCCGTTTCGCGATCGCACTATCGAAAACACCGCCAGTAGCTTTATCTCTCAGATGCGCGACGGCAATTGCCGCAAACTGCTCGCCCAGTGGGAAAAGGATTACCGCAAGAAGCGCGCCGACTTCCTCTGCAACTCCGAAGCCCAGCATCCGCTGATTTCTTGGAACCTGGTGGAATGGGAAGACGCGCCGCCGCTCGCGATTCTGCACTACAAAGGCCGACGCTACAACAGCCCCAGCCGGGACGCAACTTACAAAGATCTTTTCTCGGTGACCGAAGAGAAAAAAGATTCCGGCTGGACAGTTACAAAGTACGATGCTGTTTACTGAGACGGTCGGGTTAGTTCCCAACTTACCTATCCCGCTAAACAATCTTTCTCATTGTCATTAAGTTTTCCCATTTTCATCCCGAACTTTCCCATTGTCATTCCGAACGAAGTGAGGGATCTGCAGTGGGGGGTAAGTTCTCCGCGAACTCACGCGTCTCGGCGGTGAAACGCCTCTCCTGACGACTAACGACTAACGACCACCGGCGAACCCCTACCCACCGATATGCACCATCGTCCGCGACGCCGGCACAAATCCCGGCTCCCCGATGTGGTGGCGTTCTTCTTTCTTCTCCACCACTTTCACGATGAACCCCGTGAGCTTCTCGTCTGTCGCGCCGCGCCGCATCAACTCATGCAGGTCGTGATCCCACACGGAAAATAAACAGGTACGCAGCTTGCCGTCCGAGGTGATGCGAATCCGGCTGCAGTGTCCGCAGAACGGATGCGACACCGGCGCGATGATCCCAATCTCGCCCACGCCATCGGAGAAGCGATACCGGCGCGCCGTTTCGCTGTGCTCGTGCGCCATCTCCTCCAGCGGCAGATACTCCGACATGCGGGAGACGATCTCATCGAGCGTAACCACAATTTCCGGCGTCCAAACGCGATCCTCTTCGAGCGGCATGAATTCGATGAAGCGCACCACCACCCGCTCTTCCCGCGCAAACTTTCCAAAGTTGACGATCTGATCTTCATTGAAGCCGCGCAGCAACACGCAATTGATTTTGACCGGATCGAGCCCCGCTTGCCGCGATGCGCGAACTCCCGCCAGCACGCTCTCGTATCCATTCGGCACGCGCGTGATGCGCGCAAATCGCTCCGGATTCACCGCGTCCATGCTGACCGTCACCCGGTCGAGTCCCGCGTCTTTCAGCGGCTGCGCGATCTCAGCCAGCAGGTGGCCGTTCGTCGTCAGCGCAATTTCAGGCTTCTTGCCGTCCGCGGTGCGCAACTTCGCGAGGTCGCGTACGAACTCCACAATGCCTTTGCGCAACAGCGGCTCGCCACCCGTCAGGCGAATCTTCGTGATCCCGAGCCCAACCAGTATCCGCGCCATCCGCAGATAATCTTCGAACGGAAGTTCCGCATATGCCGCGCCGTTGGTCCCCGTGCGGCAGTACACACACCTGTAGTTGCAGCGGTCCGTGATCGATATCCGCAGGTCGTGGATCGAGCGCCCGAAATTGTCGGTAAGCTTTAGCATTTAGCTGCTAGCTCTTAGCTCTCAGCGTTTCGGAAACTCCGATTAAGTCGTTCCCCGAACGGCTTTGAAAGGACATGGGTTTAGCCATGCCGCAGTTTCGTATCAGGGCATCGCTTTAGCGATGCCGCAAGTTCTTCGAAATCAGACGCCCCTTTAGGGGCGGCTCGATGCCATGCATTCGAATCTGTTTGTGTGGAAAAGAAACACCGGTAGGCGCAACCCCAGTGAGCGTTTCCTTTCCAACACGGGAGGCGCAGACGTTTCCATCCGCACCCTCGGATCGCACCTGTCAAACCGGCGCAACCCTCGCCCCCGCCGCCAGAGAATCTCCCAGGCCACGGGGGTCGGAAACTCGATCACCATTATAGATGCCGAAGCCGAACTTCGCGAACGGATTTTCGCTGGAGGGTAGTGTCCTAAATTCATCAACCACAAAGGACACGAAATCACACGAAGGTGTGAATCCCTTGAAGGTTTCCCTCGTGCTCCTTTGTGCCCTCCATGGTTAATTAGGACACTGCCTCGCCGGAAGCACGCCGGGGCTCCATCGCTCCCGAACTGGTAAACTGGCCGCATGAAAGCGCTCGTCATCACCCGGTTCGGCGGTCCCGAAGTTCTCGAATTGCAGCAGGTCCCCGACGCCCATCCCGCACCGGAGCAGCTTCTGGTGAAAGTGGAGGCGGGCGGCTTGAACTTCGCCGATCTGATGACCATGCGCGGCGGATACGCCAATACTCCCAAGCCGCCGCTCACTGCCGGCCGCGAATTCGCCGGCAACGCCGAGTCCAGTGGACGCCGCGTCATGGGCTACACGCAGTGGGCTGCCTTCGCCGAAAAAACCGTGGCGCATCGCAACCTCCTCTGGCCCGTCCCCGAGAATTGGACGGCCGAACAGGCCGCCGCGTTCCCCGTAAATTTCTTCACCGCCTACTTCGCCTACGGGAAGGCCGGTTTGCTCGACAATGCCGCCGGTTCCCGCGTCCTGATTCATGCCGTCGCCGGCGGCGTCGGCACCGCCGCCGTGCAAATCGGAAAAATTCTTGGCATCGAAATGTACGGAACTTCTTCTTCCGAAGAGAAGCTGGCCCGAGTGCGCGAGCTGGGCCTACAGCACGGCATCAACTACAAGCAACGCGATTATGTCGAAGCCATCAAGGATCTCACGCGCGGCGAAGGCGTCGACGCGGTTTTCGAAATGCTCGGCGGCGAGCACGTCGCAAAAAGCGTCCGCTGCGTGCGCGACTTCGGACGCGTCATCGTCTACGGCACCGCCACCGGCGAAACTCCGCAACTCGACACCCGTCTTCTCTACGCGAAAGGCGCCAGCGTCCACGGACTCTGGCTGTCGTATCTGAGCGCGAACCGCCCGCTCATGGAGTCCGCGTGGAAGCAGCTTTCCGATTGGCTGGCAGCCGGCAAGCTCCATCCCGTGATCGGAAAAGTTTTCCCGCTCAAAGAAGCCCGCGACGCCTACACGCTGATGCAGGAAGGCAAGAATTACGGCAAGATCGTGCTGAAGATCGGTTAGCACGGCCCGGAACTCTCTATAGATTATCATCCTGAGCGAAGCGAAGGACCTGCTGTTCATCGGCAGCGTGCGAACTTCCAAACAAAACATCCACACCCTGTTACTCCGCCAAACGCACACCAAGCCTGCTAACCCGCCAAGCGTCCGCACGTCCAATGAACATGTTGGCGAGAAAATGATTCCCAAAGAAAAAACAAATCGGGAACTTACTCAAACCAAGCTTCGTACCCTGTAGCGAACCGACGCGGAGTGAACGAAACAAATCTCGATCCACTCAAAAGGATTTGCAGGGTGACGGGACTGGCGCACGCATGGTTTGGCGGCCCTGGTGCTCCTAGTCCGGTCAAAAAGCACGAGTGTGAGGCACACGTCTTTTTGCGTCACCCTGACACGCGCATTGTAGGACTTTGCACGAAAAAGGCAAGCCCTCAGTCGAGCGTCCTCGAACTATCACCAGCCGCCCCGAACGTCCCGGCCAGAAAACCGGGCGGAAAGCGAAGGAGCAAATGAAACTAAATAATGTGGCAAAGACGGTTGTGCTCGGGCTGGCGGTGCTGCTCGCGTCGAGCGCTTTCGCAAGTAACAAGGGTTCGCTGCAGGTGGGGGAGCCGTTCGAAGTCAGCGGCCAGCAGCTCGCCCCCGGTGAATATCAACTGCGCTGGGACGGCACCGGATCGAACGTCGAAGTAAGCTTCATGCAGGGCAAGAAGGAAGTCGCAAAGGCTTCGGCGAAAGTCGTTGAACTCGAGAAAGCCTCCGCCTACGACTCCGCAGCCGTAGACCACTCGAACGGCAAGGCAACGGTTTCAGAAGTACGCTTCGCTGGCAAGAAGTATGCTCTGGCCATCGGCGCGACCGAGAAAGCCGAAATGAGCGGAAGCTCAAGCAAGTAACTGACTAACGCGGACCGCGTGATGAGTTATACGGTGGAGGGACGGGCGTCTTGCCCGTCCAGCCGGGCGGGGACGCCCGGCTCTCCACCAGCGAGCTTTGATCGAAGGCAGTAACAATCACGCGGTCGCGGCACTAGCCGATTATTCTGGCCAGCGGTGCTATGGGTTGTCAGCTTTCTCCAGCTCAGCACCGACGTGCACGCTGCTGCCCGCGCTCGTCTTCAACTTTCGTTCCCAGTTCTTGAATCCCGATTTCTTGACGACAACCGTGTGATCGCCCTCTGCCACCTGAACGTCAGAAGGCGTGCTGCCAACAAAACTGCCGTCAACCTCGATGTCCGCGCCCGGCGGAATGGAGTCGATCTGCAGCTTGGCCGACGCGGGGTTGACGTTCTGATCCTGGCTGCTGGCGCCTAGACTTTGTTGCGGCGCGGGCGCCGCCGGCTGAAATTTCGCAATGTCGAGCGTTATGTCTCCGTTGATATAAGCCGTGAACTCCGTTCCCTTTGGAAGGGTGATGTCCTTGCCGTGCATGAACAGGAAAAATGGCGCAGCAGGAAAGAACAGAATGCCTGCCCCGACGATCCCCGCCGTCATCGCGCCCGTGTGGCCCCCGCCCTTGCCTCCCTTCACCGCACGTAAGGCTGCCTTCTCGCTGCTCACCAATTTCACATAGTCGATGTTGATATCAAGTTTGCCGCCCCGTGCCATTCTTCGCTTCCCTTGAGCTTCGGTAACTGTGCCGAAGGCAAAGCTGGCTTTGGAAATCACCAGCGTCCCGTTCACGCTAATGTCCTGCAGCACCTCGAAGTCCACGGTGTCTCCCACGTGGGCATCCGCAGAAGAAACAGTTCGATTGAATCGAAGCTTTACGGGAGTCGCTTCCTCGAGCACAAATCCTTTCGCTGATGTAAAGTTCGAAGTCTCAGCCGTCTGCTGCGGTGCCGCCGGCTGCGCGGTCTGTTGTTCAGGTGGATGTTCAGGCGGAGCAGCGGGAGCCTGAGTGTTGCCCGTCTGGGCCGCTGCGACATGAGCGAGAAGCAGCACTACGAGAAATAGAGAATAACTCCTCTGCATGAAAAACCTCCGGTGTGACTGTATCACTGTCGGGGAAAGATCAGAGAACTGGTTATTATCTTCCATGCAGAGGGCGCTGGGAGACTGCGCTTGCCTCCCAAGCGCCTCAGTACTTCGGCATCTTGGGATCGATCCGCTCCGCCCAAGCCGCGATTCCGCCGGTCAAGTTATGCACCTTTGTGAAGCCGGCCTGCTTCAGGAATGCCACCGCTTTCGCGCTGCGTCCGCCCATCTTGCAATGGGCCACGATCTCGCGGCTGCTGTCCAGTTCACTAACGCGCTTCGGCAGATCGCCGAGTGGGATGAGATATCCATTCAGGTTACAGATCTGGTATTCGTGCGGCTCGCGCACGTCGAGAATAAAGATATCGGCCTTGGCGTCGAGCTTCTTTTTCAATTCTTCCACCGACATCACCGACAGGCCACCGAACACGGGCGCTTCTTCGCCGCGGATGCCGCAGAACTGATCGTAGTCGATCAGCTTCGTAATCGTCCGGTGCGTGCCGCAAACGGGGCAATCGGGATTCTTGCGCAGCTTCAGCTCGCGGAACTTCATCCCGAGCGCATCGACCAGCAGCAAACGTCCGGCGAGCGAATCGCCTTGCCCCAGAATCAGCTTGATGGTCTCGGTCGCCTGAATCACGCCGATCAGTCCGGGCAGAATGCCCAGCACTCCCCCTTCGGCGCACGAAGGGACTAGGCCCGGCGGTGGCGGCTCCGGATAGAGACAGCGATAGCATGGTCCCTCTTCGGTGGCGAACACGCTCGCCTGCCCCTCAAACCGAAAAATGGAACCGTAAACATTGGGCTTGCCGGTGAGCACGCAGGCGTCGTTAACCAGGTAGCGCGTGGGAAAATTATCGGTGCCGTCGGCGACGATGTCGAACTCGCGAAACAACTCCAGCGCATTGGCGCTGGTCAGTTTCGTATCGAAAGTCCGCAGGTTGAGGAAAGGATTGATCGCCTGCAGTTTGTCGGCGGCGGAGTGGAGCTTCTTGCGGCCCACATCGGCGGTCGTGTGGATGATCTGGCGCTGCAGGTTCGTGTAGTCCACGACGTCGAAGTCCACGATGCCGAGAGTGCCGACGCCCGCGGCCGTCAGGTAGAGTGCGAGCGGCGAACCGAGTCCACCCGCTCCGATGCACAGAACTTTCGCGGCCTTCAGCTTCTGCTGCCCTTCCATGCCCACCTCGGGCATGATCAGATGGCGCGAGTAGCGCAGGATTTCGTCGTTGCTTAAAACGGCTTCGGGCTTGGCTTCGGCGGATTTGACATCAGAAAGGGTGGCCATAGGGTCCTTTTTCAATGGTAATCAGGTTGAAGCGAACTACAGACAGCGGCGACAGCGCGCGGGGCGGGGCATTCGGCGATGTGTCGGTCCGCAGATCATACTCAGCAAATCATACTCAGCAAATCATGCTCAGCAAATCATATCGCAGCCGCCGGCAATCGACGGCACGATGGAAATGGTATCACCGTCTTTGAGCGCGGTGGCTTCTTTTTGCAGGTAGCGCATGTCTTCGTCATTGACGTAGACGTTCACGAACGCGCGCAGCTTGCCGTCCTCGGTATAGAGGTGGCGCTTCAGGTCGGGATGCCGCGCGACCAGGCCAGCAAGGGCCTCTCCCACGGTGTTTGCCCTAACATCGATCGAGGCTTGTTTCCCCGAGTATTGGCGAAGTGGAGACGGAATCTGGATCTGGGGCATATAGATAAAGATGCGATGGTACTGGCCGAAGGTGCAAATCGAAATGGAGCGACGGCCGCCCGCGGCCGTCCCCCGGGGAACAGATAAGGAACAAACAAGATGGACACTGAAGAAGGCCAACGCCCGCGAGGCTTTGTTCCGATTGGAGTATTTTTCCTGTTCGGCGCAACCATGGCCGCCTATGCCGCCATCACTCTGCTCGAACCTGGGACCGTGCTCGATCGTTTGTGGGCGCTGAACAAAACGGGCCATGCTCAGCTCGCGTCGTTGGGCAAGGTGCGGGGCTTGGTTTCGTGGTGCTCTCAGCGTTACTGTGTGCCGCGTCCGTCGGCTGGTTCCGGCGCCGCTACTGGGGATGGGTTTTCGGAACCACGATCATCGCGATCAACGCGGCGGGCGATCTCATCAACGGCGTGATGGGAGAGTGGCTGAAAGGAGCCGTCGGAGTGGCGATCGCCGGCCTGCTGCTGATCTACATGACGAGGAGCGGAGTGCGGAATTACTTCACCGCAAAATGAGATAGAAAAGCTGTTTTCGCCTTCCTTTTCTTTGCCTGCCAGAACCTTTAGATCCTAATGCATAACCACCGTTTTGCCGATGCGACCACTAGGAAGGTGGTTGCGCATGTCTGCAGGGGCTGGCGTGGCGAAATCGAAGTCCGCGAAAGAAAATTCTGCGTACGAATGCGTTTGCGGCGAGCATGCACGGGAGGCAAAACTCATCCAGTCCTCGCTGGTGCCCACCCAAGGGCTCTGCCACGAGTCCGTCGAGATCGCGTTCCGCTTCATACCCTTCTCCGACGTAGGCGGCGACTTTGCCGACTTCTTCGATTTGCCGGACGGCTCCATCGGCCTCTACCTCGGGGACGTGGTCGGCAAGGGCTTGCCGGCTGCCATGTATGGCGCGCTCGTGATGGGAACCCTGCGCGGGATTCACAAGACCGGAACGGATACCGCGCGAGTTCTTGTCGCGTTGAACGAGCGCCTGGTGCAGCGACCCATCAGTGGCCGTTTTTGCTCGACCTTGTACGCTCTTTTCAATCCCGCCACACGAGAACTTATCTTCTCCAATGCCGGGGTGCCACTCCCCCTCTTGATCTCCGGAACCTCGTGTCGGCAGCTGGGCGAGGGTGGGTTACCTTCGGGAATGTTCCCGGGTGCCACTTACGGACGGCATGTCGTGCAACTCGATCCCGGAGACTGCGTTCTGTTCGCAACCGACGGTCTTCATGAATTGCGCAACGGTGAGGGAGTCGAGTTCTGCACCTCGGCAATGGAGGAGGTTTGGGCACAATGCCGACACAAATCGGCAACCGAAGCGGTGGATTTCATTTTCGACGGCCAGCTGGCCTTCTCCGATGGCACTGCGCCGCACGACGATATTACTGCGGTGGTGCTGAAAGTACTGTCCTAGCCCATGGTCATGACACTTCGGTCTTCTCGTCCACGAATTTCTTGTCGGCCTCGTCGCTGCCCGCGAGTTCGAACGAATTCGTAATCGTCGCCGCACCCTTGTCGACGCTGGTGATCACGTAGGAACAGCCGAACCAGTGAGCTTCCGCTAGGTCGGTTGGCGACCATTGCGCGGGATGGTCGGGATGGGAGTGATAGAAGCCGACGATATCATCGCCGCGCTCGCGGCCTTCGCGCTGGATGCGAATGAGTTCCCTGGGATCGATCTGGTAGCGGTTGTGGGGCGAGTCATCGCGCGTGTTGCCGCAGCGGGCAATGCGCGAGACGGTCTTTATAACGGAACCGGAGCCGTTGTCGTCGAAATGCCCGAGCAGCACGCCGCAGCACTCGTGGGGATAGGTTTCCTCTCCGTGTTGACGGAGGGAGAGGTAGGCGAATTGGGAGAGCTTGAGCATGCGAGGTCAGAGGTTCGAGGTCAGATTGCAGAGGTCAACCCTCAGTCCAATAACTCCACATTGGAACTCGGAGGATTTACTTCTGCAATCTGACCTCTGACCTCTGCAATCCCTCTGACCTCTGCAATCCCTCTGACCTCTGCAATCCCTCTGACCTCTGCAATTATTCCTCATGCCAAAATCTTTCGCTCAGATATTTTTCGCCAGAGTCGCAGAGGATCGTGACGATGGTTGCGCGTTGATCTTCTTTCAGGCGCTCGGCAATTTGCAGGCATCCCACAATGGCTGCGGCGGAGGAAACTCCGACCAGGAGCCCTTGTTCGCGCGCCAACCGCCGAGCCATCGCGTGCGCGTCTTCGGTCCCGATTTCAAGATTCTCATCGGCGAGCGACGAATCGTAAATGCGCGGCACGATCGCCGAGGGCAAGTGCTTCGCGCCTTCGATGCCATGGAAGGCGGAGTCGGGTTGCAGCGAGATGCAGCGGATCTTCGGATTTAACTCTTTCAAACGACGCGTGGCGCCGACGAAGGTTCCGGTGGTGCCGAGCATGGCGACGAAGTGCGTGATACGTCCTTCGGTTTGCTGCCAGATTTCGTTCGCGGTGGTTTCGTAATGCGCGCGCCAGTTGGCGTCGTTCGAATACTGATCGGCGTAGAAGTAAAGATCGGGATGGCGCTCGGCATACTGGTGCGCGATCTTGAGGGCGCCATCGGAGCCTTCGGCGGGATCGGTGTAGATGATATTTGCGCCGTACGCCTGCAGAATTCGTTTTCGCTCGGGAGAAGCATTCTCCGGCACGCAAAGCGTGACTGGGAATCCGAGAGCGGCGCCGAGCATGGCATAGGCGATGCCGGTGTTGCCGCTGGTGGAATCGAGCAAAATTTTTCCGGGAGCAAGTTTGCCGGCGCGGCGCGCTTCAATCACAATGCTGGCGGCGGCGCGATCTTTGACGGATCCGCCGGGGTTGTTCCATTCAGCCTTGCCCAAAAGTTTTACGTTCGGAAGATCGCGGGTGAGCGCGTCGAGCGGCAACAGGGGCGTGTTGCCGATGCGCGCAAGCAGAGCTTCTCCGGCCGGGGCTTCTTCCTTTGGATCAACCTTTGGATCAACCTTTGGACCAGACGCGCCTTCGGCCGGAGACGGCCACTGCGGCGGCGCCGAGCCGGAAGCTGCTGGTGTCATTGAGTGTGATGCCCTTGTGACTAGAGTAATGTGCCCGCAATCTTAAAAAGGTATATCTATACTAGCGTTACTGAATTCCAACGTCATTAGATTCGACGCGGGCAGTTTTGGTTCCATCGGAAACCGTGAAAGCCGCATCTAACCTGATGCCACGAGAATTGAGTTCATAAAATGGCAGCGAAAGTCGAACAACGAACCTACGAAGACGCAGTCAGCTGGCTGCGCGATCATGGCTTTGACCTGATTGAAGCTCCGGGCGCGCAAACGCGCGTGTTTCTGAAAAAGTACAACTGCTCGGCGGCGATCCAGAGGACCGACGACGGCGGCGCGAAAATTTTCGCGTATCCGGGATACCTGATCGGCAGCGAGATTTCGAAGCTGGTCAATCGCGGCTATCAGCAGTTTCTGAAGACGACGAAGACCGAAGTGCCGGCCACGGCCGACCACCTGAAAGCGATGCAACAGTTCTCCGAAGAAATGAAAGAAGCGCTGGGACTGCCCAGCCTCTACAACGAATCGCTCGGAACGGTGAGCGAGTCGTACCAGTACGATCGTATCAAGGATCGCGACCAGCCGGAGGTCGAGCGTCCGAAGCGGCCGTGGGAAACGGTGAAAGTGAAGGCGGTCGCAGCGACGAAAAAAAGTCGGGCATAGGGCGCTTGCGCGGTTGGTGCTCGGCATCATCGAGCCGGAACCTCAAACCGATTCCTATCTACAAGGCAACGTATAAGACGATCCCTGCGATCCGACGCAGCCGGGCGGTCTTTGTTTGCGCCGGAGTTTCTGTTGAAGTGCTCGCAGCGTTTGCCAAGTGCCTACCTTGAAAGTGCGTACCTTGACACTTTGAAACCTGCCGTCATACGCCTCGATCCATAGCCTCGTTCGCCAGTCGATCGGCAATCTGGTTATGTTCGCGCAGCGCGTGCCGGATTTCGAAGTGCTCGAGCCGCCGCACCAGTTGCTGCGCCTGGTGGTACAGCTTGCGGAGTTCGGGATGACGCACCTTGTAGATGCCTTTCATTTGCCGCACCATCAGTTCGGAATCGCTAATGACCTTGAGCGCTTTGATCTGGTTTTCGGTGGCGTAGCGGAGGGCGGCGAGGAGTCCCTGATACTCGGCGTAGTTGTTGGTCTGGTGGCCGAGGTATTCGCTGAGCTCGGCGACCGGGTGGCCGGAGGCGTCGTTGATGGCGACACCGTAGCCGGCGGGGCCAGGGTTGCCGCGGGCTCCGCCATCGACGTGGGCAGTGTGGGCGGCGGGCGCGGGTTTCGGCGCGCCGAAAAGATTGCGGGAGTCGGGAGAGCGTGGAGGCATGGAGCGAGTTTACAACGCGGGCGGAGTTCAGTTGCGGGGTTGAGAGTCGGGTGCCACATCCTTTTAGCGTACTTTGCGAAAAGGGGTGGGTGATGGGATCACCGGTGCACCCTATGGACGAGGGGCACTTCAGCAGTCAGCGAGAAATCCCAAGCGGGAGACGACCGTGGAATCCCACCCTTCAAAACGCGAAGGGTGGGATACCTGGCAAACATCAGAAGGAAATCCCGGTGTTCTGGTTGAAGATTTTCGTCTGTTCCGCGGTCAGCACCACAGGGCCCACGCAGGCTAACGCGTTATTAGGTGCCGTGAAGTTGGTGTACGGGGTCCAGGTGACCGTAATTCCATAGTCGCCCGAACTCATGTTCGTAACCACCCAATCAAAGCTGTGCGCCGACAGCGTAGTTTCATTGAAGTCAAAGAAACAGGTTGTGGCAGGGGTAAGGCTCGTGCACGTGCTCAGCAGACTGAACAAGTTAGTGCTGATTTGTATGAAGCGGTCGTCAAACGTGACCGCCGCGCTAGGCGTTACAGTGGCTGGGCCTTGCCCGCTAAGCGAGGTGACCGTGACCTGGAATTGCACGCCCGACTGCGCGGAAGCAGTTACGGTTCCAGCACCCGCTTTGCCCGAGAGCGAGAGGTCGGTCAACAGGCCAACTACAGCCGAGGGCCTGATTACCAACGCCACGCCGGTTCCGCTGGACACCTTCATGGTTGTCGTGAGTGCGGTCTTTGGTGTGCCACCGCCAAGCGTCCCGCTGATATCCGTGCACGCCAATGTATCGGCGCTGTAGTTGAAGCTCCCGCTGCTCTGTGCGAAAGCCACGGTTGTTACAAAGGCTAGTACTGCTATTACCGTTGCAATTTTCTTCGTATTCATTTGTTTTTCTCCTCGATGCGAGTTGGTCGTTCTGTCACGTTGGCAACTTCGTTCATGGGGGACTCGAGGCTTGCTGAGTTGCGGCATGAGCGCTGACGAAAGTGGTTGAGAGGAATTTAAACCGGGCCTGGCGTGGCCGCGTAGATTACGGACGTGCATAGCACTCGTGCGAATGGGCATCTAGGAAAGGTTTTTAGGCCATCCCTGGTATCGGGTACCTGGTCGAATTGTTTTCTCGTCAAATGAACTTTGTTCTATCTTCCCGTGGCCAGCCTCGTGGCCAACCGCTGCGGCAAATTAGCAGCAAGGATTTTTTCCTGCGCCACGCGCAGGTTATAAGGCACCCGATAGAAAGTCACGATCGAGGCATCGGAGTCGAACACGGCAAAAGCGGAGCGCCAGTCGCCATCGCGGGGCTGGCCAACGGAGCCGGGGTTGATGAGATAGCGGCGATCCTTGCGGAGGGGCCAGTCGGAGGACTCGGGCTGGCCTACGGTGCGATATCCGGGACGATAGCCTTCGCTGATCTCGCCCGTGAGCAGGAACCCGCCTTGCAGGTGAGTGTGCCCAAAGAACGTGATCGGGACGGGATCGGTAATGAGCGGCGCGATGGCGTCGCGGGCGCTGACCATGTATTCATCTTCGTCCAGCGAGGAGCCGTGGACGAACTGGATGCCGGGGAGTTCGTCGAGTTTGATGGGACCCTGAGGGAGCGCGCGCAGCCATTCGAGATTCTTGGGGGTGAGCTGGGCGCGCGTCCAGAGCGTGGCGAGGCCGGCGATGGCGTTGAATTCGTCAAGGTTCATGAGGCCGCTGACGGCTCTGTCGTGATTGCCGCGGACGAAGACGCGTCCCAGAGCTTGCACTTTGGCAATAACCTCGTTGGGATTGCCGCCGTAGCCGACGGTATCGCCGAGATTGACGACGAGGTCGTGGGCGGGAGCGGCGAACAGACAGGCGTCCAGCGCTTCGAGGTTGCTGTGAATGTCGCTTAGAAGAAGGATGCGCACAAAGGGAGGATTATAGCGGTTCTGGAGCGGAAACGACGAGGCGTGGGGGGCTAGCGGGTAGTGTCTTAAACACGTTTTTTAAGACACTACCCGCCAGCCCGATTCGGGCCACAGTTCACCCGAAAATGCTAAATTAGAAGATTCATGTCTGCCCCGAACTCTCTGTTTGTTCGCGCTGCCAAGGCTCAGCCCACCGAACGCACCCCAGTCTGGTTCATGCGCCAGGCCGGACGCTACATGCCTGAGTACCGCGTCGTTCGCAAGCAATATTCCCTGATCGAGATCTGCAAGAAGCCGGAGATCGCGGCCCAGGTCACCATTGAAGCTGCCGAGATCCTCAAGGTCGATGCGGCCATCATCTTCGCCGATCTGCTTCTCCCCCTCGAAGTCATGGGCCTGCCCTTTCACTTCGCCGCCGGCGAGGGTCCAAAAATCGAGAAGCCGGTGCGCACTCCCGAAGACGTTGCCCACCTGCGCACCGATCGTGCCGCCGACCTCGGCTATGTTGCTGAAGCGGTGAAGTTGGTGTCCAAGCACTTCGGCGGCAAGCTCCCTGTCATCGGCTTCTGCGGCGCGCCCTTCACGCTCGCCAGCTACATGATCGAAGGCGGAGGCTCTCGCAACTATCTTTTCACCAAGAAGATGATGTACTCCGCGCCCGCCGCGTGGAACGAGCTGATGAAGAAGTTGGTCGCGGTGACCACCGAATATTCCGCCGAGCAGGTGCGCGCCGGAGCCGATACCATCCAGATCTTTGACAGTTGGGTTGGCTGCCTGAGCGTCGAAGACTACCGCCGCTATGTTCTGCCGCATGTGACGAACCTGGTGAAGCGCCTGCAAAAGACCGGCGCGCCCGTCATCTACTTCGGTACCGACAGCGCCACTCTTCTCCCCTCGATGCAGCAGACGGGCGCCGAAGTCGTTGGCCTCGACTGGCGCATTCCGCTCGATACCGGATGGCAGAGCCTTGGTCTCAAAGGCGCTGTGCAGGGCAATCTCGATCCCGTGCTACTCTTCGCCGATTGGAAAGAACTTAAATCGCGGGCTGAGGAGATTCTGCGCCAAGCCGCCGGACGCCCCGGCCACATCTTCAATCTTGGCCACGGCATTCTTCCCGAAACACCGGTGGACAACGTAAAAGCGCTCTGCGATTTCATCCGCGAGCAATCGGCAGAGTTCAAAGGGATCGGGTCATCGGGTGATCGGGCCATCGGGTCATCTAAGATCAATCGATGAATCAACCGATGCCGGACAGAGTTGAAGATGGAGTCGAGAAGATGACGGCCTGTCCGCTGGGCCTCGCCAGCCAGTGCTATTGCGCCAATCAGGTGAATTCGTTTGCTGCCTCGGAACTGCCCGCGAGAACCGCCGTGCTTCTGCTGGCACACGGCAGCCCCGAGAACCCCGGCCAGATTCCCGAGTTTCTAAGTTATGTCACCGGCGGACGGCCCTTGCCGCCACCGGTGGTCGAAGAGATCCGCCATCGCTATTCGCTGATCGGTTTCTCGCCGCTCCCCTGCTGGACTCTTTTGCAAGCCGATCGACTTTCGCGGTCGTTGCAGATGCCGGTCTTCGTCGGCATGCGCAACTGGAAGCCCTTCATCGGCGATGCGGTGAAAGCAATTGCGAGCAAGGGATACGAGCGCGTCATCGCCGTCTGCCTCGCGCCGCAGAATTCGCGCACCAGCGTTGGCCTCTACCGCAGCGCGGCGGTCGGCGAGAGCAATGGTCCTTTCGCCTTGGATTTCGTCGATGAGTGGCACGATCAGCCGCTGCTCGTAAAAGCCTTCGCAGAGAAACTGCGCTCCGGCTGGGAAAAAGCCAGCGCCGAAAACGGAGCCAAACTGCCCGTGATCTTCACCGCGCACAGCGTCCCCCGGCGCACCATCACCGAAGGCGATCCCTACGAGACGCAATCCAAGGAAACCGCCGCGTTGGTAGCGAAAGAAGCAGACCTTGCAGCCGAGGACTGGACTTTTGCCTTCCAGAGCCAGGGCATGTCCGGCGGCCCGTGGATCGGCCCCACGGTAGAGGAAACGATCAGGAATTTGAAAGCGAAAGGCCATCGCGGTGTCTTCCTGCATCCCATCGGATTTCTGTGCGATCACGTCGAGGTGCTTTACGACATCGACATCGCCTTTAAACAGTTCGCAGAAAAAGAAGGCATGCGCTTGTGGCGAGCCGAGTCGTTGAACGGCTCAAAGACATTAACGGCTGCCCTGGTGGCAGTAGTTAAGAGCCGAGAGAAAGCACAGGGCTTTTAGCTAAGAGCTAGGAGCTAAGAGCTAGAAGCTGATTTTGTGAAACGCGTTGCCATCATCGGCGGCGGCATCTCCGGCCTCTCGGCCGCATTCGCGATCGAAGAAAGGCGCCAGTCTGGCACGTCCGTCGAGTACGTTTTGTTCGAGTCCAGCCCGCGCCTGGGTGGTGTGCTTGTTACCGATCGCGTCGACGGCTGTCTCGTCGAAGCCGGACCCGATTCGTTTCTCACCGAGAAGCCCTGGGCTGCCGACCTCTGCGGCAAGATCGGGTTGGGCGATCAACTCATCGGCTCGAACGACTCTGAGCGTAAGACCTACATCGTAGCCCGGGGCAAGCTGGTGGTGATGCCCGACGGGCTCATGTTCATGGTGCCCACCAAGATCATGCCCACCGTTTTCTCGCCGCTTTTTTCCTTGCGCACAAAAATACGCATGGCGGCCGAATGGTTCCATCCGCCGCTCAAGGCTTCCGAGGACGAAACGGTTGCCGAGATGGTGGAACGCCACTACGGTTCCGAGATGGTCGACCTGCTCGCCGATCCGCTGCTCTCCGGAGTTTACGGTGGCGAAGCAACGCAATTGAGCGTGCGCGCCGTGTTGCCTCGCTTTGCTGAAATGGAATCGAAACACGGCAGTCTGGGCCGCGCCATGCTCGCAGCCCGCAAGAAAATGGGCGCCGCGGCGAACCTCCCCGCGCGGCCGCTGTTCACTTCTCTCAAAGAGGGCATGCAACAGATGGTCGATGCCCTGGTCGCGCGTCTGGATGCGGGCTCATTAAAGACGTCGTCGCCCGTGCAGTCGGCGATTCCGCAGTCCACTGATGATGGTGACGGCTGGACGGTTTCCGCCGGATACCAGAGCGAGCACTTCGATGCCGTGATCATCGCGATCCCAACCCATGCCGCTGCGGCCGTGCTGCAAGGTGCGGATGAGAACCTGTCCCGCGATCTGCGCGAGATTCAGTACAGCTCTTCGGTGACGGTCACGCTTGGTTACGACGAAAAAGTGCGGCGCTCGCTTCCACCGGGCTTCGGATTTCTGGTGCCGCGCAGTGCAGGCCACCGTATGCTCGCGGCCACCTTCGTCCACAACAAATTTCCTCACCGTGCACCGGAGGATCGTGCCATCGTCCGCTGCTTTCTCGGCGGCGCGCGCGACGAGCAGATCCTACAAACGAGCGATGAAGAAATTCTCGCAATCGTTCGCGGCGAACTGCGGCAGATCATTGGCATTGCCCTCCATGCCGAACCTCTGTTTGCGCGCGTCTACAAATGGAAGTCGGCCATGGCGCAGTATTCGGTCGGCCACCTCGAACGCTTGCAGCGCATCGAATCATTCCGCCAGAAACTTCCCGGTCTGGCGCTCGCCGGCAACGGTTATAACGGCATCGGCGTCCCCGACTGCGTTCGTTCCGGCACCGAAGCGGCCAGCAAAATCCTCGCCGAGATGGGGATGGGGTAATGGGCCTAGTATTCCCTCGGCTAATTCACTAGACTTTGTCATCCCGACCCTGAGCGTAGACGAAGGGGAGGGATCTGCATCTCGCGGCGAACTGCAGTTCCCTCGCTTCGCTCGGGAGGACAACTTATTAGAGGTCATGCGGTGATCATGAAAACGGCACGGCTGTTCCTCCTTTTCGCGCTAGCTGTTTCCGGCTACGCGCAGTCGGTGGCGACTTCCCAGGAAGTGGAAGCCATCTATCCCGCGGCACACGACCTGTATGTTGATATTCATCGGAATCCCGAACTGTCCTCGCACGAAACACAGACGGCTGCCAAGCTTGCCGCTCGTTTGCGCAGCCTGGGCTATGAAGTCACGGAAGGAGTCGGTGGCACTGGGGTTGTAGCGATTCTCAAGAACGGCGCTGGCCCCACAGTCATGTTGCGCACGGAACTCGACGCGCTTCCGGTCGAAGAAAAGACCGGACTGCCCTATGCGAGCAAAGTGCACGCCAAGGACGACTCGGGACAGGATGTCGCGGTAATGCATGCCTGCGGGCACGATCTCCACATGGCAGCGCTGGTGGGGACGGCGGCCATCATGGCGCACAGCAAAGAAAGCTGGCACGGCACTTTGATGCTGATCGGTCAGCCGGCCGAGGAAGCCATTTCCGGAGCCAAGAGGATGATCGACGATGGCCTGTTCACGCGATTTCCAAAACCGGCTGTGGGCGTGGCGCTCCATGTTGGCAACTATCTTCCTGCGGGCCAGGTGGGGATCACTCCCGGCATCTACAACACAAACTCAAATTCCATTCGGATCACGATCTACGGCAAGGGAGGACACGGGTCGCAACCGCACACCACCATTGACCCCATTGTGATTGCCGCGAGAACAATCCTTGCTTTGCAGACGATCGCGTCGCGCGAGGTGAAACCAGGAGAGATGGTCGTGGTGACGGTCGGCTACGTCCGGGCAGGCACGAAAAACAACATCATTCCCGATCAGGCGGAGCTTGGCCTGACCGTGCGAACTTACAAGGCCGACGTGCGGAAACAGGTTCTGGCGGCTATTACCCGCATCGCCAAAGCGGAGGCGCTGGCCAGCGGAGCGCCGAAGGAGCCTCTGGTCGAGGAATTCGAATCCACCGACTCGGTCTATAACGACCCGGCACTGGCGCAGCGACTCAGAGCGCCGCTCGAAGCTGCGTTAGGAAAAGAGAACGTGATCGCCACCGAACCAATCGCGCCTTCCGAGGACTACTCCTTTTTCATTCAACAGGGCGTCCCCTCCCTCTACTTCAGTCTGGGAGGCGCTGACCCGCAGAAATACGCCGAAAGCAAAAATGCGGGCACGATGCTGCCGTCCAATCACTCGCCTTATTTCGCACCGGACGTGGATCCGGCACTCCACACGGGCATCAAGGCGGAAGTCGCGGTGTTGCGCAACCTGCTGAATAGCGCTTCGCAATGAAGATGAACAGATGAACAGACCTCAGCGCTCGCTCTGATATTCTGATTTTTCCGATCTCATGAGCAGCGTTACGTACCCAAGTCGATGGAAGGTCATTGTTGCCTTCGGGCTGGTCTATGTCTTCTGGGGCTCGACTTATCTCGGCATCGGCATCGCGGTGGAGCAGATTCCTCCGGGTGTCGTGTGCGCCGTGCGTTTTCTGGTAGCAGGCGCGGTTATGCTCGCTTACTGTGCGCTGACCGGACGCCGCATTCGTTTTTCGGCGCGCCAGCTTGGCCATCTGGCGGCGGTCGGCATTCTGCTATTGATGGGCGGCAATCTCACGCTTTCTTACGCCGAGCAGATCGTTCCCACCGGCCTGGCGGCGCTGCTGATTGCGGTTACGCCGCTCTGGTTTCTGGTGCTGGATAGCCTGCTGTTAGGCGACCATCACATTTCGCGGCGCGGCAAGATCGGGCTGGCGATCGGGATCGCCGGGGTGGTCGTGCTTATCTGGCCCGATCTTTCATTTGGCTTGGGACATCCCAATTCCCTTGGACACCGCGAACTCTGGTGGTCACTCGGGCTGCAACTCGGATCGTTCAGTTGGGCGCTCGGTTCGGTGCTCTCGAAAAAGTGGCAGACCGCGGCGGTTGATCCGTTCAGCGCCACGGCGTGGCAGGTGATCTTCGCGGGCATCGCGAATCTGATTTTCGCGCTGCTCGTCGAGAAGCCTTCGAACGTGACGTGGACCTTCCGCGGAGTAGCCGCGATTCTCTACCTGGTAGTGTGCGGTTCCTGGATCGGATACACGGCTTACATCTGGCTGCTACAGCACGTTCCGACCTCGAAGGTTTCTACCTACGCCTACGTCAATCCCGTGGTCGCGCTGTTTCTGGGATGGCTGGTTCTGCACGAGCGCATCGACCGCTACATCCTGATGGGAAGCGCAATCATAGTGGCTTCAGTGGTGCTGGTGACGAGCGCGAAAGTTTCGACTCGGACTGCGGTGGAAGAGTTGCCTGCGGTTGAGGCGGCGGGAGATTGAAGTTGCAGTTCTCGGTTCTCAGCTTTCAGTTAGAGCGAGCTTTTCCGGGGGCGGTGCCTGATACGAAACCCGGCGTCGCTAAAACGGACACGAATCCGAGTTTTTTTCCGCAGCCTGTTAGCTTGCGCCGAGCTTCGCTCGGCTGGACGGCCGGGGGCGGCCGTCCCTACGTGAGTTTGGCCTGGACGGGCGAAGACGCCCGTCGCTCCACTGACTACCATCTATTCTTCCGCTTCTTCGGCGTCGTTGACCACGTCAACCACTCGCCCTCGAATGGAGAACACCAGCTTCTGATCGTCGCCGTGCTGAAAGGTGACTCGCATGGGGGTGCGTTCCCAGACTGGGGGCGGGCACTCCGAATCGGGATCGTCGCGTCCGGCGGGTTCGCCTGCCTCTTTTTTCAGGATGGGCTTCCTGCGTCCTACCTGGGCTACAACCGCGTAGAGTTTCTTGCCGTCTTCGGAGACGCCGCAGTAGGCGATGTAGTCGCGATACCAGCTGGCGGTCGAATAGAAAGGATCGAACTCGGGCAGGTTGAGCTGAGAGACTCGTCCGGTGAGGCGGTCGACTAGCAGCCAGCATCCGCGTTGCCATTGCCAGCGCGGGGCGTTGGCGCTAGCATTTTCAGTGGGCAGCGCATCGTTCACGCGAAAGGCGCGGCGGACCACAAACAGGCGGTCCGTCAGCTCATGAGGAGTTCCGGTGGTGTATTCCTTGAGTCGCGCGTCCACAAACAACGGACGCACCTTCAGGTCGAGCAGCTTCTGTCCGGTGGCGTTGGGCCACTTGGCGGAAATCCACTTTCCAAAAGTGATGACGTGCGGTTTCGGCACGGCCGCGCATTCGCGCCACGCTAAGCCGAGCATGACGAACATCAGCAGGAGTTTCCGCAGCATAATGATGGAAGACTGGCACGGGGGCGGAAATCGGCGCAATGACGTTTGAACAGGGAAAATGTTCGGTTTTCCTGGCGAAGCTGGACGGCCGAGGGCTGCCGTCTCTACGCGGGGGGCGGCTATCCCCTACCCGGGTTGTGGTAGTGGCGCAGTTTGTGGGGGTGTGGGAAACTGGGATCATGGCAAAGCGCAGTCTTCGGATTTTAAAAAGAGTCAGCAACATCCCGTCGCGGGGAATCTGTGAATCCTGCAATACGCAGTTCTCGGCAGACCCTCGTCAGCTCGGCCAGGCGGGAGTTCAGCAGCAGTTCAACGCGCACAAGTGCGACACCGGGCAGAACGCAGCGCCGATCGCGAAAGAAGCTGCCAAAGTTTCGGGGAAGTAATTGCAATATCGAAGCGAATTGAGCAAAGTAAAGCGATGAGTCTTCCGCCACGACAGGGCCGGGCAACTTTTTCTCCGCAATCGAGTTCTGATTCGGGTATGGGTGATCTGCTGGCAGGCCGGCGGAAGCAGTCGATTCTGGTGGTCGACGATAATCTGGTGGTCGCGGCGCTGCTGAAGGAATTGCTGGTGAGCCGTGGCTATCCGACAGTTGCAGTGCAGAATGCGGCTGCCGCAGAGGTGGAAATCCGGCGCGAGGCTCCGGACCTGATTCTGCTCGACGTGATCATGCCGGGCAAGAGCGGCTACGAACTGTGTCGCGAACTCAAAGAAGATTCCAAGACGCGTCTGATTCCGATCGTCATGATTACCGGCCTGAGCGCTCGCGAAGACCGCCTGAAGGGAATTGAAGCGGGCGCCGACGATTTTCTGACCAAGCCGATCTGTCCGGAGGAACTGTTCGCGCGCGTGAATTCGTTGCTGAAGTTGAAGGAATTCACCGACGAACTGGAGACGGCGGATGCGGTGCTGTGCACGCTGGGACGGAGCGTGGAGGCGCGCGATCCTTACACCGAGGGCCACTGTGAGCGGCTGGCGCGCGATGCCGCCGATCTGGGGCGCTTTCTCGGGGTGGACGAAGAATCCATTGTCGCTCTGCAGCGGGGCGGCTACCTGCACGACCTGGGAAAGATCGCGGTGCCGGATGAAATCCTAAAGAAAGGCAGCAATCTGACGCCGGCGGAGTGGGAGATCATGAAGAAGCATCCCGTGACCGGCGAGACGATTTGCCGTCCGTTGAAGTCGTTGCGGCTGGTGCTTCCCATCATTCGGAATCATCACGAGCACTCTGACGGCAGCGGCTATCCGGATGGGCTGCAGGCGCACGCGATACCTCTTCTGCCGCGCATCCTGCAGGTGGTGGATATTTATGATGCGTTGCGCACGGCGCGTCCGTATAAACCGGCGCTCGGTCACGAGCAGGCTGCGGTGACCATGCGTGCCGAGGCGCGACACGGACTCTGGGACGAAGAGTTGGTCTCGGAGCTCTTCGCCATGCTCGACCAGCGCCGGCAAGTGGCGTGAATAGCAAATCGGGTCATCGGGTGATCGGGCCATCGGATCATCTAAAATCAAACGCCACAGGTTCTTGATTTTCAATCACCCGATGACCCGATCACCCGATGACCCGATCCCATCCACGAATCGCCCATTGACCTATAGCGTCGTCATTCCCGCCTATAACGAAAGCGTCCGCATTCGGCCCACGCTCGATGAACTTCTCCGCTATACGCGAGAACAAAACTGGGACGCGGAAATTCTGGTTGTGAACGACGGCTCGACCGACGATACGGCGCAAGTCGCGCGGGAATACGCCAAGTCGCATTCGCAGATTCTGCTGGTGGAGAACCCCGGGAACCGCGGCAAGGGTTACAGCGTGCGCAACGGGATGCTGCATGCGCGCGGCGACATTTGCCTGTTCACGGATGCCGATCTTTCTTCGCCGATGACGGAGGCACAGAAACTGTTCGACGCGATTGGTCGAGGCGCCGACATCGCGATCGGGTCGCGCTGGCTGCGAGTGGAACTGCAGACCGAGCGGCAGCCCCTGTACCGGCAAGCGTTTGGCCGAATCTTCAATCTGGCGCTGCGAGTAATTCTGGGCTTGCGTTTCGCGGACACGCAGTGCGGATTCAAAGCTTTTCGGCGAGACGCCGCGCAACGCATCTTTCCTCTGCAGAAAATTGAGCGCTGGGGATTCGATCCGGAAATTCTCTTTCTGGCGCGGCGCGCGGGCTTGCGGGTGGAAGAGGTCCCGGTGCTGTGGGCGCACAGCCAGGGGACGCGGCTGCATCCCTTCCGCGACGGGCTGCGCATGTTCGTGGAAGTTTTGCGGATCCGGTGGAATGCGATGACTGGGGAGTACACGTCTGCGGGCGTGCCTTCTCCGGGGAAATTGTAGGTCAGACCATCCCTTGTGTGGGGACGGGGCTTTGCCCCGTCCATGGACGAGGAGGAGCCCCACGGGCGGAGCCCGCTTCCAAACCAGCTACGAAGCGGCTCGATCGCTTGCGGTTGCGGCTAAGCGCACGAACTCGGCGATCTGGGCGCCCATTTCTTCGGTGGAGACGGTTCGCTCGCCCCGGCGCGCCAGATCGCGGGTGCGAAAGCCTCCCATCAAGGTTGAGATGACGCCCGCCTCCACGCACTCCGCTTCCTTGGGTAAATGAAAAGTATGGCGCAGCATCAGGGCTACCGAGAGGATGGCGCCTAACGGGTTGGCGACGCCCTCACCTGCGATGTCGGGAGCCGATCCGTGGACGGGTTCGTAGAGACCGACCGGGCCTCCGACGCTGGCCGAAGCGAGCAGGCCGAGCGATCCCACCACTCCTCCCGCCTGATCGGACAGGATGTCGCCGAACATGTTTTCGGTGAGGATGACGTCAAACTCGGCGGGCTTGAGGACCAGCGTCATGGCGGCCGAGTCCACATACATGTGGGAGAGCTGGACATCGGAAAAATCGCGGGCGATGCCAGTGACGACTTCGCGCCAGAGACGCGAGCACTCCAGAACATTCGACTTGTCGACCGAGAGCAGGCGTCGGCGGCGGGTGCGAGCGAGTTGAAATGCGACGCGGGCAATGCGCTCGATCTCCGGCTCACTGTAGCGCATGGTGTTGAGCGCGTGGCGCTCGCCGGGGGCGCCTTCGATGGAGCGAGGCTCGCCGAAATACAATCCGCCGAGCAGTTCGCGCACGATCAGAATGTCGGTTCCTTTGACGACTTCTTCGCGCAGAGGCGAGCAGGCAGCCAGGGCCGGGTAAAAGACAGCGGGACGGAGATTGGCGAAAGCTCCGAGCTCCTGGCGGAGGCGCAACAGCCCGGCTTCGGGACGAAGTTCGCGAGGATTGTGATCGAAGGCTGGACTGCCGACTGCTCCGAGCAGCACCGCTTGTGAGGCGAGGCACGCCTGAATGGTCGAGTCGGGCAAGGGATTGCCGAACTTTGCCAGGGCAACGCCGCCGATCTCTTTTTCGTCGAGTTCGAGATCGTGGCCAAAGCCGCCCGCCACTTCTTCCAGAACACAAATGGCTTGGGATGTAACTTCAGGACCGATTCCGTCGCCGGGGAGGGAAGTCACACGGAGCTGCATGGAATCCTCGATTCGTTTCCGCAAAGATAAATGAGGACGCGACCGCCGTGATAGCCCGGTTCGGGGCGTTCCACAGGTTGCCGCTACAGGTCATCGTTACACACCCCAGAGATAGTCTTCCTGCTCGCTATGATGATCGGCGAAAGGGATCGACACCGTTGCCTGGCCCGCGCTGCCGGATATGTGAGCCGGATGCGCCTCATTGGAATTGGCTCCGGCGGCAGCGGCGGCGGCACGCGGGAAAGGCAAATTGGCCGCGGCAGGCGGAAACTTCTTGCCCGGGCTGCCGGGGACATCGCTGTTGCTGATGATGCCGCTGCTTACGTCCTGGATCAGTTCGAGCAAATGGCTGTCCTGAACCTTCTTAATGCGATCGGCAAGCACTACAAACCGGCGATAGATTTCATCGAGTTCGCGGCGCTCAAATTGGTGTCCCAGTTGTTCGCAGCGCAGAGCCAGCGCGTGGCGGCCGGAGTGCTTGCCGAGCACCAGCCGCGAATCGGGCACGCCCACCGATTGTGGCGTCATGATTTCATAGGTCAGCGGATTCTTGAGCATGCCATCCTGGTGAATTCCGGCCTCGTGCGCAAACGCATTGCGCCCGGTGATGGCCTTGTTGGGCTGCACCGGAACCCGAGTGATCTCCGCCAACATCTGGCTGGAACGATACAGCTGCTCGCTGGCGACTGCGGTTTCGTAAGCATACCGGTCGGGGCGCACCCGCATGGCCATGACGATTTCTTCCAGAGAAGCATTGCCGGCGCGCTCACCAATGCCGTTGATGGTGCACTCCACCTGGCGCGCACCCTGCTGCACTCCCGCCAGTGAGTTCGCGACCGCCAGACCTAGGTCGTTGTGGCAGTGCGTGGAGATCGTTACTTTGTCGATGCCGGCGACTTTCTCACGCAGCGTGCCGATGAGATGGCCGTATTCCTCCGGCATGCTGTAACCGACGGTATCGGGAATGTTGACGGTGGTGGCGCCGGCTGCGATCACCGCTTCGACAACCTGGCAGAGAAACGCGACATCGGTACGGGTGGCATCTTCGGGGGAGAATTCAACGTCGGCGCACGCTGATTTCGCACACAAAGACTTCGCATGCCGAACCGCGTTTCGCGCCTGCTCCAGGCACTTCTCGCGCGTGATGCGCAGCTTGTATTTCAGATGAATGTCAGAGGTTGCCAGAAAAACGTGGATGCGCGGGTGCGCGGCTCCCTGCAACGCCTGCCAGGCGCGGTCAACGTCGCCGGTGCAAGCGCGAGCCAGGCCAGCGATGATGGGACGCCGCACCGAGGCGGCGATGCGTTGTACGGCTTCGAAGTCGCCATCCGAGGCGATCGGGAATCCCGCCTCGATCACGTCGACGCCGAGGCGGTCGAGTTGCTGGGCCAGGCGCAGCTTTTCCTGCACATTCATGCTGCAGCCCGGCGATTGCTCGCCGTCACGAAGGGTGGTGTCGAAGATGGTGATGCGCGGCCGATCCATTTGCTTGCGTACCTCCGGGAAGATTACTTCTCTACTCTATCGGTGGATTGGGGCGAAAGAAAAGATTATTATCTTTACAGTAACATTAGTGGTGATGATAGTATTAGACAAGCTTATGGAGTATCAATGATTGATGACAGAGGTCTCAGGTGTCAGGTCTTAGGTCTCAGGAACCCCGGCTGCTGGCTCCTAAGACCTAAGACCTGAGACCTGACACCTGCCCCATGGACCTTTCGCAACTCGAAGTCTTCCTTACTGTGGCTCGCGAGCGCCGGTTTTCGCGGGCGGCCGAAAAGTTGTTTCGCACGCAATCGGCGGTTAGCCAGACGATCCGGAAATTGGAACTGGAGATCGGTGAGCCGCTGTTCGACCGTTCTTCCCGTGAGGGCCTCCTCACCGACGCGGGCCACGTTTTGCAGGAATACGCCGAGAAGTTGCTGAACCTTCGGCAGGACGCGCAGACGGCGCTGGTGGAGATGCGCGAGTTACAAAAAGGCCAACTGACAATCGCCGCCAATGAATTTACCGCGCTCTACCTGTTGCCCGTACTGGGCGAGTTTCGCCGCCTGTATCCCACCATCAAGATCACGGTGCGGCGTTCGCTGGGCAGCCACATTCCCGACGATCTGCTCAAGCACAACGTGGAACTCGGGGTACTTTCCTACGATCCGCAGGAGCCGCAGTTGCGCTCGGCGGTGGTTTATCTGGACGAGTTAGCGCTGGTTGTTCCTCCGGGCCATCCGCTGGCCTCGGCGGGCGAAGTCAGCGTTCGACAGCTGGGCGCGGAATCGTTCGTGGCCCACATCGTCGCATCTCCTTATCGCGATAAAGTGATCGAAGCGTTCCGGCGCCACAAGACTCCTTTACACATGGATGTGGAACTGCCCACGCTGCAGGCCATCAAGCGTTTTGTGTGCATGGGGAACGGGGTGGCGCTGGTACCCGAGATCAGCGTGGAAAACGAAATCAGCCGTGGAGACCTGGTGCGCGTTCCAGTGCGCGATCTGCATTTTCAGCGCAAGCTGCGCCTGGTGTATCGGCAGGAATCCACACTATCGCACGCGGGAAGAGCGTTCTTGAAAGTGGCGGAGCAGGTGGCAAAAGATAGAGGCGGGCGTTATTGCTTCCACCGAGAAAAGTAGCGCCTTTGCGGATTGAATTCTTCCTGAATCATTGTCGTCATCGCCTCCGGAACGCTGGCATAGATATCGAAAACGATATCGAAAACCGATACGAGGTTTCGGTAAATTCGGCGGGCAGTATACTCTGCGGAATGACAGAGGCTCACAGGGGAAAGCACCAGTTTACTTTGACGAGTCTTTGCGCTTGGATGAAGGCGAATCCACGGCAGGGACGAGAGGTCGCCGCAACGGCACGATCGCGCCTTTGGAGGGATCGGCGGCTGCTGAGGCCCGCGTCAGCACTTCGTGCTGGATGTACTGCACGAACTCCTGGATCTGGCGCTGCATTTCTTCCATGCGCTCGCGCATTTGCAGAATGATGGCGATACCGCTGATGTTGACGCCCAGATCGCGCGCCAGCGAAAGAATGAACTCGAGCCGCTGCAAATCTTCATCGGTATAGAGCCGCGTGTTGCCTTCGGTGCGGCTCGGTTTGAGCAGCCCCTCGCGCTCGTAGAGGCGCAGCGTTTGCGGATGAATGTCGTACATCTCCGCGACCGCCGAAATCATGTACGCGCCTTTGGATTTACGCTTGGTCATCGCCGCTGTTCACTAATGTATAACAGCGCCGTGGCAAGGACACGGCGAAGTTATTTTCGGGTAAGAAAGAAAAGTTCTGTGGTGGAAGGTTGTGTGGTGGCGGGGCTTCGCCCCGCCAGGACGGGGCACAGCCCCGTCACCACACGATCGAATGCTTACCCTAGCTTGCCAGTTCGGGCTTTGGTTGGGCGCCTGCCCAGCCCGCGGGCTTGAGCGCATGGTTGATCAAGTGGGCGACCACGCCGGCGCCGATCACGATCAGTCCGAACACGAGCGAGCTCATGCCGAGCACAACTTCATGTTCGCTGCGGACGATGGCAAATCCCAGCAGCAGAATTGGAGGGATGCCAACCGCGATCGCCCCAAACATGCCGCCGGGCACGCGGAACGGGCGTTTCAATTCTGGTTCGCGAATTCGCAGACAGATCAGGGCTACAAATTCGAGCGACAGGCTGGCGCCGTAAATCATGATGTCGAGCGTAACCAGGCGTTCGAAGCCGAGATTCAGAGCCAAGCCCCATCCGACCGCCAGCGCCAGAATCGCGACCCAGGGCGCGCGCGATTTCGGATGCAGTTTGCCAAAAACTTTCGGCAACATGCCATCTTGGGCCATGGCCAACGGCAGCCGCGAGTAACTCATGACCAGAGCATTGAACATGCCGAAGCCGCTCATCATGCCGCCCGCCACCAGCGCGATCCGAAGCACCGGCCCGCCCATCAACTGGGCAACGTCGGCCCAAGCGCCAGTTTCCCAGGCGCTGGCGGGAAGGCCGGTAATCCACATGGCGGCAAAGGGAAGAACATAAGTAACGCAGACAATAACCACCGCGGCCAGCATCGCGCGCGGGTAGGTGCGTTGCGGACGCTCCACTTCAGTGGCGATGGTGGAGGCATTGTCCCATCCCATGTAGTTCCACATGCAGATAAGCACACCGCCGAGAATATCGACGTTGGAAGTGGTCGGCTTGGTCACCGCATTTGCCAACGCGTGAATTTTGAACGGCGCCAGCACAAAAATGGCCGCGAAGGGCGCTGACAAGGCGAAGAACAGCCACAGCGAAGTCGTCGAGACGACCTTTACGCCCATAATATTAAGGACCGCGCAGACGATTACCACGGCCAGCGCGACGGCCACGCCGCGATGGTTCCCCTGGAACCAGGGAAACATGCGCGTGAGGTAGGCGACAAACAGCGTGGGATAAATCGCCATATCGAAAATGGACGCCACCAGCGACAGCCAAGCTTCCTGAAATCCCCAGAAATTTCCCATGGCGCGTCGCACCCAGGCGTAGTAGCCGCCTTCAAAGGGCAGCGCGCTCGAAAGCTCGCCGATCATGAACGCGGTCGGCAGGCTCCAGAGAAGCGGGGTCAGCAGCAGGATGAGAATCGCTTTGCCATACCCGGCGCCGTGCACGATATCTTCGGTGCCATAGGTTCCACCCGAAACCATAAAGAAGGTCGCGGCGACCAGGGGCCACAGCGTGAGGCGGATAGACTTTTTCCGGGGAACGGCAGCGGGAATGAAGCTAGGCTGCGAAAAGTTAGTGGTGGGAGCGGCGGCTGTTGCCAATTTCTATGGCTTCCTCCTCAGGCGACTCACTCTCACCACCGCGTCTCCCTTGTCGTTCTTCACGCGGCTCCCAGGGTGGGCAGCGATTCCTGGGCATTTTCGGCGAAGTTAGTTCGCAATTGTGAGATTACGGCAAATTTCCACAGATGCAAGAATATTTTTGAGAAATAGTGAAAAGTTTTGTCAAAGAGGTCAGGGACGGAGGTAACGGCAGGAGAGGCTTCATCGCTCAAAGGCGAAGCGGTTAGGAAAAATCCCATAGCCGAACCCCGCGACTTGAGGTATAAATCTGGCCGGGGTCTCAGCTGTTGAATCCAAATCGAGGTAATCAGCCATGAGGAAAGTCATGCTCGGAGCTTTGTGTGTTTGCGCGGGCTTGGTGCTCGCTCAAAGTGGGACACCGCAGAATGCGTTTACTCCTGACCAGATCAAGTATGGGCCGCCGCCACCATACCTGGTCGCCGGCTCTCAACTTGCCGTGATCGAAGGGAACCCTATGGCGAATTCCGGGGACTATACCGTTCGCCTCCGCATGCCCGATGGCTACAAGATCGCGCCACACTGGCATCCGAAACGCGAGAATGTGACCGTGATTTCAGGCAGCCTCAAGGTTGGCATGGGCGACAAATTCGACGAGGCTAAGATGATGGTCTTCCCGGCCGGCAGCTTCGCGTATCTCGATCCGGAGATGCACCACTACGGGATGGCCTCGGGCGCCACGGAGATTCAGATCCATGGGATGTCGCCGCTCGCGCTGAACTATGTGAATCCGGCCGACGATCCTAGCAAGAAATGAAAAAGCTTGCAGTTCTCAGGTCACAGCTCTCAGGTAACCTTCGCTCAGTCGGCTGAGCGCTGACAGCTGAGAGCCGAAAGCTAGACTTTTCCCCACAGCTCGGCCCGCGGGTCTTCCGGATTGAGCTTAGCCAACTCGCGCAGCAGTTCTTTAGTCTTTTCGTCGCGCGGCATGGGGACGGCGATCTTCACCTCGACGATCTCATCTCCACGGGCGCCGTCTTTGGTCGCCGAGGGCACGCCCTTTTCCCGCAGCCGCAGCTTCTGGCCAGACTGCGTCCCGGGAGGAATCTTCAGCATGCTCCGGCCATCAATGGTGGGCACTTCAATCTTCGACCCCAGCGCCGCTTCTACCACCGTTACCGGCACCGTGATGTGGATGTCGTCGCCCTCGCGCCGGAACAGTGGGTGCTCGCCTATGCGGATGATGACGTAGAGATCGCCGACCACGCCCCCCCGCAGGCCGGCATTGCCTTTGCCCGCGATCCGAATGCGCTGACCGTCGCGCGTTCCGGCCTTGATGCGGATCTCAAGCGGATCGGTGCGCTCGACGCTGCCTTCGCCGTGGCACACCGGGCAGGTCGAAATGTTCTTACCCGTCCCATGGCATCGCGGGCAGGTGACGTTGAACTTCATCCGGCCGCCCGTCTGTTCGATCGTCCCCTTGCCATGACACTGCGGACATTGCCCGGGAGCTTCGATGAAGCCATTGCCGTGGCAGTTCCCACAGACGTCGTGCCGGGCGATATTCAGCTTCATCACCCCGCCACGGATCGCCGTCCAGAACGGCACGTTGACCTGGTACTCAAGATCGCTGCCCGGTTCCGGGCCCTCGCCGGCCGCCTCACCGCGCCCGCCGCCAGTGAAAAGACTGGAGAAGATATCGCGGAATCCGCCGCTCCCGCTGCTCGACGTCTTGCGCCCGCCAGCGCGCGCGCCCTCGAACAGATCGGAAAAATCGAAGCCGCCGAAATCAACGTTGCTGGGTCCGCCAGAGCGGTAGCCTCCGGGGAAGCCTCCGCCAAAATCGCCGGGACCGGCCCCAGGCTGTCCGCCGCCGCGCGCGTAGGCCTCCGCCGTCGCCGCATCGATATTGTCGGAATAGAACCCGAGCTGATCGTAAATCTTCCGCTTCTTAGGATCGCTGAGGACGTCGTTGGCCTCGGAAAGAGTCTTGAACTTTTCTTCCGCGGCTTTGTCGCCGGGATTGACGTCAGGATGATATTTACGCGCAAGTTTGCGGAACGCCTTGCGGATGTCGTCGGTGGAGGCCGATTTCTTTACGCCGAGAATGCCGTAATAATCTTTGTTAGCGGTGGTCGCCATTTTTCAGCAATCGGCTTTGGCTATCAGCTCTCAGTTATCAGTCTTGCGAATCAATCAACTCTTCGATTTCCCGCCACGCAAGTGTCGCACACCAGAGAGGCCGGGAACTGAAAACTGATGACTGAGAACTGATAGCTGCTTTCTCAGTTCACCACTTCCTTCTCTTGCTCATCCATCGACACGGTGAACGCTTCGAATGGCGTAGCATCCATCGACACGGGGATCCGCTGCACTCCCGTCGCGGTTGGCGTGAAGCAATACCAGCGGCCTTCTTCCGCGATGAAGTTCACGAAGAACATCTGTCCATTGACTTCGAATCTCAATTCGCTTTCCTCTTTCCCACGCCCTAGATGGCAAGCCCTTTAACTGTGATGCAAGTTGGGGGCGCTCAACGCGCCCCCAAGCTAAGAGCTAATAGCCAAGAGCTAGCAGCTTACTTCTTGTCTTCCACGTCCACGTACTCGGCGTCGATCACGCCTTCGTCTTTCTTGGCAGCGCCGTTTCCGCCGGACGCTGCGCCCTGCCCATCGGTTGGACCCGCGCCCGTCGCCGCACCCGGTGCCGCGCCAGGAGTTGCCTGCGTTGCCTTGTACATCTGCTCCGCCAGCTTGTGCGACGCCATGGTTAGCCGCTCGCGCGCCGAGTCCATCTGCGACTTGTCGCCGCTTTCGATGGCCTTCTTCGCGTCCGCCAGCGCGTTCTCCACGTCGCCGCGCTCCGTGCCTGAGATCTTGTCGCCATGCTCCTTCAGCATCTTCTCGATGTTGTAAACCATCGAGTCGAGCTGATTCTTGGCCTCGATCTCTTCGCGCCGGGCCTTGTCTTCGGCCGAGTGCGCGTCGGCTTCCTTCGCCATGCGCTCCACTTCTTCCTTCGACAAGCCCGAAGACGAAGTGATCGTGATCTTCTGATCCTTACCCGTGGCCATATCTTTCGCGGTCACGTTCAGAATCCCGTTGGCGTCAATATCGAACGTCACTTCGATCTGCGGTACTCCGCGAGGCGCCGGTGGCAAGCCGGTCAAATGGAACTTGCCCAGAGTGCGGTTCTGCGCCGCCAGCGGACGCTCGCCCTGCAGCACATGCACTTCAACCGAAGTCTGACTGTCGGCTGCGGTCGAAAACGTTTCCGTCTTCTTCGTCGGAATCGTAGTGTTCCGCGGAATCATCCCCGTAGCCACGCCGCCCAGTGTCTCGATCGACAACGTCAACGGAGTGACGTCCAGCAGCAGCAGGTCTTTTACTTCGCCCTTGAGCACGCCGCCCTGGATCGCAGCGCCGATGGCCACCACTTCATCGGGGTTCACACCCTTGTGGCCTTCGCGCCCAAACAGTTCTTTTACGATCTGCTGAATGCGTGGCATGCGCGTCTGTCCGCCGA
>Ga0209117_1000191_pt1 | contig 36119 bp, 32 predicted proteins | sample BlaSpr_A8_OM2_M2_FD_187978 | JGI IMG/M metagenome (GOLD analysis project Ga0209117, IMG submission 187978) | Forest soil microbial communities from Thunder Bay, Ontario, Canada - Black Spruce, Ontario site 2_A8_OM2_M2 (SPAdes) (version 2) | ecosystem: Environmental > Terrestrial > Soil > Boreal... | reverse complement strand
AACCTGCGACCTCCTGCTTGTAAGGCAGGCGCTCTAACCAACTGAGCTAACCGCCCGCTGCAATTCATCGTACAGGAAGCGGCGCGGAGCGTCAACGCAAGCGACGCGCGGAATTTTCGACCGCCTTTCGTCCGCTCGCTCGCAGTTGCGCGCACTTGGCGGCGAAATCGGCGTTACATTTGCGCTGAGTTGCACTTTGGCAGGGCAGCCAGTAAACTGCTTTTCCTTGTATCGAGTAAGGACGATTGCGTAAAGGACACGTTTGGAATGCTGCTCGTTCGGGATTATGTCGGCCATATGGCCTCGGAAGTGATCAAGCGGCTCATCGAAGGGAACCTGATTGAGAGCAAGGCACCGGAAGCAGTGACGCAGCGCGTGCGGCAGCGCATGATGGAAGAGCTGACCGTCGAAGATCGCTTGAACGACGAAGTGCGCGAGATTTTGGTGCAACATCAGGACGAAATGCGGCGGACCGGCGTTTCTTACCAGGAGATGTACAAAAAGGTGAAAGCGCAGTTGGCGCGCGACCGCAAGCTGGTGCTGCGGTGACGCCTGCCGAGCGGCCGGCGGCACTGCCGAATTTTTCGGTTGAGATCCTTCGCTCATTCTCGTCGGATGAGCTCAGGATGACACGTCCACGTAGGGAAGCGATGACGAACCTGGGGGCCAGGTCGAGAGCATGAGACTCACGCGCGAAAAAGTGGTCCGGCTCTCGCATCAGATTACCGATGTGCTCGTCTCCAGCGACGAAGTGGAATTTGTCGAGGACCGCGACACTATCCGCCAGCAGATCGTGCAGATTCTCACCGCCACGTTGAAAGAAGAAGAGAAGGCCGACGCGGAAGTCCGCAAGCGCATCACTTCGCAGAAGAAGGAAATCCTCGAGGACAGCGAAGAGTGGAGCGTCCTCTACCGCAAATATTACGCCGACGAACTTCGCCGCATGGGAATCGCCACAGCCCCTGACGACCGCCGCGAACGCCGCACCTGAGCGAGTCGATCCTCAGCAGAAAACCTTACAGAATCTACTGGATAGGTTTCCGCGAAAGGGAAGCGCTTACTTGGAGCTGTTATTGGCCGCCGAGCCGGGGAGTGCTTCGATGACCCCTTCGAATTCTGGCGTAAATCCACCCGCTGCAATCGATCAAACCGTTCTCATTCCCATCGATGGTGCGGAGCTGCAGGGGGACTTGCACGTCCCGGCAGGCGCGCTCGGGCTGGTGATCTTTGCGCATGGAAGCGGGAGCAGCCGGCACAGTCCGCGGAACAGGTACGTTGCCCGGGTGCTGCAAGAACATGCGTTCGGGACGCTGTTGCTCGATTTGCTCACCATTGAAGAAGAACAGACGGAATCGCCCGCTGGAGAGTTGCGTTTCAATATAAATCTGCTCGCAGAGCGATTGCTTCGTGCTTCGGCATGGGCACGTCAGAACCGCTACACCTCCATCCTCCCGATCGGGTACTTTGGCGCAAGCACCGGCAGTGCGGCTGCGCTCGTAGCCGCCGCGCGAGAACCTGAGGACGTGAAAGCCATAGTGTCACGCGGTGGCAGGCCGGATTTGGCTGGTGCTTATCTTTCGAAGGTGCAAGCTCCCACTTTACTGATTGTCGGAGGTGACGATACTTTTGTAATCCGCCTGAACCGAGAAGCGATGAAATACATGGTTGCAGAGTGCAGGCTTGAAATCATTCCGGGAGCAACGCATTTGTTCCAGGAACCAGGGACTCTGGAAAAAGTAGCTGAGCTGGCGACGGATCGGTATATGACAACGCCTAAGCACGGCGAGGCAAAATCAGCTCATCATTCACGATGAACGCGGATTGTCCTCATCTTCAGGCAAATGAAAAAAAGGGCGGCCATTGGGCCGCCCTTTTCGTTCTCATACAGAAAATCGAGTTAATTAGTGAGCGGCGAGTCCGGACGGCGCTTTAGCGTCGGGCGGTCGTCGTCGCTGGAGTTGGGATCGTTGCCGGCGCCCTTCTGCTTGTCGGTTTGTTCGGTGCGGGTGCGCAGCGTGGGCTTGCCCGGCGCGTTGTCCTGCGCTTTGCGCGTGAACATGATGCCGCGCAGGCGGCCTTTTACCGAATCAAACTCGGACGTTGTCACGATGTATTCCGGACGCGCGGGAAGAATACGCGCGATTTCTTTTTGCGAATTCTCGATGCGCTCCGGCGTTGGCGGATGCGTGGAAAAGACCTTGGGGATCGTGCCGGGGCGGCGCTTCTCGTCGGCTTGGATGCGCTCGAAGAAGGTTACGTAGGAGTTCGGGTCGTACCCGGCCTTGTACATATATTGCAAGCCCAGGAAGTCCGCTTCGCGCTCGGAGTCGCGATTGAATTTGAGATAGGTGAGTGGAATGGCTATGTTCAAGCCTTCGTAGATTCCGTAGCCGGCCCATCCTACGGGGCCGAGCAGCATCAGCGGAATGGTAGCCAATTGCATCAGCTCGCCCTTGGAGGCGTTCTTCGTGCCGTGGCGCGCGGTCACGTGCGAAATTTCGTGCGCCATCACCCCAGCAAGCTCGGACTCTTCCTGTGCGCGCAAAATCAAGCCGCTATTGACGTAGAAAAATCCGCCGGGCAGCGCGAAGGCGTTGACTTCGTCGGAGTCGATGACCTTAATCGTAAAGGGCACGCGCGCATCGGAGTTGCGGACCAGGTTTTGGCCTACGCGGTTTACATACTCGGTGACGACCGGATCATCGATCAGCTTGGAAGAGCGCTCGACTTCTTGCGCGAGCCCCTTGCCGAGGGCAATTTCGCGCTCCAGCGAATAAAGGTTGATGCCCTTGCCGACACCGCGATTCCCGATGGCTTCGACATCTTCCTTGGAGTTCTTTGGGTTGACCGTATCCTTCTGTTCGATCGGCTTTTGCTGGCCCGCTTGCGTTTGCTCTGACTGCGGGTGCGACTTTGCCGGATCAGGGGTCGGCGGTGGGCTTTGCGCCAGTACCGTGCCGCCCGCCAAGGTGGCCAGAAGCCCGAGTCTCAGCGCGTTGCCTAGGGTTACTTTCATGGTGTCCGCCTCCGACTGCGCCTGCTCCGATTATACACCTGCTTACGGCAGGTTGGGCGTACTTCTGTCCCTGTGAGTACGATGTAAGGGCAAGGAAGAAGGTTTCCTGTGGCGAGTTGCCATCGCACGAAGTTAGCTGCGCACCGGCTCCGTGCCGCTGCGCGGACTACGCAATCCTATGTCGGCACATACCCTGTGGTTTCTAAGCAACAACCGGCAGGGGCAAGTTGACACCCGTGGACCGTGCCCACTACAGTCAAAGCTTGAGTATGGGCGTCTCGAAAATTCAGATTGGACAGCTTTGGAAGAAGGACGGCACGCGGGACATTTACTTAGTGACCCGCCTGTATACGGAAGTCCTTAGCACCATAGTGATTATGCGTAAGTCCGGGTCGGAGGGAGAAGCGCTGATTCGCGTGCGCGCCGAGCGGAACTCCAACGGTCACAGCATTCCCGGTTTCTCCCCCGCGCAGGAAGAAGAAAAGCTCTAGGGCGCGCTTTACCCATCAAATCGAGCGTACCGGCATAGCCACCACGTCCTCGACCTGCATCAATTCCTTGGTCAGAAACGGCTCGCCGTATTTCACTCCAATCACCTGCCCGTAATGCCGCGCTAGTTGGTTCATTTCGTCTTCCAGGCGGTCGATCGCCAGATACACTTTGCTCTTTGGCGCGCCTTTGGCTGGCCGGAACTGCGACCCAAACGCCAGAATGGCCTTGCGGCGCTGCTCGAACTCCTTGCTAATGTCCACCACAAAAGTGGGTCGCACGGTGGCGTAGGAAGTGGAGTACAGAATCTTGAACGGACGATACGCCTCGCCATCGAGCGGCAACTGTTTCAGTCCCGCAAGAAAGCAGCCTTCGTAACCGAGCGTCGAGGCATGGTAATGATCCGGGTGCCGCGCCTCCCAGTAGGGAAGGATCACCGTCTTCGGGCGCAGCTCGCGGATTACGCCCGCCAGTTTTAGCTTGTGCTGACGCGCCGGCTGCACATCGGAATCCGGCACGCCCAGGGTGCCGCGCCACGAAACGCCCAGCAACTTCGCGGCTTTGGCAGCTTCCTTGGCGCGTGTTTCTGGCGTGCCGCGCGATCCCATTTCTCCGGCGGTCAGGTCCAGAATGCCGGTCTTGTAACCGCGCCACGCCATCTTGATCAGCGTCCCGCCGCAAGTCATCTCGGCATCATCGGGATGCGCGGCAATCGCCAGCAAATCGAGTTTCATCGCTGCTCCTTCACGGCGCGCTGATTCTAGCACTCAGTGGGACAGCCAATCCTGGCTGTCCTATGCTACCTTTCCGCTCACGATGAACGCTCAACTGCAAGGTCAAGTAGCGCTGGTCACCGGCGCCGCCAAGCGCATCGGCCGCGCTGTGGCCGTGCGCCTGGCCACAGAAGGCGCCGACGTCGTAATCCATTACAACCGATCGAAGTCCGATGCTGATGCTGCCGTAGCCGAAATCGAAAAGCTCGGACGAGCAAGCGTCGCCCTGCAAGCCGATCTTTGCAGCGTCGCTGAAATTAAGCGTCTCTTTCAACAAACTGCCGAGCACTTCGGCCGCCTCAACATCCTCGTCAATAGCGCCGCCATTTTTCTTCCCGCGCATCTCGAAGACACGACCGAGAAAATCTGGGATACCTCGCTTGATACAAATCTGAAAGCGCCCTTCTTCTGCGCGCAAGCCGCCGCGCCGCTCCTGAAACAGTCTCACGGCGTCATCATCAATTTCGCCGACATCGGCGGCATCCTCCCGTGGCCCGGCTACATTCCGCACTGCGCATCCAAGGCCGGCGTGATCATGCTGACCAAATGTTTGGCCAAAGCTCTTGCGCCGGAGGTCCGCGTGAACGCCATAGCTCCGGGAACAATAACAATGTCCGGCGATCCCAACGAATGGGAAGCCGACTTCATCCGCCGCGCCCCGCTCCACCGCGCGGGCACCACCGAGGACGTAGCCGACGCCGTCTCCTTCCTCATCCACGCCGAATTCGTAACCGGCCACGTCCTCGTCCTCGACGGCGGCCGCACCCTCTAAAGGCCCACTTCAATCCTGCGTGCAGACTTTCTCTGCTCGGTGTATTCTATTGTGCTAATGAGCGAAATAAATTTTGGCGGGCCCTTGTCGGGACTACGCCTCAGGCCAACGGAATGAACAGAGACCGGTCGGACGTTATTCATAATGAGACAACCACGGTGAATGACGGGACTACCGTGAACCACGGCACCACTGCCGATAATGGGACGCGCATTCCGGTACCTCACGGACTGGACGACCTGGAAGTGCAAGAGTGGCTCGAATCGCTCGATTCCGTCCTGGAATCCAGCGGACCCGAAGTCGCCACGGAAATCCTGGAGCGCCTTCGCGCGCACGCCACCGTTTCCGGCATTGATCTCCCGTTCACCGCCAACACACCCTACGCGAACACTATCCCCAATCGCCTCGAGCCGCTTTTCCCCGGCGACCAGGAACTCGAACGCCGCATCAAGAGCCTCATCCGCTGGAACGCGCTGGCCATGGTCGTGCGTGCCAATCGCGTCGAGCACAATATCGGCGGCCACATTTCCACCTACGCGAGTGCTGCCACGCTGTACGAGGTCGGCTTCAATCATTTCTTCCGCGCTCGCACGCCCGAGTTCGAGGGCGACACCGTCTACTTCCAGGGGCACGCCTCGCCCGGCATCTACGCTCGCGCGTTTCTCGAAGGTCGTATCTCCGCGCAAAAGCTGGAAAACTTTCGCCGCGAACTGAAGCCCGGCGGCGGCCTCTCTTCCTATCCGCACCCATGGCTCATGCCAGATTTCTGGGAATTTCCCACCGTCTCCATGGGACTCAGCCCGCTGATGGCCATTTATCAGGCGCGCTTTGCGCGTTACCTGGAAGATCGCGGGCTCAAGCCCGCGACCGACGCCAAAGTCTGGGCCTTCCTCGGCGACGGCGAAACCGACGAGCCTGAGTCGCTCGGCGCGATCACCCTCGCCTCGCGCGAGAAGCTCGACAATTTGATTTTCGTTGTGAACTGTAACCTGCAGCGCCTCGACGGTCCGGTCCGCGGCAATGGCCAAATCATTCAGGAGCTCGAATCGGCGTTCCGTGGCGCGGGCTGGAACGTGATCAAGGTTCTTTGGGGCAGCGAGTGGGATCCCATCCTCGAGCGCGACACAGAAGGCTTGCTCGTGAAGCGCATGGGCGAGCTCGTCGACGGCGAATACCAGAAGCTTGTCGTCGAATCCGGCGCCTACGTCCGCCAGCACTTCTTCGGCAGCGACCCGCGACTGCTGCAACTTGTCGAGCCGCTTCCCGACGAAGCGCTGCGCCGCTTGCGCCTCGGCGGACACGACCCGCGCAAAGTCTACGCGGCGTACAAAGCCGCCGTCGAGTTCAAGGGCCGACCGACCGTCATCCTCGCGCGCACCATCAAGGGCTACGGCCTCGGCGAAGCCGGCGAAGGCAAGAACGTCACCCACCAGCAGAAAAAGTTGAACGAGGAAGAGCTCCAGGAGTTTCGTTCGCGTTTCGGCATTCCTCTGAACGACCAGGACTGCATCGAAGTCCCGTTCTACCGTCCCGCCGAAGACAGCATCGAAATCCAGTATCTGCGCGCGCGCCGCGAGGCGCTCGGCGGCTATGTTCCCAAGCGCAGCGTGCGCTCGCAGCCGCTGGTCGCCGACCACGATGAGCTGTTCAAGGAATTCCACGAAGGCAGCGAGGGCAGGGAAGTCTCCACCACGATGGCTTACGTCGGCATGCTGCGCAAAATGCTACGCGATCCCGAAATGGGCAAGCTCATCGTGCCCATCGTTCCCGACGAAGCGCGCACCTTCGGCATGGAGTCGCTCTTCCGCACCGTCGGCATTTACTCCAGCGTTGGCCAGCGCTACCAGCCGGTCGACGTGAACACGCTGCTCTATTACAAGGAGGCGAAAGACGGGCAGATCCTCGAGGAGGGAATCACCGAGGCCGGCTCCATGGCGTCGTTCATCGCCGCAGGCACTGCCTACGCCACGCACGGCATCAACACCATTCCATTCTTCATTTACTACTCGATGTTCGGCTTTCAGCGCATCGCCGACTTCATCTGGGCCGCAGCTGACATGCGCACGCGCGGCTTCCTGCTGGGGGGCACCGCGGGCCGCACTACGCTTTCCGGCGAAGGCTTGCAGCATCAGGACGGCAACAGCCACGTCCTCGCGCTGCCCGTGCCGAATCTTCGCGCCTACGATCCCGCGTTCGCCTACGAAATCGCCGTCATCATTCAAGACGGCATTCGCCGCATGTACAAAGACGGCGAAAATATTTTTTACTACATCACTTTGATGAACGAGCCCTACGCCATGCCACCCATGCCCGGCGACGTGAAAGACGGCATTCTCCGCGGCATGTACAAATTTCGCGCCAGCGAAAACAAAAAACCCAAGCTGCGCGCGCAACTCTTCGGCAGCGGTTCCATTCTCCGCGAAGCCCTGCAAGCGCAAGACATACTCGAGCAAAAGTACGGCGTCGCCGCCGACGTCTGGAGCGTCACCAGCTACAAAGGGCTTTATACCGACGCCATCGAAACCGAGCGCTGGAACCGCCTGCATCCCGGTGAAAAGCCGCGCATCCCCTACGTGACGCAAACTTTGGCCGACACGCCCGGCGTGCTCGTTGCCGCCACCGATTACATCAAGACGCTCCCCAGCATGGTCAGCAAGTGGATGCCGCGCCGCCTCGCTACGCTGGGCACCGACGGTTTCGGCCGCAGCGAAGGCCGCCAATCCCTGCGCGAATTCTTCGAGGTCGACCACCGCTTCATCGCGCTAGCCGCGCTGCACGAACTGCAACAAGAGGGCAAAATCGAGCCCGGCGTCGTAACCAAAGCCATAAAAGACCTCGGCATCGACCCCGAAAAACCCAACCCCGTAATTTCCTGATCTCGGGCGGAAACCTTTTAACGGAGTTCCCGTTAACTACGGCCGGTGGTACCCTGCGTTATGGACTTGCGGGATAGAATCGCACTCCTGATTCTCTTTATGCCGATTGGAAGCGTCGTCTTCCTGGCTTCCTTTTATATTTTGGCGATTATTGGACTGGATGCGGGACTTCTTAAGCTCCACTTGCTCGAGTTTCATCCTATACCAAAGGCAGAAAACATTGGTTGGATCACAGTCTCGGTTGGAAGCACATTTGCATCACTCTTAGCGGTGTGGTCTTGTTTCCGTGCCTTCGAAAAACGCGTTCGCTGAGCCGACGCAAATGCTTTCGCACTGCATTTTGTCGAAATTCGCTCCTGGGGTAGCTTCAAAGAACCTGCGAGCGTTCCACCAGTTCACCCGGCTTGATTCTTCCCGTCGCCAGATTCGCAATCAACTCCCGATTAGCCGCCAAAAAATCATATTCACCCAACTCTTTCGGCAACACCCAAGCGATCTGTTCGAAGCACAGCGGTCTCGCCTCCCCTTCCGCCAGCGCCGCCGCATAAAATTGAATCTCGAGCTCCTCCTCTGACGCGGCCGCATATTGGTGCCGCACGCGCCCAATCTCCACGCATTTCGTGAGTGTGACGCCTAACTCCTCGCGCAGCTCCCGCGCCAGCGCCGCCTCAGCCGCCTCGCCCTCGCGCACCTTCCCTCCAGGAAATTCCCATTTCAGCGGCGAAGAATCATCCCTGCGCCGCTGCCCAATCAGCAGCCGCCGATCCTCCCGCTCAATCACCGCCGCCACAACGATTCTCATCCTCTCCTCTGTGCTCTCTGCGCCCTCTGTGGTGAATTCTTTTTTCCGCGCTCGCCATTATGCAAATGCAGCGCGGTGAACAATTCCCGCGCTCCCTCCATCAGCGGCGGCCCCGGCGTGTTCAACAACTCGTCTCGCACCACGAAAACCCGTCGCTGCCGAATCGCCGCCACATCCTTCCATGCCTCCACGCGATAGGCCTGCTCCGGATCTGCTTTGGCGCCCGTTGCAGCCCACGCCAGCACAATCACCTCCGGCATCGCTTCTGCCACCTGCTCATCGCCAACCTTTTCTCCGGCCGGAACAACCATCTCTCCGCCGCAAATTTTCACCACCTCCGCCACCCACGGCGGCGAACTAATCCGCGGATTCGGCCAAGCCTCGCAATACACCCGCACGCGTTGCTTCAATTTCTTCGCCGTGCTCTTGATCGCCGCAAATTCAGAATGCATCTTCCGAATCAGTCCCTCCGCCGCCTTCGCGCGCCCTGCAATTCCTCCCAGCAGCCGAATATCCGCATAAACATCCTCCAGCGTCCGCGGATTCATCGCCAAAAAATTCAGCCGCTGCTCCAGCAACTTCCCCACCGTTTCCTGCTTGTACGGCACCGACCCGATCACCAGTGTTGGCCGCAGCGCCACAATATCCGCCACAGACTCCATGTGCCAGCAATCCCCAACCTGCACCAATCCCGCGACCGGCGCCACGTCGCTGCACCACTTCGTAACGCCCACCAACAGCCGCCGCGCCCCGATCGCACACAAAATCGAAGTAGCGCTAGGTGCCAGCGACACAATTCTCAAGCGTGTTTTGTGATCTGTTCCGGCCACAGGAAAAGCTTAGCAGACGTTGAGCTTGTAATCGGTAAGCGCCTTGAGCGGCGCTGAATCTATCTCTTCTGATCCCACCAATCCGTCCCCCGCGTATCATTCCGCAACTCGTCCACATTCACCCAGTAATACGTCCCAAACGCTTTCTTCTCCGGCCAAATCTCATCCAGCGTATCCGCGTCGTACAGCCTCCCAGCCTTCATCACCATCGCGATATTCGCCGTATTGTGAATGTCCTCCAGCGGATTCGCGTTCAACACCATCAGGTCCGCGATCTTTCCCGGCTCCAGCGAGCCCAAATCCTTGTCCGCGCCCAGAAAATGTGCACCGTGCAAGCTAGCCACCTCCAGCGCACCCATCGACCCCAGCGCCGAAGCCAGCATCCACACTTCCCAGTGCGAGCCGATTCCATGCGCTTGCCCGTGCGAACCGATCGCGCCGTATCCGCCATTCGCGATGATGTCCGCCAGGCCTTGCGCCTGCACGCCAAAATGATAATCCGTCACCGGACGCAGCATCCTCCTCCGCATGTGCGGAATCAATTGCCGCCACGGAATCCAGCGCTGCTCCTTGGCGTCCTTCCAGACATCGCTCATCTGGAAGAAATATTCCTCATTCCACGGCGCCGTTCCGCCCACCATGAACGTCGGTGAATAGGTCGTGTGCGACATCCCAAACAATTTCGCCACGTCCTGATACAGCGGCACGTACGGCGTCGGATGCTCGAATCCCGCCTGGCCGTCCATCAGCATCGATACTTTGTGTAGCAGGTCCGATGACCCTTCGCCCGTCACGCGCAAGCCCTTCTTCCGCGCAATCTCCGTTACCCACTGCCGCTGCTCGCGGTTTGGCTGCAAGTATTGTTTCAGCGCCGTTGCGCCAAACGATTGCAGTCGGTTGATTTCGTGCTCCGTCACCTCGAAGCTTGTCAGTTCGTTCCGATGCGGCCCATCTCCGTTGTACATCGGATCGCCGGTCGAAAACGTTCGCGGACCGACAGCCCGCCCGGCCTCGATCATTTCCGCAATCGTGAACACTTCCTGCGACCAAGCCGCCGGATCGAGTGTCGTTGTGACTCCATACGCCAGATACACCGCGGAATCGAATCCGCGCGAAGGCGTCACGCCCGCCGACTCGCTGTGATGGTGCGCGTGCATGTCCACAAAGCCCGGAATGATCGTCTTGCCCTTCGCATCCACCACGCGATCCACGCCCGTCGTACTACATTCACCCGCGCAGCTAATGCGCCCGTTCTTCGCCACAATCGTTCCGTTCTCGATCACCTTGCGATTTTGCAGCGTGATGATCCGCGCATTGGTCAGCGCAATACTCCCGTGCGCAATGGCCCGCGGTACGCTCAAATGAATTTCCGTCGTTTCCGTTTTTCCCGAATCGGCGTGGTATACGAAATATTTGCTCGCCGCTCCGTACTCAATCGTTTGCGCGTCGCGCCAGCGCGGAAACAGCCCGCCGTCGAGGCTTGCGGGCTTGATCGGCAGTAAGGCCGCCTTCCTTTCCAGTCGAATCGTTTCGTGTCCCGTCGCGTTCAGCGGTATCGCCGCCAGATAAACGTTGTCGCCTTCTTCGTACGCCACCTGCGCCAAGTCCGGCGAAACCTCCGCCTGGTTCGCCTGCGGAAAAATTGCGTGCACCTGCCGGTCGCTCCCGTCAGTCCGCACCGACACCAATTCCGTGACAATCTTGCTCCGCCCGCCCTCGCCTTTCTCTTCGCGATGCGAGGTGAAATAGATGCGCCCATCGCGCGCGAAGCGTGGTGTCGGCCCCGGCGCCTCCTCGCCTTCTACGCGCACAATCGCCTTTGCTTCGCCGCCGCTCACCGGCTGCACCACGATGTCGTACCACTCATTCCGCGCCCATTGACGCCCACGGAACGTCGCCCCCGAACCGCGCGAATACACCAGCATCGCTCCGTCCGCGCTCCACGCCGGATTCAAATATTCCCCTGCTTCTTTCGCCACCGCCTTCGGCTCGCCGCCGCTCGCTGCAATCGTCCAAAGCTGCCCGTGCTTGTCGTCGTCGAAACTTGCGAACGCGATCGTCTTCCCATCCGGCGACCAGGCCGGAGAAAACTCATTCGCCGTAAACGCTTCCGGCGTCAATCGCCGCGGCTTCCCGTTAGGCATTTCCATCAGCCAAAGCTTGCTCACCGCCTGAAACACCAGTTGTTTCCCATCCGGTGAAGCGCTCTGCCACCGTATATACCGCGCTTCAAACGCGTCATCTTTGATCGGCAGCGGCGACCATGCCATCTCCGAAATCTTGCGGTGCACGTGTGCGGTGAAGGGAATCGTCTCCACTTTTCCCGAGTCCACCGCGAGCCGGCGTATTTTTCCGCCTTGCGAAATCAAAATCGCTTTTCCGTCCGCCGACCATACATAGCCCGGCACGACCGGCATCTGCCGCGAAATCTCTTCCGCCTCATCCAGTTCGATCGGATCCATCAGCAGCCGCTCTTCGCCGCTCTGCAAATCGCGCAGCCACAGCGCCGTCCGCGAACCAAACACGTGTCCCTTGTACGATTCCGTGCCGTCTGGAATCCGCCGCGCAAACGCCACAAGTTTCCCGTCCGGCGAAACCTCCGGCGCCACCGCGCCTCCGCTCGTCGAGCGATCCTGCTGTTCCGCCAATCCTCCGGTAATCTTTTCTTCCTTCCGCGTCTGCAAATTCAGCCGACGAATCTGGTAGCAGCCAATCATAGGGTCGGTATGCCCAAAGGGCAGGGGAGGGCAGAGCAGTACGTCGTAATACAAATACTTCCCGTCGCTCGACACCGAATGCCACCCCGCCGCCTTATCCTTGTTCACCAGCTCGACTCCGTTCCCTCCATCCCGGTGGTACATCACCAAAGCCCAGTTGAAATCTCCTTCACCCGGCTTGAGCACCTGCTGCTGCACCACGATGTATCGACTGTCCGGAGTCCACACCGGGCTCAGCACCCGCTTGCTTTTATCCGTGTACACTGCCCGCGGATTCTTTCCGTCCGCGTCCATCAGCCACAAATTGTTTTGCCCTTTGCGATCGCTGACAAACGCAATCGTCTTCCCGTCGGGTGAAAATCGCGGCATCATGTTCAGCGCCACGCCCGAATCTTGCGTCAGGCACTCCGCTTTTCCGCCGCCCGCCGCCATCCGATAGATGTGCCCTAGCAAATCAAACACAATCCATTTGCCGTCTGGCGACACGTCGACGTTCATCCACGTCCCTTCGCTCGTATCGAAATCGATGTCTCGCGTTTGCCCGCGCGCCTGCGTGGTGTCCCACTCCTTGGGCTTGTCCTGCGCAACACTCGATGAACCCCACGCCGACATGCCCGCCAGCAGCCATCCCGCAACATGAACTCCATACATCAACGAACGCCTCATCGGAGATCTCCTCAATGTCAGTGCGGTCAAAATCACCCCAACGGCATGGCAAGCGGCGCCGAACACCGTTGCGACCATCGCATCTTTTGCGCCGCGCTTTTAACACGCTGCAGCAACAAACGCAACCCCAGCGCAACAAACGTTTCTGCATCCCGCCGCACAAACTAAGTCCTGATTGCGCCCGCTACATCTCTCCCCTTGCACATCGACACCAACCTCGCTATCCTCCTCCTGTAGAAGCATAAGGGTTACCGCCATGCCGCCCGAAAAACTCGATCTGCCCCAAGGCACGCTCGATCTCCTCATCCTCAAAACGCTCGCCCTCGAGCCGCAGCACGGCTGGGCCATTTCCGAGCGTGTCCAGCAAGTCTCCAAGGACGTCTTGCAAATCCAGCAAGGTTCACTGTATCCCGCTCTCCATCGCCTCGAGCGCCGCGGCTGGATCAAAGCTCGTTGGGGCACCTCCGAAAACAATCGTCGCGCCAAGTATTACGAACTTACTCGCGCCGGAAGCAAACAACTCGAACGCGAAGAGAGCGCCTGGCGCAAGCTCGCCGCCGCCGTCGCCCAGGTTCTCAAGACCGCTTAGGAGCTACTCATGCTCTCCGACCTTCTCTTTCGGCTCCGCGCCCTCTTCCGTGGAAGCTCCATGGAAGCTAAACTGGATAGCGAACTGCGCTTTCATTTCGAACACGAGGTCGCAAAATACATCGGGTCCGGCCTGTCGCCGGAGGAAGCCAGACGCCGCGCCCGTCTTGCTTTCGGCAGCTTCGATCAGGTCCATGAAGACTGCCGCGAAGCCGGCGGCGTAAATCTCCTCGAAACTATTTTCCAAGACATTCGCTACGCCCTCCGCATCCTCCGCCGCACGTCGGTCATCACTGCGGTAGCCATTTTCTCCCTTGCCCTCGGCATCGGCGCGAACACCGCCATTTTCACCCTAATTGATGCCGTGCTCCTCCGCTCCCTGCCGCTGCGCGATCCGCAGCAACTCGTGCAGCTCCGCATCCACAATCGCGTGGCCGGCGAGCACGACACTGTCTTTACGAATCCTCTCTGGGAGCAGGTGCGTGGTCGGCAGGATATTTTCTCCGGCGCGGTTGCGTGGAGCGATTCGCAATTCGATCTCGCGAAAGGCGGCGCGGTCCAAAATGTGAACGGCGTCTTCGCCAGCGGTGACTACTTCAACGTCCTGGGAGTTCAGCCCGTCCTCGGTCGTTCCCTCACTCCTGCCGACGATCAGCGCGGCTGTCCGGGAGTCGCCATGCTGAGCTATGGCTTCTGGCAAGAACATTTTGGCGGCGACCCTAGCGTCATCGGCGGCACGCTCTCCCTTGACAAGCACAATTTCGAAATCATCGGAGTCGCCCGCCCCGGAGCTTTTATGGCACCAGCCCTGGCCTCGCCACGCTCTCCGGGTTTTTCGGCGGTCTCGCACTACTTCTTGCAGCCATAGGCTTGTATGGCGCGCTCAGCTTCCTGGTGCGCCAGCGTCAAACCGAATTCGGCGTTCGAATGGCCCTCGGAGCACCGCGCCTCCATTCTTCGTCTCGTCATTCGTGATGTGGTGATCGGCCTCGCCCCGCACGACGCCGCGACCATGCTCGGAGCCGTTTGCATCCTCGCGGCCGTCGCGCTCGTCGCCGCTTACGTTCCGGCCCGTCGCGCCTCCTCCGTGGACCCCATGGTCGCCCTCCGTTACGAATAGCCGGCTTGCCGCAGCCGCGAGTCGAGCGCTACGCACACCGCGCAGCAGCGCGAGCGTGCTGACCTCGTTCCACACCTCTTCCAGATTGACTTCACGCCGCCCGTGTGTTGCACTCACGCAACTAAACCTCTGCGAGGTGTTTCGAATGCGCCGCAAACTATTTCCCGTTGTTCTTATTCTGCTCGCCTTCGTGCGCGCGCGCGCGCAATCGCAAACCGCCACGAACCCGCAATCCGCCGATACGCAAATCGTCCGCTACCACGGCACGATTGATAGCGTAAAATACGTTTACGGCGTTGCGCCGCCGGTCGCGCGGCTGAAACCCGGAAATATTCTCGAAGCGAATTCCCTCGACTGTTTCGGCAACGCGTTGCAAAAGCCCGGCGACTCCTTCTCCCTGGTGAAAGGCGACAATCCTCTCACCGGACCTTTCTTCATCGAAGGCGCGGAGCCCGGCGACACGCTGGTCGTGCACATTCTCGATCTTCAAGTCGACAGCAACCAGGGAATCGGCGCGTTCTCGCCGGGATTCGGCGCTGCCAACTCCACGCACTACACTCCCCTTCTCGAAACGAAGCCGCTGCCCGAGAAAATGTGGTTCTATCCCATTGATCGCGAAAAAAACGCCGCAACGTTTCAGGCGCTCGATTCGAACTTCAAAGTCAAATTCCCGCTGCATCCGTTTCTTGGCTGCATCGGAGTCTGCCCCGCAAACGGAGAAGCGCGCAGCTCCATCGTTCCCGCGGAATTTGGCGGCAATATGGACGCGCCGGAAGCTTCCCGCGGCAATACCTTGTATTTGCCGGTGAATGTCACCGGCGCTTTGCTTTATTTTGGCGATGGCCACGCCGCGATGGGCGATGGCGAGGTCGCCGGCAGCGCCGTCGAAGTGCCCATGCGCGAACGCCTGAAAATCGATGTGATCAAGGGCAAACGCATCGACTGGCCGCGTTTCGAAAATGAAAACGAAATCATGACCGCGGGAATTTATCGTCCGGTAGACGACGCCGTGCGGATCGCCGTCACAGAATTGGTGCGCTGGATCCACGCCGATTACGGCCTATCCGACCTCGACGCGTATGAGTTGTTCTCGAAAGTCGGCAAACTTCATCTCACCGAAATGGTCGACCCCAATTACGTGGTCATTGCCGCCGTTGACAAAAAATATCTTCCACCGAAATAGTAGCAACGTGGCACAGTCATTTCTGGCTGCGCGTCCCGTGGCCTGGGCCTCAATGTGGAACCTGCGTTGCGCACTCCTCGCTGTCTTGCCATACTTTCCCCGATGTTCAGCGACGCTGTTCTCGATCATTTCCGAAATCCGCGCAACGCCGGCGAACTTCCCGGCGCGGACGCCAGCGTGGAAGTCAGCAACCCGGTGTGCGGCGATATCTTGCAACTCGCCGCGCGCCTCGAAAATGGCAAAGTTGCGGAAGCGCGTTTTCTCTGCCGCGGCTGCACCACTTCGATCGCGTGCGCTTCGTTCTTGACCGAAACGATTCGCGGCAAGACTCCCGGAGAAATGGGCGCGCTGACGGCGGAATCTATTTCTCTCGCGCTCGGCGGCCTGCCTCCCGCGACATTTCACGCCGCGCAACTTGCCGCCGACGCTGCCCGGGCGCTGCTGCAAAAAATCTCCGCGAAGCGGCGTTAGCATTCGCGCGCCACTGACTGCAGCGGCCACAGCAACTAATCCGAGCGGCCGGTCGCGCGGTGCATTGTTTCCGGATCATTCAGATTCAGAACGCAGCCCTCTTCATTGGTGGGTACTCCCAGGACGTCAGCAGCGTGCGCCCAAACCACGGCGCGCGCGCCTTTGTCCACCGGCGCGTGCAACAATTCTTCATAGAGCGTGGCGGGGAAAATTACGGGATGGCCGCGGCGCCCTTCGTATATAGGCAAAACAATTTTTGCGCGTGTCGTTGCGTAAAACTGTTCAATGAGATCGTTCACCAAGGCGCCGCTGATCAGCGGATGATCGATCAAGCATAAAAGCAAGCCGTCTGTTCCGTGAGCTGCGCCGTCCTTGGCCGACCCACCGACCGCGGGCGGCAGGCTGCGAATCGCGGCTTGTATCGAGCTGAGCTGGCCCTTCTCCCAAGCGTCGTTGATCACGATTTCATCCGCGGCGAGCGCGATGTTTTTCGCTATGGACTCAGCGTGCGCGCCGAGCACGACGCGGCGCACGCCAACTTTCGGGTGCACCGTGACTTCGAGCAAGTGCTCGAGGAATGGGCGTCCCTGATAGGCGAGGAGCGCCTTGGGCGAGCCCATGCGGCTGGAAGCGCCGCCTGAGAGGATGACGGCGGCCAACATATCGTTTTTTATCTCGCCTCTTTGCCTCGCCTCGTTCGCGTTGCTTCTCAGCGCGCCGAAGCGAGGCGCGATTCAACTCCAACTCTTTTGTGCGCGGCGTTTTCTGCATTGCGGCGCACGGCAATCAACTCGGCGACGATGCTGATGGCTATTTCCTCTGGCGACAGCGCGCCAATTTCGAGCCCCATGGGTGCGTACACGCGCTCAAATTCTTCCGGGCGGTAGCCTTCTTTTTCGAGCGCTTTGTAGACGGATAGCACTTTTCGTTTGCTGCCGATCATGCCGATGTAGCGCACCGGCGTGCGTACGGCCCATGCCAGCACGCGCATGTCTTCCTTGTGTCCGCGGGTGACGATGACGAGATAGGTGGATGCGTTGGGTTGAATTTTCTCAAAGGCTTGCTCGTAGCTGGTGAAAACGTCTTGTGCCATGGGGAAGCGCTGCAGATTGGCGAACGCTTCGCGGTCGTCGACAACGCCGATGGCAAAGCCCGCGGCGTTTGCTGCTTTGGCCATGGCCATGGAGACGTGGCCGCCGCCGAAGATGTAGACGATCGGCTGCGGGAGAATCGGCTCGACGAAAATTTCCACCGTGCCGCCGCAGATCAGTCCGTTGTCGTAGGTGGCTTCGTTGTTGAGATTGAAAACCATTTTGCGCGGCGCCTCTTTCTGCATCACTTCCTTGGCCGCGGCCCAGACGTCGGCTTCGACACAGCCGCCGCCGACAGTGCCCACCAGCGATCCATCTTCTCGGACGAGCATACGCGAGCTTTCATAGCTCGGGATCGAGCCGTTGGTGTGCACAATGGTCGCCAGCGCGCCGCGCTGCCCGGCCCGCCGCATCTTCACGATTTCTTCAAACAGGTCCATGGTTTTCTGTAACTTACGCTACGCCGGACCAACCCGAGTGTCAACGCGCTTGCCGCGTAGACGTCGGAAACTGAGAAGTGCTAATTTTACCCCCGGAGGTTCTAGTGCCTGGCGGTGGGGGTGCCTATAAATTCGTGTGGGTCGATGGAAAGCCGCCGAGATACTGGACGATTTTGGCGATTGCTCTTCTCTTGTTCTGTCTTGCCTGGGTGATGCTCGCACATTTTTTCCGGCGATTCGGCCTGACACATCTTATGCCTTTTGAAAGAGAGGTTCCTCTCTCCGCAGGCCGACCGCTCGCAGGAAGCGAGCAGTAAGAAAAAATCGGCCTGCTTCGTTCGGAATAACGAGGCTGGCGGCGGTGGCGCGCTCAGGCTTGCGCCGCTTTGCGGGCCTGGGCGTCGTCGTAGCTTTCGCCGTAGATGGAGGGAACTTTCGCGCCCATGCAGCGCAAGTAGCTGGAGAGCTGGCCGCGATGGTGGATGCTGTGGTTCATGCCGACTTGCAGGAAGGCGACCGCGGGGAGCTTAAAGATGCCGCGGAAGTCGGTGATCTTGACGAGGTGATCGCCTTTAAGTTGCGCTAGCCTCTCGAAATTGCGCGCGAAGTTCTCGGAATACCAGGCGGCCACTTCGGCGGGCGTCTTGACGCTGTCCGGCAAACTCGACGTGGTGGAGAACTCCGCGTTGATAGTCGTTTCTAGGAAGCGCATTTCTGCGGCGGCGATGTGGCGGACTAGGTCCATCGCGGTTTTGGAGATGGGGTCGGGACGGTAATCGGCTTTGTCGGCAGGGACAGCTTCGAGAATTCTTTGGGTGGTGCGGCTTTCGTTTTTCAGCGTGCCGAGCAGGAGATCTTGCAGCCAGAATTCGGCGAGGTCGGGAGTCAAGGGCCGAGTCATTTTTGTGCCTCCTCAGATTAGAGTGGAAGTATACCTTTTTATCCGAGACGAAAGGCGCGCCCGTTAGATGATGCGGCTGCCGCTACTCGGGGGATAGAAAATCTCAGAGGGTGCGGAAGAAGAAGTGCCAGGTGACGTCGACCAGGGCGTGGACTATCGCGGATGCGAAGATGGAATTGCTTTTGCGCCAGGTCCATCCGTAGAAGAGGCCGGCGATGGAGGCGAGAATTACGTAGCGCCAATTGGGAAAACCTAAGTTGGTGATGTGCGAGAAGCCGAAGAGGACGGAGGCGGTCCACCAGCCGGCGAGATCGCTTTTGCTGGAGCGCGAGAGCATATTTTGCAGAAGCCCGCGAAAGAGAAATTCTTCGGGCCAGGCGGTGAAAAAGAGGATGGCGACGGAGCCGAACGGGAGTGAACGCCACGCGTGCCACCCTGGCGCGAATTGGATGAAGTGCATGCCGGCGCCGAGCGGAATGGCAATGGCGCCGAACACGATGAAGCTGGCGAGCACATAGAAGCTCCAGCGACTGCCCCAGCCGATGTTGTAGCCGATGCCGGGGATTTTGCGCACGAGCACAAAGGCGGCGAGAGCCACGTTGAGGCAGAGGAGCACGGTGAACACGTAACCGAGGCGTCTGCCCGGATAAGGCCAGAGCCAGTATGCCGGTGAGAATTTCACGGTGACCCAGATGCCGGCGAGGGTGAGGTAATCCTGCCAGGCGCCGGGAGGCTGGCGCTCGGCGGAGGCGGCCAGCGCGAGCGGGATGAAGACGATGGCGGCGATGGCTCCGGCTCGTGAGAACGCGAAAGTGTTTGTTCCGATCGCGTAAATCAGATATGCAAGCAGCGTGGCTGCGCCCAGGAGGTAGCCTGCTCCTGCGCCGAAGCGGGTGGAGAGGAACTCGGGGACTCCGCGAGCCGCGAACAGAAGCATCACGCCGAAGTAAAATGAAAAGACGGTGATCGTGGCGGCGAAGGCGCGCCCGCCGTAGCCTTGCCAGGAGGCGTAAAGGCCGCCGCCGAAACAGAGAGCGGCCCAGAGACCGAGGACCGGAAGCGGAGCGAGTTGGCGCGTGGTGGACAATTTCGCGGTTCCGTTCTTGGGGACGCGTTAAACCCTCGTGCCAGCGTTCACTCCGCAAAAGCGGTAGCAAGCTGCGCACTCCAAAAAAGAAGAAAGATTGTAGCGCATAGAGATGGCGGACCAAATTCAGGTGGGGAGTTTGGGCGGGGCTTCCGCGAAGCCGGCGCGGCTTGCGTACATCGACTGGATGCGTGGGTTGGCGTGCGTGCTGATGTTTCAGGCGCATTGCTACAACTCCTGGCTGAACGCGGATGCCAGGAAGTCGGAATTTTATCGGTGGTCGCAAGCGATGGCGACTCTGCCGGCGCCGCTATTCATCTTCCTGGCGGGAATTTCGTTCGCGATGGTAACGCAGCGGCTGCGGGAGAAAGGGGTCCCGCGTGACGCCATTGCTCGAACAACAATTTTGCGCGGGGCGGAGATCTATGGTTTGGGATTGCTGTTCCGCGTGCAGGAATTGGTTTTAGGGTATCCGAAATCGCCGTGGACGGATTTGCTGCGCGTGGACGTGCTGAACATTTTGGGCTTGTCGATGATGTTGATGGGGGTGCTGTGCTGGGCGACGCCTTCGGGGAGTTCGGAGAAATCGCGGAGGAGAACGATTGCCGCAGGACTGGTGGTGGCGGTCGTGGTCGTGATCGTAACCCCGTGGCTGTGGACTACGCACCGGCCGCGTTGGCTGCCGTGGCCGCTGGAGACGTACATCAACGGCGTGCACACTTACGCGCAGCCGCAGCCCTGGCTGTTCCCGATTTTTCCATGGGTGGCATTCGCGTTTGTAGGCTTGGCGGTCGGATTCCTGCTGTTCTCTGATTTCTCGCGAAGGAAAGAAACCGTTGTCTTTGCGGCGCTCGGCGGCTCCGGCATTCTTGCCTCCCTGCTGTCAGTGCTTTTCGATGCCGCGCCGATACGCTTATATTCCGCGGCAATTTACGATTACTGGCACACGAGCCCGAGCTTTTTCCTGATGCGCTGCGGGATTTTGCTAGCGCTACTTTCCTTGGCGTATGCGTGGTGCCGTTGGGGATGGGCGCAGAAGGGATTCAGCCCGATTATTCAGTTGGGGAACACCTCGCTGCTCGTGTATTGGGTACACATCGAGTTTGTGTACGGTCGGTTTTCCATTTTGCCGAAAGGGCGGTGCAGCATTTTGAAGGCGACGGCAGGGCTATTGATTATCTTTCTGGCGATGGTTGCGCTTTCGGTGCTGCGGACGCGATGGAAGAAGCGGCAGGCTAAGGTTTTGCGTGCGGGTCGGGCGCCGGCTGCTGCGACGCCGGAATCCGGATGATGATTTCGCCGGGCTTGGCGCGCTGGAGATCTTCGCGCGCGATTTTCTCGATAAGCCGGGGATCGGTCTTCAACGCGCGAACCTGATCGCCGAGTTCCAGATTCTCCCTGTGCAGACGGTCCAAATCTTTTTTGACTCTGTCAATTTCACTTTGGGTGCGACGCATGGCGATAAAGCCGTGCGGGCCGAAGACGTCGTGAACGACCAGCGCGAGAACGAAGAGGCCGAGAATCGTCCGTCCGTGGCACTCAAGAAATGCGCCGAATCCAGATTTGGGTTCGGGCTTCTTTAACTTTTTAGTACCCACTCGGTAGCCTCGCGAGCCAAGCGCCCGGATGCGGCGGCGCTATCCGCCTCGACGTAGAGGCGAAGCAGCGGCTCCGTGCCGGAAAGACGCAGCAGCATCCACGTTCCATCATCGAAGACAAATTTTGCGCCGTCGGTGCGGTCGATGGAAACCACTTTTCGGCCCAGGAGTGTCGAAGCGTCCACGGCCACTTTCTTGACGGCGTTTGCTTTCTGTTCGTCGCTGAGGTGGAGGTTTTCGCGAAGCGGCCAGAATTCGCGCCCGATTTTCTTGAAAAGCTGCTGAATCTGTTCTTTGATGGAAGCACCGCGGGCTGCAAGCATTTCTGCCACCAGCAGGCAGGCGAGGATGCCGTCCTTCTCAGGCACATGGCCACGTATCGTTAGGCCGGCGCTTTCTTCGCCGCCCAGCGCGATTTTGTCCTCGCGAATAAGCTGGCCGATGTATTTGAAGCCCACCGGAGTCTGAAACGTGGATTGGCCGCGCGCCTTGGCCGCGGCGTCAATCATCTGTGAAGTGGCCACGCTGCGCGCGGCGGGCATGTTCCAGTTGCGCGTTTCGACGAGGTAGTCGTAGACGAGTGCTAGGATCTGGTTGGGAGAAATCCAGGTGCCGTCGCGATCGATGATGCCGAAGCGGTCGGCGTCGCCGTCAGTGGCGAGGCCGGCCGCGGCGCTAGAATCCGCGACGGCTTTACGAAGCGGGGCGAGATTTTCTTCCGAGACGTCCGGCCCGGTGCCGTCGAAGAGGCAATCACGGTTGGTGCGCAGAGCCTGCACGGAGACTCCGTGATCGGAGAGGGCGCGGTCAAGATATCCGGCGCCGCAGCCGTGCAGTGCGTCGACGACGAATTTGGATTTCGCTTTGCGGAGAACGTCGAAGCGAACGAGTTCTTCGAGGCGCTTGAGGTAGGCGTCGCGGAGATTCACGGTTTCGCCCTGGCCATCTTTGCCGAAATGGGAAGGCGCGGCGTGGGCGAAAGGGAACGGACCGTCCTTTTCGATGATCTTTGCGACACGGGTTTCGATGTCCTTGGTGACTTCGGGGAGCGCGGGACCCGCGTCCGAGGAAGAGAACTTAAGGCCGTGATACTGCGCGGGGTTGTGGCTGGCGGTGAAGTTGATCGCGCCATCGAGCTTGCGGCGCATGATTTCGTAGGCGATGGCCGGCGTAGGAGTGAACGTTTCGCAGAGCAGCGTGCGGATTTTGTGTTGCTGTAGAATTTCCACGGCAAGCTGCGAGAATTCTTCGGAATAGAAGCGAGTGTCGTAGCCGACCAATACCGTGGGATTTTTGGTTTTGGAGTTGATGTGGTCGGCGATGGCGGTTACGGCAAGGCGAACGGTAGCGAATGTGAAGTCGTCAGCGATAAGACCCCGCCAGCCGGAAGTGCCGAACTTGATGGGAGAGGCGGCTGTTTTTGGAGAGGCGCTCATGGGTGGGTATTCTACGCGCTCAGGCAACGTACTTAAAGATGAGTGTGCAGAGGAAAAGGACGCGGACCGACGTCGATAAGGGTAAGCAACGATAGCGCAGAGACACAGGGTGCGCCGAGAAAGCGCAGCGAGAGAGGACCAAGCTATGACTGGTGGTCGATATCGGATCGTGTTGGTTACATGCGGGTCGATGGCGGAGGCTCGCCGAATCAGCAGCAGCGTCGTGGAGAAAAGGCTGGCGGCTTGCGCGAATATTGTGCTGGGTGGCGTGGAGTCGATTTACCGGTGGAAGGGGAAAGTGGAGCGGGCGAGGGAAGTTTTGGTCGTGATGAAGACTATCACGGGGCGGTTGGGAGAGTTAGAAAGTGAAGTGAAGCGGCGGCACAGCTATGAGGTGCCAGAGTTTGTGGTGCTGCCGGTGGCGGCGGGATCGCGGGAGTATTTGGCATGGCTGGGGGAGAGCGTCGACGATGTTGTGGGAATTAAGGCGTCAACCTTAACTCCTGGCGCTGCCACTAGACGTAGAGTAGGGCCTGGTCGAGGTCGGCGATGATGTCTTCGATGTCTTCGATGCCGACGGATAGGCGCACTAGACCTTCCGTTATGCCGACGCGCTCGCGGACTTCGACGGGCATGGAGGCGTGGGTCATCAGCGCGGGAAGGGAGATTAGTGTTTCGACGCCACCGAGACTCTCGGCCAGCGAGCACAGTTTGACGTGATTGAGGAAGCGGCGCGCGGCATCAAGCGAGCCGAGATCGAAGGAGAGCATGGCGCCGGGGCCGCGCTGCTGCTTGCGGGCGATGTCGTGCTGCGGGTGCGTCGGCAACCCGGGGTAATGCACCTTGCGCACTTTTGGATGCGCATCGAGATGGCGGGCCGCGGCGATTCCGTTGGCATTGTGCTGCAGCATTCGCACCGCGAGTGTTTTCAGACCGCGGGAGACGAGGAAGCAATCCATGGGGGCGAGGCCTGACCCGGCGGAGCGCTGGATGAAGTAGATCTTTTCGGCGTCTTCCTGGCGCGTCAAGATGGCGGCGCCGCCAGTGGCGTCGCTGTGCCCGTTGAGGTACTTGGTCATGGAGTGGACGACTATATGCGCGCCAAGTTCGATGGGCTGCTGGAGGTAGGGGCTTAGGAATGTGTTATCGACGACCATGGTGATGTTGCGTTCGGTGGCGAGCTTGCCAAGCGCGGCAAGATCAGCGACCCGCAGAGTCGGGTTCGTCGGAGTCTCCACATAAAGCATTTTTGTGTTTGGCCGGAGCGCGCCTAGCACAGCGTCCTGCGACGATGTGTCGACAAAAGTGAATTCGAGGCCGAAGTGCACCAGGAGCTGCGTGGACAGGCGGAAAACTCCGCCGTACACGGCTTCCGAGATTACCGCGTGATCGCCGGGGCGCAGAAGACGGAAGACAGCGTCAATGGCGGCCATGCCGGAAGAAAATACGTAGGCGCTTTGCCCGCCTTCGAGTTTAGCGACGGTGCGCTCGAGGGCCTGACGATTGGGATGCTTGGTGCGCGCGTAGTCGTAGCCTTTGTCCTTGCCGAGTTCGGTCTGGACGTATGTGGAAGTCTGGTAGATCGGCGCGACGATGGCGCCGGTGGCGGGATCAGGTTCCTGTCCCACGTGAATCGCATTGGTGGCGAAACCCATAATGCTCTCCTGCTAGCTGCCGAGTGCGGAGCAGTGAACACCGCGCGGTGCTGAGACTTTGCGTGCTTGTTGCTCCGGAGTTAAATGTACGGAGTCTCGGAGACGCGGCTGAAAATGGAGCGGTGACCGCGATTGCCTGCCGAGTAGATTCTGAGAAGGTACAGGAGCATAGAGTGACAGTCAATGCGGGTGGCGAAAATGTTTCTGAACCACACGGACCAAGCTAAGCATTAGCAGCGCCCCAAGAGAAGTTGGCATCGAAAAGAGTACGGAGAGACTTGACCTGCGCGGTGAGTACGTAGAGGATAGATTGCGTTCCAAGATGAAACAGCGAATCGAGATGGGGTTGGGGGCTATGTTTGCGGTGCTTGCTCTTTGCGTCGGCTTGTGGGCGCAGAGCGCGCAGGAGCGAGACGCCAAGGCTCACACTGGGAAATCGGATCCGACGTCCCGCGTGACGATTGAAGTATCTGGCGGCGAGAAAGACACTCCGGTGGAGAATGCCAGCGTATATTTGAAATACGTGGAAGAACACAAGCTGAAGAAAGATAAGAAGGTAGAGCTGAATGTGAAGACTAACCGCGACGGGACGGCGCACATCCCGGAAGCACCGACGGGGCGAGTGCTAATTCAAGTAGTTGCGGATGGCTGGAAGACGTACGGGCGCTGGTACGACATCACCGAGGCAAAGCAGACCATCAAAGTGCATTTGGAAAAGCCGCCGCGGTGGTACTGAGAAAAAGAGTTTAAGAGTGCAAGAGTTTACGTGTCAAAGAGTTTCAGGCAAATTTTGAGCTCCCCTGACAAAATCCGCGCGCTTCCTGCGTTCGCTAGACTGGAAACGCCCTGTGAGCGCGGAGTTGCACACAAATAGTGCAAACCGCATCAGAGTACTGAGAATTGTGTAGTTAGCCTTAGAATCGCTGCGCTTTTCCACAAGCTTATCAACACTTGTGTTGAAAACTTCATCTGACAGAAATATGTTTTGTGAATTTCGGCATCAATGTTGCTGTCCGCAAAAAACTCCCCGCCGTTTGACCTTTGAAATGCCAGTGATAGAGTTAGGGCTCGGAGCAAAATGAACGAGACTTTCGATGGCCCCTTTTCCCTGGTTCAAATGTTTTGGGGCAATATCGTGGCGCGGCGCCTGCGATCCTCACTCAGCGTGATTGCCATCGCCATCCAAGTGATTTTGGTTCTGATGATTGTGGGCCTCACTTCGGGAGTGATTTCCGAATGGGGCAAGCGCGTGGAAGGAGTAGGGGCGGATATTCTCGTGCAGCCGCCGAACTCGCCTATTTTCTTTGCTTTCTCGAGCGCGGTGATGCAAGAAAGTCTGGGCGCCAAGATGGAAGCGCTGCCCGACGTGGATGTTGTCGCGCCCACCGTGATTCTCACCGAGCCGAAGAATTTAATCATGATCTACGGCATTGACTACAAGCGGTTCAACGCGCTCAGCCGGGGATTTTTGTACCGCGCCGGGCGGTCGCTCCAGGCGCCCGACGAAGCGCTGGCTGACGATATCATCGCGCAATCAAAGCACTTAAAGGTTGGCGATCACATCACGTTGCTGAACCACGGATTTGTGATCAGCGGCATCGTCGCGCACGGAAAGGGCGCGCGATTTTTTGTTCCGCTGCGAACGGCCCAGGAGATTGCCGGAGTCGAGAATCGTGTTTCGATGTTCTACGTGCGCAGCAAGGGCGACACGGAGAAAGCGCGTGCGGAGATTTTAGAGCTGAACCCGAAAAACCGCGTTAGGTCCACTTCGGAGTACGTGACGCTAATGAGCTCGTCGAATCTGCCGGAGTTGCGGCCGTTTATCCGTTCCATGGTGGGACTGGGAATTGTCATCAGCTTCCTCGTGGTGCTGCTGAACATGCACACCATGGTTATGGAGCGCACGCGTGAAGTCGGGATTCTGAAAGCTCTGGGGTTTTCGCGGCTCGACATCGTGCGGATGCTGCTCGGCGAGATGTTGGTCCTCACCCTGCTGGGGAGCGGGCTAGGGATTCTGCTGACGTTCCTGACCCAGGCGATTTTGAAGGAAACGAATCCGGGCTTGATGATTCTGATTTCCACCCGCTGGATTTTCTCCTCGATCTTGCTGGCTGTTGTAGGCGCGGCGCTAGGGGCGGCCTATCCGGCGTTTCGCGCCGCGAGTTACGACCCGGTGGTGGCGCTTGCGTATGAATAGCGGAGACCGCGGATGGTGTTGACGGCGGAAAGACCTACCACTGACAAGCACCACATCGCGCGGATCCTCGAGCGCCGGGATATGGCGGAAGATCTTTGGGTAATCCGCGTGGATCCAGGCGGGCCGTTTTCGTTCAAGGCGGGCCAGTACGCGACGCTGGGCGTGGAACACGAGGGCAAGCGGATCGAGCGGGCATATTCAATCGTGTCTTCACCGTACGAGGAAGGCTTGGAGTTCTTCCTGGAACTAGTGCCGCAGGGCGAGCTAACGCCAAAGCTGTACAAGTTACAGACCGGCGACACAATGCTGTGCCGCAAAATCGCCAAGGGGCGCTTCACGCTCGACCTGCGGAGCGGGCGGACAAATCATCTCCTGTTGGCCACAGTCACCGGCGTTGCGCCGTTCGTGAGCTATGTACGAACGCTGTATCGTGATTGGAAGGCTGGGAACAACCCCATGCCGGGCAATCACAAGCTGTACTGCATACAGGGCGCTAGCCGGTCCTGGGAATTCGCGTACCGCGAGGAAATGGAACGATATGCAGCCGAGGTGCCGTGGCTTAAATATGTGGCGACCATCAGCCGACCATGGGAGGACGCCGCCTGGACGGGCGAGACGGGTCGGGTCGATGACTTGGTGCGAAGATACGTTTCCGATTGGGGGCTGAAGCCGGCGGAGACGACAGGGTACTTGTGCGGGCATCCCAGCATGATTGAAAACGGGCGGGGCATTCTGCAGCGAGCGGGATGGCAGAAGGGTTCAACGTTTGAAGAGGTCTATTTCATTCCGGGGAAAGAATTTACACCGCAGGTCTAAGCTGCCGGAGACTTGGCTTCAAGCTCTCTCGTGACGTCTTCTATCATAGCCAGCGGGCAAGCCAGATGAACGGTTTCGCCCGGTTCCGTGACATCGATCAGCAGTTTGCCCTGATGCGTGCGAATGCGGACGTGCTGATTGGCGTCCTTGACCTCCACTAACTCCGCCTCGGGATACTTCTTCAGTTCCTTCGTCAACGCGCGCAATGTAGGCAGCCATGGACCGGCTTGTGCGGCGGCGTGCTTGAGATGGCGGCTGGGGATTACATGCATAGCCATTGGCACGATGGCTGCCGGAACCCAGACGTGGACGTGCCGGCCGTCCATGTGATCTTCATCAACACGCATCACCCCTTCGCGAAGCGTATAGGCACCGGCTACTGCCACCGTGCCGCAGAAACCTAAAGCGAGCTTGGCTAACAACATGTGATCCTCCTACGGGGTTAGAGCGGCGTGGCGGCGCCTTGCATCATCCCTTTGAGCGGGCCGATTAATCCGTGACGTTCTTGGAATCCAGCCAGATGCGAACCGTGTTCTCTTCGTCCTTAACCGAGACGAGCTCGGTATCTCCCTGAGAAGAAAGGGCATGGAGCGCAGCGACGAGGTCCAGCTCGTCTTTGCCCGCGGAGAAGAGCGCGTCCACCACCTTCATCGGTACCTTTACCTCCACCTGCGATTTCTTGGGCCGGTTCTTCTCGAAGACATGAACGAAGAGCGTACCGTTCTGCTTCGCGACGCGCACATCGGAGTCTTTGTTCTGGACGGTGACGAACTCGCCGTCCCTGGAACTCCGGACGGCGTCGACAAGCGCCCGCAAATCAACGCCATGGCAATCGATGTCGTCGAACTTGACCTTGCCGCCGTGCAGGCGATTCTTATTGATGGTGGGAAGAACCTTTTCGGCGAGCTCCAGAGGTACGTTTACGCGGACGGTTTCTTCGTTAGCGCCGGGATTGCCGACGCGGACGTGCAGCCAGCGATCATGGCTGGACGCAGATACGGTTTGAGTGGAGCCGCTAGCAGGGGATGCTTGGGCAGTGGCGGCCGGCGGCAGAAGCAAAATGGCGGCCAGCAGCGGGGCGATGAGTGTAAACGCCGTCTTTTCAATAAAGCCAGAGACAGGAAAATTCATGGCGAGGTTTCTCCTTCCCAGGCCGGAACTTCGCGGAGCCAGCGCTTCGAGGTCCCGCTCCCGGCAGGTCTTTGCGTTGATATACGAGGGAGGCTGTAGAAATGTTTCCCAAAGGGTGGCCTTTGCGGCAGCCGAATCGGGTCCGTACCACTCCGCCTTAACATGTTTGCACGCTCGGCGTATAGGATTACCGCAGCCAACAGTAAATTTTTAACTGGATTGTTAAGTAGGCCGTCACACGTCTAGGTTGGTTCGTTACCGAAGGGCCCTGGAAACCAGGACCGACGGCCCGCGAAAGCAGTCCTTACCGACTCCGTACGCTGTGCTGCCCCCCTTGAAGGGCTCTTCCGAGAAAAGAACGTGATACCGCAGGCATACGCCGAGTGGCTCCGGCGGTATTCATCCGAGATTCGCGAGTTGGTAGCGGGTGTCCTCGAACGGAATCGTGTGCAGTGAGATAGCGACAAAACAGGGCCGCGCGGAGGACCAGCCACAGCGCCATGGTTCGAGGAGAAGGAACGATGCAACGGTATACAAGAGAGAACTACGGAAATCTTTGGAGATTGGGACGTTGGGGGCCGGGCTGCTTGCTGTTCGCACTGACATGCAATGTTGTGCACGCGCAAGCGCTATTCGGCTCAAAGGGTGGAATGCGATCCACGATAGCGGGTTCGGTGTTCATTGACGGGGAAGCGCAGCCGGCGGCGAGAGTTCGAGTGGACGTGAAATCGCTAAGCGGCGCCGACTTAACGACGACGTATACGGACGCAAGCGGACGGTTTGAGGCGCCAGCGGCGGGCACTGGTTCGTTCATTGTGGCAGTGCAAGAACAGGGCTATGAACCGGTGGAGCAGAGAGTCGATCTGGGCTTTGAAGGAATCGCGCCGGGAGTGGTCATCACACTCCACAAGCTAAGAACAACTCCAGTGGATCGAGAGGGATACACCGTTTCGGTGCACAACCTCAAGGTGCCGGGAAAGGCTCGTCACGCCTTCGAAAAGGGTATCGAGCGTCTGCAGAAGAAGGATGCCGAGGGAAGTCTGGATCGTTTCAAGGAGGCTACGAATGCTTTCCCGGATTACTATGAGGCTTATTACCAGATTGGTGTGGCTAACCTGGAGCTGCGCCGCGGGAAGGATGCAGAGCAAGCTTTGCAGAGGGCGATAGACCTAAGCGGCGGGGGCTATGCGGAGCCACAGTTTGCCTTGGGAGCGCTGCTGTGCGACCGGCAGGCATATCCGGAGGCTGAACGCGTGTTGCGGAGAGCGCTCGACGTGGACGCCAATTCTTGGAAGGGACATCTGTTTCTAGGACAAGCGCTCTTTGGGCAGAATCGGCTGGCCGAAGCTGAGAAGAGCGCGCGGGAGGTTTTGTTACGGCGCTCGGACATACCGTCAACGTACATCTTGCTGGCCAACATTCATATACGCAGGCAAGAATACATCTTAGCAATAAAAGACCTGGACACCTTTTTAGGCATGAAGTCCGCTGGCTCGACCAGCGACCAGGCACGCGCGGTGCGGGAGGCGGCGCAGCGGGTTGCCTCGCGGCTGGAACGGACGGTTACGACGCCGAGATTTCTGTATTAAAACGAGCGCGGACGCGAGCAACACGAAGAAAACCCCGCCCTCAAAAACCGAGCAAGGGGCACCCTCGTCAACTTCTCCGCGATGAATAGCACAACGGATGGCCCCTGATCGGATTTCGCCGGGAAGAGAAGAGAAATCCAAGACCGGGCCACGCGCCCAGCAGAAAGAACGACACGCCTTTGGTGACTGGTTACGTCAACTTGATTTGGCCGCACGCCTCAAGGAATGAATCTGTATCTCTTTCCACTCACCGTCTTTGCTGACTTCTGCCTTCTCAACTGCAATGACGCCATTATGGTCAATACCAGTGACGCGTACCTCTTGTCCAACATACGCTGCGAGCCGCAAAGAAGGGGCGACCAGGATGTGAAACTGCTTCTCTTTGGTCAACAAACCGGCTGGGTCCCCATGCTTCAAACACCTGCTACCGCAGTGCTTTTCTCCGCCCATTTCATCTCCGGTTTGGTTGCCCCCAAGATAGCAGGCGCTGGAGACGAGGGTGCCCTGAAGAGTGACCTTTTCCTTGTCCTCCGCCGCATACAGGCAACTCACACCCACTGCAAATGCCACCAGAACAAGCAGTCGCGTTTTCGCCATAATAGATTCCTCCCTTTTCTCTCAAATGAGCTGAGCCTAGGGCCAACTTGTGCTGAGAGCATTTAATAGAAATTTCCTGTCACGTCAAGGCGGGCGGCGCAGAGATTTTTGACGATCTCTTGTTTCTCGAAAACACCGAGCGACCGTGTCATTCGCGTATTCTCCTTTGGGAAGCAGGCGCCGGAATGGGAGGGCGCGGAGGATTTACGGTGCTTAGGACGGAAGCCACTTTAGGAAGGTGGCAGCTAGGGGAGGTAGGGTTAGGGCGATGCTGTGCTGGCGACCCATTTGGGGGATCGGGGCGGACTGGGCGCCGCCCATGTTGCCTACGTTGGAGCCGCCGTACGTGGCTGCGTCGGTATTCAAGACTTCCTGGTAGAAGCCGGGCTGAGGGACCCCGACGCGATACCCCGGGCGAACGACCGGAGTTGCGTTCATCACGACTACGAGTAAATCTTGGGGATTCTTGCCGCGGCGCATGAACGAGAAGACGCTGTTGTCGGCATCATTGCAATCGATCCACTCAAACCCATGCCAATCGAAATCTACTTCGTGGAGGGCCGGCTCCGCGGCGTAGAGCTTGTTTAGGTCGGCGACCAGGCGCTGAATGCCGCGGTGTGAATCATGTTGGAGCAGGTGCCAGTCGAGGCTGCTAGCTTCGCTGAATTCACTTCGTTGGCCGAACTCTTGGCCCATGAAGAGGAGCTTCTTGCCGGGATGACCGTACTGATAGGCGTAAAGGAGTCGGAGATTGGCGAATTGCTGCCACATGTCGCCGGGCATTTTGTGGAGAAGCGAATTTTTGCCGTGGACAACTTCGTCGTGAGAGAAAGGCAGCACGAAGTTCTCGGTGAAAGCGTAGAGCATAGAGAAGGTGAGCTTGTTCTGGTGATACTTACGATGAATGGAGTCGGTGGAGAAATAAGCGAGGGTGTCGTTCATCCAGCCCATGTTCCACTTGAGACTAAAACCGAGACCACCGAGATAGGTCGGGCGAGAGACACTGGGCCAAGCTGTTGATTCTTCGGCGATAGTGAGAAGGCCAGGGAAGCGCTCGTAGGCGACTTCGTTGAGACGGCGGAGGAATGCAATGGCCGGAAGATTCTCGCGGCCACCGAATTGATTGGGGACCCACTCCCCAGGTTTGCGAGAGTAGTCGAGATACAGCATGGAGGCCACGGCGTCTACGCGAAGGCCGTCGATGTGGTACTTGTCGAGCCAGAATAAGGCGTTGGAGATCAGATAGTTCTGCACTTCGTTGCGCGCGTAGTTGTAAACGAGTGTGCCCCAATCAGGATGAGCGCCCTGGCGCGGATCGGAGTGCTCGTAGAGGTGTGTGCCGTCGAATTCGGCGAGGCCGTGGGTGTCGCGAGGGAAATGCGCAGGCGTCCAGTCGAGGATGACGCCCAGACCGGCGTTATGACAGCGGTCGATAAACTCCATAAAATCAGCGGGAGAGCCGTAGCGGCTGGTGGCTGCGAAGTAGCCGATGGTCTGATAGCCCCAGGACCCGTCGAAGGGATGCTCCATGATGGGAAGCAGCTCGATGTGAGAGTAGCCGAGCTCTTTTACGTACGGGATGAGTTGATCGCCTAGTTCGCGATAGGTGAGCCAGCGGTTACCTTCTTCGGGGATGCGTCGCCAAGCGCCGAGGTGGACTTCGTAGATCGAGATGGGCTTCTCGAACCAATTGGTCTGAGCGCGCTGCGTTATCCAGGCCGAGTCATTCCACTTATGGGCATCCAGGTTGGCGACGATGGAGCCGGTGTTGGGCCGGAGTTCGGCGCGAAAGGCGTAGGGATCAGCTTTGAGGGGCAGCATGTTTCCGTTGGGGCCGATGATTTCGTATTTGTAAGTGGCACCTTCATCGAGCTCGGGGACAAAAAGTTCCCACACGCCCGAGGAGCCACGAGCGCGCATGGGGTTGATGCGACCGTCCCAATGATTGAAGTCGCCTACGACGCTGACGCGACGGGCGCTGGGCGCCCAGACAGCAAAATTAACTCCACGCACGCCTTCGACGGTATGAACATGCGCGCCGAGCTTGTTATAGGTGTCGTAGTGACGGCCTTCGCCCATGAGGTAAAGATCGAACTCACTTAAGAGAAAGGGAAAAGCGTAGGTGTCGTGTTGCTCGTGCGTGGCGCCGGAGGCGAATCGATATTGAATGTGATAGCTGGCCGGGGCAGGGCGATCTTGCTGCGTTTCGGGCAGGCTCGCCTCAAAGAAACCTTCTGGACGGAGTTTGGTTGCTTCGATTACGTTTTGTGATTCGGTGAAACGAATGGCGGTGGAGATCGCGCCGGGATGGAACGTGCGAATCACCCAGCGGCGACCCGATGGAGTTTCGACGGCGTGCGGACCTAGCAGCGCGAAAGGATCGGAGTTGCGGCCGATGACGAGCGCATCGATGGCCAGATCGAGCGGCGATTTTGCGGGACTGGCCGGCGCTGCGGCTGCTTTTTCCATGCGTTGTTCAGGCAAGTGTGGGTCTCTCCGACGGGGCGAGAGGCCGGGCTAGTCTTGCGCACTCCACCAGGATGACAGGCCACGTCGGCTTCGATTCTAGGGTGTTACACGGAGTTTTCCAAGAAGTCTGAAGGGTGGGTAGTGTGTCAGTTTCCGAGTTGCCGACAACTGGTCCAGGCCCTTTGGGGCCGACTTCCCAAGCGTGAGCTAGGAGCGGTCCGCGAATCCCACGGACTTTGCGACGCTCATTCGCCGTTCTGCGTTCCGTGGTATCCGGGCCCTCGGAGCGCCATGCCGGGCCGCTCGCCTGTATGATTCCTCCGGTCGATAACGACACGGCCGTTTACCAGCACGTAGTTGATCCCTTCAGGGTATTGCTTCGGGGAAGGCCTTGCGACGGAACTCTATCGGGAGGAGCGGACCCTTGCGTGGAGCGGTGACGGCGCGTGTCACGGCCGCGTTGACTGGCGTGCGCCGGTGAACTAGGATGCGACGCACTGAGGTTCCTCCCGGATGGCGATCGAGCGGCTAGGCCACTATCGCCTGCTAGAGCGGATCGGCGCCGGCGGTATGGGCGAAGTTTATCGCGCACGCGACGAACGCCTCGACCGTGACGTTGCCATAAAAATTCTGCCCCTCAATGTTCGAGATGACCTGCGAGCTCGTGATCGGCTGCTGGAAGAAGCGCGCTCCGCATCGCAACTTAGCCATTCGCACATTTGCACGATTTACGAAGTCAACGAAGAAGATAATATCGCTTTCATTTCCATGGAATACGTTGCCGGACGGTCGCTGAGCGCGATCATTCCGCCGGAAGGTCTCCCGACCGAGCAGATCGTCCGCTACGGCACGCAGATTGCCGACGCTCTTGCCCATGCTCACCAACGGCGCATCGTCCACCGCGATCTGAAACCGGCGAACGTGACAGTGACTCCAGACGGGATTGCGAAGGTGCTGGACTTCGGCTTGGCGACGAGGCTCCGCACAGAAGAGCTGGAGGCAGTGACAGTCTCACAGGTGAAACTCGGTGAATCCGGGCCGCTCGCGGGGACACTGCCCTACATGGCGCCGGAACAGCTCCGGGGCGACCCTGCCGACGCGCGCTCCGACATATGGGCGCTCGGCGTTCTTTTGTATGAAATGGCTTCCGGCCATCGGCCGTTTTCGGGCCGTTCCGGATTTGAGCTGACCTCCGCGATCCTTCGCGATCCGCCGCCACCGTTGCCCGATGATGTTCCCGCCGGACTTGTAGGGGTAATTCGGAAATGCATGTTGAAAGATCCCGGAGCCCGTTATCAGAGTGCCGGCGAAGTCCGGTCAGCGCTGGAAACGCTCGAGTCCACGGCGGTTTCGAGACCCGCGCTTCCTCAGGCTCGAGCGAGCGTAGGCCCCCGGATGGCACTGCTTACCTGGGTTAGCGTGGGCGTGACCGTCTTGTTCGTGGTTTTACTCGCCTTGAACATCGGAGGGTTGCGCGAGCGGCTCGTGCATCGAAGCACGGCTCCCGCAATCCGCTCACTAGCGGTGCTACCGCTGGCAAATTTATCGGGCGATACTTCGCAGGATTTTTTCGCGGACGGCATGACTGCCGAACTCATCCGTGAGGTTAGCAAGATCGCGCAGCTTCGTGTGGTTTCCCTAACGTCTGTGATGAGCTACAAAGGAACGCACACGCCGCTCCCGCAGATTGCGCGCGAGTTAAAGGTGAACGCACTGCTCGAAGGCTCCGTCGCGCGATCGGGGAATCAGGTGCGGATCGCAGTCACACTCTATGACGGTGCGTCCGAAGGTAACTTGTGGTCGGGAACTTTCGATCGGAACCTGAACGACGTTCTCGCTCTCGAAGATGAAGTGGGACATGCGATCGCAGTGCAGATTCGGTCGAAAATTGCCCCCTCACCGGGAACGCGCGCGAGCATAAATCCAGAAGCGTACGATCTCTACCTCAAGGGTCGCTACTCGCTCGATCAGGGCACCCCGGACGATCTGAAGCTTGCTTTTGTGTACTTCCGCCAAGGAATCGAGAAAGATCCTCAGTATGCTCCGCTCTACGCCGGGCTTGCGAACGCCTATGCCGTCCTGCCCTTTTATACGGACACGCGTCCCCGTGAGGCTTTTCCCGAAGCAAAGAAGGCGGCAGCAAAGGCCCTCCAACTCGAACCCACTCTAGCCGAGTCGCATGCTTCGATGGCGTACGTTATGAATTATTACGATTGGGATCGATCCGGAGCCGAGCAGGAATTCAAGCGCGCGCTCGAACTCAACCCGAACGATGCCGACACGTACCACGCTTACGGCCGCTTTTTGGCGTCCATGGGGCGCGTCGACGAGGCTCGTGTGGAACTGAATCGTGCGCAGGAGCTCGATCCTCTATCTTCTGGCATTCAATCCAACCTGGGAATGGTTTCCTACTTCGCAAGACAGTACGAGGATGCCGTTCAGCAACTCCAAAAAGTTCTTAAGCTCGATCCCAAATTCCCGGTGCCATACTGGGGGATCGGCTTATGTTACGAACAACTGAACAAATACTCAGAAGCACTGGCGCAGTTCCAAAAGGGCATCGAGCTTTCGGGAAGGGGCGCGAACGGAATCGCCTCGCTCGCTCACGCACATGGCCTTGCGGGTCAACGCTCCGAGGCTCAAAAGATTCTGGTCGAGTTAACCGATCGCTCAAAAACAAAGTTTGTGTCGTCTTACCAATTCGCGGTGGTTTATCTGGGCCTCGGCCAGAATGAACGGGCCTTCGCAGCTCTCGAAGAGGCCTATCGCGAACGCTCGACGCTCCTAGGCTACTTGAAAATGGATCCGC
>Ga0209117_1000190_pt1 | contig 36366 bp, 70 predicted proteins | sample BlaSpr_A8_OM2_M2_FD_187978 | JGI IMG/M metagenome (GOLD analysis project Ga0209117, IMG submission 187978) | Forest soil microbial communities from Thunder Bay, Ontario, Canada - Black Spruce, Ontario site 2_A8_OM2_M2 (SPAdes) (version 2) | ecosystem: Environmental > Terrestrial > Soil > Boreal... | reverse complement strand
GACGGGAACGAAGGCCCTGCGGTCCCGGGATCGCAAGGCCCGCAAGGAACTCCCGGCCAGAACGCCCCCATCGTCCCCGGCATGGACGGGGACGATGGGAGCGAAGGTCCACCGATTCCGGGAGCGGCGGGTGCGGCGGGAACTTCAGGCACTGCGGGCCTCACGATCCCCGGCAGCGACGGGGACGATGGAGAGGCTGGGCTACCGGGTCCACAACTTTCACTTTCGTCTCTTTACTCTGGCTATCCCCATCAGACCTCATATGGAGTTCCAGCCGGATTCTCGGTAGTGTATGCTCGGTATGTAGAGATTCCGGCCGGGCAGACGTTTGACATCGGAGCGGATGGAGACTTGGCAATAATATAGGAGCTTCTTATGGCCTGGTCTGATGTAGATTCCATGGAACTCATTCTCGACTCTCCGGGTATTAGCGTCACGCCGACGCTTGCAGGCGCGCCGATTACTGGAAGTGAGGAGAGTCTAGGGTCAATCAGCGGCAGCTTCTTTGGATCTTTCGCCTTCCAATGCAACTCCCTTGTCGCTCAGATCGGTATTGACATCTCCCTCGACGGTGGCAGTACATGGAGTCGCCTGATCGCAGCTATAGCGGTGCTTGCAACAGATAAGACGACTTGGGCAGGATGGACTCCGTTTGCCATCGTTGGCGGATCAAGTGTTAAGGTACGTGCCGTCGCGGTTGGCGTAGGGCTCGGTTCGATCCAAGTGCAGTACGTGGAGTTCTTCAGAAAGAGCGTCTGACGAATGAGTTATCTCACGCAAGCCCAGTCTGCGGACCCCGCCACTCCGGCGGTAACAAAGAATATTTTATTTCCGGATACCGCTAATCGCCGCCCGGTAAGCCTCGACGACAAAGGCGTCCGGAACGTTCTGACCGCGCGGGCTTTACCTAACTATCTTCGCAACAGCGGCTTCTGGTTCGCCCAGCGGCAGGCCCCCGCCACGCTCACGACCTACTCGTCTCTGCCGGGAGGCCGATCCCCTACTGCCGATGGTTGGGCGATCACGAACGAAAACGCCTCGACTCAGTACATCCGGACGGACACAGCGAGCGCGCCGGAGAGCGGCTTGAACGGGCGTTTCTACGGAACCTTCTCGAAGAGTACGAACACGGGGAAGGTCTTCATCTCCCAGTGCCTCGAGGGATTCGACTCCCTCGAGCTTCGCAACCGGACTGTCCGTTTTCAGGTCTGGCTGAAGGCGTCATCGGTAAAGACGATCAAGATAGCGGTTGTTCAACTCCAGCAGGCCGGGACGCTCGACGCGGGCATCAACGCGCTCATCTCAGCGGTCGGCGCAAACGGAGTCGATCCGACGCTCGGGGCGAACCTCGCGTTCCTAGTTCCAAAGGCGGGTGTGGCTGGCGACAATTCAACCGCTGGTGTGAACGCCTTCTCGTGCGCCGTCACGACAGCGTGGCAGAGATTTGGCGGCGTCGTCGACGTCCCGAACAACTCGAAGAACCTGATCGTCGTAATCTGGACCGACACGCAGTTCGTCGCGGCCGACTCCGTCTCAGTCTCCCAGGCATCGCTCACGGACGGCTTCGAGATCCAGGACTGGTCCCCCCTGCTCTACGAGATGGAGCTCAACCGGGTCCGCCGGTTCTTCTGGAAAAGTTTCGATACCGACACGGGTCCTGTTCAGAATGCTGGCGTCAATACCGGAGAGTTAAAGTTCGTCGCGGGAGTGGCGGGAGCGGGAGCGGAAAAATCACCGACGTTTACACTCTCTCCGCCGGTCCGGCTGACTCCTGGAACGATCACCTTCTTCAATCCTGCGGCGGCGAATGCCAATGCCCGCGATGAAACGGGTGCGGTGGACACGACGGCAATCGCGGGCCAGCAGACGGCGAACGGAATCGCGCTGACCTGTACCGGCAATGCTGCGACTGCCCTCAACAACCTGATCGGGGTTCACGTTACTATCGACGCGGACATGTAGAAGGAAGCGCGACATGAGCAGCGTGAAGAAGGCGGGCGACCTAGTCAGGACTGAGCTCGTCGTTTTAGACAGCAACGACAATAAGGTGACTGGTCTCCTCAATGCCGACTTCGTGAAGCGGCTCACGCTCAACGGGGTTACCGCGCTGACGGTCGTGACGGTCACGGAGATCGACGCAATCAACCGCCCCGGCGAGTACACGGTCACTTGGACGCCGCCAGCTCCTCCGGGCGGCGTGGGAGAGTGGTTCCTCTACATCTATCAGGCGACATATAACCTGCGCGGGTGGCAAGAGGATTTCGACGTGACCGTGACCGGCCCAGACTGGGGTCAGCGGATCATCGACGGATTCACCGTGGCGCAAACTACCGCGCTCATAGCCGCCGCCAACCAAGGGAAAGTTTCCGGCGCTCCGCTCCTTCCTGTCATTCGTGCCCAGGACGACTCGGCCGACCGAATCTCGGCGACTTGCGATGGCAACGGTGATAGAGTCGCGATCGTTCTCACGCCGCCGCCACCATAATCTGATTTTATAGGAGAGCACTATGGAACCCGTCGCGCAGATCAAGTGTGTGGAGTGCGGCACGACCGCTGTACTAAGCGTCCAGAAAGCCGCCAAGGGCGAGCCGTCCTTCCCGCTCCAGGCGACTTCCATCACGATGCCCTGCGGGCACCAATGCTCCGACGATAACCGCTGGGCCGGCCAGATCGTCGAGATGAAGCTGGAGATGCTAGCCAAATAAACGACGATGCCTCCTCCCACCACTCCTACCACCAGAGGCTACTTCGGTAGCCCGTATTTCAACGTCGGCTATTTCGGAGCTGACTACTGGAAGGAGAGGGTCCCGGTACCGGCCCCGGTCGTCCTTACCGGCGCGAACGGCGGCATCGGCGGTGGGAAGACCCTCTATTACGAGGAGCTCCCCCCATCGGTCTGGGCCATCGACCCATCCACGACCGGATTCGCGACCGTGCTGGCGGGAAAGATGAACGAGCGTCACGAGATGCTCGAAAAGCTCGGGCATGTCGATCCGCTCTCGAAGAAACATCGCTCCACCACAGAGTACGACCTGCGCGAGACCGTCCGCAGGCTCCGCGAGAAGGCCGCCGATCTGGAGCGCGCGCTCGCCGAGGCCAACGCAAAGGTCATGCTTCCCTGGAAGCTGCTTGAGGAGGCGCGAGCAGAGATCGACCGCCTGCGTGCGGCAGCCGCACAGCACGATGTCGAGATTGAGCAACTCCAGCGCATAGTGCAGAGGCAGGCCCTCGAGCTCTCCCAGGTGAAGGCCATGCTCGGCGCGGTGCAGTCGATCAAGTTTCCTCCATTCGAGGAACTCTGGGCGAAGACCATGGCCGACATGCCGGTCGCGGCGGCCCGCGCTCCCATCGAGATCCCGTGGGCCGAGGTGCTTGGTGCCGCGCTGGGCTTCGTGCTGACCGCTACGGTAGTGCCGAAGACCTGGCCCATGGCGAAAGCGTTCGGCTACGCGGCTTCCTCCGCGCTCGCCTTCGCGGCCGTCCGGAGAGTCGTGAGTCCCGCACGAAACCAGTAAAAGTTGCATCCGGTCTGCGCCCGCTGATATTCTAGGGTCGATGAGCGAGGGGTTGCTGGACGGGGCTTGGAAGAACCGGAGAGTCTTCATTCTCGGTGGTGGTCCATCCCTTCGCGATGTCGACCTCTCCATCCTGGCCGGCGAGACGACCCTTGGGTTGAACTGGGCCTTCCTCCACAACCCGACCGCGAACCTCGTCTACGATGCGCGCCTCATGGGGCAGTTCGCTGGAATGCCTGCCTGGGAGGCCTACCAGGGTCATCGGTTCTGGCTGAACTACGAGATGCCGGAGCTCGAGGCCCACTCCCATTTCTACGGACGGGCGACCATGCTCCTCGAGCCGCGGGCCGACAGGCCGAGCCTGCCCTGGCCGCGCCGGCTCGATGACGGGCTCTACCGCGGAAACAACGCAGGTTCGGCCGGGATCTGCCTCGCCGATGTGCTCGGTGCGGATAGGATTTACCTCCTCGGCTACGACATGCGCGTGGAAGCCGGGAAGCCGGTGAACTGGCACAACCTCTATCCAGAAGAGTGGCGCGCGAAAGAGGATCAGATGGTCTCGTACCGCGCTGATCTAAATATCGTTAGCTTTCGCGTGCGCGCCCGCGTCGTCAACTTGACCCCGATGTCCGCGCTCATGGCGTTCCCGACCGACACGCTTGAGCGAGTCATGGCGGCGAAGGGGCCGTAATGAAGAAGATCGCCGTATACACCGCAATCTTCGGGGCCCGAGATACCTACAAGGAACCTCCACCTGGGAAGTTCGACTCATTTCTGTTCACGGACACGCCTACCACAACCGAGAGGGCCATCGTGAGGCGCATCCCCTCAATGCTCGCCGATCCGGTCCGTAGCGCGAGGATGCTCAAGCTGCTCCCGCATCTGTTCTTGCCGGACTACGAGATCACCCTCTGGATAGACGGGTCGATGCTGCTGATGCGAGATGACGTGAACACGTTGGTCGACCTTTATCTTAAAGACGCCAACCTCGCGACGTTCAGGCACTACCTGCGCGACTGCATCTATGAAGAGGCACGCGCATGTGTGGAACAGCGGAAGGACGACCCGTACCTGATTCAGCAGCAGGTCGATGGATACAGGGCAGAACGCTATCCGGAGCACGATGGTCTCGTCGAGACCAGGGTTCTCCTGCGGAGAAGCCTCGCCGATGACGTCGTTGCTTTCGACCATGCGTGGTGGTGCGAGGTGCGGGACAAGAGCAGGCGAGACCAGTTGAGCTTCAACTACGTGCTTCGCAAGCTGTCCTTCCGGCACGCCCTGATGGAAGGAACCGCATACCACAATCCATATTTCAGAGTCTACGACCACACGACTTGAGGGAGCCAGGATGCCAGACGTGACGCTTATCACGACCACGAGGGACAGGCCGGAGGCATTCGCGCTGTGCGCCCATTGGATGAGCCGGCAGACCTTCCGTGGTCAGGTACAATGGGTTGTTGTTGACGATGGAGATCAGCCCGTGGAGACCAGCCACCTAGAACGGGCCGCGACCTGGCCCGGATGGACCGTCAAGCACCTGCGTCGGGAACCATCGGCGGCTGCCTGCACGCTTCAGGATAACCTCATCGCAGCGGTCCGGTCGGTCGAGGGGCCAAAGGTGCTCATTGTTGAGGATGACGACTACTATTCCCCCCTCTACCTTGAGGAGATGATCTGGAGGTTGAACTCCACCGACCTTGTGGGCGAGATGCACGCGAAATACTACAACGTCCGGGACCGACGGTGGGAGAGTGCGGAGAATACCTACCATGCGTGCCTGTGCCGGACCGGCTTCAAGGCGAACCTGCTAAATCAACTTGAGGCCGCCGCGCGGAAATCCAAAACAGAAGGGGATCCGTACGTCGATCTTCGCTTGTGGAAGGTGTCCCAGCAGGCACAGCCGGTGACACCGACCAATGAAAACATGTGGCACAACCCTGCGATGCCACAGCCGATCGCGAGGCAACCCCTGGTAGTTTCGAGAACGGTCGGTCTCCCTGGAGCGATAGCGGGCAAGCTCTTCTCCCGACGTGGCCTGTCGGTCGGCATCAAGGGTATGCCGGGCCGAGGAGGTCTCGGGAACGGCCACGCGGCAGGGGCTCTGAAGAATGCGGATCCGGGCTGGGAGAAGCTGATCGAATGGCTCGGCTCTGATGCTCACATGTACATGGACTTGGCGGCTCGCCTCAATTGGCGTGCCACCTGAGAGACGGCCGTATGAAGGTTCTCTACGTGCTGGACGGGTATCCGAGCCTGTCGGAAAGTTACATCAGAACCGAGATCGACTGGGCGCGCGCCCGGAATGTAGAGGTGGCCGTCTACGCCAGGGAAGAGGTCCAGGAGGGCTCCTACGAAAGTCCGGTGCCGGTAGAGTACGGCGACGAGCCGGAGCGCTTCGTGAAAAGCTGGGGACCTCATGTCGTGCACCACCACTACTTGGAATCTGCCGTTCTGAACGCGCCCAGGATAGGAGCGGCGCTGCCGGTCACTGTGCGCGGCCACTCGGTCGAGCATTCACAGAAGCTGATGGAGCGTGTCCTCGCGCTCCGGCAGGTCAAGCGCATCTTCCTATTCCCGGCCTTCTCAGAGAAATGGGTAGGCACCACGGACCGCGTGGTACCTGTCACGGTGGCCTACGACCCGGAGATATTCCACCCCACCGTCCCCAAGGACTGGAACCTCGTCGTCCGCGCAGGAACTGGAAAGCAGGGCAAGGATCTCGAGGGGTTTATCCGAACGGCTGCTCTCCTCAAGGGTCGCTTCCGCTTCGTCCTCGCTGTAAGCCGGGTCCAGGCATCGCATGATTATGTCGCGCAGCTACACGCGCTCAACAACTTCCTCGGGAACCCTGCGGAGATCCTCGTGAATGTGCCTCGGAAGGAGGTCGCCCATCTCATGGCAACTGCGGGCTTCTGCCTTCGCGGATTCGACACGAAGTCCCATGCGTACGGAATGCCCCAGTCGATCGCGGAGGCCATGGGGTCCGGCTGCACCTGCCTGCTCCCGGACGTCAAGGAGGCCAGGGACTACGGCGGGTCGGCACCGCTCTACTACCGAGACCAGAAGGATGCGGCGAGGCTCCTCGAGGCGTCGACCTCATGGACCATGTCGGACCGGGGGGAGATGATGCGGGGCTCTCTTGAGAGAGCACGCACATTCTCTGCTCCGGCAGCCCTCGCGCCGGTCTTCGACGCGTGGCGCGCGCTCGCAGGAGTATCCGCATGACAGACCCCCTCTTCGTCAGCTTCTTCACGCCGCAGTATGAGCAGGAGGCTGCGAGCCTCATCGAGACCCTGAAGGCATTCTCTCTGGACCACGAGGTCATCGAGAGGAAGAACCTGGGAGACTGGTACCAGAACACGCGCATGAAGCCGGCTGTCGTGAATGGGGCGATGTTACACCACCCCGGCCGCCCGGTAGTCTGGCTTGACTCAGACGCCAGGGTGCGCCGCCGGCCCGAGCTGTTCTGGAGGCTCGCCTGCGACGTCGCGGCCTATAGGACGGTCCACCAGGCCAGCGGGATCGTGGAGTATCTCTCCGGCACCGTCTACTTGTCCGGCAGCCCTCGGTCCGTGGAGTTCGCGTCGCGCTGGATAGCCCACTGCCAGTTCCGTACCGATGTGAGTGAACAGTTCGGCTTCAACGATGCGCTCGCGGAGGCCATCCGCGACACCAGCTTCAGGTTCGAGCCTCTACCTGTCGAGTACACTTTCGTCTTCGACCGACACCGGGCAGAGTTCCCCGGCGTAAAGCCCGTCATCGAGCACTTCCAGAAGTCCCGCGAGACCCGGGGTAGCTCGCTCCTGTGAACGGGCTCAGATGGGGGCGTCATGTAGGCTTGACTTATAAGCCAATATACAGTATAAGAAACCCATGGAGGTCGTCCTAGCGCCAGTCGCACGGAAACAGTTAGATGCACTCCAGTTGACGATGCACGTCCGTGTTCTTGAGGTACTTAAAAGGCTTGAGCAATGGCCACAAGTAAGCGGCCTGATAGCGTTGAGAGGACCGCTTGCTGGGTTTTTTAGGGTAAGGACAGGAAAGTATCGTGTGGAGTTCTGTTTTCAAGTGAACCGTATCCTCGTGGTGAAAATAGGCCACCGGGATAAAATCTACAAGGAGTAGTCCATGGGCATGCACGCTCTGAAACTGAGAGATGGAACCGTCAACGCGGTTGGGTATGCTTTGGCCTCGATCGGCGTGAAGATCAAGGCGAAACGTATGAGACTTGGGGTAAGCCAGGCTAGACTCGCTATGGCAGCGGGTGTCCGAGTTGAAACCTTGAACAGGATCGAACGCGGCACGGCAAATCCAACCGTTTCCACACTTCAGAAGATCATCCGCGGACTTAGCCGCTAGTTGCGCTAGAGCGGGGGCGTCTGGACCGGGTCCAGGGGCTTAGTAACGAGCGTTCCAAGGCACAAATCTGCTATGGGGAGCACAACATTATAATTTTTCCAGACCCGCTCGTGGTGGAGATTGTGGTGCCGGTTCAGAAAGCGGTAGACCGCCCTGCGCTCAAGCCAACTTCCCTTTGGAGCGTGGAAGCGTGAATGGAGCGCGTCAAACGCCACCAGACCGACAAATACCGCCAGCATGGCTCCCGGGAGCACTGGCCGGCCTACAAGCCATTCCACGGGCGCGTAGAGGGCCAGGCAGAACACCGGGAAGAGGACGTACTCGCGCCAGGTGAACGCGATCCCGTGCTCCAGCATCTCCTCGTTCTGGGCCACGTAGGTCTGCCCGGATCCGAACGTGCCGTGGTGGCTCGTCATGTGCAGGTACCCGTAGGGGATCAGCGGGTTCTTTAAATGCATGACCCAGCGGTGGACGCCCCATTCGACGAAGCTGTTCAGGACGAGTGCGCCGGCAAACCCGGCGAGGTTCCAAAGAACGTACTGCCACCATACCGCGCAGTGTAAAGATGCCACCGTCTCACCCCCGTCCCCGGTCGACTACACCCCAAGAATTTTCACGGCTATATGCGTGGGCACCCACTCCAAGAGAAGGTCTCCCTTGTACCGGATCGTGACTCCCAGAAACTCCTTCGCCGCGCGATCTGCGTCCTCCTGCTCGGTCCGTCCCCAAGCGACGCGCGCCATGGGGTGGCCCAGCTCGTGGAGGTAGAGGCCGACGATGTGCTCGGCAGAGAGCCCGACCGCCTCGCTGGCGACGCAGACCGTTCCGGGCCTATGGTCCGCATGCATGAAGGCGCGTGGGCTCGTCTTCCGGACGCGGCGCACGAGGGGGCAGTCGACGCGAAGAGTGAGGCGTGGAACGCGCTTCGATTTGGCCCTGGCCCAGCGGAGCACCCGGGCCCAGTAGTCGCGCAGGATGGCCTCCTGTTCCGTCACTTCTTTCTCCCGGACAGGGTCACCAGGGCGTCGTTCAAGCCTTCGCCGATGATGGAGAGCGGGTCCTTCGGAAGGGCAGGTGTCTTGGAGCTGCTGGCCCGCATTTCCTCCCTCACCTGGCGGTAGACCTCAAGCGCGATCTCGGGCTCTGCGTTCTCGATGGGAGTACGCTTGCCTCCGCTCCACTGACCCTCGCCGATGTCCGCGCTGTCTTGCGGCGTCGTGGCCAGGATCGAATTCACCATGTTGCGGACGGACCGGAAGCACGAGTTGTAGATGTTGAGCTCGACGTTGATGAGGCCTGCCAAGTTCTCGCGCCACGCGGCCTGCTCCGGGGTCTCCGGTGCCGGCTCGGGCGCCGCGTTCCCCTTGACTTCCCGGCTGCCCGGAATGTCGATGGCATCCTTCTTGACGGCCGGATTCGGAGCGAGTGGAAGGGCCTTGCCTCTGAACTCCTCCGGGATGATCTCGCCGCCCTCGGCCGCAAGCGCCTTGTCGGCCGCAGTGAGACCGCTATGTTCCGCTAGGAGGGACTCCGGCGGCAGGATCGGCAGCGGCCGGCCCTGCTGTGGGATTGGCGACGGCTCCGGGGAGGACGAGACCGGCGTTGGCGTCGACGCTGGCGGATCCTGGGGGGGTTGCGGCGGGGACGTGGTGTCCGGGTCGGGCATGGCTCTGTTCCTCCTCCAACTTGGCGACGGTCACTTTGATATCGGCCGTCACCTTCTCCAGCTCGGCGGCAGACTTCTTCGCGGCTGCGAGCGTCGCCTCAAGGCTGGCGATAGTCGTGGTCAGGCGGGCGTGAAGGACGGGCACGTCCTTCAGGTACTGCTTCATGCGGTCGACGGCGCTCGTTCCCTCGAACGCCTTCTTCGCATTGAACGAGTGGACCTGCTTGCGGGGCGCTGCGGGGGCGCTGGCCGGGGCGGCTGCGGGAGCCGTGTTGGTGGCCGTAGGCTCGTTGGGCACGCTGTCCTCCTATTCTGGAACGATGATCTTCTTGTCGGGAACGGTGAGTTCTCCTGGCTTCTGCATCTTTCCGATCGCGTGCTCCATCCGCTTCATGTACTCGTCAAGGGCGCCCTGCACGTGCTCAGGCACGTTCTTTCCCTTGGCGGCGGCGGCCCGGAAAATCTTGTCGCGGATCTCCCCCTGCCGGCGCAGGATGTAGAACTGCTCCTCGGCCAGCTCCTCCGGCATCAAGGGCCTGAACTCCGTCGTCTTCCGGCACTTCGGGCAGATCGCCTTGATGACCTTGCCCTCAAGGACTCTCTCGAGGGTCTTATAGTCGACCGGGTCGACTGCCACGCTGGCCGTCAACTTGCATATTGTGCAGGCACCCACGAACGGCGTGTCGAGCATCGGCCGCTTCTTCTCGCCGCGAATGGTGGCTTGGTTCCCGACGAAGTTCGCCAGTTGGATGTCCTTCGCGCTGACGAACTCCTTGGACGGTTGCGGCATTGGGGGGAGGCTGGAAGGCTCCATTCCCATGAATAATACGGGGACCGCCCTGGTGTGTCAAGGAGTCGGGTGGTCCCCAGACGCCCGAGGCGGGAGAGGGAAATCTCCCGGGCGTCTGAAAGATTATACCTTACCAATGTGGCACTTATTGCATGCGTACTCGCCAGTAGGCGCTTCTTCGTCCGTGAGTTCAACCATGCTAGCGCCGCACATGCCGCACCTCGGAGTATTAAACGCGAGCTCCGCCCCCCCCTGGGTAGCAGCAGCCGCCTCGAGCTCTCCCTCGTCGAGGGCCTCCGTGAGTTCTACCTCGGTGCTGGCCCGCGCCCCGCGGATGTCGTCGCGTAGCTTCTTGAGTTCGTCCTGGGCGAACTTCTTCAGCTTATCCAATTCTCTCCGAAGAGGTTTCTCGAATGGAATCTCTCCCTTCTCGGCCTTGGCGTAGGCGGTCTCCGTCTTCACGATGAGTTTGTCCACCCTGTCCAGTCTCGACTCGACGGCCGCGTCCAGCTTGTCCAGCACCGAGACGCTCTTCCGGCTCATGCGGATGCCGATGAACAGGGTCACTATCGACGCCAGTCCCAGCGGAATGAAGAAGCCGACAGCTCCAGACATTGAGATAACCTGGAAGACGGCTGTCGAGACCTCGACAACCTTCTTTGAGTCGTAGCCCTTGAGGAAAAGGGCGAGCACAATCCCACCAAAAACTAGGAACACAGTGGTCGCCGCTGAAATGCAGGTGACGAATATTCGGATGATGAGTTTACGGTGCTCGGCCTCCGTGGGCACCTGGAGTTCGTCCTTCACGACCGGCATCTCCTGAGTCTCGTTAACTGGGTCCATTTGGCCTTCTCTCCTGTCTAAAACGCGCGAATATTATGCACACGAAATGTACCAGCTTCTTGCTCCTGCGGGTCGATGTCCCTATAATCCTACCAGAGGAGGATTCCAATGAGAACACCACTGTTGGCCACCCTTGCACTGCTTTCCCTGAGCGCCATCGGTTGCGCGCTCTCGCCAGCCCAGGTCCAGAGCGACGTAACCCTCGCGGTATCGCTGGCACTGAGCGGTGCCGAAATCTTGGACCCGGCAGAAAAGCCCAACATCCAGAAATATGCCCGACTCACCGCGCAAGTCCTCGACCAATCCATCATCCCTCAATTCTTCCCTGGAGCGAACACGGGACAGTTGACCAGCGCCGCCGCGACCCAGGTCATGACGCTCATGGGAACCAAACTGAATAGCACTGTGGCTGGACAGAAGGTCATGGAGGTCATGACGCTGATGCAGTTGCCCATATCTGCATCCTTGGGCTCAACGGCATCACCCTCCTCCCTACTTTCAGTTTCCGCCCGAGCATATTGCCTTGCCTACTTCAGCGCGTGCGCCCAGGGTTGCGCTACCTACCTGAAGGACCCGACTCTCAACCCGCCCGTGCCGCCGCCTCCCGCTCCGGCACCTGCGCCGATCCAGCCCGCACCTACACCTGTGCCTGCGCCCCCTGGCCCGACACCGCCGCCTGTGCCGCCCCCGAAGTAGAGGCAAGACGTCTCTCTGCTATCTCCTGCTGCTCCTTCGCCCACCGCCACAAGGGGAGCGCCGCTTCGAGCAGCTTCTTGTCCTCGTCCATCGCCCCGTGCTTCTTGATCCAGAGCGTGGGGTCGATGATGGGGCCAACGGTCTCCGCGCGGTCGATCATCTGGAGAATCTTCGGAAGGTCGTACTGCGTCAGCATGGACCCTACTAGGGCACAACTCGCAACGGTCGTCTGATATTCTTCAGCGGTCATCGTTCACCTCTTCTTATCCGGCACTCTTTTCGGCTTCTGTGCCTACCTAAAACCCCGGGCTCGAGCTCTCCGGTAGCGTGAAGGGCGGGGGCGAGTTGGGCTTGTCGAGCCCCTTCGGCGGGGCTCCATGGGGGGAATCCTCATCGTCCCTCGAGCCGCCCTTGGGCCGGCGCGGGGCCGGGGCCTGCTCACCGTCTCCATCATCCCCGCCATCGCCATCGTCGAGGTTCTCCGCGTCGATCACCAGCTTGCATTCGCTGTAGACCACCACGGCGACCTTCAGTTTCTTGACCATGGCGACGACGCGGGGATCCTCGAAGGACCGCTTCGCGCACTTGAATGAGCAGAAATGGCCGGCGAGCTCCCGATTCGCCTCCAGAAGGCGCTCCTGGGTCCGCTGCGCGTACGCCGCGTTAGCTTCCGGGCTGGTGTACTCCGGGCTGTCCTCGCTGACCAGCACGGCTGAGAGGCACCACTTCTTCGGGAGCACCTTCAGGCTCCTGGACTCCCTCGTCTTGCCGCACTCCTTACCCTGGCATCGGAACGTGACCTTCCCATCGCCGTCGACCGTGTAGCTCATGCGACCCCCTTCTTTTTCTCAGACTCCGGCAATTTGTTAAACCGATGCGCTTCCGCGAGCGCCACGCGGACCTTTGGCGCATCGGAGTCTTGAAGACTGATGGTGTAGTTGACGACGCCGGCGACCGAGACGATGATCTCGACGTGAAGATCCTCGAACCCGATCCGAGCCTTCACCTTCGGAGAAATTGGCAGGTCGAGCACTGCTTTACCGGGCTTCTGCCTCAAGAGTTCGACCCACGTGGCCTGGACGTCGAAGACGTGGTCGACGAGGGGCAGATCGGCCGGCTCGAGGGCCAGCGTGTACCAACCGACGAACGGAATCCGCGTGTTGTACTCGACCTCGAAGCGGGAATCGCGGTACCCGATGCGGGCCTTGAGCCGGTCGTTGATCTGAAACTCCTTCGGCCAGATTGCAGGCTTGTCGGGCACGGTATTCCCTCCTCAGAACCGGGGTTCCAGCGCAGAACAGGCCATTTCCTCGTAAAACCGTCCAAACGGCAATTCTAAGCCGCTACACGTGGTTTCCTGTCAAAACATCCGCTTATCGGAACAACTGCCCATCGTTTTTCGCCTTGCGAGCGGCCTCATTGAACCAGAGAACTTCGGTTCTCACCTTCGCCCCATCTGACATGGCCTTCTTCTCGACTCGGGTCCAGTCTTTGTAGAGGTTCTTGTCGTAGAGGTCGCATGGATAGCCGCTCAGAACAACCATGCCGGCGAGATCCCGAAGAACCTCGGCCAGCGCGACGTGGTCCTCATCGCCCATCTCGTAGGAGTAATCGCCACGGCTGTCTCCCCTGGTTGAGTGAGGGTATGGTGGGTCAATATAGTGAAGGGTGTCCGGTGCATCGTGCTGCAAGAGCACCTCGACGGCGGGGCGATTCTCAACCACTACCCCCCCCCATCGCTTGACAAACTGTGGGATGCAATCCGGGTAGTGCATCCAGTCGTGCGCCGGAGTTGTTCCTGATCTGTTGCTGTTCGCCCGGAATCCGGTCTTGATGTTCCCGTTGTGACCGTTCGACCCAAAGCCCATGAAGGAGCGGATAATAAGTCGCCTCGCTCGCTCAATACGATCCTTCGTCGGCTTGCGAGCCCGCATCATCTCCATCCTTGCAAACGGCGTCACCTTTAAAAGGTGGTGGAGGCGCTCGGCATGCTTTGGAACCTGGAGCACCCTGAAGAGGTTCACGACATCTCCGTCCAGATCATTGTAGACCTCGCTGTAACACCTCGGCTTTCGGAGCAGAACGGACGCCGCGCCGCCAAAGGCCTCGGTGTAGGTGCGGTGGCTCGGAAAGTTGCTGATGATCCAAGGGGCGAGAAGCCACTTCCCACCGTGCCACCTGAGAATCGGTCTACTTGACATCGCTCATGCTCTTTCGTACCTTCTAGGCTTCGCCGGGGGAGGGTGCGGCCATCCTGTTCGGCTCATAACCGAGCGAACTCCGTTCAACTCGGGGCCCGGCTACCAAATCGACCTCTAATACCCACCCCAGTTCAGCCGCCCCCACGGGGTGGCTCTTTCGGCACCGTCCTGATCTCCAGTTCGGCGATGAGCTTCTTCGCAGACACGAGGAACGCGTTGTCGCATGGATCATGACCCAACTGCCGCACCATTGCCTCCATGATCGTCTGCTGCTGCTTGAACTTGTCGAGCAGCTCCGCGCCGCGCTCCACCACGCGGCAGTTCACGCCCTGTTCGACGTTCTCCGGATAGTGCAGATACGCGACCACGGTGCCGTCCTTCGCGACCACCTTGTACGAGCGGCCCTCGTTGTCCTCGATCTTCCAGGGCCAGGGCGACGGCTTGACCATCTACTTCTTCCTCCTCCGAGGCGTGCCATCGCCGAACGCCAGCGCCACCGGCGCCGCCAGCTTCCGGGCCTCGTCGATCGCCCTCTTGAGCAGTCGATAGCTACTCGCGTCGTCGACCACGAGCTGTACCATCCCCGTCCTCACGTCGACCAGATGGGAGGTCATGAACTTCCTGGCCTCATGCTGGGCGCGCAGTTCGGTCGTGGGCGTCAGGTCGACGTAGCGATACTGGTCAAACTCGCGCGACGTGCCCGGGTGCGCTCCGATCCACGAGACGCGCAGGACTGCCTTGAACTTGACCTCGACGCGGAACTTCTTCATCTGCTCCTCAAGGCTTTGTTGACGCAGGTCTTGCACCTCGGTACGCCGTGCGGCGGCCACGAGGTTCGCTTGTCGTAAACCGGAGCCTTCATTGGAAAGTATTTATCGCGGTACTCCAACCCGCAGAAGGTCGTAACGTAGTTTGCCCCTGACTTCGCGACCTCGTGCCAGCGCTGGTGCTGCGCGTCCCGGATGTAGAGACGAGTGCTGGTCGCCTCGCTCACGGCTTCACTTCCACCGGCGCGCAGGCGAAGTGGAACGCCAACTCCTGCTTCTCCCCAGGTATCGTCGGATGGTCCCTCCAGACGCGGAGCGCTATCTCCGACTCGTACGTCTCATCCTCCTGCTCATCGGCCGCCTCGCTGCCGATCTGCTTCTTGCAGACGCGGCAGGTCTGATAATCTGGACTCTCGTTGCTCCACCACTCCTCCGGGATTGGCATGCGTCACCCCCTCGCCTTCCTAAACTCCTCACGGTCCTCCGCGAGCGTCCCGCTCGCCTCGAGCTCCCGATGCCACTGCGGATGTTTCTTCTTCAGGTGCTTCTCCCACTCGCTCATCGACGTGCACACCTTGCGGCAACGGCAGACCACCTTCGCGCTCTTAGCCACGACGCCTCCTTTCAACCCAGCACGCGATGGCCCAGGCCAGCACCCCGCCAAGGATGCCCCAGATAACAGGGAAGTACCAAGGGATTCCTCTCATGCGGCACGCTTCACGATGATCGTGTCCCAGGGGTCTTCCTTCTTTCCAGAGTCCCGGTACTGCCGGACGGCCAGCTTCACCGCGTGCGGCTTGTCCATCGCGTCGACGACCACGTCCCAGTAGACCGTCTTCGCGCCGACGAGCTGGACGCGGAACTTCGTGTAGTTCGAGACCGAGAAGATGTCGATCCCCTGCGTCAGCGGCTTAGGCATTGCGAGTCCACCTTTTCCTACCGACCCTGTTCCTCAAAGTCGTCAAACAATACAGCCTCATTCACGTCTGACTTCTTGCACTCCTTGACCTCTTCCTTCCGTACGCGCCAGAGCCCGTAGCCCCCCGTGATCCCCTCGACCATGATGACGGCCGTATGCCCTTGGTCGCGCGAGCTGGCCCCGAGCATCCACGGTTTCGAGCGAGTCTTCGTGTGGAACTCGGAGCCATCGTCCTTCGTGACGATGACCGGCGTCCCCTCAGGAACGTCCTTCCACTTCTCGGCCAGGGCCAAGTGAGCCTTCGGCCCCTTTGGACCACGCGCCATTGCGTCGCTCATTTCCTTCATCTAGTCCACCTTTCTAAATCGAGTCCACCTATGCTTTCGATGGGCCATTATTACCCCAGTCCCAAATTGCTGATGTCATCGGCCTGCTACGTACTAGGACGTACTCCTCTTCCCGCATGGACTCCTTTGGTAGAAGGCGGGCATACTTGCCGTTATTACTACAGCCGGGCGTGCAGAAACAAAACTCTGCTGCGAACCTTAGGGCTTTGCACGCGACGCACCGGAGCTTCCAGACTTTAGGCTTCTTCATCAGAGTTCGATCAGCACCGTGGCTACGATCGCGAGGCCGATGCCGACCCAGTTCCAAACGCTCGGCCTTTCGCTGAACCACATTCCGCAGACGACGCAGAACACCAGGGAAGCCAGGGTCCAGATCAGGCCGGCCTTCCAGAAGAGGAGCCCGTACCGGAGCGACAACACCCAGAGGTAGACGTCGAGGCTGTAGAGCGTCAGCCCCAGGACGAGGTCGAGCCGCGCATTCGATGTCTTCGCCCACCGGCAGATGTAGAATTCGCCCCAGCACCCAATGAGGATCCCTGCGGCAAGGCACGCGTAGGCAATGGCTGTCTTTGTCATTTCGTCTCCGGAACCAGCTTCACGCGGACCGGCTTGTAGCCGTAGTTCCCGCTGTGCACGGACGCCATCGCCGCGCCCCGGCTGTCGTACAGGGCCTCCGTCTGGAGTGGCAGGGGCCGGTAGAACCCGAACTGCTTGGACCAGAGCGCCCACCGGCGGGCTGTCTGCGGGCTCTCGGCGTCCTTCGGGTCGCGCCAGCACTCGAGCTCCTGGCCGTTCGGATGGATCTGCTTGTGAACCTTGTGGCCGTCCGGCTCAAGCTGGCAGACCGTCCTCGCGAGAGGATGCACGGACCAGCATCCTTTCGGGCTGTCCCTCCACGTCTTCGGAACCGGCTGCGATGTCACTTTGCTCATCCGTTCACCTACTTGGGTTTCTCTGCCCTGATGTACTTCCACGAGTCATCCCACAGTGCAAGGAACTCCTTGAACGAACTCAGGAACGCGCCAATGATCGTCCCGAGGATCAGGCCCGCGAGCCAAAACGGCCAAACAATTAACGCTATCATGCGCCCACCGTTTCTCTGAGCCTTCCACGTCTCCAGAGCACACTTTGGGCAGTCCGGCCGCTCATACGTCAGGTTGTGCCAGTCGCAGCGAGGCATCAACTCACCCCCGGGGCACACCCGTCCGGCTTGCCGCAGCACGATAGCCAGGCTCGAATGCTACTGTCGGGCTGGGCCTCGATCACAAGGCGAGTTCCATCCTGGCACCGCAGCACGACACGCTCGCATCCGCCGTTTGCGGGCGGCGCCGAGAACTGGATGGAGTCGATCTTCTTCCCGGCGACTTCCTTCACACGGCCCCAGTCCTGGGCGAAGCGGCTGAGTTGCTTCTCGGAGGGCATAGTTATCCCTGCTCCATCATGTTCTCGACGGGGTCCTGGAACGTTGGCGCGTGCGGCTGAACCACGGTGAAGTCCCGGCGGAGCACGAACTCTCCCCTGGTGCCATCGTCCGGCCAGCGAGGCACGAGGCGATAGTCGTCGGGGTCCACGTTGTACCGATGCACGTACCAGAGTTCGTGCCGGTGGCAGGCGCAGTGCATGGAGACCGTAGTCCCCGGAGGTAGCGCACGCGCGATCCGGTCGCGCTCATCGGCCCAGACGCGGAGGCGCTGCGCGGCCCCGCCCAGGGCGGCGAGCGGCATCAGGAGCCAGTAGAGGAGTCTCAGCACGTTTGCCCCTTCACCTTCTTCCAGGAGCCCATCTTCTCCAAGAGCTTTCCCAGAAGGGACACGCTCTCGTACATGAGCAGCTCACTGAGGTCCACGAGGAAGTCGACCCGGTGCTCGGCGAACGTCGCATCCCACTTCTCAAGGAATGCGGCGAGCCGCGGGGAACTCGTCCGGAGTTCCTCGACGGGGATCGGCTTCTCGATGATGTCCTTCCCCATGGCTTTGGCGACGCGGCGTATTAGGTCTATCTTCGCGACCCGCGTCCCGCGCTCCTCGGCCCAGTCGCGCTCCCACTGGTCGAGGATCTCGGCCATCTGCTCCAGGGTCATTCGTCCCCCATCAGCCGGCGCACCGGATTGTAGCCGTGGATGTACTGGAAGACCTGAAGGGCCTTGGCGAGTTCCTCGTGCTGCTCCAGAAGCGCAGCCTCGGCCTTCTCTTTATCCTTCAGGATGGCCGGGTCGATCTTCTGCTCCAGCTTGATGCCTGTGCTTGGGTTCGCGACGATGGCTCGCAGTAGTTTCTCTGACCGGCACGCCAAGTCGTAGAGTTCGTCGTCGTCATGACCGATGAAGGCCCGATAGGAGGCGTCCTTGGTGACGGTGATCTTTGAGCCATCGTACTCCAGCAGCCCCCAGGGATCGTGGACTGCGTCCGATCGCAGGACGCCCTTCCTGGCGATGATGAAATGCATGGTCGCATAGGTGGAGAACCTTCCCTTGAGGTCGCAGTACGGGATCTGGTCCTTCTTGAAGTGGTTGTAGAGGTCGCTCATGCTTGTCTTCGCGTCGACCACAACTCTTGTAGCCAACTCCTCCAGGGGGTCAATGGCCCGGTTGACCCGTCTCGTCTTTGTCCTGTGAATAGCGAGGACGTCAAAGCCGCCGGTCTCGAAGTCGATCAGCTCGTACTTCTCAGACCTCAGCCAACTCCAGGCCGCCAGCTTCATGGTGTCGTGCTCGGACTTGCCGCCGCCGCGCAGTAGGGCTTTCACGAAGGCGGGGATGCCTCCGACAAACTCGACTTGGTGGCTATCCGACATGGCCTACCCTTTCTTTCCCTTCTTCGGGTTCGCGGCAACCGATTCCTTCTCGGCCCACTCCTTCTGAAACTCAGCCCAGCGTGCGAACCACTCCAGCTTCTTGACGCCTTTCTGGGTGATCTCGTACTCGGCCTTCAGGCCGGCTCCGGTCCGGGTCACGAATCCGTGCTCGCGGAGTCGCTCGAGGCAACGGAATGCGCTCGTGGGGTGCACGTGCCAGGCTGCGGCGAGGTCCGCCGGGGTGTGCGAGGGCAGCACGCGGTCTTCTTCTCGCTTCTTCCCCCGGGTCGCCACGTGCTGTTCCTGCGCCCGTACCAGGGCTCGGAGGGCTAAAAGGCGCCTATCCCCGCGCCGCTTCGTTAGATCGGCTTCTGAGAGCCGGTACCGTCCTGCGCCTGAAGTGCTCATTTCAACCTAGTCTGGAAACAGAGTAATGATAATCAGCGTTATAGTCCCTGTCAAGTATGAAAGCGAATGGAGCATGGAACCCTCCCGGACCTACCGCTCGCCGTCGAGCCCTTCCAGGGCCGCAGGCGACTTGCTCTTGAGCAGATCCAACTCCCTGATGTACCCCAGGGTGGTATCGCCTCGGGAATGGCCGGCGAGCTGCTGGATGTCCCCCACCGGGATCCCCTTGGAGTTGAGGAAGGAGATGTAGGCGGCGCGGAGCGCATGAGGGTGGACCTTGTCCTCGATCCCCACCTGGGCGGCATACCTCTTGAGCATCTTCCAGAAGGAGTGCTCAGAGAACCGCTCTCCCTGCATGGTGGTGAAGAGCCACTCGCTGTCCCTCGGCCGGACCCGGACCCACGCCTCGACGGCGTCGTTGACGTCCTCCCGGAACGGCAGGATGCGCTCCTTCCCACCTTTACCACGAAGACGAAGGCACCACGTGCCGGCCTGGCGTGTCAGGGCCTCATCCTTGAGTCCGCAGAGTTCGCTCCTCCGAAGGCCGGTATTCGCGTCCAGAATCATCATCGCGTAGTCGCGCTTTCCGATCTCGGTGTCCCTGTCCGGCTGCCGGAGCAGCTCCCGCGCCTCCTCCCACGATAGGTAGCCCGTCTTCCGGATCGACGGACGCTTCGGAGACCTAACCAGCTTCGCATCGGCCGGGTTGATCTTGATGGCCCCGCGGCGCATCAGGTCATTGAACAGCGCTCGGATAGCCGACAGCTTCCGCGCGACCGTGGACGGCTTCGCGCCGCCGGCCGTGAGTTTGTCGCGGAACGCGGCGACCTCCTCGGGGCGGACCCGCATGACATCGGCCGCCGGTATTGTGCTGAGGTCCACGGTCCCGAAGAACTGCTTGAGGTCGGTGCCGTAGGCCCGCTTCGTGTTCTCCGAGAGGAACCCGGCGAGCGCGCTGACGGCTGGATGCGATGGGGGGAGGGGAGCGAGATCCCGGCGCTCGGCGCGCGGGATAGGTACGAGCGCCATCGGCTTTTTCTTCATACCTACTTTCGTATCCGCTTCTTCACGACATAGTCTGGTCTACCAGGGTTCGGACGCACCGTCGCCACCTGGACGTGCTTTCCTCCAGGGAGGATGTACTTCGTGATCCGAGCGCTGGGGTTGGAGGTCAGGACGTCGAGAATGGCGATGTACTTGGACCAGAAGGCGCGGCCCTGGTAGTCGGCGACCTCGTGTCCAGCCGGCCCGCGCTCGTCGCCGTAGGAATAGCGCCATGCACCGGCGTCCTGGGTCATCGCCGGAGTCACCCACCACCACCGCTTTCCGCGCTCTAGCACGACCGCGAGGGCGTTCGGCGGCACCTTGCGGCGCGCGTACTCGTAGCGGCCGTACTGCCTTCGGAGGATTCGGCCGTACCACCTCTCATAGCCAGGATCTTTCTTCATACCCCTACCTCATCGGCCTGTAGAACGTGCGGTCGTGCTCGTCGACGGGCATGAGCGTGAACTCGACGCCGACGACCAGACGGCGTAGCGCGCTGATCTCCGTGACGGCCGCGCTCGAGGAGCAGAAGACCGTGGCGTCCTTCTTGGACCGCGCCCATCCCGGGCTCGCGTAGTACCAGTGGACGGGCTCGGTGCACTCCTGGCCGTTGGGCTGTGGCGGCCGGAGCATGGGCTGGCTCTCGATCACGTAGCGGCCCACGCCTTCCAATGGCTTCCCCTTCTTCCTGCGTCCCATCCTCGTCTCCAGTCCCCCCGGTTATCGTGGCTCCACATCGGGCACGACCTCGACCGACACCCAGTTCACCCCGTCGCCCTTGAAGACGAACTTGTACGGGATGCCGAGCGTCTCAAGGAAAGCCGCCGTGATGGTGGCCAGCTCGTCAGAATCTCCGATCATTCCCACGCCACACCTTCAAGAAGTATGAGAACCCGTGGTCAACCTCGGGAAACTTCCCGTCCTGGCCAAGCGGCTTCCGCACGTCGCCCATGTGCGTGGTCTCCTGGCTCATCGTTCCTGGCTTCGGCCAGAACTCCTTGAGAACCCATGACCGCCCAACGACACCTGCCGACTTCGTGGAGATGATCTCTACGAGTCGGCCATCTTTCATGACCGCGTAGTCGTGGGCCTCGATCGGATCGTGGTACTGGGCAAAAGCCATGTCGTACGGCCTCTCTCCAATCACCAGCCCGGCCACCCGAAGATACTGGTCAAGAGCCTCAAGAGCTTCCTCGAAAGTCTTCATGCCGACACCCTCCGTTCGAGCAGTCTCCTGCGCCGGGCGCGGAGGCGGCGGCGCTCGCGGGCCGCTCCCAGGGCCCTGGCCCGATCCTTGCCGTGGACGCGCTGGGCAGAGAAGCACCGCGCACAGAGGAAGATCCGACTGCGGCAGCCAGCACAGAGCCAGACCGTGGCTCCGCAGTACGAGCACTCGCGGAAGTATTCCGCCTCGAGATCCTCCGACCCCTCGTCGAAGTCCCAGTCCTCACGGTGGTTCCCGATGCACTTCACTGAATCACGCCCTCCCGCGCGGCTTCATCTTGAAACCGTTCATGACGTACCGTGCCACCGACATCGGCCAGAACGGGGAGACCAGCAGAACGCCGAAGACCTGCGCCCAAAGGGGCGTCTTGCAGCAACGCTGGCATGGGTCGCTCTTCTCTTTGACCTTGTGTCGATGGAGCCAGAAGCACGTCCAGCAGAGCCCCACAAACAGGTACCAGCCTGCGAGTATCGCGAGGGTCTTCATGCGGTCCTCGCGATGCCAGGGAACTTCCGGCCCTCGCAGTCTTCGGAGATCACCCCAGCCTTTATGAACCCGTGGTAGTGGCCTTCCTGATTGATGGAAGGGGAAACGGTGATATTTGGCGGCGTTCCCTGGACGTCCCACTTCCGTGGCGGCTTGTCCGACGAGTACATGTAGACGATGAACTCTACGCCGCCAGGAAGCATGACGCACCACACCTTACCGTCCGGTCCGGACCACTGCCCGTTGGGGCCCTTGTCCGAGAACCAGTCGGCAATCCACGTCGCGCCGGGCGGGCACTCCCGAAGGGTGTAGAGCTTCCGCTCTGGAGCCCCCTTCCAGAGCCGTTCCTCGTTCACCTGCCAGTAGTCTTCCTCGACGAACTTGTACCCGCAGGCGCAGTTCTTCGGCCAGGCCGGGTTGCTCTCGTACCCGTCGCGTAGAAGGCCGCGTCCGTGGACCCCTGGGGACTCGAACTTCGCGTCGATCACCACGGAGGCGTCGTGGTAGTGACCGGAATGGACGCCGGGCCCCGTCTTCCAGTACCTGCGGAGCGAGCGGCGGCAGAACTTGGTCGGCTCGACCATGAAGCATTTCCACGGCACGGCGCGCCTCACTGAAGATCCGGGAACAATCCGATCAGCCGGTCGACGCACGGCCGGCACTGGCACTGCTTCTCTCCGATCTTGTAGAGCCGCGGCTCGTGCGGCGCCGGAAGCACCACGAACTCGTAGCCGGTCTTCAGGTACTCCTTGAACTCCCTGGCGAGCAGCCGGAGCCGATCCAGTTCCGAGGGGTCCATCGTCGCCGCCTCGACCGCCAGCGGGAGTTGGTCGACGACCATGAAGCTGAACTTCTGAGTGGGGAGCGCGTCCTTGAGGAGGACCATCGCCATTGCGGCCTCTTCGCTGTCGTCGTACCGCTTCGCTCGCCCCATATCCCGCGTCCACTTGGTCCCTCCCAAGAAGTACCACCGTACCGGCTTGCCTCCAGGGTTCTCCGACCCCCCCTGCATCAACACCTTCATATCCGTCGCGATCACGAACGGCATGCTGTCCTCCTCGGTCCCCCAGGTCGCACGCGTTCGGCCCGGCCATTCTACCCCTTCGGGTTCTTCCCCTTCTCGGCCTTCTTGCGCTTGATGATGACCGCGTCGTAGACCATGAGCTGGAGCATCTCGTTCCCCTCGGGCGTGGTCAGCAGGAGCTCGAGGGTGCGCTTGGCCTCGCGGATGTCGATGCTCGCTCTGAAGAGCGTGTCCTCGAAGTCCGCGTGCACCTTCGCGGGCGTGAGGCGCACCGTGGCCTTGGCGAGCCGGTCCTTGGCAACGGCTCTATCGAGCGCGGCGGCTTCCGCTGGCGTTGCGACGTCGCTCTCAAACGCGTACTGCACATCGGCCATTTCAGACGCGGCTACGAAATTGGACTTCGCCCCCTTCCGCGCTCTGTAATCCACGAGTTCCGAGTAGGCTTGCAGCGGCGACATGACGAGCAATTCCTTGTACGATGGCTTACCCATCGCCGCGAGTTCCTCGTCGAGGGCAGCCTCCTCCTCGGGCGTGGCAGAGGGGGGCGTGCCGACCACGCGGGCCGGTCGCGGGACCGGCACCGTGTAGGCAGACCGCGAACTAACGATGCTTTCGACGTGCGCCTTCACCTCCTCAAATAGCCCCTTACGGAGTTTGTCGAGGTGGCTCATGATCGCCTCTGGACTGAGTCCCCCGGGCCCGGCCGCACCTCCCAGCTTGCCGAGTATGGTGGTGTTCATGAGCATCATGCGGTCGACGAGGCTCGGAGGGTCGAACTCCGGATCGCGGCCGAGCGCCACGCATCGTTCCCGGTATCGCTCGATCACCTTGTCGGCGCCTAGCAGGTCATCCACGATCCGCTCGACCTCGGGGTCCAGACCCTCGTCGTCCTTCGACTTGCCCATGAAGTCTCCTTTTATCGACTTTCGATAAAGCGTGAAGTGTTCGCTTTCCAGAATCCCGCTTCCATCTTGAAATCGTCCTCGCCCAGGATGTGCAACCGGCCATCTTTGAGGAGGTTGGCCTGGAGGAATGAGGCCTCCAGGCTCTCCTCGCCGAGATGCTTCACATGCTCCGCGAGGTCGAATCCAGAGCCGTCCGGACCGTGGCAGATACGGGCATGATTCCGGAACCAGTGGAAGCTGGGGAAGTGCCAGACGCGCTCGCCGACCCGCATGACGGACAGCTTGAAGTAAGACCTCAGGTTCCCCTTGACCGGGGTGATGAGGGGCATGAGGAAGTCGGGCACCCAGGGGGTCTCGAGGAGGATCCGCGCCAGCTCCAGAGTATGCTCAGGAGGAGCGGCCTTGTCGCCGGCGATGTCCTCCAAGACGTCTCGCTTCAGGTCTGCGGCGGCCTGCGCGAGCTGGGTGCTGTCTAGTGGCATATATCGTTCGCAGATAAGATTACCTAGGGAGACTACCTTCCGAGATCTTTCTTCATAGGCCAGACCCACTCGAACCACTCGTGCCCGGTGTCAGCCCAGCGCCCAACTTTGATTACGATGTACAGGTAGCCAGTTCTGTTGTATAGAGCCATCGCCTTATCGACGGCAGCCCGCTTTGTCCTTGCTCTCGCAAGCACTTTCTTTGGTGCCTGGGTTGGATGCTCTGGATCGAACCAGCGGGTTACCGCATAGCGATTCTCCGGGATCGAGCCGTCTTTGTTGATGTACCTGAATCTCATGGGATTACCTACGAGGCGAACGTTTCTGGTCTATTCTCTCCAGAGAGACCAGGAACCATCTGAGCTTGCTCTCTGATAAGTTGTCAAGAAGCATGTCGATGATCGCTTGTTTCGACCATCCATTTCTAGTTAGGTAGGCTACGAGAGCGTTACGCGCGGCTTGGTGGCTCATGTTCATCCTTTCGTGGCACTCGCACGGGCAGTCGTGCCTAGTCCAGATGTCGTCCGGATCAGCGATCCAGAAACCACGGCACCCGGCGCAGTAGCAGTCTTCCCACGGACCTAGGCCGTACGCCATCGCCATCAGAGCAGCCGTCGAGCTGTGCATTTATCTTCCACAAGAAGATTACCTAGGGAGCTTCGTTACGCGAAGTTCCTTTAGGAGATCCTCCTCAACACCGACTCCTATATCCAGAGCGGCTGCGGCGGCCATCCTCAGCCACATCTCTTTGTTTGTGACGTTCTCCCATACTACCGGCTTTCCGTTTGCAGCTTGAAAGGCGCTGTCTCTATTTTTTATGGTCGCTCCAGCATTCCACCAGATTTCTTTCGCGAGAGACTCGAGCCGTGATCTGTCAAACCCAGCCATATTTATCTTCTTCCACTTAGATCAAACCTTCCTGAATCCGCGCGGCGGTCGGCAGTCTGGCGTGTGGCTATCGACCGCGCCGCAGCTCGTGCACTGCTCCTGGCCACGGATGCGCTTCATCCTCGGGGTATCGTCGAACGGCTCGGAAACCGCAGCGACCATGCCTAACACCATGGCGGTCGCGCTCGAGATCCCGCGCCGTGGCTGCGGACTCCGCAGATCCTTCACGCCCCGTAGATTGCCGCACTTCGGACAGGTGATGAAGTCGCCGGGGCGGTGGGGATCATTCAAATAGAAGGGCGCGACCTCCCCATCCTCGAACTGGGCTCCGCAACCCTGGCACTGGTAGATGGCTGTCACGACTCGGACCTCCTGAGCAGCCCCTTCGCACGCATCACCAGCCGCTGTGGGAATGATGGGCCCTGTGGAATGTCGGCCATACTTACTTTGAAAATCGGAGCGTGCTGGCCGTAGAACCACGTCCAAGTACCCCCCTCGCAGACAAAGCCGTCGTAGAAGGGCTGTCGAATCGGCCGCATGACAGCGGTGAACGTAGGCTCGCGCAATGTTAGGTCTAGCAGCCCCTTCGGGGCGACGGCCGCGACCGCGCCCAGGCCGACCCAGCGCAGGAACTGGCGTCTGGTCTGTTCCGTCACCACAGCTTCGGCGCGCCGTAGTACGGCGCGTCGCCTCGTGAGTGTTCGCGCAGGATCATGATGCCCGCCCCATTGCAGCGGTCGTGATCTCGGATGACGAGGCTCTTCGACGTGTTATTGCCGGGGATCCTCGACTCCACGTCGACGCGGGCCTTCACGAAGCCGCGCCCGCCGCAGCCCTCGCACTCGATGTACGGGGGCTTCTCCAGCGTTCCGTTGCCTGAGCTCATGCGATGATCCCCTTCGGCTCTGAGGCATCGCACAGGCCAAGCTCGATTGCCTTCGCGCGGTCGAGAAGGACGTTCTTTACTTCGCACAAGTTCCAGTAGGTGATGATCCTAGCCTTCCTGGCATTCAGGAGGTACGCGCCCTTGGGATTCAGGACGTACTCGACGCCGGTCTTCGGTACGGCAGCCTTCGGCTCCGCGTAGTGCCGCGTGCCACAGAGAACGACTTCGAGCTTCGGGAGCGGATACTTCGGCATCTCTTCCGGGTTGCGCGTATTTGCCGGCACGAACCAGAACTCCAGCACGTCGTCCGGCTTGACTAGGTACGGACAAGGAGCGCTATAAAACTGCGGTGCCTTGTGCCACTTGCCATCTTCATCGAACGTCTGGAGTGTGTGCTCAGGGTTAGGTATGGTGCATGCGCGCGCCTTGATGTACTTGACCCCGCTGTTCCTGTCCCCCTCTTTGCGAAGGAACATGGCTATGGACCACTTCTCATAGTAGTCCATCTGCCGATTCACGGTGATGCCTCGCTCGGTGCGCACGCCGATGTTGTAGAACAGGAAATAGCCTCCGTCACCGCACTCCTTTGCTGGCATCGTCTCGACGTAGCCGACGTGGAGCGGAGGCCGCTCTAGGTCTGCCATCTTCGCCGAGATGATGCCGAGCGGCTTCGGGAGGGTCAGTGCCACGCCGCCCAGGCCCAGGATCTTGAGGAACTCCCTGCGCTCCATGGTCACCTCACGTCTATTGTGAACTCGCCGAATCGTACCACGTCCCCGGCCGGCGGCTCAATGGTTACAGGATAAGTTTCTTGGTCGCCTCGGCGAACCTGAGGATGTCCCGGTCCTCCTCCTCGTTGCACTCCCGGTCCCAGGAGTCGAGTACATCCTGCGGTTTCTTCCCCCCGTCTGCCGACCCGCGGGCAGCCTTGTCACGGGATTCCTGAACGGACCGGATCAGGTAGTGATTGATCTGCGCTGCCTCGAATAGGATCGGCCTGTTGAAGGGGCCCTCGATCCGTCCCCTGGTCTCGTTCACGCAATGGGACTCTCGGTAGAAGAAATGGTGAGGGGACTCAGACGAGGCGACCTTGCCTGGCTGGACGATGCTTTTGATATGGGCATTCGGCCCCCAGAAGCGAGCGGCGCGCCGCGTAAACGCCTCGATCTGGAGACCGGCCGGCCTACTCAGGTGCCCGTTGCTTCCGAAGGTCTGCCAATTTATCCCCAGCGCGGCGAACTGCTCGTAGCCTTCAAGGATGGACCGGAGGTCATCCGAACGCTTCGGAACGATGAACTCGTCCACGTCGATGAAGGCGATCCACCGGCTCTCGTGGGCCCTGCGGAGCGAGCAGTCCAAGTAGGCGGGAAGTTGTCTGGCACGTCCGTAGAACGGGGTAACCGTGGCCCGCCGAGCCGCCACCTCTGAGGCCAGCGTCGACGCGACCGCAACGCTACTCTCGTTGTCGTAGAGGTAGAAGTGCTCGACCCCGACCGCGCGGTGGTAGGCGATCCACTCGGGCAGGTAGATGTTCTCGTCCTTCAGGATGGCGCAGATGCTGAGGTAATTCATTGGTTGGCCTACTCGCAGAGCCCATACCTCGACGCGCAAGCCTCTGGCTCCTCGGAGAAGAGGGTACCCTGACCCTCGCTGTAGCCTCCGGACCACGCGACGCGCTCCCTAATCTTATGGATCTGGCCATCGCCACGATCCTCCGGGGATGGGAAGAACGTCGCGTTGCTACGCTTCGATGCCAAGGATACCACCGCCTCCCATTCCTCGATCCGGTCAATCTGCTCCGGGAATCGCTTGCTGATCTGGAGGACTTCCCCCTTCCTGGCGTTGATGCATGGCATACAGCCGACGCGACCCATGCCCAGCTTGTAGAGGGGGTTCGGCTCGATGCCGCTCTTACGGTGCTGGTCGAAGACCTGGGCGACGTTCCATCGCAGGATTGGTCGATAGATCATGAACAACTCCCCGCCGGTCTCCCTCTCCGGGAGCGTTGCCCGCTTCTCTGACTCGTCGGCCCGAACCCCCTGCCAGGACTCGACCTTTTCGTGCTCTATAACGAGATCATTCACGTACTTGTTGATGGGTTGCTTCTTTAGGAAGTCCGTACAGAATTGGGCCATGCGCGACGGGAAGCGCCCCTTGATGATGCAGAGATCAAGATAAGGGTTTCCGGTCGGGCCCTTCTCGAACACGGCCAGGACGCGAGACACGATGTCAGCCGGGACGCCTTCCGGAAACGTCTTCTTACTCGGAGCGGGCAGAGGCCATACGTCCCGAACGTAGTTCCGGCGCTGCCACCACCACTCTGAGAAGTCCGCACGGACCCATTTGATGGCGATGCCCAGCTTCTCGCTGAGGTACCTCACGTAGTCGTACGTCATCGGGTGCTCGTTTCCCGTGTCCGCGAAGACCGGGAAGATGGTCTCCTTCGGGAGCCGCTCGAGGGCGATGAGCAGCGTTGCCGTCGAGTCCTTACCGCCTGAGACCGATACAACCGCGATCATGGTTCCCCCCTCATTTGATGAACTGGTCCAACACTCCGGGCCTTGCCTCAAGGGCATAGACCGTTCCGGGAGGCACGGCCGCTACGCCATCGGGAGGAATCACACGATTCACCGTCAGGATGTTTAGTTCACGGGACAGGAAGATCAACTCGAATGGCTCCGGCACATTCCGAGAGTGGAACTGCCCTCCCAGGAAAGGCCCCACGAAGACATAGATCGTGTCGTCCGGGATGCGCGGCAGGTGCTGGAGCCCGAGGTCCATCTCTTCCCGCGTTCGGAGCACTTTGATCTTCATGAGACTATCTCGTGTAACCACAGGCCACATCTGACGTACGTAGCCAAGCCTTTAAGGAATATACAGTTGGAAGAGTTTTCTTTGGCATCTCGGCTCTGTTCTTCTTCTTCGCGGCCGTTGGCGTGACCGTCATCCCGAATCCGACCGCGTGGGGACTGTGCGCCCTCTCGATAGGATTGCTGGTGGGCGGCTGGATTCCATGGAAACATGGCCCTGCGTAGAGTCTCACTCTTTACCTCGTCTTCTGTGCGAGATCCCAAGCGGGACCGTGCCGGAGCACGACAGGTGCTCACGCCTCTCGGCGCGCGGTCAACACGATCCCGCTTGGGACCTCTCAGATTCGCGTATTGCTTATCCTCATCCCAGGGGCAACCTTCTTCATGCACTCCAGATGATACTCGCCGCTGATCTGATCTCCATTTCCGCAGTAGGAATAGAGTTGACCCATTGACTCCCTTGTACCCCCTAGCAGCCATCGGTGTGCGCCGCCGTAGTAGTGATGCTCGATCTTCCCTTTGAGGATGGGATTTCTCTTGCCGCAGATCGCGCAAATCGGAGCGGAGGTCTCCTCGTGCTTGATGGCGGCAGCGGCATCGAGTTCAGTCGGCTCGGCACCGCAGTGATCGCACTTCACTAACTCGATTTCCACGCCATTCAGTGAAATCTTCATGGGTATCTCCTCTAACTTTGTTTCGGGTTCGCAATCGCTCGAATGACCTCGGACCGCCCCTCCTGGCGCTCGTCGATCGACGTCCAGATCGGTTCCCTTGCCTCTGGGTGGACCTTGAGCTCAGACTGGATGGAAGCCTCGATCTTTGCCCGCAACTCATCGGTGAGTTCGCCCAGGCCTGCCGTTCCTCCAGGCTGGAGTTTAGGCAGAAACTTTTCACAGGCATAGTTCAACAGAAGTTGCCCCATCCCCAGCGCGAGCCTCATCTCCGGCTTCGCGAGGAACCCAGTCGGGTTCGACGGCTTGGAGTGCAACGGGACGCCCTTTGGGTGAGGCAGGTGCCTCCGGTTACCGCGACTGCGACGACGTTTCTTCATCATGCTACTCCTCAACCATTAGACTTCTGTAAGGTGCGCTTGGTCTTCCTTTCGCCGTCCCTGAACCCTCTGCGGTACTCGATCAGCCGCCATTTCTTAAACTGGACCGCGTAGGTTGCGCGCCAGACCCGGCAACAGTTACACGCTTTGCAGGTCGTCTTTCGCTGCTTCTTCGGCCCCAATTTGCTCAGTGAATCCGGCTTAAACTTCGCTTCTTCTTCCATGCTCCCCCCTCGTGGTCAATCACGACTCCGCTTGTATCCCGCCCAGCTCCCATTTCCGATCACCCGCGCCGTCTCAATCGAGATCCGGTGATGCTTCGCCACTTTCCGAAGCCCAAGCCCACTCTTGATGTCGTCCAGCACCGAGGCGACGTCCACCTGAACGAGATGGGGACCCGGCTTCGGCACCACTCCAACCTGAAGGTGGCCGACCCCTCGACACATCGGACAAGCCCTGACCACCATCTACTTCGCCTCTAGGTACGCTTTGATGAATTCGGCGGCGACTTGCGGGACGATTGCATTCCCGTAGCCCTTACAAGCTCCCATGACTCCGGGTAGCCCATTAGCCAGCACCGGAATGCGGTCGATCGCACCAGGTCCGGGCGGCCAAGATCCACGATCTGATCGCAAAGGTTGGCGACGTGCAGGCGCCCGTTCTTCCCGCGCTTGATCCTGTTCCCACGTCCGCTTTGTCCTTTGCCATCCCTCGTCGTTGGAGTCTGCCACCCACCAGAGCCTCGGCCGTCGCTGGGACGCTCCGACGCCCGCAGCGCACAGATCGGCAGCCCCGACGGCATATCCCAATGCTTCCAAGTCAACACGTACCCCGGCGAGCCAATACCGGCCAGCCTCGCTTTCAACCTGCTCTCCAAAGACGACTGGAGGGAGGCGCTTGGCGATGAGCCGCAGAAAAGAGGGCCATAGGTGCCGCTTGTCCCCCAGTCCTTGAGCTTTCCCTGCACCTGAGAAGGGCTGACAAGGGCAGGAGCCAGTCCAGACGGGCCACCCCACGGGCCAGCCGGCGAGGCGCAGGGCGTAGGCCCACCCGCCGATCCCTGCGAAGAAATGAGCTTGCCCCCCCCCAATGTCTTCCGGTTGGACATCCTCGATGCTCCTTTCATCCACCACGCCAGCCGGGATCTCTCCTGCCACTTGGAGCTTCCGAATCCAGTCAGCGGGGAATGGTGCGATCTCGTTGTAATAGGCGGTCATTTGATGTGCACCCCGCTGCGCGCGAGTTTACGCGCAGCGTCCGTCGCATCGTACCACTGCCTGTAGTAGCGCCGGACCGTCGAGGCTGAGGCGTGGAGCTTCCGGGAGATTTGCGCTAGGGTCAGGCCACGCTCTTTGAGGATGCCGACCGTGGCAGGTGTGCAGAGTACCGAGTTCTTTTTCGAGTCCACCGTTCCCCTCTTTCCTTCTCAGGACGCCTTCTCGGCTCCTACCGGGGTGCTGTAACTATACACGTAAAATTGGCGGCACCAAGAACAAAACCACGCGGATTCTGGATCTCCTGCCGGCCTGAGTCCCCCCGGCCATGTGACCGTGCTGTATTTGAGCGGTCTCCCGCAACACGGGCAGGGCTCACCAATCGTGGGCGTGATGTTCACGTAGTCGATCTTCAGCCGCACGAGCTGGCGCGGCAACGGCGTCCGGATCGGCGCCGGTGCCGGGAACTCTACCAGGGGGGGCGGCGCCGGGGCCTCCACGGGGCCAGGGAACTCCACGGCGTCGAGCGCACGCTCGGCCTCGCGGACCGCGATGGCTACCTCGATCCGCTCAAGCTCCAAGTCGCTCTCGACGCTGAGGAACTCCTGAAGCGGCGCGCTCACATTGCCCCCTGGAGAATGAGTTTTCTGAACCGGCTCTCCCGGTCATAGATGTCCGGCCACTTGATATCCCAGTTTCTCATGAACTGAAACTTTTCCACCGGGACCTCGATGAAGCCTTCGTCGTTCCAGAGGTCTGCCCCCGGCTGGCCCACCGCGCCCAGGTGGAGTCCACAGTCTGGACAGGAGAGCCGCCCGTCCTCGAGCACGATCCTCTCTCCATGTTCCACGCACCGCAGCATCAGCGAAGAGGCTCCATGCCTCCGTCCGGAAACAGCCGCATGACGGGAAGGCGGGGACCCGCCGGCACTGGAAGGAACGCCTCCATGCGCCGCCCCGGAAGCTGTCTCAGCACCGGCCCTAAGGGCTCGTACAATGCGCCTTCTTGGAAACAGTGAATATCCGCCGGGATATCCTCCACGCGGCCATCCGGTAACTGTCTTCGTACCAGTCCGGCTGGGTCATACAATCCGGGCGGCGGGTACCACTCCATTAGAGCCTCGTGCACCTCGTCGACGACATCATCGCCATACACGTCGATCAGATCCTGCATCGCGACCTCATCGACGTGTACCTGAATTTGCTCCTCTTGAAGTTCCTCGTTCCAGTCCGGAATCTGGTCTACCATTTGCCGAAGGATTTCTTCTTCGATCATGGGACGCTGTCTTGGTCTCCACGGGCGGTATGCCATCGCCTGGCCCTGGTAGTTGTGCGCGTAGATCACGGGTGCTTGGCGGTCACCACGGTACATCCAGTCCGATGGCCTAATCTCCTCCAACGCCAAGATGTCATCGTTCTCCGATTCCCGGTCTAGTAGCGGCTCCAAGAAGAGATTGGGCAACCACTCGGTGATGTTGAGGTGCCTCAAGAAATAGTAGATGTCATCGTGATAGCCGGTTCTGTTGCCGATCCGCATGAACTCGATCTCTTCGCCCTCTACGAAATTGCGTAGGACGACGACTTGGTCGGTCCCCGGGATCGTGGTGGCGTGTGGTCCGATGGAAATGCACCACGAGGCGACGACGTGGCCGTCCTCGAGCTCCAGCGCCGCTCCCCCGCGCTCCAGCATGTAGATGCGGCCGGTGACGTTCCCCATTGCCGGAAGCATCGCGGTCTGGCAGTAGTATGCGAAGCGGAAGGAATCCGTCGTGCGTCGGAGGAGGTCGACGGCGCGGATCTCCGCAGCGTCGACCTCCCCGCGCTCAAGCGCAGTCCAGAAGTCGAGGGAATTCCCCTCTCCCCAACGTCCAATACCGCCCACTTCTCTTTTAGCCTCCGGAGGGAACCCGCGTGGCTTGGAGGACTTCCTTCTTCTCCTCCTTCACGACGCCCTTCGCGGCGGCCAGGGCGAGTTCCTTGTCCTCGGTCTCCTTTTCGGCGGTGTACTCGCCGGAGCGAACGAGCTTCCACGTCCCGTCTTCCTGAGCCTTCATCAGGGCATTCCCGTCCGTGATTTCGGCCTCGACGAGCGTGCGGGCGATCAGCTTGATGCCCTTCGTCGATCCCTGGAGCAACACCTCGCCGTTCTTCTTCCCGAACAGCCCCGGCAGGTCCTTGGTCCGTGCCGGCTTGTCCGGCTTTCCGTCCGCATCGACGGTCGCGACCGTGAACTTCTCCTTCTCGGCCGCCGCGACGAGCCGCTTGACCATCTTGCGCTCGCGTATCGTGGTCTTCGTCCACGTCACCCGGATCTGGTCCTTCGTGAAGGAGAGACGGGTGTCTCCCCCCTCCCCGATCAGCGACAGGGTCGTATCCATAACGCCTCCTTTCAATCGAGTTTAGTCTATCAGGCCCGCATCTGTAAGTCACCTGCGAGGCCCGCGCCCGGCGCAGGAAGTGCCCCCACGGCGGGGGGCTCGGCGAGATCGTCGGCGACGTGTGCGCGGGCGCCTTGGTCGGGGGCTATGGCGAGTCCCCCAAAGCCTTGCTGCACTCCGGCGCCCTCGAATTGGCCGCGACGCGCCGGCCGCGCGCCCAGGTCCGGGTGACCCTGTGGCCACACGGTATCGGCGCTGAAGATGTCGAGCAGGCCCTTGATCTTCCGCCGAATCTTTTGGCGGGCCGACAGCTCCGTCTTCTGCACGAACTGCGTCATGAGTTCGGCGAAATACTCCGGCGCGAGGTCGGCCATCCTCTGGTCGGCGGTCTTCTTCTGAACCACAGGGTCTGGATCTGGCATCAGTGTCTCTTCGTCCGGTCCCATCGTATCCTCCGTTTAGAACAGGCCTCTGAGCGCTGGGATCTGCTCCATGATCGTCCCCAGCATCCGGTGCATTTTTCCGTCTTTGGCGAGCTGAACCTGATCGTCGAAATACTGCTGGTACATGGTGTCGGCCGAGGACAGGATGTCCTCCGTAGCCCAGCCGCGCGCCTTCCCCAGTTCCTCGGCCTTCTTCAGGAAGGTCTCGTATACGCGGCCGTACATCTCGATATTGAGCGCCTCCTGGGTCTTCGCGGGCAGCGGGGCCAGGGCCTTCGTCTCATCAGCCATTCGAGCCTCTCTTTCTAGGTTTATCCCAATAAACGTTCTTGCAGCGCCCGCATCGCCGCGGCCTCTCTGGCTTTCGCGGATGCCACGTATGGCCACAGCGCAGGCACCTGAACGCGGGGATTGTAACCTTCATGGCGCTAGTGTACACTATGGGGGCTATGACCACAAAGCAAACGAAACGGTGCGTCGACTGCGGCGAGCTGAAGGACGTCGAGGAGTTCTACGCCAAGCGGACCAACACTCTCGGAGTGCGGCGGTACGCCCGCTGCAAGCTGTGCTACAACAAGTGGACGTACAGGAAGCACGGGAAGTCCTACGTGAAACGTGCCGGGCCGAGAGAGAAGGAGTTGGCGCGGGACCTTCTCAAGAAAGCGGTCAAGGATGGACGCGTCAAGAAACCAAAGCGTTGTGACCGCTGCAAGGAGAAGAAGCGTCCATACCAGCTTGAGGGGCATCATCACGACTACTCCAAGCCTCTCGACATCGAGTGGCTGTGCAGGCCGTGCCACGTCAAGGCAGATCGGGCTTGACATATCACGAACCCATAATATACTTCCAATTAGGAGATGCGCGGGGAAATGCTGGCCAGCCAATGACGGCGTTTCTCCATTAACGTGCCCCCTCTCTCCCTGGGCCGGGCTACTTTTGAAGGGGTAAAACCCCGAAGCGGTGGCCTGGCTCAGTTTATTTCTGGCCATCATGCCACCACCTCCGAGCCAGGAAGGTTCTTCTCGAACGCAGAGCTTTCCCGCCACCAGACGTTCAGCTTCGTACGTGCCATCATGCGCCCCGCTTTCGTGACCTCCGTCACGGCCCGCCGGACGCCTTCCCACCGCCAGTCGTCTCCGCAGAGAAGCGCGTTGGGGAACAGCATGAGCGACAGTTCGATATCGGCCAGAACCTCCTGGTACTCGTGGCTCGCGTCGATGTAGATGACGTGCGGCTGGACGCCGTAGTCGTCGATGGTGGTGAGCCCATCAACGGTGTTCATCCGGAGCGGCACGATCCGGTCTCGGTACTCCCAGCAGGAGCGGAGGAAGGTCTCGTAAAGCACCGGCAGAAATGCGCGCACGTCCGTCATCAGATGGTGCTCGCGCGAGCCCTTCCAGTGGTCAACGGCAATGACGACAGCGGTCGGGGCATGGTCGGCGATGAAGCGGGTCGACTTGCCTAGCCAGGACCCCAACTCCACGACAACCCCCATGTGCTCACAGAGGATGCAGGAGAGCATCTCCTCCACCTCGGGACTCAGCCACCCGTGGTCGACCGCCGGTACTGCCGGCGGCTCCTTCGGGAACCTGTAGGCGTTCAATAGTTCCGGCAGTGTCACACGCGCCTCCCGATGAACGGCGCCGCGATCTCCAGAACCTTCCGGCACTTGTCGAGGTCGAACACCTCGTCGTCCTTCGAGCGCACCTTGGTCTCCATGTCAATCCAGATCGGCACGGGCCCGGGCACGACGTTGGCGATGGCGCGGAGTTGGCTCTCGAGGTTCTCCGGCCCGAGGCCGCCCGCGTAGCCGCAGTAGACGTGCTGGTACGGCTCTGGCCACGTCCCCGGCAGGATCCCGGCCCCTCCCGAAGTGTCGAAGAGCGGCACAGCCTGTATCTCAGCCTCGTGCGCCGACTTCCAGAGGTCGTCGTTCACTTCGTCCATCTGGAAGATGAATTGCTTGTCCTTCACGGCCCGGAGCGCCGCCAGAAACTCAGGGCTGCCGGGGTGGTGGTGCGCGTGGAAGTTGAGCTGAATCCGCCTGTACATGGAGTCGTCGTTGTGCTGGCCGAAGGTGTATTTTCCCTCAAGCACGAACGATCTAACCCAGCCGGAGCAGAGGTGAGCCGACAGGCGCATGTTTGCTCCGTGGAGGTTTTCCTTCGCCACCGCGCGCAGATCATCTATCCACGGGCGGCTCGGGTACCGCGGGCGCGTACGCGAG
>Ga0209117_1000189_pt1 | contig 36431 bp, 32 predicted proteins | sample BlaSpr_A8_OM2_M2_FD_187978 | JGI IMG/M metagenome (GOLD analysis project Ga0209117, IMG submission 187978) | Forest soil microbial communities from Thunder Bay, Ontario, Canada - Black Spruce, Ontario site 2_A8_OM2_M2 (SPAdes) (version 2) | ecosystem: Environmental > Terrestrial > Soil > Boreal... | reverse complement strand
CCGCCGCCAATAATGCCTCCAATCTGACCTCCAGGAACGCCGCCAACTGAACCTGGAATTTTCGTTGGTGACACGAGTTGTCCATTGACGACTTCGCCTTCCTCCATGGTGGCTTCATGCGTCTGCGGGGTGACCATCGCGTTTTCCGGCAACGGCACAACTGGACGGCGCGTGTAGTAAGGCTGAGACAATTCTTGGACGAAAGACTGCGGTGCTCCCGCCACCAGAGATAACTCGACATTCTTCCAGTCTTCTCCAACGGTGTTATCCACGATCGCCCAGCCTTGCAGTAGCGGCTTGCCTTCCTTCGGAACTACGATGCGGTAAGTACACTTCCATACCGGAACTTCGCTGATGTAGCTCACCAAAAGAGCGCGATCGCCGTCACCTGCGGTCGAGATGGCCATTCGCCGGATGTCCTGGTCGCGTGTGGAGGCGACAAGACTCAGGTACTTTCCGACCTGTTCATTCACATCCGTCTCTTTAATCTGGACGCTAGTCGTAGGAATCAGGTCAAACACCCGGACTTCGCCGTTGTCGGTCACGATGGAAAGTTGATTGACCGTAATTTTCTGGTCGCCCTTAGCGGGCAACTCCCGTTGGTCGATGCTCAACAAGCGACCGGAGACGTTCGTGGGTCCGTTGCGCACTTCCAGGCGTGCACCGCGGAGGGCATCAAGGAATTGAACTGTGCTTGGGTTTTCACCAACCTGGAGATGCAAAGAACCCAGCCGCCGTTCCAGCGAAGCGGTGGAGTTGTAGCTAACACCAGTGATTCTTCCTTTTCCGAGATCCAGCACCGTCAGAGACTTCAGCACGTCATTCAGTTGCGCCGTAGTGAAATCGATGTCTACGTCCTGGTTGCCACGAATACGGCCGGAATGTTCGAAGTAGCCAACGCCGTTTTTGTAAAGAATGACCCTTGTCACCGGCAGAGGTGCTGCCGATCCCGTTGCGGCAGTTGCCGGTCGAGCCGTTGGCTGAGCCGAAGACATCGTGGCGAATGCCAACCACAGTAGTGCGAGTGTGCGAAGGCGCACGTTTCCTCCTTATATGCAGTCAAGGTGTCACCGATGCTACCCAATGCCTGGCGAAGTTGCTTTCGCGGACACGATTCGCATCGCTGTAGACTTAGACACCGACAATCGGAAGTTGGAGCGAACTCCCACTTATTTCAGTACAGCCGGAAACTGACCTCGATATTGACCTGAACTGCTACGGGGTGTCGGTCCTTCATCGAGGGCTCGAACTTCCATTGCCGCACGGCCTCGATGGCTTTTTCGTCGAGACCCATGCCAAGCGACCGTTGCACGCGGATATCACGCGGCCTGCCATCTGGGCCAACGATAACCCAGAGCAACACCGTTCCCTGGTACTTTGCATGCCGAGCCTCTTCGGAATACTCCGGATCTGGATCGTAGATTGGACGTGGTGCGGAAACCCCTCCGCCCACGCGATACGCACCACCGCCGGTGCCACCGCCGTGTCCTGGGCCGAAACCAGGGCCTTCTCCTGAGCCGATTCCCCCACCACTGCCACTTCCGAGTCCGCCGCCGAGGCCGGTTCCGTTCGAGGGTGGCTGGAAAATCGCGGAAAGTGGATTGCCAATCTGAGACGTCGGCGGGACGGTCAGCGCAGGCGGGCCTACAACCGTCGGCTCCGCGGGAAGCTTCGGCTGTTCATTACGCACTACGAGGGTCGGCGGAGCCACCTGCTCCCTCGCGAAGCGAGGCAAGGTCCCTTTTGATTCAGGCAGTTTGTCTCTGTCGCCACCCCCTCCCCCGCCTCCGCTTTTATCGGTGGACGGCGGGAGCGGGTAAGGGCTGATGTCCGTGAGCAGAACGCTGGTCGTGTGAGGCGTGAGTTGTGTTTGCCTCGTCACCCATAATCCCCCTGTCGCTACGACTGCAATTAGCGCCGCGTGGATCATCGCTGAAATCACAAAACTTCCGCGATGGACGGGGTAGGTCCCGTCGCCCGATCCAAACAGAGTCGGCAGAATTTCGTCTAACTTCGGATCCCGCAGCGCTGGGATTCCATTCCTTAGCTCTCGACGAACGTTCACGGACGGTGTAACTGGCACAGCATGGCTTTGTCCGAGCAAATCCGCCTTCAGTGTTGCCCTGAATTCGGGATCTGGAAGGAAACGCAGTTCTGCGGCGATCCCCAACAGTTCGCCGATCCTGAGGTCCACCTTGGGTGGCGCAGAATCCGGTTCAGCGATCATCATCTCGATCGCATCTTCAAGCTGATCGGCAAGAGAATTGTTAGCCATGATTGCCCCTTATCCGTACACGAAGATTTTGCAGGCCCCGCAGTTGAAGTTGCTTGATCGCGCCCTCGCTCCGTCCAAGTTCCGTCGCGATCTCACGCAGACTCTTCTGACCGACGAACCGTCGGATTATCACCCGCCGTTGATCCGCTGGCAGCGTTTCGACGAGCTGGTAAAGCAATGCCCGTTGCTCGATGTCGTCTTCCATGCCGATCTGTTCCACGTCGTCCGCCACGACTTCCTGCTGCCTAGTAAACCGTTGCCAGTGGTCCGAAAGCACGTTCGCCGCAATCCCCAGAAGCCATGCCACGAACGGCAAGCCACGCCATTCGAACCGCCGAAGGCCACCCAGAGCCTGGTGAAAGACTTCCGCAGTCACATCCTGTGCTTCTTCGCGGTTTCCCACGCGACGTGCGACGTAGGCGTAGACGCGTTCAAAATTGTTCTCATACAGTTCGGCAAATCGCGCTGGATCCTCCTGCGCCGCCTCAATCTGCAGCCGCTCATCATTTTGGTTCTTCAGGTTCTGGTTTTCCAGCGCCTTCAAAGGCTTCTCCGCGGCACTTCGTTCTTAATCAGATAATCCAGCGAACAACTGGAAAAGTTACGGCCCCTGTGGACTATTTTTCGGGGGGAATCCTCGCGGGCCTCAATCCCGCTTAGAAGTTAAGATGCAGGGGGAAAAAAAGGGGGACACGAGGCGAATCGCGGTTCAAGCTGGCGTGTCTTTGCGCGGCCAAGCCAAGCCACGACAGCTCTGGAGAAAACCACTGGGGACGCGTTGGACTGAGTATCCGCCGCGCCCTCGGGCGTGCGTGGAAGTCCTTCCGGATCAAAAGCCTGGAAGAAAGGGAGCATGCGATGCAACCTGAGTGAGTGAGAGAATCAAGCAGCGGCGAGGCAGCCTGTCGGCTCACCGAGTCCGTTAAGCGGATTCGGTATGCGACGATGAGGGAAACTCAGAACACCACAGTCATCATTAGTTCACTGTGAAGTTTTCACTGATCTCTAGGAGGAGAGTTTGGCCATTTTGATCAGAGATCGAAACCGTAACGGGAAACCTCGCCTTGGGGTTAAGGAGTTCGGCTGAATTGTGGCTGGGAAATTTGCCGTCTTCGTTACAGATCTCATCAAAGATGAACTCGTCATCTGCGCCGGTCACGTGAATGGCAAACGGAGCCCTCCAGCCCTCGCGAATCAAAACCACAATCTTGTTGGCAGTAATCCGGGCGATCTGTTCGTAATCAGCAGACGCAATCATTATCCCTCCTCATCGAAACGCACGGGATCCGGCTGCCAGGTCCGTACTTCCTAACTATGCCAAAAAGGACCGTCAGAAAACCAGCAACGGCTGGGAAATCGTGTTGCCAAGGCCGAACTTGACGCAACAGGCTCACGCGTTAAAACGTTGCGGTGCTCCCCCCGCCGGTTGCTTAATAGTTTGGCGAATGCTTCTGACAAGTCAGGTCGACCGGAGCGCGCCCCGCACGTCCTGGCGGCGCTCAGACTCGATCTGCAAGCGCTCGGCGTCTTTGGATTCGACGGAAAAGAAGTTAGTTGTTCCGGCGAGTTCCAACGCGATCTACGTGGATCCTGGGTATTTGTTGTACATGCGGGATGGCGCGCTGGTGGCCCGGCGCTTTGATCTCGGCAAGTACTCTGTTAACGGAGACGCGCAGTTGATCCAGAATGACATCCAGTACCTGGTTCAGATTGACCAGGGACTTTTCGATGGCGCGTCGAATGGCACGCTGATCATGGAGACCGGCAAGGGCGGATCGGAATCCCAATTGACATGGTTCGACCGCGCCGGGAAAAAGATGGAGAGCGTGGGCGGAATTGGTTCCTTTGGCAATCCCAGCATCTCTCCTGATGGCAAGCCGGCGTGCTAGGACCAGGCCAGTCCGGGTGAGCGCGAGATCGGCGTCTGGGTCCACGACCTGACCACAGACGCTGCCACGCGATTGACTTTGAATGCCGCCCTCAACCAGGTGCCGATTTGGAGCCCGGATGGAAAGAAACTGGTGTTCACTTCGAATCGCACCGTGTTTAACCGGATGTTTGTGAAGAATGCCGATGGATCAGGGCCGGAAGAAGAGATCGCCACTCCGGACCAGGATAAAGTCAGGCAGGTGGTGGCGTGGGACTGGTCACGCGACGGGAAATATCTGCTGGTGCGCAGCGAGAGTGAGCTTTGGTACTACTCGACTTCGGAACGAAAGTCCCGGCCGTACCTGCAGGGCCCTTATGCCGTGAGGAACGCGCAGCTTTCGCCCGAGGGGAAGTTTGTCGCGTACTCCTCGAATGAGACGGGCGCATGGGAGGTCTATGTGACCCCGTTCCCGCTGCCGAGCAGCAAATGGCAGGTGTCGCGCGGCGGAGGCGACGAGCCGCGCTGGAGGCGGGATGGGAAGGAACTCTTCTACCTGTCGCCGGAAGGCACGTTAATGTCGGCCAAGGTGAATCTGGGCAGCAGCTTTGAGGCGATGACCCCAGTGGCCCTGTTCCAGTCGCGGCGGAGGCAGAAGATTTCATCGCAGGACGTATTCACGTATGCGGTGAGCAACGACGGCGACCGGTTTTTGTTCAATACCATCGTGGATCGGCGGCAGGCCGCGCCATTGTGGATCATGCAGAACTGGGCGCTGCAGATGGAAAAGTGAGACTGGGCAGTTGTCGCGTAAACGGAGACATTCGTACTAGAACGTAGGCACCCGAAACGATTCCGCCGCCTCTACTGCACGGCTGAAGGTGTTTTCTTATCCCGTATTTCGCGCCGAGTTTGAGATGACGATCGACATCCATTACGATTTTTCTGGCCAAACCGCCATCGTGACGGGCGGCGCGAGAGGAATTGGTAGGGCGGTCGCAACGCAGTTAGTAAGATTTGGCGCTCAAGTCTGGATCTGGGACATTGATCCGGTCGAACTCAACGGTGCGCATTCCCTGATCGTCGATGTAACGAAGGGCGATCAGATCGCAAAGGCCCTTGCGCATATTGCGAGCCAGTCGTCGAGCATCGATATGCTTGTAAACAATGCCGGATACCTAGGCAGCTATAAGCCCTTCGAGCAATTCGATGCTGGCGAGTGGCAACGCATCCTTCACGTCAACCTGATTGGTGTGTTCGAGGTGACACGCCAAGTTCTTCCAGTCATGCGGCGTGCTGGGCGCGGCCGGATCGTCAATATGGGCTCTCTTGCAGGCAAGGAAGGTTTGCCAAGCCTCGCTGCATATTCGGCTGCGAGTGCTGGCATAATTGCGTTCACGAAAGCGCTGTCGCGCGAGGTTTGCGACACCGACATTCGCGTAAACTGTGTCGCGCCCGGTCCGATCGACACTGACCTCATTCGAGGATTGGGCAACGAAGTTGTGGACGCGATGATTACCGCGAGCCCTCTGAAGCGCCTGGGAAGCGTCAATGAGGTCGCAGGAATCGTTTTGTGGCTTTGTTCTGCCGCCAGCGCGTTTAACACCGGGGCGGTATTCGACATGTCAGGTGGTCGCGCGAGATACTGAGTTTTGAGACCTACCATCGGCATGATTCTCGTTGGTGCTAGTACTTGCACGCGCAGACGGGAAACCACAAAGAGTATAGGCCTAGCCGCAGGATCGTTGACCCAAACGGCAATTCCACCAACTGACCATGTGAGTGTCGAGGACTGCGATTACAGCCCGATGGACGCACCTGCAAACCACCAGGCATCTTGAAACCAAGACAATTGCTCTTCACGATCTTCAAAGGACTCGCCGTCAGTATGGTGGCCGGTCTTTTGGGACACGTCTCAGTTCAAACCACCGAACGGTACCTTGGGTGCAAGCAGCGAATTCGATCTGCCGTCAATGATCGCATTGGGGTCGAGCCGAACGCTTGATGTGGCTGAGCTAGTTGTGGAAGGGTTGACGACAATCCCGATAGAACTTACACCCACACAGTTTCCGTGCATTACCAGGGCCAATATTCAGAAATGGCGGTGACACAGGAGCGGGCTTGTCAGATAAGGCTTGTGCGACGGCCGATGTGTTCGAGTTCTGTGGGCGGGGACGGCCGCCTGATCTACCGACAATTATTATGATTACCGCCGCGATCCGCTTATCGCGAGAAAACCACTCCGTGCGGCAGACCCGATCCCTTCCATCCGTGCGGCCACTCACGATCGGCGAAGTTGAAGCCGGATTTGCCATCCACATCATGGAAAGTATCGTCCATGGCGAGAGCGCCGGTCGCTTGGTCTAGTTTCACCTGGTTACATTCTTAAATGGCTTGACGCAGCCTATGGCGCGCTTTTAGCTGAGAGCTGACAGCTAAAGACAATCCGCCAGCCCAATCTCGTTCGTCAAGAAAGACCGGAAGTCTTCAGCAGACTTTACCAGCGCAGCCCAACCGTGATGGGCATAACGATGGTCTTGCCATCGCTGTGATAGGCGCGATGGTAGCGGCCTTCGATGTAAAGTTTGGCATTGTGGAGATAGCTTAGACGATACGTGACTCCGCCGCCGTAGTTGAAGCCGCCCGCATCCTTGGAGTTCGAGGACATGGTTTGCGTGTTCAGGTGAGTCCCGGGGAGGTTGTTAACCCAGGTCAGGTCCCACCATCTCCACGCGGGCTCGTAGACCGTGTTGAACCCGACGGATTGGCCGTGCTCCAGCGAAACGCTGCGCCGATAGAAACCTATGCCGAGAATTCCGTACGCGCCTAATTTGCCAAAATGGCGGGGCACGGTGACGATGCCGTCCAGGCTTACGGACTGCATGCGCCCGCTCTGGCCCGGCAATGCCTGACTTAGGATCACGCCGGGTCTGAAATTGAGGTTGTAGTACATGTATTCGGCGTCGATACCGAACATGCGGCTGAAGTTCATGCCGCCACCCGCGACCCCATGATTGGAGTTCCCGACATAGCTGGCGACGTCGCCGCGGCCGATTCCAAGTCCGCCGCCGGCGGTAAAGTTAAAACGATTGAAATCTGATTGCGCCGAAGCCGATGCAACGAGCCCGCAAAAAACGAGCAACAACAGTATCCGATTGCTCAATCTCGATCTCCTGTTTTCGTAGAGCCACGCTCGTAAATTCACAGTTCTGCCACGACCGCTTTTCTTCAACTTAGATGCGCGTACAGAAAAGGAAAGCCAGCCTTTTTCCCGGACGGTCAGTTGCGTCCGGCGGTCGGCCGGGACGCGCGGCCAATCTTCCCGTAAAACACCGGCCAGTCCTCGCGGGGGCTGCACTTGTCCAGCCGAACGCAATCACTCCGAAAAAAATCAGCGCGCACAGCGGCGGTTGCAGAGAAAGCGCCTGGTTGGACTGCGTGACGGGCGCAGTTCCATCGATGCTGATTTCCTGGCGAGATAGCATCGCTAGAGATTACTGAATGGCAAGCCCAGCGGCAAATGGCGAAAAACCCAGGACTCCCGCAAGGGTCAGAATTCGGGACGCTTCCGGGCGGGCTACTTCTGCTGGCAATCTCTTCCCGGTCCTGAACCGGGACTGCACGCGGCTCGACTTCAAGCAACTTCTCCGGAACGAGCCGTCAGGAACTCCAGGAGTTCTTCGACGGTCATGCCCGACTGCAGCAACTGAATCATCTGATCCGCACTCACTCCTACTTGTGCACCCAACGCAACCATCTTGGCGACCGCACGCTGCAGCGCTTCGTTCTGCGCAAGGGTGAGCGACTCGGCTAGACCACGGCTTACGGCCGCGGCCAGATGCAGTTCTGTCGTCATTCGAGTACTCCAGGTCTTTGCAAACGCTGGCTTGGGTTCCATGCGGCCACATCGTTCCCGAAACCGGAATCCGGCCGGGGCCACTGACTTGTAGCACCGACTTGTGGCACTGACTGGTGGCTATGATCCGTCAATCCAGCCGGTCTGCGCTGTGATGCCGCTTACTTATAATTGTGATGGAATGAACGGGCTGACTCCCCCGATGGACGGGACCAGTCAACGCGCTCTCCGGCTTGCTCGCCGAAGGCCAGAAGACTCAGCGCTTGCGGATACGGAACCCGATTCGATCGAGCATGGGCCGAATTTCAGGATTTGACATGAACATCTTCCACAGGAGTCCAGTCCGGTAATTTTCGAGCATGACGGTAATCGGCGCCTGGTTCAGTCCCATGAAGATCGGGGACACCCAGTCCTGGCTCAAATTGATCGCGTCGCGCGGGCCATAGACTCCCCAGACCTGATCTCCGAGGTCACGGTAAATATGTTTGAGCATGGCCATGGAGGCTTCGGGCGTATAGGGAAAAGATGAGAGCGCGCCCGTAAAGGTCATGCTGCCGTCGTCAACTCTTAGCGTCGGTTCGTGGGGCAGATATCCATCGGGGCCGTCACTCGCAGTCAGGCCCCAGAAGGTAGCGCCGTACCCTTTATAGTGACCAGGGTCTCGCACGCAGTAGGCGAGATTGATGCGCGCCAGGTTGCGGTTGTTCTGGAAATAATCGGTGTAACGATCGTGAATGCCCCGCGGATCGAAGCCCATATAAGAATAATGAGCGAAGAAAAGCGGCCCGCCGGAGCCGACGCCGACGTCCAACTTGATCCCATAATAGGTGTGGCCGTTTGTGTACCGTTCTCCCGCGCTCGATCCTGACCATCCACGCCGGTATTTAGCTCCGACCTCGCCTTGGTTCGCCCAGCCGGAATAGTAGAGTTCAGCAGGCACAGCATGCGTGGGAGAAGCAATTGCCAGCAGGTAAACGATCATGGCTTCGTTGAATCCGGTGAGCCGGTGATTGATATACCAGGACCACTCCGGAGACCAATGCCAATAAAGGGCATCGCTTTGCGGCGAGCGGCGGTACCAGTCCCACTCCACGGTCTCCCAAAGATGTGAGATTCGGGCGATCAGATCGCGCTCACGTTCGCTCGAGCCATTGAAGTATTGCCGTCCAGCGAGCAGGCCCTCCATCAGGAATGCGGTCTCGACCAGGTCGCCGCCGTTATCGAACATGTCGAATACCGGCAGAGTCTGGCCGCTCTCGCCGTCCATGAAATGAGACCAAGCTCCGTGGTAGCGAGGAGCTTTTTCCAGGAAACCCACGATTTTGGCCAGGCGCTCAAGACCCTGATCGCGACTGATGAGGCCGCGATCTACTCCAACAATTAAGGCCATAATTCCAAAACCGCTGGCGCCCGTGGCCACGATGCGATCGTCGCCTGGAATATTTTCTAGGGTCATCCCTGATATTCGGTGAGCACCTTCCCAGTAGTAGCGAAAACAAGCTTCCTGCAACATGGTGAGAAGGTCGTCATCGCTCATCGACTTGGTTGTGCCGGTGACCGCTTCCGACAAAGGCGATTTGCGGTACCGATGGTCTGACCCTGCAACTTTGTAGAACGCCTTTTGCCCCGGTTTGCCGAGATAATCCGTGTAGCGATTGATTCCGGGGACTTGAATTCCGATTGGCTGGAAATCGCGATTGTCCCATGAACGATATATGACGTAGCGTTGCAATTCTGGCGCCTCGACCGCGTCCCAGCGAATGTCGATGTGGCGCTCGTAACTTTCTGCGGAAACGTTGCGTGGAGCTGGCAGATTTGAACCGGCTTCAGAAGCGCCTCCCGTCCAATCTACCGTATTGTCAATCTTGATTTCATCGAGGATCAGAGTGTGGTCCGCAGAATCCGCCGAGTCTTGCAGAAAGACAACCGTGTCCGTCCGGTCAGGCTGAAACGAGTGCAGGGACCCGGTCTTGAACTCCTGCAACGGTATTCGAACCTGGACCCATTTCTTTGCCGGGAGATCTTTGACGAAGCTTTCCAGTTTCAGAGGTTTCGAGAACTCCTTGTTCGTGTCGAAAAGCGTAATGAGTGGTAGGTCACTGGCTGGGGTGCCCTCTTCTGAGAAACACCAGAAATAAAGCACATCGCCACGAAAACTGATCTGGCGATTTCTGAAATTGATCGCGCGAATGCTGGCTTCCCATCCGCCATTGGGAACCGAGCGCCACTTCAGGCGCAAAGCGTTTGGCGGGGTATAAAAAACAGTCTTGCTGACTGGGAGCTTCCCATGGTCCAGTTCGAGCGTGGAAGGGGGCGATGCCTTGCCCGCGCTGTAGTAGTACGCATCAGACTCGAGACTATTGTCGAAAAGAATGTGCCGGTAGTATTCGGTATCTCCGGCGGCGGAACTGGACAGGATCAGCAGCCAAAGCAAACAGGGGAATCGGACGGGGACGCTGAGGAAGGCTGAAGCCCTGTATCCCAAGATCATCGACGGAAATGCTATAAGGATCGCCCGCGCGGCGCAACTCGCAATTCTAATGCTGCGGAGTCAGCGGTTCAGTACCGCTGAAACAATTGTTCAGTGGCGCGCTGGACCTCGGACGAGCGATTGAACCAACGCCAAACACGGCCGGAGCGCAGGTTTTCGGCACTCAACAGGGTGATGCCCACGTCAATGCCCACGACATCTGGGTCGACCCAGAGCGTCTGCGGATTAAAAGCGTCCGCAAATCCGTAGCGGCCGTAGACATATTGGGCGAATTGCTCGTGCATGTAGCGAAGCGCGGGTAAGCAAATTTCGGGGGCGAACATAAGCGAACCGCCGGGCGCACACGGGACGACCGTACCATCCACGTCACGTCGCGAGAGCGGCTCTCCCCAGATCACATAACCGATGTCGCTATCGGAAGCGGTGATGCCCCACAGATCCTCTGAATAGTTTGGATAGATTCCACGAAGGCTAAGACAGTAGGCCCGGTGAGCGTAAGTGGCGACCACCGAATTTTGGAAGTAATCAATCTCGAACGGCGGTCCATCGCGAAGACCAGCCAGATACAGCCACGCTTGCGAGTATTGATGCGTGAACAGAGGTCCCCGACCAACAAACCTGTAGCCGTGATCTTCAACTGCTGGACGGTCGAAACGATACCAGGACTTCGCAGGAATCGGATAGGTGGGTGAGCCGATGCCAAGCAGGTACAGGATAGCTTGTTCGTCATACGCCGCCCACTCAGCACGTAACAGACCTGTTTCCGGATGCCAGCCCATGTGCAGCAGCCCCGTTCGCTTGTCCAGCAACCACGTAAAGTCGACGCGTTTATAAACCCCGGAGGCAAGATTGAAGATCTCGGGGTCGTCTCGGTAATATTGTTGCGCCGTCAAAACACCGGCAAGCAGCAGGGCTGTGTCCATGGTGGAGAGTTCAGAGTTCCACACACGCTCGCCGCTCTTGCGGTTCACGAAATGGTAATACCATCCACGAACGTGATCTTGGTCGTACGCAAAATGGCGGAGCGTAGCGCGAACCCGCTCCCGAAGCTGATTGGGATCCATCCATCGCCTGTCCGAAGCGATACACATCGCAGTGAGAGCAAAACCCGTAAGCGCGGTGCTGGCGACTTCCAGATTACGACCGGGGATATCCGCTCCGTTCGTGCGGACGCGATCTAGCACAAGTCCGGTATGCGGATCGCTATGCTCCCAGAAAAAAAGAAATGCGCGTGAGGATAAGTCTTCCAGAAAGGCATCATCCGAACCGGAAATCTGCCTCCGTAAACTGGACAAAACCGGGAGTGCTGCTGCAAGCGACAAAAAGCGGCGGCGCGAGAGGGTTCTCATTGCACCTCATCGGGCCCCCTCCATGCTTTCTTATAGCCAGGCGACGACCCATTCTGGCTCAGCGCGACAATGACAATAAGGGGAGCGTTGTCCGAAGGGGAGTAGCTTCGCACTTCGGACCGGGATTTTCAAGCGGGTTGCCGACGGATGCCGAATAATGCAGCCCCTGGGGGCCGAGGGTGCGAAATCTAAACCGTAGGTTCAGGGATGGTATCTTGGCTCTGAGTGGTGGGCGCTTTTCGTTGGCAACTCGCGTTCGGTTCTCGCTTATACTACTCACATGTACGCCATCAATGTTTGGCAACCGGGCGGTCGGCAGAACTCACTTCTGCGATTCGTTGCCATTTCGCTAGCTTGTGTGACGGTGATGCAGGCACAGAAGACCCCGCAACGGAGCGGGCCTGCGTCGGTGCGTGTGCACGGCCAGGCGACCCTATCGGTAGAGCCGGACCAAGTGCAATTTGATATCGGCGTTGTGACTCAGGCGACTACGCCCAAAGCAGCCGCTGATCAAAATGCTACCCAGTCCAATGCTCTGGTTCAGGAACTCAATGCTGCATTTCCATCGGCCAGCGTAAAGGGCATCAATTTTTCGGTCAATCCGAATTACCAGTATCCTCGAGATGGTGCGCCGACAATTGCCGGCTACACCGCTAGCAATACCGTACGTCTCCTTTTGAACGACATCTCCAGGCTGCAGACCGTCATTGATATCGCCGTAAAATCGGGTGCGAACAGCATTAACCGGCTCACTTTTACGCTGCGCAACGAAAACTCAGTAAGGGCTCAGGCTTTAGCGGGGGCTGCCAACCAAGCGCAAGCTGGCGCCGAGGCGCTCGCCACTTCGCTGAAACTAAGATTAGGGAGGCTGTTGACCGTCGAGGAGGGTCAACCAGTCGTTGTTTCTGCTCCCCGCGAGGTCAGCTTCGAGAAGCTCCAATCAACCAATCTCACGCCTATCTCGGCTGGCCCGATTGATGTGCACGCCGACGTGGATTTGACTTACGAGGTAGCGCCAGCCGCTGAGCAGCCCGGTATGAAAGCTCCCTCAGCTCCGCGATCTCCAGTCAAAAGGTAAACGGCCTTGGAGCGCGATTGACGCCAGCCCGCGCAGAACACCGAGAGCGCGACGACACAGTCTCATACAGTTTTTCTACGGTAAGATTTCCAGTTTTGCATCCGAACCGCTGGCGGAATCCGGACTGATCCACACGGTGACCTTTGCCGGCTCAACTGCAAATTGGTTGCGGTCATTCCAGATTGCGAATGCGTCCGGCGCCAGGTGGAACATGACTTTCTTCGTTTCTCCGGGGGCCAACGCGATCCGCTGAAACCCCTTCAGCGCACGAACCGGCTGAGCGGTGCTGGTGCCTTGCAGACGGACATAGAGTTGAACCAGTTCTTCGCCTGCACGCGAGCCGGTGTTGGAGACGGCGGCCTCGACGGTCAGCGGCTCTCGCGTGCCCGCTGTGCCGCTCAAGCCTTGATTCAGGTTCGCGGCGCTCAGTTGGGTCTTGCTGATCTCAGTCGGTCCATATCCGAAGGTGGTGTAAGAGCCTCCGTAGCCGAAGGGAAACTGCGGGGTATTTTGCTCATCGATGTATCGCGACACATACTTCGATTCCACGTCGGTTGGCGGACGCGTCAGATCGATCTTGCCGGGCGGTCTTCCGGTGCTCAAGGCGTTGTAGTAAAGCGGTTCTTGTCCGACGCTGCGCGGCCAACTTACGACCAGTTTGCCGCTGGGATTGGCTTCGCCGAAGAGCGTCCGAGCCAGCGCCGGGCCTGCTTCGGTTCCGGGAAACCACGCTGCCAGCACTGCCGGCACATGCTCAAAGGCCCATGGCACCGTAAGCGGACGGCCGCTGAAGAGAATGAGCACGACCGGTTTGCCCGTGCTGGCGATGGCTTCGAGCAATTCCTGCTGGTGTCCGGGCAGACCGAGATTCGAACGAGAGGCTGCCTCCCCGCTCATTTCTGGAGACTCGCCGAGAGTAAGAATCACCAGATCAGCGCGCTTGGCGGTGGCGACCGCCGCCGCGATCTCCTCGTCGCTGCCTTTGAGAATCCCGACGCCCCTGGAGCGGAACACGTTGCTTGCGCCTAAGCGCCGCGCTAAGTCGGCAGGAAAAGATAAGACTCCGCTCTTGGATCCCGTGGATCCGGACAATCCCTCAGGGTCGGAAGGATTGTCGGCGAGCGGGCCGATGACAGCCACAGTCTTCACGTCCTGCGAGATCGGAAGAAGAGGCTTGCCGCCAACTGCCGGAATGTTCTTCAGGAGCACAAAGGAACGCTCCGCAATGGTTTGCGCCAACTGCAGGCTCTCCGGCAGAAAGAAGGCTTGTTTGGCGCGTCCTTCATCAACGTATGGATGCTCGAAAAGGCCGAGCGCGAGCTTTACACGCAAGATCCGGCGGACGCTCTCGTCGATATTCGCCTCCGGCACCGCACCCGAATGCACGAGTTGCGCCAAGTGGTCGTGGTACAAACTGCTCGCCATATCCATGTCGACACCGGCAAGAAAGGCCTTGCGCGCCGCGGTTGCGTCATCGGCGGCAATACCGTGTGCCACCAGTTCGCCAATCGAGGACCAATCACTGACGACCATCCCTTTAAATCCCCACTCTTTCCGCAGCACCTGGGTGAGAGTAAACGGATTCGCCGAGGCCGGCACACCGTTGATGGAGTTAAAGGCGCTCATCAGAGTCGCCGTACCTGCATTGACGGCTGCGTGAAATGGAGGCAGGTAGAACTGACGCAGGGTGTGCTCGGAAATTTCGGTCGTGTTGTAATCCCGGCCCGCTTCCGCCGCACCGTAGCCCACGTAGTGCTTGGCGCACGCGGCCATCGTGTCCGGCGCATCCAGACGCGAACCCTGGTAGCCGCGCACGTACGCTGCGGCCATCGCCGAGCCCAGATACGGGTCTTCCCCAGCGCCTTCTGCAATGCGGCCCCAGCGGGCATCGCGGGCGATATCCACCATCGGGGAAAAGGTCCATCGAATGCCGATGGCGGAAGCCTCCAAGGCGGCGACATGAGAAGCCCTCTCGACCAAAGCAGGATCCCAGGTGGAAGCCAGTCCCAGCGGAATCGGGAACTCTGTCCGGAATCCGTGAATCACGTCGAGCCCGAAGAGCAGGGGAATGTGCAATCGCGACTTCTCGACCGCAATGCGCTGGTACTCGTTGAGCAGCGGAGTGCCAATGACATTCAGCAACGCCCCGATCTCGCCCTGGGCAATCATGTCCTTGTAGTCGGTCCGCCCGGTGCCGGGACCCGTCGGCTGGCCGGCGGAGTATTGCACCAGTTGTCCAATTTTTTCTTCCAGGGTCATGCGGTGGAGGAGAGACTCGACCCGGGCGTCAAGTCTCGGGTCCGCGATGCCGGTTTCGCTCGCGCTACGCCGGGTTTCTGTCGCAGCGGGCGCCACTGCCTGAGCCGACAGCGGCGAACTTTCCAATGCCGCAAAAAGCAAGAGCAGCAGTGCGCATGCTTTTCGACTCCATGAGTTCGGCCCGAGATCAAAGATCAGTGAGTCAAGAGAACGCGCGCGTCGCACCGGGAACCACATGGGTCAGCACCTCACACAAATACGATTTTGTGCTCAACTAAATCGCGTTAGTACAGCGTCGACGAACTGTATGAAATACGTTCTTGTCGTCGATGTCAATAGCAGAGAAAACGTCGGCTCAAGATCTTCGCTTGCCTCCGCGATTTCATTGTGCGAGACTGCGCTGCGTGCCCACCAGGAAATCCAGACCAAGCGCCGATGGAGTGGGCCGCCCCGCCCGAAAACCGATGAGCTTGAAAAAGCTGGCGGAGCATCTGGAACTTTCGCCTGCCACCGTCTCGCTGGTCATCAACCGATCGAGCGTTGCCGACTCCATCCCGCAGGAGACGAAGGACCGAATCTTCGCGGCGGCTCGGAAATTCAAATATCGGGCTAATTTCTTTGCCCGGTCGTTACGCACGCAGCGCAGCTTCACCATCGGGGTCATCGTCCCGGAGGTGAGTGACGGGTATTCGGCTTCTGTCATGAGTGGGGTGGAAGATTATCTCCTGCAGGAGGGATACTTCTACTTTGTCGCCAGCCACCGGCACCGCGCCGATCTGATTGACGAATATCCACGGATGTTTTTGGAACGATCGGTGGACGGCCTGATTGCCGTAGACACACCTTGGCACATGAACCTGTCGGTACCGGTGGTTACCGTGTCCGGGCACAACGACGTGAAGGGCGTGACCAACATTGTACTTAACCACCAGAAGGCCGCCGAGGTCGCATTGAAGCACCTGTTTCACCTCGGCCATCGGCAGATCGCGTTCATCAAGGGGCAAGAGTTCAGTTCCGACACGGAAGTGCGATGGAGTAACATCGCGCGCGTCGCAAAACACCTTGGCTTGGCGATCAATCCCCGTCTGGTGAAGCAACTGGAGGGCGATTCTCCGTCCCCCCAACTGGGATACGTGGCCACCAAGAAGCTCTTGGCTTCGGGGAAAACTTTCTCCGCTCTGTTTGCATTTAACGATATCTCCGCCATGGGTGCGATTCGCGCGTTGCGCGAGTCGGGCTTGAAGGTCCCCGAAGATGTTTCCGTCGTCGGATTTGACGACATTCAGAGTGCCGCGTTCCAAAATCCAGGCTTGACCACTGTGCGCCAGCCGTTGCGCGAGATGGGGCGGGCGGCGGCTGAGATTCTGCTGAAGCGTATTAACCATCCAGGTTCCGAGTTGCACGACAAGCACACGGTGGAGCCCGAACTGGTTATACGAGAAACCACGGGCGCGGCCCCAGCCGGACGCCGCGTTACGAGCAAACAAAGGCGTTAACCACGCTATCGTTTTTCATACCGGCCTCTGCATTTCCATAGACCGACCAAATAGCAACCGCGGCGGACAGCTTGCCATCCAAGGTCCTTGACTGTCGAAATTCGAACGTGCTATAAGCAGACGGCGAATGTTTACTAAATCGCTTTTTCAGAGATTTAGTAAGCGATTCGCAAGCGATCGAAGTCCGCGTCGACTTCAGGCAGTTATCCAAGGAGATCTCATGAGACGTTTGAGTTGGGCAGTCCGCGTCGCACTGCTGATCGTCAGCATCGTTGCGTCGACCGCGTTGGTCCAGGCGCAATTTGGAGCGAGCGTAGAGGGTACGGTGACCGACAAGAGCGGTGCGGTGGTCTCCGGCGCCAACGTCACGATCACCGACCAGGCGACTGGCGTGAGCCACAACACGGTTACCAGCGCCGCTGGCTTCTATCACATCTCTGGGCTCACCCCGGGTCGCTATAGGGTGGATGTCGAAGCCGCCAGCTTCAAGAAAGAGACCACTCCTGACGTAGAAGTCAGCGCTGAATCTGCGCGCGGTCTCAATGTTGTTGTAACGCCAGGACCGGCCCAGGAAACGGTCTCTGTCACGTCCGCCCCGTCTGCTCTCGAAACCGAGAATGCCAACGTCAGCAGCAGCATTACCGCCCGTCAGGTTGAGGAACTCCCATCATTCGGGCGCGATCCCTACGAGCTATTGCGGCTTGCTCCCGGCGTCTTCGGCGACGGCGCTCGCAGTGGCAATGCAACTGCGACTTTTCTTCCGAACACCGTCGGTGTCGGTGGTTCCGCCAATTCCATCTACCAGGTGGAGAACCAGCCCCAGATCAGCGCTAACGGACAGCGCGTGACCGACAATAATTTCACGATCGATGGTGTAGACGTGAATAGTCTCACCAATGGTGGCGCGGCGGTGGTTAGCCCGACGGAGGAATCGGTCGCGGCGATCACGGTACTGTCGGGCTCATATTCGGCCGAAGATGGCAGGAACTCGGGCGCACAGATCAAAGTCATTTCGAAGACCGGCACCAACTCTATCCACGGCAGCGCTTTCTTCAAGTACGACGAACCCGGTCTCAACGCCTTTAACACCTTTGGCGGATTCGCGGGTGACTTTCAACGCGCGCCGAATGTGCGGCTTGACAACAAGGTTCGCAGTTACGGCGGCAGTATTGGCGGTCCCATACTCAAGAACAAGGTGTTCTTTTTCTTTGCGTATGAGGGCGAGCATGTCTTCAACCAAACTTTTGGAATCAACTATGTAGAGACGCCGCAGTTTATCCAGGCAGTCACTGCTGCTCTTCCCAACAGCATTGCCGCCCAGATCCTTGCGGTCCGCGGAACGGCTCCGCGGATAGCTGCTGTGTTGACGCCGTCATGCAGCGACCTTAACCGTCCTGCAACAGATTCGTTGGGCAATCCTACCTGTCAAGTCGTCGCCGGGGGGCTGGATATAGGTTCGCCGTTTCCGGCAGGATCTGGACCGGGCAATCCGTATCTTAAACTGGGTTCTCCTGAGATTGGCGGCGCTCTTGTCGGGGGCGGTCTGGATGGCAACCCCGACATCGAACTGGCCCAACTGGCATACCCCGGCCGCCGCACCGGCAATCAGTACAACGCTCGGGTGGACTGGACGATTAATAGTAGGCACACTTTCTCAGCGAGCACTTACCTAACGCGGTCTACGAGCACCAATCCACCCGGTACCGATCAGACCTCGGCGCCTAATCGCGACGTCATCAACAAGCCTTTTAGTCCGGCGGGTACCATCCTCTGGAACTGGGTCGTCTCGCCGACCAAATTAAATGAAGTTCGATTGAATTTCAGCCGGTTCGCGTTTAATGAAGTCCAGAGTACAAAAGGAATCGTCAATTGGGGTATTCCGGACGTCGAGATACAAGACGTCTTTAAGAGCGGCCGGCGGATCTGGTTTGGAGCACCGCAAGGGGAAAATACGCCGGGCATACTCGCCCAGAATACTTACGGTTTCGGGGACACTTTCAGCTGGGCGCTATCCAAGCACAGCCTGAAGTTCGGTTTCCAATATCGCAAGGAACAAAACAACAACAACGAGGTCGGTTTTGCCCGGCCGCTGTTTACCTTCAGCAACCCGTGGAACTTTGCGAATGACGCGCCCATCTTTGAGCAAAATGCAGTCAATCCAAACACGGGCAATCCTGATTCTGCCCAGCGTTATTTCCGCACCAGCTACTACGGTGGATTCGTTCAGGATGATTTTAAATTTCGATCCAATCTTACTTTGAATTTTGGTCTGCGATATGAGTACTACACTCCCGTTTCCGAGCCCCAGGGATTGCTCAGCAATCTCGTGCTGGCGGGATCAGGACCTGACGCGCTAACGAATGCAACCCTCATCACCGGTAAGACCGTATATTCGACTCCCAAAACAAACTTTGCCCCGCGCTTTGGGTTCGCCTGGAGCCCTGATCAGTACAACCAAAAAATAGTTTTCCGAGGCGGCTTCGGCATGTATTACAACGGCATTCCGGAGGCGGTGTTCGATCCGGCCCGCGAAAATCCGCCCTTCCATGCATTTGAATCGAATTGCTGTGGCACCGCCGGAGTAGCGATTGACGGCTTTAGCGGCCCCTTCGACCCAAGCTGCGGCAGTATGCACAACATGCCGTGCATTCTCTATTCACTGGGCAGTTCAGATTCGCCGTTGAGTTATCCAGGTAATCCGGCGCTGGGTGGCGGAATCGGCCCCGACGGTTTCCCCCTGAGTTGTTGCGTGCAGGTCTACTTCGAGCCGCAGCACTTCCGGATTCCTTACGTGTACGGTTATTCTTTTGAAACGCAGGTCGAGCTTCCAGCAAAGATGATTTTCACTCTGGGCTACCAAGGCAGCGACAGCCACCACCTGGGCCGGATCTTTGATGCCAACCTGGTGTACGACGGGCCGGTCAACAAGTCGATTCCCAATTACTTCATCAAGCCCGATGTGACCGCCAACTATAACTCTCTGAACGCGCGACTGGAGCGTCGCTTTTCCCGAGGAGTCCAAGCTGCCTTCAAGTATCGTTGGAGCAAGAGCCTCGATGAGGTCTCATTCGGACAGCCGGACTCCAGCGTGAATGAGACTTTTCCGCGTGATTTGCGCAGCGAGTATGGGCCGTCCGATTTTGACGTGACCCACTTTGCAGTCCTCTCCGGTATTTGGGATCTTCCTATCTTCCGTAACAGGCGCGACGGGGTGGGCAAGGTGCTCGGAGGCTGGCAACTCAGCGGCATCTTCACGGCGCACTCCGGATTTCCCTGGACGCCAATTGACAATGTCTGCTTCGTAACGCTGGGGAACCAAGGCATCTGTCCGATTCGTCCAAGTGGTTATTCTGGCGGCGCCGGAACCGACTATTCCAATGACACCTTCCTGAAGCCAAACGGAAATTTCCCGCGGGGCGGGCCGAACTATTTCAACCTAGCCTCAGGCCCTCCAGGCATTGGCCGTAACTCGTTCCGTGGACCCCGCTACCAGTCTATCGATATGACGTTTGGCAAGAACACGCCACTGTCGTTCTTAGGCGAGGGTGGCAGCCTGCAGATAAGGATGAATGTTTTCAACGTGTTTAATCATCTGAACCTGACCCCGTTCACTTTCAACACCCGCAGTACCATTATCCAGGATCCGTTTTTCGGGACTGCAGGCGACAAGCCGGCGCTCGCGGGCAGGGTTATCGAGTTGCAGGCGCGCATCAGCTTCTAACTTTCACCAAGGCGCACCTCGGATTCGGGTGCGCCCTTTCCTTTTTTTGCGGGGTGCCCCACTCATCGCGTTCTTTGCGATGAATGGGATGCCGCGGCCGTTCCATGCTCAACCGGCGGCCATCGAACTCGGACCACACTCACCGCCCATCACTGTCCGCTGTCCATCGCCATGAAAAGGTTATTCAGCGATTCCGCAAGAGTCGGGTGGGCAAAGGTGCCGTCGCGCAATGCGGTATAAGGCAATTTGCCCATCATGGCAATCTCAAGCGCAGACATAATTTCGCCGCCCTCGATGCCGAGGATGGCGGCGCCCAGGATCTGTTTACTTTCAGCGTCCACGATGGCTTTCATGAAACCGCGCGTCTCGTCCACCTCGAGAGCGCGGGCAACGGAAGTCATCGGCAACTTTGCCACGCGAATGTTGCGGCCTTGCGCGCGGGCTTCCACCTCGGTCAGGCCAACCCGGCCGAGTTGCGGATCGATGAAGACCGCGTAGGGTACCTGCCGGTCTTTGGTCGAGCCACTCCCCTTCTGGAGCAGATTGGCGCGGACGATCCGAAAGTCGTCATAAGAGATGTGTGTGAACGCCGGGCCGCCCTTGATGTCGCCGAGGGCGTAGGTGCCACTCGCCGTCGTCTCGAGCCGGTCGTTGACCCTTATGAAGCCGCGGGCGTCGGTTTGAATCCCGGCCGCCTCCAGGTTCAGAGTGTCCGAGTTCGGCACTCGCCCCGTAGCCACCAGCAGATGTGAACCGGCAAGCGTGGTCGCTCTGCCCTGCTGCTGGACTTCAAGTCGAATTTCCCCATCCGCATGGCCAACACGAGTCGCTTTCGCGTTCAGCACGATCTCGACCCCATCTTGCCGCAGAATCTTGGCAACTTCTTCGGCGATGTCGGGGTCCTCGCGGGTCAGCAGTTGGCCAGCCGACTGAATAATCGTCACCCGGCTGCCGAAGCGTCGAAAGAGTTGTCCGAATTCGAGCCCGATGTAGCCGCCGCCCAGGACCAGCAAGTGCCCTGGAACCGCGTCGAGTTCCATGATGGAGATATTGTCAAGGGCCGGAACGCTGTCCAAGCCGTCCAGCTTGGGGCGCGAGGCGCGGGTGCCGGCGTTAATGAAGATGTAGTTGGCGGAGAGAGCACGCTGACCGCCCTCTTGCGTACGGACCGCAATCATCTTCGGACCATTAAAGCTGGCCTCGCCGAAGATCAATTCGAGGTTGGCGGTCTTCTCGATGCGTGACTGGTTTCCATTGCGGAAGCTGTCCACGATGTCGCGCTTGCGTTGGCGGACCCTTTGCAAGTCGATGCTGATCGCGCCGGTATGCACGCCGTAATCGGCGGCGCGCCGGGCCAAATAGGCGACGCGTCCGCTGGCTACCATGGTCTTTGTGGGAGTGCAGCCCTCGTTGATGCAGGTACCGCCAACATGTTTTCGTTCGACCAGAGCAGTGCGCATTCCGGCCTGGGCAAGTGCCGTGGAGAGCGGCGTACCAGCCTGCCCGGAGCCGACGACGATGGCATCGTATTGCTGCGGAGTGGTCATATGCGCCTCAGATTTGATGTCGGCAAAACGTTAGACGCCCCGCTGAAACCGTCCTAGGCCGGAACTTCCGCCAACGGAAGCCATACTTGAAAACGTGTGTCCCCTGGTTTTGAGCTGACCTGAATATTCCCCCTGTGCTTCTTTACAATGCGCTGGACAGTATCAAGGCCGAGCCCGGTTCCTTCGCCAACTGCTTTGGTCGTGAAAAAAGGTTCAAAGATATGGGGCTTGATCTCGGGCGAGATCCCCGGGCCGTTATCGCCGATCTCCACCACCACGCAACCGTCGTCGCGATAGGTTCGCACTCGCAGCTCGCCTTTTCCGCTCATCGCGTCAATCGCGTTGTCGATAATGTTGGTCCAAACCTGGTTCAGCTCGCTCCCGAACGAATTCACCAGCAGAGGGACTCGATGATAATCGCGCTGCACGATTACGCCGCGTTTCAGCTTGTGGTTCAGGATGGTCAGCGTGGTTTCCAGGCTCTTCACGATATCGACGTTCTGCACCCTTGCCTGGTCCATATAGGTGTATTCCTTGATCGCCCCGACCAGGTCTGAGATCCGCGAAGTGCTGCTTTCGATTTCGTTCAACAAGTCCGCGACCTCCACTGAAGCCGCGATCCTCACCAGCGCCGCACGGGCCGTGCCCGCCTCGAGCGCGCCGAACAAAGTCTCCAGCACCTCCGGCTTGACGTTCCTTCGGGCCAAGCCGGCCGATAGTTGCCACAAGTCGTTCTGACCGTGACTCCGCAGCAGGGAATCGATTCTGCCTTCCAGATCGCTGACCGTCAATGCGTCAGGCGGAGGGCCGTCCAATTGTGTGAACGACGCTTCCAGCTTCTCGATTTCTGATTTCTGCGCAGAGGTGAGATCACGCCTGCCCAGTTCATGGCTAGCGTTCTTGATTTTCTTCAGAATGTCGCGCAGTTGGCTGGTGGCCCGTTTTGCAGCCGAGGCAGGGTTGTTGAGTTCATGTGCCAGCCCTGCGGAAAGCTTCCCTAAAGCAGCCAGCCGGTCCCGCTGTTGTTCGATCCGCGTGGCTTCACGGATGCGGTCCGACATCAGTCCCACAAGACGTTTGGCCAATTCCGGCATTTTCTGCACGAGATCAGGAAACAGTGCTGCCGGAAATCGCAGGACGCGGCCATCGGTTATGGCTCTCCCGGTCACCGTAAACTGCTTCATTCGGGAAAAAGGAAGCACTCCCGTGACGTCGCCCGGCTTCGTGGAAATTACGAACGCTTCGCCGGCGAACTCCCCCCGGGCCTCAAGTTGCCCATCGAGAATCACAAACATTGCATCCGCGGGATCACCCTCGCGCACGTAGGTATCGCCCGCCTTGATTTGGAGTTCTTGCGACTGGCTGAGGAACCAGGCGACCTGATCGTCGGGCAAGTCCGCGAACGCCGGGACGCGAAGTAGTTCCGATTTCTCGGCCATTTATACCTTGCTCAAGTACTGATGGATGAACTGCACCGCCACGGATCCTTCGCCGACCCCCGAAGCGACCCGCTTCACCGAACCATGCCGCACATCGCCCACGGCAAAGAGGCCTGGAACACTTGTCTCGAGCAGGAATGGATCTCTATCGAGCGCCCACCCCTTGGGGCGTTGTCCGTCACGGATAAGGTCGGGACCCGTCAGGATGAATCCCCGTTCATCCCGCTCGATTACACTGGCCAGCCAGTCGGTTCGCGGCAGCGCTCCAATAAAGATGTACATGGCACTCGCCGGGACGCGCTCCACTTTGTTGGTGTCCGAACAAAGGACCGAAATTTCTTCGAGATGCGTCTCGCCGTGCGCTTCGGCCACGCTGGCATGCGTCCACAGTTGAATGTTGGGCATCTCCCTAATTTGGTCAATCAAGTACTGCGACATGGTGCTGGAGAGGGAATCCCCGCGCACCAGGATCACGACCCGCTCCGCATACTTGGCAAAATTCATGGCGGCTTGCCCGGCTGAATTCGCTCCGCCTACCACGTAGATGATTTCACCCTTGCAGGAGAGCGCTTCCGTGGCGCCTCCTCCATAGTAGACGCCAGCACCGCGCAACCGGTCGATTCCCGGAGCTTCCAGGCGCCGCCACTGCACTCCGGTCGCGATCATCAGCGCGTGGCAAGAGATCTCGTTGTTGTCCGCAAACTTAATGATCCGGTATGGTCCCTCGGTCCGGACGCCAACCGCTTCCTGCGAGAGAATTTCCACCCCGAAGCGCTGCGCCTGCACCATCGCGCGGCGCGCCAGATCACCGCCACTGAGCCCGGCAGGAAACCCAAGATAGTTTTCGATCCGTGAGCTCATTCCTGCCTGGCCGCCCGGCGCCTCCCGCTCAATCATCACCGTGTGCAGACCTTCGGATGCGCCATAAACCGCCGCCGCCAGACCGGCGGGCCCCCCGCCTACGATGGCCAAATCGTAAAAGTCGGTTTGCGCGCGCGTCCGCAAGCCAACTTTTTGCGCGACGTCGGCCGGCACGCTCTCCAGGAGTTTTGTTCCGTCCGGAAAGAGCACGACCGGAAGACTGCTCGCTTCCGGGCCCAAGGCCTCCAACAGGCGCTTGGTTTCCGGGTCGTTGGCCGAGAGCTCAACATCAATCCACTGATAGGGCACGTGGTTTCGTGCCAGAAAATCCCGCAGATCATACGACCGGGGCGACCATCGCGTGCCCAAGACTCGGATTCCCTCGAATGCCGGACGATACGAAGCTTGCCAATCATCGAGCAAGTCATTCAGTTGGGGATACAGATGTTCTGCTGGTGGATCCCACGGCTTCATGAAAAAGTAATCGATGTTGGCTTGATTGATGGCGCTGATCGCAGCGTTGGTGTCGGCATAGGCGGTGAGGAGGGCACGCTTCGCCGCGGGATAAATCTGCCTTGCCTCCTGCAAAAACCCGACCCCGTCCATGTTCGGCATCCGCTGGTCTGCCAGAAGAAGGGCCACGCCGTCGTTGCGCACCTTCAACTGCTTCAACAGTTCCAGCGCCCCCGTGGGGGAATCACTCCCGATCACCCGGTACTCCGCACCATACTGCGTGCGCAAATCGCGTTCGATCGCACGCAAAACATCGGAGTCGTCGTCCACACTCAACAGAATCGGTTTCGCCATTATCGCTCTCAGCCTTGATGATGAAGGAGGTAGTTTGAGACACCCGATCGAACCCGAATAACCACATTAGATACCGGACGTTGTGTTCCGGTCGCACAATTATCGTGGCCGGGCGAACGAGTGCACGCAACACTGCACGCCTTCGCCAATTGCGACGGCCTGGCAGCCCGTCGTCGGTCGAATGATCTCGAAAGACGTTCAGGCCACAAGTTCGCCGGGCTCGACCTCGTCCACGTAGCACCAGACCCAGCTTTCTCCCGGCTCGATGGAGCGAATCAAAGGGTGTTGCATTTTGTGAAAATGCTTGGTGGCATGCTTGTTCTTGGACGAGTCGCAGCAGCCAACGTGCCCACAAGTGAGGCAAAGACGCAGGTGGACCCACGTATCGCCGGTCTTGGCACAGTCCTCACACACATGTTTATTGGTTTCTCTTATCTTGATCTGATCAAGATGGGTGCATGCTTCTGGCATTGGTTCCTCCTGGGTTCACGAGTAAACGTTCATGAGTAAACGTTTCGCTGATGCTACTCCTCTGCTCCGCCTTCATCGACAGCAAGAAAATGCATTCTTCAGTCCGGTCACCTTGGTCATGTCACCAATGGGCCTATATCACTGAATCAGAGGCCGCACGCGCTCACAATGATTACACGGAGGTATTTCATTCGTGTTCAGGCTCGATTATTTGTCTTGCGTGCTGACCATCACCTCTACAATCTTGGTCGGACGCCGGTGCTGGCAAGGCTGGCTGCTGGCAACCGTGAATAGCGTCATCATGTGCATCATCGGTATCAAAACCGCCCAATTGGGTTTTATCCCAGCCAATGTATTCTGCATCGCGATCAGCGTGATCAACCTGCGCACCTGGCGCAGGGCAACAGCGTCCTCTTAAAACCCCGACCCCGAGTACGCGCGGCCGGCAGATGCATCACTCCGCAGTGAGCAGGTTCTCCGCAAACGGCCACTCTTCATCGACCCACTGCGCCTCACAGCAGAAACCGGCATCGCGTGCCATCTGGAAGATCTCCTCCGTCGAATACTTGTGACTGCTTTCCGTCCAGATGGTTTCCCCTTCCAGGAACTCGACCTCGAGCTCCGCTACCGGGATGCTCACCGTCTGCCGGTGCGTAGACCGCAGGTGCATCTCGACGCTGCGGGCCTCGGGATTGATCTTTGCCATGTGGGAGAATTGCCTTAGGTCAAAGTCGGCATCCAGTTCGCGATTGATGCGGGCCAGCAGGTTGAGATTGAAAGCCGCCGTCACTCCGAGTTCATCGTCGTACGCCGCGAGCACTTGCGCACTGGGCTTTTCCAGATCCGTTCCCAGCAGTAGTGAGTCGCCGCGCTCCAGAATCCGCCGGACCTCAGCAAGGAACTTCACACCCGCGGGACGATCGAAGTTCCCGATCGTGCTCCCCAGGAACAACACTAAGAGATGTTGGCCGTCTTTCCGCTGCGCCGCCACCTCCAGCAGTCCATCGAGATATTCACGCTCAAAACCCAGAATGCTGATCGAATCAATATCGCTGAGTTCCCGCTCACACATCGCCAGGGCCGAGCGGGATATTTCGACGGGATAGTAGAACGTACGTTGCTTCCGGCAGAGCGCTTCGAGCACCCAGCGGGCCTTCTTGCCACTGCCGCTACCCAACTCGGCGACGGCGACCGGCTTGGCTAGGCGGTCGACGATCTCGCTCGCATGCCGCCGCAGCAAACGCTCATCCGCCCGCGTTAGTCCGTACTCTGGCAGATGGCTGATCACCTCAAACAGAGCGGAGCCCACATCGTCGTAAAGGTACTTGGAGAGAAGCTCTTTCTGTCCCGGTCGCGCGAGTCCGGCACGGACGTCAGAGGCGAATTCGTAAGCGGCATTGGTGGTAATCGCGTGGACAAGCATTTCCTGATCCCTCCGATCATTGGCTTACACATCAGTCGCTTACACAGCGGAAACCAGCGTACACATATTGGTAGTGGGCCTGGAACCAGTTGCGAAACGTGGGCCGGAGCATGCATGCGGCCGTGCGCGCCGAGCCTCCCTTCATCACGAAGTGCTTGCCGTCGAAGAAATCAGCCGAGTACCCTCGGTAAAACGGAAAAGGCTCAAAACCGGGAAACGGCGCAAACACGGTGGACGTCCATTCCCACCCATTACCCAAGATGTCGTCGATGCCGAAAGCGCTCTGGCCCTCAGGAAACGCGTTCACCGGTGTGGGGTCCCAGCGATGAAAGTCGAAATTGCCGAACCTCGCACTGGGCGCTTCACTGCCCCATGCTTCACTTCCCCATGGATAGATTCTTTCGCCTCCAACTGCGGCGCCGTACGCGGCGCGATGCCACTCCGCTTCCGTAGGGAGCGACTTCCCCGCCCACCGCGCGTACGCGCTTGCTTCCGCATGACTCACATAGACAGGCCAGTCCAGCGGGAGCGGCACTTCGTCGAACATCGTCCGGTAAAGCCAAGGATCGCCTGTCCAACGATCTCCTGTCCAACGATCGCCTGCCTTCTTCCAGAACACCGGATGAGAGATTCCGTGGACGGTTCTCCAGTTCCAGTCGTCGTCGCTCCAGAAACGGCGCGTCTCATATCCGCCAGCGGCCATGAACTCGAGATACTGCCGGTTGGTCACTTTGTACTGATCGATGACGAATGCAGGGACGTCCACTATGTTGGCTTCATACTCATTGTCCCAACCGAAGTTTTCGGCGCCACGGCGAAGGCCGAGTGTCGCCACACCCGCAGGCACCTCAACCATCCGGGGGATCACCGGAGCGCTATGGAGATTCTGTGGATCTGATTGCCGCACCTTCTTGTCGAGCGCCAGTTGATGCAGCATGTAGGCGAGCGTCTCGACGTGCATCAGCCGATGCTCAACCGCTACGTTGAGCAAAGTGTCCACCGAAAAGCCGTCGCGCGTCTGAGCGTATTCGAGTGCTCCGTCGGCCAACTTCTCGTCCAGAGCGGCCCGGATCCTGGTCACGTAACCGTGCACCGCATCCAAGGAAGGCCAGTCGGACGGTTGATCGCTGGGCAGTCCGCCGCTGACTGGGTCGATGCCAAAGGCAAACAAGCGGTCAAATTCAGGATGAAAACTCTTCAGGCCGAAGATGTGTTCGTGGAGCAAATTCCAATCGAACGCCTCCAGGTGCCCCACATAGAAGATGATGCGATGACGCTCCGGAATCGGCCGCTCATAGAGGGAACCCGCGCGGACCACACTGAACAGTGCATCGCTTCGCCGGCGTGCGTCGTGGACCCGTTCCATGAGCCCATGACGGACTGCGACGCCATTTTGCGCAACAATCATTTGCGCCTCCTACCTTGGTCATGACGGCCGGACGAAGCGTTGGCGCCACAACGCTCAAAGCTGATCGAGACTGCTTGGCTCTGCTGCAAGACCGAAGCGTCGCAAGTCCAGCAGTAGTTGCATTGAGCGGTTTGGCCTGGCCCGGGTTACCCAAATGCCCCGGACGATGGAAATTCGCCTACGTGCCTTAGAAGTGGAAGCTTTCGCGGCCAATATCGAAGGCGACGCCTCAGCGCTTTCCTTGCCCGCTGATGTTAGATGACGCATTGCTGAGGGTGGTCGCAGCGAAATACAGGTTCTTTTCGGCTGTCTACCCCGCGACTAGATCGCTGGAGACTGCTGGTCTACGTCGATCGGCGAGAGGTCAAGCACGGATTCACGGGGCCTGTCCCTTCCGTCGCAGGAACTCGCGCACAACTTCCTTCACATCCCGATGTCGGCCATCGACGGCATAGTTCAGGTGCTGCATCTCTTCATCGGAAATCTTCTCCGCCAGCCCAGCAAGGGCCTGAGTAACCTCCGGATGTTGCTGCAAAATCTGCTCGCGCACCACCGGCACGGCCTCGTAAGGAGGGAAATAGTGCCGATCATCTTCGAGCACGAACAAATCCAACGCCGGAATCAGGCCATCGGTGGCGTTGCCCGCTGCCAGGTCGATCTGACGATCGCGCAGCGCCCGGGTCAGCAACCCCAGATCCATCACGCGCGGATTCTCAGCAAAGTGCAGCCCATAGGCTGCTGCCAGACCTTTATAACCGTCCGGCCGCTCCATGAACTCGTAGCCAAACCCGGCCCGCCAATGCGTTGCGAATGCGGCTGCCTGCGACAGTGTTTTGATGTTCAAGTGGCGCGCGTCTTCTCCTCGGATTTCCATCGCAAAAGTATCGTTGAACCCGAACCCCGGGCCGAGAGTCAGCCCGAAGCGACGTTCGTATTCATTCTTGACCCGCTGATAAACCTCCGCCTTATCGCCCCCGCCTTTCTGCTTGAGAATCGCGGTCAATGCCGTCCCCGTGTATTCCGGGTATATGTCGATGCGCCCAGCCAGCACCGCCTGATGGCAGATGTAGGTTCCCGCGAGATAGAAACGCCGTTCCACTTTCAGGTTGGTGTGCGCCTCGATCTGCTGCGCCATGAGTTCGCCCAAAATGAACGACTCGGTAAAGTTCTTGGAGCCAATTACGACGCGATCCGAATGGGAGGGCGAACAAGCAGGAAGCAGCAGCGCCATCACGGACAGCACGAAGGGGAAAAGACTCGAGTGATGGGTCCTCATCGCGGCCGCAAACGCCTCTCCAACCATCCCACGCTGAGGTCGGCCAACAGCGCCAGAACCGCAGCCGGGATTGCCCCGGCAAGAATGACCCGGTTGTCGACCATCGCCAGGCCACGGAAGATGAACTCTCCCAGACCTCCTGCGCCAATCGCTGCGGCAATGGTAGCAAGCCCCACCGAAATGACAACCGCGACCCGCACGCCGGAAAGAATCACACTGAGCGCCAGCGGCAGCTCCACATGAAACAAGACCTGCCTGTCCGTAAGTCCCATGCCGCGTCCTGCTTCTACCACTGCGGGATCGACCCCGCGGATTCCCGTATATGTGTTCCGGATCATGGGCAGCAGGGCATAAAGAGTCAGTGCCAGAATCGCCAGCCGATCCGCACGTTCCCCCAGCCACGGCACGGGCAGCAGAAATCCGAATAGGGCGAGACTGGGAATTGTCTGGATAATGTTGGCGCTCGCCAGCACCGGCTTGTTCAGGCGCGGGCGATGCGCGATCGCGATACCCAACGGTATGCCGACCAGCATTGCCAGCAACGTGGAGAACCCCACCAGCCAGAGGTGTTCCAGCGTCAGTTCCAGCACTTCGCTGCGGTTCTGCAGGATGAATTGAAAAACGTTCATGACGTGCCTCGTTCTGTGACCGACTGCAGCCCATTTGCGAACGCACTTACATAAGCGGACGCCCAGGGGTCGGTGGACCGCAAGAAATCCGGGGGCGCCAGCACCGTAACCAGGCGCCCTGCTTCCATGAGCGCAATACGCGAGCCGAGCAGCAGCGCCTCCCGAAGATCGTGCGTGACAAAGATCACCGTCTTATGGAGCCTTTGCTGCAACGACAGAAATTCGCGCTGCAATTCGTCGCGCGTGAGCGGGTCGAGCGCGCCAAAAGGCTCGTCCATGAGCAGGACCGCCGGGTCCGCCGCCAGGGCCCGCGCCACACCAACTCTTTGCCGCTGCCCGCCCGATAGCTGGTGCGGATATCGCGTGGACATTTCCGCCGCAAGCCCAACCATTTGCAGCAACTCCCGCACTCGCGCGCGCGTACGCTCCTCGGGCCAACCTTCGATCTTGGGGACCAGACCGATGTTCCGTTCCACGGTGAAATGGGGAAACAGACCTACGTCCTGGATCACGTAACCGATACTGCGACGCAAACGGATGACGTCGGCATCGCTATTCGGCACCCCGTTCACCCGTACTTCCCCGGCAGTGGGCGACAACAGTCGGTTTGTCAGCTTGAGGGTCGTGGTCTTTCCCGAACCGCTGCGCCCCAGCAGCACGAGGGTTTCTCCACGCTGGACTCCCAGATTCAACCCACAGAGTACGTCTGTGCTGGCCACACGGTATGACACGTCATGGAATTCAATGACCGGACCTTCTGGAGCTGTTAGTGGCATGTGCGCCAATCATACCGGAGTTAACCCAAGCAACCGATCTCCTTGACCGCCGCAGCCAACTCCGGATCGCGGCGCCCCGTTATGAAGACGTACGCTCCTTCGCTCACAAAATGCTTCGCCGTCGCCAGACCGATGCCGCTATTGCCACCCGTGATGAGTGCAATTTTTCCTTCAAGTTTTCCCATGTATTTCTCCTAAGGTTGTGCGCGCTTCCGAGCGGCTCGCTCAAGCGTGCGGAACGACGAGCGCGCCGGTCACGGCGCTGGCGCCGTCCGGCCGCGCGACCGTGCCGGCAAGGCGGCGCTCTCGATGACAGAATCGAGCTGCCGAATCTCTCGATATCGGAAACAGTCGACGAGGTGATCGTTCACCATGCCGACCGCCTGCATGTGCGCATAAACGACGGTCGAACCGACGAAACTGAATCCCCGGTGCTTGAGATCCTTGCTAAACCCGTCGGATTCGCGGGAGGTCGCCGGAATCTCCCGCATTGCCTTCCACCGGTTGAGTTTGGGTCGTCCATCGACGAACCGCCAGCAATAAGCGTCAAAACTTCCGAACTCTTCCTGAATTGCGAGAAACGCCTGCGCGTTGCGTATCGCGGCTTCGATTTTCATCCGGTTTCGAATGATCCCTGGATCCAATGTGAGCTTCTGAATTCGTCTCTCGGTATATCGCGCCACTTTCTCAGGATCGAACTCGCTGAAGGCACGGCGATACCCTTCCCGTTTTTTGAGCACGATCGACCAACTGAGCCCGGCCTGCGCCCCTTCGAGCAGCAGGAACTCAAAGTGTTTGCGGTCATCGTGGACCGGCACACCCCATTCGCGATCGTGATACTGGAGCATCAGCGGATCGTTCGTGCTTACCCAGGCACATCGTTTCGTAATCATAGGGCAGTGCCCTTCGAGGGGGAATTGCTCACGCTCCTCTCCTTTGGGGGTAAATCCCGAGTTTTCGGAAAAATTGCAGAAATCATCGCGGTGGTCCACCCGTGCAGAGCAAACGCGGGAGGACGTCCGAGAGGTGCGGAGGCAACCCGTACCAGTCAGAATGATCCTTCGCAAGAGCGCAGGCCGTTTTAAAGCCATGTAAGCTCCTGTTCGCCGCTAGTGCGGCTCACCGGTATCGTCGGCTGAGGGTCCATAAATGCTCGGAACTTTGCCGCCCATCGGACGAAGGTAAACGCTCAATTGCCCGCGATGGTGAACAACGTCGAACAACGCGATCCAGAGCAGCCCGCCTACCGTGTCTTTGAGCAGAATCTCTTCTTTGCCTTGAATCAACCATGCTTGGTGGTTCCAACTGCTGTCGTCCAAGGTGTGCAATTGCCGGGCGAGCGTATCGTGATCACGCTCGTAAGTTGAAATCATCTCGTCCCGATTGCCGAAACTGGCGGGTTCCTGCCAGCGCAAACCGCTGAACATGCTCTTCCGGTTTTTGCAGAGTTCAATGCAACTCTGTTGCGCAGAAACCAGCAGGGCAACCAGTTCTCCGGCCGAACGTGACCGCGGGTGGGGCCTGTAATCGAGACGATCAGCGGGCACCGCTTTGAATACTCGCACGAAGGCCGGGTATTCCTGCTCCCACCTCTGAATGAAGAACTCTCGGTTGCTGAGCTCTCTGCCAAGCGACTGCGTGACCATCGAAGATGCTCCCTTGTGTGTGCCTAATTCTGATGTCGGCGCGATGATTTCTAAGGACGAAGCCTTCGCATTATCGCAACGTATATATATATATATGTATATATATATTTGTGTGCGCCTTTCATCTGCATTTCATTCCGACGATGATTCCGATCTTAATACGGCGATCGATGCGGATGATGGCAATCCGGTTCTGCACGAGCGCGCTCGCAAGGCCCGGCGCGAATGGCGCGATATACTCAGCTCAATCATCACCGGTGTCGAGCGCAGGGATCAGGCGCGGTGTCGACGCAAAGAAGTTGGCGACTCTGATCATCTCTTCCCTGGAAGGCGCATTGATGATCAGCCGCCCGGAACGTGATTGAGAAGCTCTGAGGGCGGCTCAGTCCCATCTTGAGCGCGACCTGGAGACAGAAGTGCGACTCAGCAGGTAACAAGCACGCCGTAAGGAGGTCGTGATGAAAAAGGTGAATTTCGAAACTTCGGGTCCGCTGGGAATACTTACGCTGACGAATCCGCCACTCAATCTGCTCAGCGGGGAGCTCCTGGACGACCTCGGCGCCGCCGTAAAGGAGCTCAAACGCGCTCCGGTAAGAGCGCTGCTACTGCGGGCCGAGGGCAAAATCTTTTCCGCTGGGGCCGACGTCAGTGCCTTCAAGGGAAAAAATGAGAGTGCAGCGCGAGACAGTTTTACAACCCATCAGCGAATGATTACTGACCTTGAGGAATTGCCCTTTCCAACCCTGGCCGCTGTCCAGGGGATGTGTGTCGGGGGAGGACTGGAACTGGTTCTCGCATGCGATCTCATCTGGGCGGCGGCATCGGCACGCTTCGGTCAGCTGGAGGCAACGATCGGCACCACGACGCTGCTGGGCGGCGTGCAACGCTTGGCCGAACGAGCCGGGTCCAACCGCGCCCGCGAAATCATATACACAGCCGAGCCGTACGATGCGGCAACGTTTGAGCGGTGGAACATTGTGAACCGAGTCGTGCCGGATGACGTTTTTGAATCGCAGACTCGGACTTTCGCAGAACGCCTTGCCCATGGCCCCACATTGGCCTACGCCGCTGGCAAGCGGATGGTGCGCGCCTATCTGGACGGCGGCATCCGCGCCGCAGACAAGCTGGTTGGGGAGGTAGGGCCGCCCTTATTTCAGAGCGAAGACATGCGCGCCGCAGTTGCTGCGCTGGTGGAGCACGGCGCCCGCAACTTTCGCGACAAGGTCGTTTTCCAGGGACGATGACTAATCTGCGCTGTCGCTCTCCGTCAGCGTTGCTGTGATTTAAGGCCCACATCCTAGGAGGTTTGACGATGGCCAATGTTCCCAGTACGAAACTCGCAGCCCATCCTCGCTTCGACTCCGCTGCGACGCCTGCAATCGCGAAACTCATCGGTTTTCGGCTCATCGCATTCGGCGGGGGTGAGGCGACCGTAGAACTCAAGTCTGGTCCGCAGCACTACAACCCCATGGGCACGGTCCACGGCGGCGTGCTCTGTGACATCGCAGATGCGGCCATGGGCATGGCATTCGCGAGCACACTCGATGAGGACCAGAGCTTCACCACCCTGGAACTGAAGATCAACTTTCTGCGGCCGGTGTGGGAGGCCGATTTGCTGGCGAAAGCGCGCGTCACCTCACGCGGCAAGACGGTGGGTTTGGCCGAGTGCGACGTGATCGACGCTAACGGGCGCCTGATTGCGCGGGCGTCTAGCACATGCCTGGTACTCAGCGGCAAGATGGCGGAAGGACGATAAACCATCGCGCCGCACAGAAGGCCCTGAGAACTAAACAGCAATAGAACCCATTAGGAGAAACACACATACCGTCCTGATTCAGATCCCCGATGTTGCGTCGCGTGATTCGCTTCGATGGAGAGGAAGGAAAACATGACTATCAAAGGTCGAGATCGAACGGTTCAGCGTGACATCTTCCAGGCCGTTCGAGGCGGTCGTGGCGGCGATCGACAGGAAGAAAAGCCAGATGATCTCCTGTGACCTCCATGGCGTCGAGACTGCCGCGACTTGAAGATCCCCGGCGCGGGTGCACTATTTGGTCTCACGGCTTGGTTTTGGCTGCGCGGATGTGCCGGTGGTAGACTGCGCCTATGGCCGCTAAAAAGAAAACTAAGAATAAGCACACAAAGCTGAAGAAAAGCGTCGTGAAGAAGGGGAGGTCAGTCGGCAAGACTGTCAGAAAGACACTCGCTACAAAGAAGGCAGCCCCGAGGACGAGGTCGGAAACGAAGCCCTCTTTGAAAAAAGCGGCTGCGAAAAGGAAGATGCTCGGGAGAAAGACAGCCGGCGCGAAGTCTGCGCGTGTACTCAAGAAACTGGCTCCAGGGAAAAGTCAGAACTTGGATACGGAGGCGTTTGCACCCCAAGGACTGAGATCGCGGTTGGGGGGGCAATCGGGAGACTTGCAGGGATTATCCAACGTCGAAGCTGCGGATTCGGAGAGTGTGCACGAGCTACTTGAGGAAGGAAACGCGTTCGAGGCCGAGGTCGTAGCCGGCGTGCAAAGCGCTGGGGATACTGAGGAGAAGGAAGTTCGCACACACGAGGTACCGGAAGACGATGTTCCAGGCGAATATCTGGACAAAGAGTAGACGCAGACTGACTACCAGTCAGTCTGCGCAATCTCGTATCAGAAAGTGTGGAGGAGGAACAAGAGGTGGCACTGATCGTGACTGCCATTTGCGCCTCGCTGATATGTCTTTCGATCGCGATTTGGATCAAACGCAAAGCAGACCGAACTGAGATGGAGGAGCACAGCATCACACCGGAGGCACTCCAAACATTGTTGGTCGCGAATCAAGGGGTACTTCTGTTCGATGTTCGCCAGCCGCTCGATTTGTTAGCCAGTTCTGAGATCATCCCAGGCGCAAAGAGGATTCCCCCAAAAGAGGTGCTTGAGAACCCGTCGCTCATCCCGAGAGAGAAGGACTCGATTGTTTACTGCACCTGCCCCAGTGATAAAACCAGCCGGGCAATTTTGCATCGAGCGCTGGCCATGCATTTCTTCCGGATTAAATTCCTCAAAGGTGGATTGGCCGCCTGGAAAGCGAAGGGCTATTCGGTCGAGCCATACAACGAGTCCTTTCACCTCTGACACTTTTGAAATGAGGATCCGGAGTGGATCGGCTACACGACTCGATTAGACAAAGAAAATTGGCAGCGCAAGTCCTTTCATTGGGCGCCTGAATCTTCCTGGTGGGCCTTTCATCCAAAGCAGAGGGCATCCGCGCTGTGTGTCGGTGGCGTCTACCCGAAGCGAGGAGTTGATGGATGTTTGAGAGCATTCTCTGCCAAGTAACGGAATATGATCCTGACGTCCTTGAGTCCCTGATTGGGCTCGCAGTCGAGATTGCACGCGAGGGTCGAGAGGGAAGACGCGTTGGCACGTTATTCACACTCGGGGATGAGAAGGCCGTGCTCGCGAGATCCAGACCGTTGATTTTGGATCCATTGATGGGGCATCCTGAGGCTTCGCGACATGTCACCAATCTCAATCTCCGCGGAACCATCAAGGAATTGGCCCAGCTGGACGGTGGGTTCGTGGTAAGTCGTGAAGGAATTGTGCTTTCTGCGTGCCGCTACCTCGACGCAGTGGCCGCGCAGGTGGACGTGCCGCTGGGACTCGGCAGCCGTCACATTGCCGCCGCCAATATGAGTGCTGTTACCAAGGCGGTGGGTATTGTGGTTTCTGAGAGTTCGGTGGTGCGACTTTTCTGTCATGGACAACTGGTCGGCGAAAT
>Ga0209117_1000188_pt1 | contig 36482 bp, 22 predicted proteins | sample BlaSpr_A8_OM2_M2_FD_187978 | JGI IMG/M metagenome (GOLD analysis project Ga0209117, IMG submission 187978) | Forest soil microbial communities from Thunder Bay, Ontario, Canada - Black Spruce, Ontario site 2_A8_OM2_M2 (SPAdes) (version 2) | ecosystem: Environmental > Terrestrial > Soil > Boreal... | reverse complement strand
ACGGCCACATCTGGTTTCAGTTCTATTGCCTTTTGTACCGCCTCGCGGCCATTCGCTGCCTCGCCGACGACTCTCCAGCCGTGTCGGGAATCGAGGATCGCCCGCGCACCACGCCGCACCAACCCGTGGTCGTCAGCTATCAGAATGCGAAGTTTTTTCACGTTCCTTCCTCTGCGAGAGGTATGGTCACGCGCACTGTGGTGCCGTCACTGTTTGAATCAATCTCAAGCTGACCGCCGATCAGTTTCACTCGTTCCTGCATGCTGGGAATGCCAACACCCACTTTAAACCGGGACTCCTCTTTTCCTCTCGGCACACTGGCAGAGGCTCCGCGGCCAAGGTCGCTGATTTCCAGCGTGAGATGCGAATTGCGATCAATTCGTATCTTGGCTCGCTGACTTCCTGAATGGCGCTGGATGTTGGTAAGACTCTCTTGCACTACCCGGAATAAAGCCAACTCCACATCTCGTGACATCCGTCCGAAACGCGGTGACAACTCCAATTCCACGTTGATGCCACTTCGTTTGATGAAGGTCGTTACATAGTCGCGAATCGCGCCTCCTAAACCAGCGGTATCCAACACTGGTGGGTATAATACGTAAGAAAGAGTGCGGACTTCACGGATGCACCTGTCCGCCAATGCCTTACACTCGGAAAGAAGCCTACGTGATTTTCGCTCGGTCGAAGGAATTGAACTCCAGAGTTGACCAAGCATGGTTGCCAAGGCGACTAGGTCTTGGCCCGTAGAATCGTGCAAATCCTGAGCGATTCTCCGTCGCTCTTCGTCCTGCAAGCGCAGAAGCTGGCCAGAAAGCCGCCGGAGGTCTTCTTCAGCTCGTTTGCGGTCGGTGATGTCCTGCAAAACACAGGCGGCTCGCTCGACACTAGCGGGACCTTCGATGGGAAAATACGATAGGAATAAGTCCCTTTCGCCAAGCTCGGGATGGTTGTCTTTCAATTCGTCTTTGACGATTTTGCCTTGGAAACACTCATCCAGCTGTTTTTTGATAAACCGCTCAAAAACCTCCTGGCCCAATACTTCTGAGACCAACTGTCCCAGAAGTTGCTCTCTCTCCATGCTCCGGTAATTCAGAAACGCGCGATTTGCGAGGAGGTAACGATACCCTCGGTCAACAACCACGATCATCTCTTCTAGACCTTCCACGGCTTTTTCGTATTCCCGCAGCCTTTCTTCAGCCCTTTTACGCTCGGTGATTTCTGACCTTAGCGCTTCGTTCACTATTGCCAGTTCTGCGGTCCTCTCGCGAACGCGTGCTTCTAAGTTCTCATGAGCCTGGTGCAGTGCTTCCTCGGCCTGCTTGCGCTCGGTGATGTCAATCAGTGTGCCTTCAATCACCGCGGACGGAGTGTCTACACCTTCGATGAGAGTCGCATTCTCAAGAACCCAAACGTGTCGACCGTCGATTGCTCGGAGGCGGGATTCCACATTGGCAACAGTTTTATTTTTTCTCAGCTGGGCGATGAACATCTCCCGGTCCTCAGGTTTGAAGAAATTGTCAGTTACGCTGTGCGCTCGGCATTCTCTGCGTGATCTGTAACCAAAGATGCGAGCGTATGCTTCGTTGCAGTCCAGTGCTCGACCATCCAGCGTCGTCCGATAGACACCAGCGAGGCAGTGTTCGAACAGGAGCCGATATCGTTCTTCACTTAACTGAAGTTCTAAGCCCTGCGCGGCAAACTGGCGCCCCATGAAGGTTGTCAGCAGAGTGAACCCAAGCGTCATCAAGGTCACGATCACAATTCCCGCCAAGCCGAGCCATGAGACGCTCAGTGCCTGCGACAAATCTACGGTCCGAATGGAAGTCGCAAAGCTGACCGAGGCCATACCGATGTAATGCATAGAGGCAATGGCGACGCCCATCACCGTCGCGCTGGTGCCCTTTGCCCACGTGGCCCCCCAAGGCTCCAACTGAAAGTTGAAGGCAAATGTCAGCGCCGCCAGGGAAGCAACAACTGCAATGACGACCGACGCGGTCACCAGCGGCAGGTTGTAATAGCACGTCGCAGGAAGTCGCATAGCAGCCATGCCAAGGTAATGCATGGCCGCAATACCACCACCCATGATCAGGCTGCTGACCAACGCCGCACGCCGACTGAATCTCTGGCTGCTCGCTACGTACAAGGCAACGGCTGACGCGACAATCGCAGCCAAGAGGGAAAGTAAAACGGTCGGAAGGTGGTAGCCGACAGGAATCGGCAGTCGGAAAGCCAACATCCCGACAAAGTGCATCGACCAGATCCCGAGTCCCATGGAAATAGCTCCGCCTGACAGCCAAGCAAGGCGGGTCATGTCCTTCGCAGCCGCCACGCGCACGGTTAGATCCAGCGCAACGTAGGAAGCCAAAATGGCGATGAGAATCGAGAGCACGACCAGGCGATAGTCGTAAGAACCCACGAGCGGTAGTCCGATCGGACTCATGGTGTCCTCCTTCCGATGTCGCACCGGAGTGCACATCGGGCCGCGACTTGGGGAGGTGCACAATTGAAACAGATTCAGACCTAGAAACTGTCCAATATTGGACAGTCTTGCAAAATTTGATGTTGTTACGATTTATTGGTGGGCAAAACCTCCGAGCGAAAACCGAAGTCGCCGCGCCGGCTCAAGTCCGTTGTGATTAGGAAGCATCACTGCCACCACTACCCGCGCAAAAACCGCACTGAGGCTAACAGAGCGTCGTCATGCTCAAATTCATTCTAATTGTTGACGATAATCCACTCATCCGCAGGGCCGTTCGCGCTATTTTTGAAGCCCAACCGGACTTCAGAGTTTGTGGAGAAGCAGTCAACGGACAAGATGCAATCGAAAAAACTCGTCAACTCCATCCTGATTTAATCGTTCTAGATTGTTCGATGCCGGTCATGAATGGACTAGAGGCGGCGGCGACGCTCACAAGAGTGACACCGCAGGTTCCGATGATAATGCTGACAGCCCACAAGCATGCCCTCGTTGAACCCATCGCTCGTGCCGCTGGCATCTGCGCCATCCTCTCAAAAGAGGACTGTAATGACGCGCTCATCCGCGAAGCGCGAACTCTGCTTAACTAATGCTCCCGCTGCAAAACCCGAAGGCCATTTTAGGACATTATCGAGCGCCAATCGCTCTTGCGGGACCTTCGCGTGTCTTGGCTCTAATTCGCGCATCGCTGGTGAATCGCCAAAAGAGCATCGACTCGAGAAGGTTGCAACATGATACCAATGGGGTTTTGTGCATCTCAGCTGAGTGGGAGGGGAGGGTTCGGCTGGGGCTTTGACTGGTGCCGCCCTGGCAAATGCAGTGGCCACTGCCAAAGGGTCACAGCATCCTATTAGACCGTTTGGGGAGTCGGGTGGGCCCATGGATTCCGGTATTGGCGCCGCAGCAACTGATTCGCCTCGTCGTCGTCGATCACGCGTTGCGTTTGCGGATCCCACCTCAACGTCCGCCCGATATTCATGGCGATATTGGCGAGTATACAGCTGGCGCTGGAAATGTAACCCTGCTCGATGTCGGCCACCGGGTTACTCCGCAACACGATCGCGGCCAGGAAGTCTTTCATGTGATTGCGAATCGCCGGTGCACAATGTTTTTCCAGGTCCTTCTCCGTTTTGTCCTCAGGGTACTGCTCCAACTCGTAGGCGACGTCCTGATGAATGGGAGGCTCGCCTTTTCGCGAAGGCATGAAGTCATAGCTGTAGACACTGGCTTTGAGCGTTCCTTTGTCGCCGTAGAAGGTCGCGCCCCAGGGATACTTCGAGTCCGGGGCGTCGCCCCAGGTGCGGTGCTGCCACACTATTTTTAAGTCGTCGTATTCAAACGTAGCAACCTGGGTGTCCGTGATGTTGGCCTTGCTTGCGCGCTGCACCAGAATTCCGCCGCTCGAACTGATGCGCCTCGGCCAGTCCAGCTCGAGCATCCAACGGACCATGTCGAACATATGGATGGCCATGTCGCCGAGGATGCCGTTGCCGTACTCCATGAATGCCCGCCAACCCCGCGGGTGCACAATTCGGTTGTACGGCCGCATGGGAGCCGGGCCCGTCCACATTTCGTAGTCTAGGTAATCGGGCGGCTGCGTGCCCGGCGGATTACTCTCATTTCGCATGTGGTAATAGCAATAGATTTCCACCAGCCCGACTCTTCCGAGTTTGCCTTCGCGGATTACTTTATCGCGGGCATCAATCAAGTGTGGGGTGCTGCGTCGCTGCGTGCCGATCTGCACCACTCTCTTATACTTGCGGGCCGCCGCCAGCATGGCCTGGCCCTCGATCACGTCGACGCTGATAGGTTTTTCGCAATAGACATCCGCGCCCGCCTTCACCGCCGCAATCATCGGCAGGCAGTGCCAATGATCGGGAGTCGCAATCAACACGATGTCCAAATCCTTTTCCGCCAGCATGGTGCGGTAGTCAGCGAAGCCGCGCGGTTTCTTCTTAGGTGCTTGTCGGTTTGCGACCAGCTCAACTGCCTCGGCTAGCATGTGCTGATCCACGTCGCACAGGGAGATGACTTCGATCGGAGTGGCGCTAGAGGAAACTTGAATGAGCCGAAACAAATCCGCCTTTCCATACCAACCGCACCCGATCAGGCCCACTCGTCTTGCCTTTGGGCTGATCTGTCCGGGGTGAGCCAGCGTCGACCAGCCCAAAGCTCCCGCACTCGTGCGTAGGAAGTGACGACGATTCATCGCTTCATTGCTCTTGTCTACTCTACATCAGAATTCCGCGATCCTCACCCACGATTGAAAGTTGCGATGGGGTTGTCTTCCGCAAAAAATCTTGCGAACCGCGCGCCAGAATGACGACGAAGTGTCAAGATGCAGACACCCAACACAGTTTCACCCTCTCACATCTCACCACATTTAGTCTCCGATATTTCCATTACGTTCATTTCAAAGAACATGTGTCTTCGGTTCGTCCCTATCCGGAAGTGGAATCCAGCTTGCTGTTTGTGTCGTCAGCAATCTTTTTGTGAGGCCAGTAAGGATTGCGGGCGCTGGCGGCTAAGCGGCTGGAGCCTGAGCGTCCGCGTGGGATAAGACTAAAGGAAGAATTTTGGAGGTCAATCGTGAACCAGAAGAAGCTTTCTGCAAGTATGGCTGGAGATGTTTCGCTTGGCGGGGAAATTTCAGTGCATCGCCTCGGCTTCGGAGCGATGCGCCTTACCGGCGAAGGCATCTGGGGACCGCCAAAGGATCGCAAAGGGGCATTAGCGGCTCTGCGCCGGACTCTGGACCTTGATATCAATTTCATCGATACCGCGGATTCCTACGGCCCACACACAAGCGAGGAACTGATTGCCGAAGCGTTGTTTCCTTACCCGGCTGGCCTTGTCATTGCGACCAAAGGAGGCTGGAACCGTCCCGGCCCGAATCAGTGGACCCATGATGCGACTCCCTCGCACCTGCGCAAGGCGGTTGAGGGAAGCCTTAAGAGACTGCGCCTGGACCGCATCGACGTTTATCAACTGCATATCCCGGACCCCGTCGTCTCCCTTGAAGCATCGGTGGAAGCTCTGGCTGACCTGCGAAACGAAGGCAAGATTCGCCTGGTCGCGTTGTCCAACGTCACGCAAGAGCACATCGAGCGAGCCCGCAGAATTGTCCCTATCGTCAGTGTGCAGAACCGCTATAGCTTTGCCGACCGCGAATGGGACTACGTGGTGAATTATTGTGAGCGCAATGGAATTGCCTTTATTCCCTGGTTCCCTCTGGGAGCAGGCAAAGTTGCCGGCGAAGTGCTTAACCGAATCGCGCAGGAACGCCATGCGAGCCCCATGCAAATAGCGCTGGCCTGGCTCCTGCGGCGATCTCCGATCATGCTGCCCATCCCAGGGACTTCCTCGATCGAACATCTCGAGCAGAACGTTGCGGCAACTTCCGTGCACCTAGCTGAGGAAGAATACGAAAAGCTTTTTGGAGTTCCCGAGCTGGTGGGATCGCGGTGAAAGAATGTATCCTGCGGGAATCTACTTGTTTCTGGTAAACAGGAGATTCTTCGGCGGCTCGAGCCGCATCGCAGCCACCAAGCCGGCGGGATGTAACGCGAGCAGTAAGATTACATCCACTACTCTTGGTCGATGGTCGCTGAGCAGCAGCCTACGCTCGAAGCGCTAATCGATCTTGATTGGACCCATGGCCTCGAGCATGTCTTTAAATGCTTCGCTGTTCACGCGAGCGCCATCGAAATGCCGTTCCGGATATTGTTGCATTAGCTGGACCGTGAGAAAACTGCCGCGAAGCAGACTCGAGTCGTGGTCGGACCAAATCTTGCTTGTGCTGCGGTCTCTGTAGCGCTCGATTACGATGTTCATATAATCCGGACCGTATGGCCCGAAACAGAGAGTGAAGTGGGAACAACCTTCGCTCCACCGATTGGGACCGACGGAAGTACTTTATCCTCTCAAAGAATAGGGAGAAGGAGGATGCGCGGAGACAGGTCAGGCCATAAGAGAACGCCTGAAAAATAGGCGTGGATTCAACTCACGAAAGAGGTTTTGAAGTCGGTGAGACGGGACTGGACTGTGGAAATCCCATGCAATGGGATTTCGAGCAAGCGCGCCGCCTGAAGAAAGCTCTTACAAAGATTTCAAGAACGCGATGATTCTGGCTCTCTGGTCATTCGGCAAGCGTTCAAAGCGCTCGCGAACTTCATCGGCTTCGCCGCGATGATGGCGGATAGCTTCGTAGAGATCGCGCGCGCGGCCATCGTGCAGGAATTCGACTCGCGTTCTTACGCCCCACAACGGCATGGTGCGCATTTTGTTTCGTGTGTTTGGCGGGCCGCTCTGCAGGATGCCATCGCCGGTGCTCAGGTCATGCAGCAGGAAATCGCCATAGGGATGGAAGACTTTGTCGCCAATCGCATCGGAGACTGTGTATGCGCCACCGTTTAACTTGGTTCCTACCGGCACAGTGTGCAACGTGCTGACGTGGCAGGTTTGGCAGCCAATCTGTTCGAACAGATCGGCGCCCAGCTGCGCGTCTAGCGATCTTGCCAGGTTATTGTCTTTGGGCGGGGCTTTCAGCGCGCGCATGAACGTCGCGAAATTGAAAATGTCGTCGGTGTTGTTAGGCTCGGCAATGCCTGGGGGATTGCAAGTCAGCGTGACCTCAGTGGGATTGAAATTATTGGTTACGCCCATCTCGTTGAGATAAGCGTCCGAGGAGAACGAAAGCAGGCTGGCGTGCTGATCTTTCCAGCCGAAGCGCCCAATGCGCTTCCCGCCGGTGCCTTCCAAGATATCTACGTAGATGGCCTGCCCGTGGATTTCCCCGCGAGTGGAATCGTGTTGCTGCTTGGCGATTTTCAAGAGGTCGTTGTCGGCGACGGCTTCGACAAACGCATCGCCAAACAGCGGCAAAGACAATCGCAGTGCGCGAATATCATCTTGCGGGCTGAGCTGGCCGATCGCGTCGGGGCAAATGGCGCGAAGGTTGATGAGCGAACGCGGACCCACCGTGGACCCGTCATTGAGCTTGATGGTGGCGGCAACGAAATTCCCGCGAACATCGAGATGGCCGGCGCGCAGCTCGCGAACCTGACTGGGCCCGCCGTCGGCAATCGACTGATGGCAGTCTAGGCAAGACACTGCGTTGTAGAGTGGACCAAGGCCATTGGGTACCGCTGCTTCCACTTCGGCAAATTGGTCGCGAGCCTTGTCCATCACCGGCTGGGTGACCGAGCCGTTGGTAAGCCCGTCGAACCCTGTGGGAGCTTCGATAAAACCCGAGCCCAGAACAGCCAGAGAGACCGCCAACATCAGCAGGACCGCTATCGTGCCGTTTTTCATCGCTCACCCCCGGGAAACGGACCTAGGTTCAACAGCGGAAGCCTTGCCACGCACAATACACGGCGCGGCAAAGCGGAAACTACTGGTCACGGGAACAGATTCGGGACAGGTACGGCGGTCCTTCGCAGGACACCAAACAAATTGCTCTCACTTGCTGTTCAGGGGCCTGTCAACTATTCTGGACACAGTGGGCCGGTCAGAGACTACCTCGAGTGAGATTCATCGCTCTCCCCGCGCATACCTTCCGAGTATGGCCAATACGATGAGTACGGCAGAGGGATCACCGATAGACGGTTTCGTGGAAGCAAAGGGAGAGTCGACCGTTGGCGCTGCAAAAAGATAACCTCTGGTACAAGGATGCCGTTATTTATCAGCTTCACGTGCGCACTTTCTGCGACAGCAATGCTGACGGCATCGGGGACTTCGCTGGCCTCACGCAACGACTCGACTATCTGCGAGAACTCGGGATTACCGCCATCTGGCTTCTCCCTTTTTACCCATCGCCATTGCGCGACGACGGTTACGACATATCTGATTACACTGCGGTTCATCCAAGTTACGGGTCGCTTGAGGATTTCAAGACATTTCTGACCGCGGCGCATACTCGGGGAATACGCATCATCATCGATATGGTCCTGAATCATACTTCCGACCAACACCCTTGGTTTCAAGAGGCGCGAAGCTCCAGGGAAAACCCCAAACGACACTGGTACGTATGGAGCGATACCGACACCGGGTATCAGGGCGTGCGGATCATTTTTCTCGACACCGAGACATCCAACTGGGCCTGGGATAACATCTCGAAGTCCTATTACTGGCACCGATTTTTTAGTCATCAACCCGATCTAAATTTTGACAATCCTGGCGTTCTTGAAGCCCTATGGGAAGTGATGGAGTTCTGGCTAAATCTGGGTGTAGACGGCCTCCGATTGGACGCGGTTCCCTACCTGGTGGAGCGGGAGGGAACTTCCTGTGAAAATCTGCCAGAGACGCATGCGATCATTCACGACCTTCGCAAACGCTTGGATTTACTCTATCCGGGAAGGATGCTTCTGGCCGAGGCAAACCAATCGCCTGCCGACGTTCGCGCCTATTTCGGAAACGGCGACGAATTTCACGCGGCGTTTCACTTTCCTCTCATGCCAAGAATGTTCATGGCTGTAAAACTAGAAGATCGTAAGCCGATCATGGAAGTCCTGGAGCAGACACCCGAAATCCCCGACACCTGCCAATGGTGCATTTTCCTTCGTAACCATGATGAGCTCACACTGGAGATGGTAACGGATATCGAACGCAGCTACATGTACGACGAGTACGCGATGGATAAGACGATGCGCATCAATCGAGGCATCCGTCGGCGCCTAGCTCCTATGATGGGCAACGACCGAAGGCAGATTGAACTGCTAAACGGATTACTAATGTCCATGCCCGGGACGCCTATCGTGTATTACGGAGACGAGATCGGCATGGGCGATAACATCTACCTTGGCGATCGCAATGGGGTCCGCACACCCATGCAGTGGAATGGCGGAACCAATGCGGGGTTCTCGATGGCGGACCCAGAACGCTTGTACTCGCCGGTAATCTCTAATGCCGTGTATGGCTATCAGGCGATCAACGTAGATTCACAAAGAAGGTCGGAGCACTCGCTGCTCCGCTGGATGAAATCCTTAATTCAGGTGCGTAATGCATCCCAAGTATTTAGTCGCGGATCGATTCACTTTTTGAATCCTTCGAATCATCGGGCTCTGGCGTACATGCGCCAATTCGGTGAGGAAACAGTCCTGGTTGTGAACAACCTTTCAAGCTCTGCGCAGGCTGTAGAACTCGACGTGCAACGGTACAGGGGCTATATACCGATCGAGATGTTTGGGAGGAACCTATTTCCCCGCTTTGGGGAGCGGCCCTACTTACTCACGCTGGGGCCTTATCAATTTTATTGGTTTCGCCTTCGCCGGATTTAATCGACCCACGGGCGGCGGCATCACCTTCTTGGATCTTCCCGGAGTTTCCGGGTTGAAAGCGAGATTTCAGGCACCTTGGCCGAAGATACCTTTCTTGCGGACGATTTGCTTCGCCAACTGATGAGCGTAGGCGAAGTGGACCTTCTTGTGGGAATCTCCTCGCACGGCAATGCGATCGCAGTCAGTCAGGCCGTGCACGCAATCGAACAAAGTTTTCAGCAAGAGTTCATCAGGCAACGAGTTGTCATCGTCCATGTGGACGGTGGAGACAACGACGGGGATGGCGCCGCGGCGGCTGGCCTTAGCGCCTTAGCAGAAAAAGATGTGCGTTTACCTGGACGAGCCTCACTCCGCACCGTCCACCGAGTGAAGGCCGACTTTTCTTCCCCGCCATCCCCAGGAATTGCTCTGCACACAATCCTGGCTGCCGCGGACTTGTTGCGGGCCCGGGCCTGCGCCGTCATTTCGACCGCTACATCCAATCTCACCCCGGGGGGGATCGCGAATCTGCTAAGGCCTGTGTACCAGGGAAAGTTCGATTTTGTAGCGCCGCTTTACACCCGCCACAAGTATCAAGGTTTGCTGGCCCGGAATCTTCTTTATCCCATGAGCCGTGCCGTCTTTGGCTGCGGAATCCGCGAACTCTACTCGGATGAATGGGGATTTTCCGGGCGCCTTGCCGCGCTTTGCCTGAATCAGAATGTGTGGCACGAAGAGGCCATTCGGGCACGACCGGAAGCGTGGATGGCGATCTCCGCGATTTCCTCTGAGTTTCGCTGTTGCCAAGCCTTTCTCGGTCAGAAGTCACAATCAACAAAAGGTTCGGGAACGGACATCGTCGAAGCCCTGCGGCAGACGGTAGGAAATCTGTTCTGGTGTTTAGAATGCCGCCAATCGTGGTGGTTGGATTGCGACAAATCGGAACCGGTGCCCACCATCGGTCCAGACCATGAGCTCACGTCGGAGCCGAGCGACTTGAATCGACACAGAATCTTCGAGATGTTCCGAAGCGGTGTGACAGAACTAGAGCCGATCTTAAGCTCAATTCTGGATCCCGAAACTCATGCAGAAATTAAGAGCATCGCTTCGCTTGAGGAACAGACGTTCAGGTTTAGATCTGACCTGTGGGTCAGGACTCTCTATGACTTTGCTGCTTCCTACCATCATGCCGTCATTAACCGAGATCACTTGGTACAGGCCTTAGCGCCCCTGTATCGAGGTATGACCTATTCCTTTCTCGTTGCACATTCTGACTCCTCACCGGATGAGATGGAGGCGGAGAGCGAAATGCTCTGCGTCGAGTTCGAGCGCCAAAAGCCATACTTGAGAGAGAGATGGAAGGCAAATGTTGAGGTGAAATCATGAGACAGACCATCCTGCAAGCCCTAGAGCAGGCGTATAGCAATTTAGTCCACATGATCGCTGAATTTCTTCCGCGTTTCTTGGTGATGTTGATCATCATTGTGCTTGGGCTTCTTGTAGCATTCGTGCTCAAGCACATCTTGCGAGCCCTCCTCGGCCTCACGAAACTCGATCGAGTGTCTGAGCAAGCCGGGGCTTCCCGCGTCCTTCGGATGGCCGCCCTCCCTTCGATGACCGAGCTGCTAAGCCGCTCCGTTTTCTGGGTAACGTGGTCGGGCTTCGTTTTGGTTGGGCTCAGCATCCTCGGTGTCCCTGGTCTTCAGGAACAGATTTCGCGGTTGTTCCGGTTCTTGCCCGAGGTGTTCATCGCGATCTTGATTTTGTTCCTGGGCTTGGTGACAGCGAACTTTCTATCGCGGACTGCGCTTCTTGCGGTGGTGAATGCCGGTCATCCTTCACCAAGAATTTTTAGCTGGTCGATCCGCTTCGTTATCTGCATTCTGGCGATCTCGATGGCTTTGGAGGAGCTCGGTTTGGCGAGACAAACCGTGATCTCCGCCTTTTCGATCGTTTTCGGAGCCTTGATGTTGGCGCTGGCTATTGCCTTCGGTTTAGGTGGTCAAGATCTGGCTCGGAAGTCTCTGCAGAGATATTTAGGAGACACCAAAAAAGAGAAGGATAAAGAACCACAGCCGTTGTGAGAGAGAGGAATTATTGGCTACGCGTTCAGCTGCGAAGCGACCGGTTCCGCTGCGGCCGCGTTCCGCCCTGTGGCGCCGCCACGCCAAATTTCCCAGCCTACGGCAGTGATGTAGACTGGTATTTGCCTTGGCACAAAATCGCGGTAGGTCAAACCGAGGAGTCTCGATGCGTACGACTCTGAAAATGGTGCTTCCGCTGATTGTGAGCGTGACCGTCGTCTCTCTGCTGTTCGCCGCGTATCAGGTGCAGACGGAAAAGCGCATCCTCCGCAACGATCTGACGCACCGTGCAGAGATTCTCGGCGAGAGCCTCCAGGAAACCGTCGAGCCTCTGTTTGATCGCAAACCGGACAGCAGCATGCAACGGCTCGTCGAACGCTTCGGCCGGCGCGAACACTTGAAAGGCGTCGCCGTATATGGCCCGAGCGGTACCGCTCTCGCCACGACGTCTGGCCTCCCACCGCAACTCCAATCCCGGCCTGCGGTCGCCACCCGTGCCGCCACCCGTAACGCCGGCGGCGGCGAATTTCTCCGCATCGATCAAGTTCCCCTGCACATCTACGCTTTGCCGCTCCATCGCGATGGACAAACCGTTGGCACACTCGTGGTTCTGCAGGACACCAGCCATATCGATACGCAGATCTCCCGCACGCTGCGCGATTCCCTGGTCAACGCCCTCATCCAAACGCTTCTCATCACCGCGTTCGCGCTGGTTCTGGTTCGCTGGACCTTTACCGGCCCGCTCACGCGAACCGCGAAATGGCTCCGCATGCTCCGCACCGGCCAGTCACACGCTCCTCCTGATCTTGCCCAAGGTGAAATCTTTGACCAGCTCAATCAGGAGGTCACGCATCTGGCCCGCGACCTCAGCGCCGCCCGCGCCACTGCGCAAGAGGAAGCGCGCCTCCGCGATTCCAACGCCTCTCTATGGACCGCCGAGCGCCTCCGCGTCAGCGTGCGCAACAAGCTGCAGAATAAGCCGCTCTTCGTCGTCTCGAATCGCGAGCCGTACATGCACGTCTTCAATGACCGGGACAAATCCGTCGGTGTCATCGTCCCCGCCAGCGGCCTGGTCACTGCGCTCGAACCCGTGCTTCTCGCCTGCGACGGTACCTGGATCGCCCACGGCTCCGGCAGCGCCGATCGCGAAGTGGTCGACGCCCACGATCGTCTGCGAGTCCCGCCCGATCACCCGACCTATACGCTGCGCCGCGTCTGGCTCAGCGCCGAAGAAGAAAAAGGCTACTATGCGGGCTTCTCCAACGAAGGTCTTTGGCCCCTCTGCCACATCGCGCACACACGTCCCATCTTTCGGCCCGAGGACTGGTTTCACTACCAACAGGTCAACCGTCGCTTTGCCGATGTCCTCCTCGAAGAAATGGCCGGCACCGAATCGCCCATCCTTCTCGCACAGGACTTTCACTTCGCTCTGCTACCGCGCATGATCAAGGAAGCGCGACCCGACGCCCGCGTCGCCATTTTCTGGCACATCCCCTGGCCCAATCCGGAAGTCTTCGGCATTTGTCCCTGGCAGCGCGAGCTCGTGGATGGTCTTCTCGGAGCCGACCTCATCGGTTTTCACATCCAGTCGCACTGCAACAACTTTCTCCAGACCGTCGAACGCGCCGTCGAGGCACTCACCGAATGGGACCGCTTCGCCGTCAATCGTCAGGGTCACGTCACTCGCGTACGGCCCTATCCCATCAGCGTAGCTTTCACCGAAAGCGCACCGCAGGACGAACCCGCGCGCAACTCTGGCGCAGAGCGCGCAGCCTTGTGCGAAGAACTGGGCATCGAAGCTACCCTGCTCGGTGTCGGTGTCGATCGCGTCGACTACACCAAGGGTATTCTCGAGCGCTTCCGCGGCATCGAGCGCTTTCTGGAGCTCAACCCGACCTATCAACGTCGATTCGCCTTCGTCGAGATCGGCGCTCCAAGCCGCACGCACATCGACCGCTATAAGAATTTCCTGGACGAAGTCAGCGCTGAAGCAGAACGCATCAATGCACGTTTCCAGGCCGGCCGCTGGAAACCCATCGTGTTTCTGAAAAGGCATCACTCGCACCAGGAGATCGCGCGCTTTTACCGCGCTGCATCTGTGTGTCTGGTCACTTCGCTACACGACGGGATGAACCTCGTCGCCAAGGAGTTTGTGGCCTCGCGCGAAGACGACCGCGGCGTCCTAATCCTCAGCACCTTTGCCGGAGCCGCGCTCGAGCTCCACGATGCTCTGCTTGTCAATCCGTATGACGTCCACCAGCTTGCCGGGGCCATCCACCGCGCACTCGAAATGCCCGAGGAAGAACAGTCTGCGCGCATGCAGCGCATGCGCTCCAGCGTGCGCGAAAACAACGTCTATCGCTGGGCCGCGAATCTTCTCTCCGACCTGACGGAAATTCGCATTGATACCCCGGAGCGAGTCGAAGCCTTATGAGCGGTTTGCAGCGGATGGCTCCTCGCCTCCTCGCGCATTGGGATCACGTGGCCGCTCGAATCCACTCGAGCCCCCGCGTCGCCGTGTTTCTCGATTTCGACGGCACGCTGGTTCGCATCGCCCGGCGCCCCGATCAGGTGCACCTGGCGACCTCCACGCGCCGCGTCTTGCGGCGCCTCGGGCATCATCCTCGCGTAACAGTTGTGGTCATCAGTGGCCGCCGCCGCGCCGAGCTCCTGGGCCACATCGGCCTCCGCGGCGTCGGCTATTTCGGTCTTTACGGCTGGGAACGCGGCCGTCATTCCCCGCTTCCCGCCTCCGCTCGCATCGCACTTCGCCGTGTGCGCAGGCAACTCTCGATTCGTCTTTCCAAAATTCCCGGTATCTGGATTGAGGACAAACACCTCAGCCTGTCGGTTCACCTCCTCAATGTATCCCCGCCGCGTCAGCGCTGGGCACGCCGCGAAGTCCGTTCTGTGCTGCGGCCTTTTCGGGAGACCCTGCACGTTTTCGAGAATCTCCGCGACTCGGAGGTTGTTCCGCGCTCCATCCCCAGTAAGGGAGTCGCCGTGCGGCAATTTCTTGCCAAACCGGCGCTTTGCCATGCTCTCCCTTTTTATTTCGGCGACGATCTTTCGGACGAACCCGCTTTCGCGGCCGTTCACAAAGGCATTTCTATCTGCGTTGGCGCGGCTCGTCCAACGCGCGCGCGCTATTCCATCCGCGGCCCTGCTGAAGTCGCTGCCGTACTCACCAAACTGGAGGCGGCTCTGCCATGAAAAACCGCCCAAATGCCGTATGAATTCCCAACCGGGCGTAATTCCGGGTAGCGCGCTGCGGTGCAGTGTGCATACGACGCAGACGACATGAATACGTTGCTATTCTGTGCAGAAGAAAACCGGCGCAACGAGTCAGCACACCGCGTGACAAGCATCAAGTTATTGCATTAGACTGTTTTAGCAAACTCCTGGGAGGCCAGGCGGTGCTGCAGCCTTGCATCACCTGGGAGATTGCACCGCGTCACCGTTTGGTATGCCATCTACTTCTGAATCTCCATCTGACCGATAGGGAGTAACCGAATCGTGCCGACTCGAATTATTCTTCTTCTGACCTCGACCGTTGCATTGTTGATCTGCCAGCGCGTCACCGCGCAGTCGGCTTCCCAGCCGTCCCACTCCTCAGCAACTTCCTCCAGCCTCAACGATCCAGCTTTGGAAAATAAAGTCAGCTCGCTTCTAACGCGAATGACCCTCGAGGAAAAAATCGGTCAACTCGTCCAATACTCTGCCGGTCAACGTACCGGTCCTGGAACCGGCCGCAGCGATTACGCCGACATGATCAGCAAAGGCGAGATCGGGGCATTATTCAACATAACGACAGCTCTGCAGGTCAATGCGCTGCAACGTATCGCTATGGAGAAGTCGCGTTTGCACGTCCCACTGCTGTTCGGTCTCGATGTGATTCATGGATTTCGCACGGAGTTTCCCATCCCGCTCGGCCTTGCTTCGTCCTGGGATCCCGGGCTCGTAGAGCGCACAGCGCGCGTGGCGGCACGTGAAGCCTCCGCGAGTGGTGTTCGCTGGACGTTTTCTCCCATGGTGGATATCGCCCGTGATGCCCGTTGGGGCAGAATGGCTGAAGGCTCCGGCGAAGATCCCTATCTCGGAGCGGCAATGGCCCGTGCGTACGTAAAAGGCTATCAGGGCGCGCGGCTCGATGCGCCGGACAGTATCGCTGCCTGTGCAAAACATTATGTTGGTTATGGAGCGGCGGAAGGCGGCCGTGAGTATAATTCGGTCGAAATTTCCGAGCATACGCTGCGGCAATTCTACCTGCCCCCGTTCCGTGCGGCCGTGGATGCTGGAACGCTCACGCTTATGAGCGCCTTCAACTCCATCAACGGAGTTCCCGCGTCGGCTAATGCGTTCACTCTCAAACAAATTCTTCGCAAAGAGTGGGGTTTCCGGGGCATCGTCGATAGCGACTGGACTTCTGTGGCAGAGCTTATTGCTCATGGCATCGCCAATGATGGTGCCACCGCGACACGCAAAGCCTTCCTGGCCGGGGTGGATATGGACATGGCCAGCAGCCTTTACCACGATAATCTGCTGAAGCTGGTCCATTCCGGGCAAGTGCCTGAGGCGGATGTCGATGAAGCCGTGCGCCACGTTTTGGGCGTGAAATTTGCGCTGGGCCTATTCGAACATCCGTACGCCGACGAAAAACAGGAAGCCGCAGCGATGCTGCAGCCGGAAAGCATCACGCTGGCGCGGACGGCTGCGGAGCGCTCGTTTGTCCTTCTGAAAAATTCAGCGGCCGCCGGTGGAACTCCCGTGCTTCCCCTAGCGCTCGACGTGAAAAGCATTGCGTTGGTAGGGCCGCTGGCGGATGACGCTCCAGACATGCTCGGTTCCTGGGGAGCCCAGAGTAAGGCGGAAGATGTCGTGACGCTTCGCACAGCGCTCACCGAGCGATTGGGCCCCGACCGAATTCACTACGCGAAGGGCGCCGGTATTCTCAATGGTTCGGACGAAGAGTTATCGGCAGCCGTGGCAGCCGCTCAACAATCCGATGTGGTGATTCTAGCGCTGGGGGAGAATGCCCGGGAAATGACCGGCGAAGCCGCTTCGCGCGCTCATCCCGGCCTACCGGATCGCCAGAAGGAGCTTCTCAAAAGTGTCGTGGCCATCGGCAAACCGGTTGTGCTTTTGCTGTTCAGCGGGCGGCCGCTGCCACTTCCCTGGGCATTTGATCACGTCCCCGCCATACTGGCTGCGTGGTTCCCCGGCATACAGGCGGGACCCGCGCTCGTGCGTACGCTCTTCGGCGATTCGAATCCCAGCGGAAAGCTAGTTGTCAGCTGGCCGCGTAGTGTGGGTCAGGAGCCTTTGTACTACAACTCTCTGAACACCGGACGCCCGGCCGGCGACACCGATCTCACACGGCCCCCGGCGAATGGGCCCGAGAAGTATGTCTCCCGCTACATCGACGAGCAGAACACTCCGCAATTTCCTTTCGGATACGGACTCTCCTACACTAGTTTCAAGTATGGTCAACCGAAGTTGAGCGCCGCGAGGGTGATTTCCCAGGCGCTGAATGCTGCCATCCACCAGAATACCGAAGCTACTCGATCCCCGCTGACCGTCAGCACCGAAGTAGCCAACGTCGGTGGGCGCGCCGGAGAAGAAATCGTGCAGCTTTATATCCGGCTACAAGGTACCAGCGTAGCCCAACCGGTGCGCGCCCTGGAAGGCTTTCAACGCATTGCCTTGGCGCCGGGCGAGTCCCGTCAGGTGACCTTCGCCGTCGCGCCTCAAGCGTTCGCTTTCTGGAACGCTCAAAACCAGTTTGAAACCGAGCCGGCTCGCGTGACGTTCTGGATTAGTCCAGACTCCGCTCGCGGCGCAGAAGTCACGCTCGATATTGCGCCGTAACGTTTCCACGTTAATCGAACAGAGTCACTATGGATCTGCGGGAGGAGCCAACACAGCGTACTCTTTGCGCGCTTTATAAGTGATTTACGGTTTTTGCGCATTTCAACATTTTCCACCATACATGATTCCTTCATCGGTAATACAGGACTCGCCTGATTCCCGTCGGTCTGCGACCATACTACGTTCTTGCCCCAACCCCCAGGACTCGCAATGAGGCGAGTGGTTGACTCACCCTGTTAGGCCACACCATCGACCAGGGTCGCACCCTTAGAACTCTTTCAGTTGTCAAAGCTGCTCAAGATCTTTCGCGGAGGCACCGACCATGACGTCGTCCCAAGCCGTTTCCAGCACGCTTCAACGTTATCTGCCTACCTTCAACACGCCGATAGCGGCCTGGGCATTGGCTATCGTTGTTGCCCTGCTGTGGACCCTGGTGAGCGCGCCGCGGCTGACCGCTCAAGGCCCGGTCAACGTATGGACGTATCACAACGACAATGCCCGCACGGGTCAGAACCTGAATGAAAGTGCTCTCACCCCCGCCAACGTCAATCCGAGCCAATTTGGCAAATTGTTTTCTTACTCTGTCGACGGCTACGTCTACGCCCAGCCGCTGTATATGTCCAACCTGGCAATCCCCGGCCAAGGTACGCGCAACGTGGTTTTTGTGGCCACGCAACACGACACTGTTTACGCCTTCGATGCCGACGGCAACGCTCCCGGACAGCTTTGGAAGGTCAGCTTTATCAACCTCGCGCTAGGAGTCACCCCGGTTCCTCAGCCCGACGTCCTTAACGCAGACATCGTGCCGGAGATTGGGATTACGGGAACGCCCGTCATTGACTTGACCAGCGGCACCCTTTACCTCGTGGCTAAGACCAAAGAGGTCGGTAGCGGCGTGCCACACTATGTTCAAAAACTACACGCCCTTGACGTGGCCACCGGGGCGGAGAAGTTTGGCGGACCGGTGGTTATCGGAGATACCGTCTTTAATCCTCCCCCCGAGACCTATACGAATAACACTCCAATCTCGGTCCCGGGCACGGGCGACGGGAGCGAGGGTGGCTTGGTGAAGTTCAACGCGCTGCGTCAAAACCAGCGGTCTGGTCTGGTCCTGTCGGGGAGCCGGGTTTACGTCGCCTGGGCTTCGCACGGCGACACTCGCCCTTATCACGGATGGGTGGTGGGCTACAACAAGGCGACGTTAGCGCTTGAAACCTTGTTCAATGTCTCACCGAACGGACGATTTGGCGGCATTTGGATGGCGGGCGGAGCACCCGCGGCGGATTCCAGTGGTAATTTGTTCTTCGCAACCGGCAACGGCACATTTGCCATTACTCCCACCGACACCTGTGGCGAGTGGCAAGACGCGGATGGACACGCTCCCCCCTGCAACCCAGCTTATGGCGATAGCGTCCTGAAGCTTTCGACCAGTGGCGGATTAAGCGTGGCCGACTTCTTCACACCCTTCAACCAGCTCGTTATGGAAAGATCTGACCAGGATCTGGGCTCCGCCGGGGTGCTGCTGCTGCCAGATCAGCCAGGATCGCACCCACACGTGATGGTCACGTCGGGGAAAGGATTTGGCAAGATCTACCTCATAGATCGTGACAGCCTGGGGAAATTCAACCCGACCTTTGACAATGTCGTGCAGGTTTTACCAGAGCGGAGCGTCGCCGGTGGCGCGTTCGATACCCCCGCCTATTTCAACGATGGAATCCACCAATTGATCTATTACCAGGGTTTGGATGATGTCCTGAAGGCCTTCGAGATTAGTAATGGACTACTTTCCCCTACTCCATTCTCGAAAGCAAATCCGCCGCCATTTTTCTATCCGGGCGCAACGCCCAGCATATCGGCCAGCGGAACGAGCAATGGCATCGCCTGGGCCTTGAACGTGAATGGCCTTTTCGGCAGGCGCCCGGATGTACTGTTCGCTTATAACGCAACTGCTTCCCCTACCCTGACGCAACTTTATAGTACGAGCGATACCGGGCTCCGCGATCAACTTGATGTGGGCGTAAAGTTTACAGTACCCACGGTGGCCAACGGCAAAGTCTATGTGGGCACGCAGACCAGCCTCGCCGTGCTGGGGCTTTTTCCGACCAGCAGCTCACTACCTAACGGCGCTCCCGCGAACCTGACCGCGACGGCAGTTTCTTCTTCGCAGATCACTCTAACCTGGACCAATACCGCCACTAACGCTACCGGGGTCAAGATCGAGCGGTCCCTCGATGGGATCAGTTTTACGCAGGTCAATACGGTGGGTCGTGATGTGAACACGTACAGCGACAACGGACTCTCTCCTTCCACGCTGTATTTCTACCGTGTTCGAGCGACCAACCAGGTTGGCGACTCCCCGAATTCCAACATTGCTAGCGCGAAAACAAAGCCTGCGCCGCCGGTCTTGCAAGTCGCGGATATCCGCGACGGGCAGATCCTCCTGACCTGGACTAGCGCGCCCGACCATGCTCGCTACACCGTCGAGCGGTCCGTGGATGGCATCAATTTCGTTGCAATTTTCACCACGGCTAACGCCAGCACCACAAGCTTCACGGACACCAACCGTGCGCCCGGGACGTACTTTTATCGCGTGCTGGCCTTCAACGCGGCTGGCGATTCATCGGCTTCCAATATCGTCAGGGCTACGATAGGGCCTTTGAACATTGATCACTCCGGTGGGTTCACGAGCAATTCTGACCTTACCGCGAATGGCAGCACGCAATTCGTCGAGAGTGTTGCTCGGCTAACGGACATCGTTGCGGGCCAGGCGGGCACCTTCTTCACCAATGAGAGGGTGGGTATCAGGAATTTCAGCAGCACATTCAACGTCCGCATCCACGAGGGCACCTTCCCGAGAGGCGACGGCTTCGCTTTTGTCCTCCAAAGTAACGATCCGAGGCAGCTCGGACGCAGTGGCGGCCAGCTCGGTTATTTCGCAATCCTCAACGGAGTGGCCGTGACGTTCGATGTACTTCACAATTCGACGGGGCTGGTGGCAGGCAGACATTTCCCAGGTAGTGCGCCGGTCCCCGGCAGTGGCGACTTCCACGTTCCTCTGAACGGGACCGGCATCAATCTGCAAAGCCAGACTACCAAGAAGGTAGATTTGATGTATAGCGGAACTACGTTGACGGTGACGATAACCGACCTGTCCAGCATGGCGACCTTCGGTACGTCGTATACCGTGGATATCCGTTCGCTCGTGCGCAGCGACTCGGCGTTTGTGGGCTTTAGTGGAGGGACAGCCCTCTACACCGCCCTTCAGGACATCCTGACCTGGAGATTCGATGCTCATGAAGAAATTCTGCCGCCCCGAGCGCCAGACGGTGAGCAGGTGACCTCGGTTGTTCGCCACGATCACGATCGATCGAACGTCGCGATCACCTGGAAATCCCATAACTCGTTTACGGCACAGGGCTTCAACATCGAGCGGTCCACCGATGGCAGCAACTTCACGCAGATCGCCACGGCCGCTGTTACCGCCGGCAGCTTTACGGATCAGAAGCTTGGAGGTAGCACGTACTATTATCGAGTACGGGCCTTCGATAGTAGCCAGCGTCTTTCGGTTCCCTTAAATGTAGCCAGTGTGGTGATAGGTGGTGGCGATAATCCCGCTGCTTTTGATCACTCGGCGGGTTTTGCCAGGCACTCCGACCTTACTGCCAACGGCACTGGGTTTTTCACCGGTACGCGCGTCCGGCTAACCGATGACAGGATCGGCGACGCCGGCACCGTGTGGATTCCCGTCAACAGCGGGGTGGGTCTGTCGAATTTCTCCACTACGTTTACTCTGCAAATTCGCCCCGGCGTTATCATTCCTCCGCCTCTGGCTGATGGGATGACCTTTACGATCCAGGGTAACAGCCCCACGGAGCTCGGAAGCGAAGGCGGCGGACTCGGTTACTTCAGCATCCGCAACAGCATCGCCGTGGTGTTCGACCTGATCAAAGACGGAGGCAACTTGACCGGGCTGTATACCGACGGGCAGTTCCCCTGTTGCGGCAACGGCATTTCTGTGCACGTGGCCAACGGCGTCGATTTGAGAAACGCGAATCCGAAGAGGGTCGTTCTGTCTTATGACGGCACCCTAACCGAGACGATAACGGACCTGACCACGATGGCGACTTTCACTACTTCCTACCCGGTAGATATACCTTCGAAGGTGGTAGTGGGTAATAGCAACCTGTTCTATATAGGCTTCACTGGTGGCACGGGCGGGCTGGCCGCCGTTCAGGACGTTCTGACATGGACGTTCCAGCAAACTGACGTGGACATTCCACAACCCTAGTCGCAGTCGCACCTGCCTGATTTTTCGGGGCAGACGAGAATGTCTGCCCCGCGTCGGGGGAACACGATGGCGTGCTGGCGGTGGTATGTCACCGTGACCCAACCCGCCACCAACGTGTCGACCAATTTTTTCTCGAATGCGGCGGGTGACTTCACCAACCGGCTTCTTCCATCTGCATCGAGCCAACCATTCGGCTACTGGAGGGGTTATGTCGTCTCGTGTGTTATTTGTGCTCGCGTTGGGGTTTCGTATGCCAAAGGCACTTCTTCGTGCCTGCTTGGTTGGCTGCGGGTCGCTTTTGCTTTCGCTGCTGCTGTGCGTCGCTGGGTACGCGCAATATCGGGCCGGTATCCAGGGAGTAGTCACCGATATCAGTGGCGCGCTGGTGCCCGATGCGGCCGTCACACTCACCAGCAACGAAACCAATATTTCGCGCACCACGAAAACAAGCGAGAGTGGCGTTTTCACGCTGTCCGGTCTGGCGCCAGGCGCGTACAGCGTTGTTGTTGAGAAGCCGGGTTTCACGAAAAAGATCCTGAACGACGTTCGTGTCGATGCGGAGCAGATGCGATCGCTCAACGTGCAATTGGAGGTCGGTTTAGTCACGGAGTCGGTCACGGTCAGCGAGAGCTCAGTCGCGCTCCTTGACACGCAAGCGGCGGCGATCGGCGGAACCTTCACCTCGAGAGACGTCGAAAATCTGCCTTCCATGGGTCGCGATCCCTTCCAATTGATACGGCTCACGCCGGGGGTCTTTGGCGATGGAGCACAGACGAGGGACGGCGGGACGACCACCATGCCCGGCTCCAATAGGCCGTCGGCCGGCCCTGCCAACAGCATCTTCTTCATCGAGAACGGACCCCAGATCACCGCCAATGGCACACGCCCGAATTCGAACCTCATCCAGGTCGATGGCGTGGGCGTCAATAGCGTGTCGTGGGGCGGGTCGGCCGTGCTCACGCCCAACGAGGAGTCCATAAAAGAAGTCAGGGTTATCGCCAGCAACTACAGTGCCGAGAACGGCCGGAATAGCGGCGCGCAGATCATGATCATCTCTAAGAACGGCACGAACCAACTCCACGGCTCTGCATTCTTCAAGTGGCACCGCCCGGGCCTGAATGCCTACCAGCGGTGGAACGGTCCCGGAAATCCGTCCCCGGTAAGGCGCGACGACAACCGGTTCAATCAAGAAGGCGGCGGCATAGGCGGACCCATTCTGAAGAACAAGTTGTTCGCCTTCTTCTCCTACGAGACGCTGCGCAACTCTGCGATAGGATCGACGATCACTTGGTTCGAAACGCCGCAGTTCCTGCAAAGCGCGGGACCGGCGGGCAGCATAGCCAGAAAGATGCTTTCCTTTCCGGGACAGGCTCCTCTCACCGCGGGGCTCACATCGCAGACCTGTGCACAGGTCGGCCTTCCTGCAACCCAGTGCCGCGACGTTCCCGGTGGTCTGGATCTCGGATCTCCGCTGACCACCGCGCTCGGCACCACCGATCCGACCTTTGGCAAGCCAGGCACCCCTTTTGGCATTGGCAAGGGCTTCGATGGAATTCCCGATGCCATGCGCGTCGTTACCGCCACCCCACGCAGCAGCACGAATGCGCAGTACAACGGACGCCTCGATTACCAGGCGACGCAGGGAGATTTGATCGCCTTCAGTATTTACAGGGTACCGACGCATTCTCTTAGCATTAACGGCCGTGCGCGCGAGCTAAGCCGCTGGACCAGCGACAGGCTCTCCCAGTCCTTCACCGGGATTTGGAACCACACCTTCTCTGGCACCATGCTGAATGAGGCCCGATTCGGTGCAAGTGGCTGGAACTTTAACGAACTCGAGTCGAATTCCCGGCCTTGGGGCCTGCCAACCAGCACGATCGATTCGTACGGTAACGTGGCCTTTCCCGGATGGGGCCTGGCTGGCCCCGGCGTCTTCGATCAGGGAACCTGGAGTGCGCGCGACATGCTGAACAAGATACGCGGGAGCCACTCCCTCAAATTCGGCGGTGAATTCTCGCGGTCAAAGTATCTTGACGATAGCGCCGGGTCGGCGCGACCCACCTACAACTTCCGAAACCTATGGAGCTATGCCAATGACGCACCCTACCAGGAGAGCGGCAATTTCGATCCTCTGACGGGGAAACCGTCGGACAATCGCAAAGACCTGAGATTCAATATCATAGCGTTCTACGTGCAGGACGACTGGAAGGTCAAGCCGAACCTCACGGTGAACCTGGGTCTTCGCTGGGAATACTATTCGCCGCTCAGTGAACTACATGGTCTAATCAGCAACCCGGTACTCGGCGCGGGCCCGGCGGCACTGACCGGGTTGACCATAAGAAAGGGAGGCGACCTGACTGCGACCTCCAAAAGGAATTTTGGGCCGCAGGTCGGTTTTAACTGGAGTCCCGGCTCGCTGCTTGGACACGACTTCCAGAACAAACTGGTTCTGCGCGGTGGTTTCGGAATTGGTTACAACACGCAACAGCTAGCGACTCTTTCGAACGGGCGAAGCAACCCGCCTTTCACCCAGAGCCTGACCCTCAATTCCACCAATTGCTGCATTCTGTATTCCGTTCCGAGCGACATCAACTCGTTCACTGGGTATCCCTCGAACCCGGATACCATCAACACGTTTGACCCGGATACTGGACTGCCCAACAAATCGATTGGCGGAGCGAAAGTGAACTTGCAGGGATTCCCGAGCTACCAGAAGACGCCGGTCACCTATCGCTACTCGCTCGATGTGCAGTACGATCTGGGGCACAGTTGGGTGGCAACGATCGGGTATCAGGGCAGTCAAAGCCGCAACTACAGCCTTCAGCTTCCCCTCAACCTGATCTACTATGCCAACCGGAATCCCAAGGTGAACTCCCTCGCCTGGTTTACCAACGACGGGGCGGCTCATTACAATGCTTTGCTCACCGAGATCCAACATCGATTCTCGAACACGTTCACGATCGACTTTCAGTATCGATTGAGCAGGACTACCGATCAGGGCTCGCAGGACTACTACACTGACCTGTATCCGTTCGACCTCAACACCTGGAACGGGCCGTCGGATAACGATGTTACTCACAATTACAAGTTGTGGGGAGTGTGGAGTCCGACAATCTTCAAGGGTAGCCATAGCTGGCTGGAGATGGTAGCAGGGGGCTGGACGCTCAGCGGGATTCTCAATACCCATTCGGGGTTCCCATGGACGCCGACGTACAACACCCGCGTAGACCTGGTTTATCCGAACAGCGGTTACCGCAATCTGCGGCCTGGCCAGTATTTAGGCGGCGCGGGCAGCGAGTACAGCAACGCCACCTTCCAGAGGCCCAATGGCAACTTCCCAAACGGAGCGCTTGCCTATTTCACCCTGCCGGCATTCTCAACAACGGCCATTCCTCCCGCGGCGGGGGTCGGCCGCAACAGCTTCCGCGGACCGCGCTATTTTGGTTTGGACATGACACTTGCCAAAGCCTTCGGATTACCGAACATGAAGATTCTTGGCGAGCACGCGAAGCTCAACCTTCAGGTCAATGCCTATAATGTGTTCAACAAACTGAACCTCAACCCGACCCCCACCACCTCGATCAGCAACGATGGCGTGACCAGCAATCCGCAGTTCGGACAGGTGCAGGGCGCGTTTGCGGGCCGTATCGTGGAGCTGCAGGCAAGGTTCAGCTTCTAAAATCCACGGAGGATCCCGACAAAACGGCTTGGCACTATTGCGGCGGCCGCAACTTGTTCGGCCGCTCTGCCTTTGACGGCGAGCCCAAGGCCCTTACCTTGATCGAAGATAGAGGCACAATGACAATGCTGACAAGGCGCAGTTTCCTGGGCGGGCTTTTGCTCGCCCCCTCCGCGGCGGTCGTGGGCCGTCGACTCGCAAGGGGGAAGGAGGAAGACCAGTTTCTGGAAGACCTGTCCCACCGCTCGTTCCTGTTCTTTTGGGAACAGGCCAACGCGGAGACCGGGCTAGTTCGCGATCGCGCCTTGGCCGATAGCGGCGCACCCGACCAGCGGCCTACGGCATCGAGTGCCGCAACCGGCTTCGGACTGACCGGCCTGTGCATCGCAAGCGAACGCGGCTGGATTTCGCGCGCACAAGCACGCGAGCGGATTCTCGCCACGCTTCGCTTCTACGGCGAAAAGTCGATACACGAGCACGGCTGGTACTATCACTTCGTCGATTCCGCGACCGGCACGCGAAGGGGCACCAGCGAAGTCTCTTCGATAGACACGGCCCTGCTTCTGGCGGGAATTGTCACCGCCCAGGAGTACTTCAATAAGGATGCGGAAATTGTCCGCCTGGCCCGTGCAATTTGGGACCGCATCGACTTTCGGTGGATGATGAACGGCCACCCAACCTTTTTGTCGATGCACTGGAAACCCGAGGACGGTTTCTCCAAAAACTACTGGGACCATCACTGCGAACTCGGCATCATGTATCTCCTGGGCATCGCTTCTGCTACCTCTCCGATGCCCGTAGAGTCGTGGTACGCCTGGAGGCGCCCGATCGTAAGCTACGCCGGGCACACATACATCAGCGGAGCGTCTCCGTTGTTCGTCCATCAGTACTCGCAAGCATGGATCGACTTTCGGGGCAGGCGCGAAAAGCAGCAACCGCTGACTAACTGGTTTGACAATTCGGTCGAAGCCACGCGCGCCCACCGGCAGTTCTGCATCGACCTTCGAACCCAGTTCCCGGGTTATTCGGAAAATATTTGGGGCATCACGTCGTCCGACAGCGCCAAGGGCTATAAAGCCTGGGGCGGCCCTCCGGCCAAAGGACCCATCGACGGCACGGTGGTGCCTTGTGCCGCGGGCGGCTCACTCATGTTCGCTCCCGAGATCTGCGTCCCAGCTCTGATGGAAATGCGCCGTGTGTTCGGGGAGAGGGTCTACAAGCGCTACGGCTTCGTCGATGCCTTCCATCCGACGAATGGTTGGACCAACAAAGATGTCATCGGCATCGACGTGGGAATCACTCTTCTCAGCGCGGAGAACCTGCGCACAGGCAAAGTCTGGAACTGGTTCATGCGGAATCGACAGATCAGGCGTGCGGTGTCGGAACTCTTCACCTGAACTGTTCGACCGGTGGAGAGCGGTTGTCAGCCGAAGGGATCGCGAATGAGACCCTGTCCTTCCTCGAATTCTGCGCTCGAAACGCCGGCCGCCGCTTTACCGCGCATTGTGCAAGAGGCTGGCTCGCTCGGCCATCGAGCGTGTGTCCAGAATCTACACTGATTACAACACTTTGATCACCTTCAGAAGGGTGAATATGCTGACCAGAACGCCAGGACAATAGCGATCTTCAGCACCACCTCAACCCCCTTCGGTCGAATCGTGACAAGGATTTGCGGCCAAGGATATCCCGGAATCAGAAATCAAGCCGCGCGAGAGACCAAACTTGACGGGGTTGCATTGCGCCAGTAGACTCCCTGAACAATTTGCCTGGAGATCTCTTCCTATGAATAGTACGACGCGAGATCGCGAGGACCTATGCCTGAAACTCGTTTTGCTGCTCGTGGCGACGGCTGCCTTTGCGGCGTGCGCGCACGGACAGGCTCCCCCCCAGACACGAGGTCTTACCGTGACGCTCCTGAGCACTGGTTGCCCGGCGCCGCGAATGGACCGCTTCGGCCCAAGCATATTGGTTGAAGCTGGTACGGAAAAGTTGCTGTTTGATTGTGACCGCGGCGCGGCGCGACGCAACGTCTGGCGCAAATTCCCGTACAGTTCGCAGAAGTAACGGCTCTGTTTCTCACGCACCTGCACTCCGATCATGTTGTGGGAATTCCCGACCTGTTGCTGACCGGCTGGATCCACGGCCGTCGGTCCCTCCTGCGCGTCTGGGGTCCCACGGGAACCGAAGACATGATGTCGCATATGGAACAGGCCTTTGCCTTTGATATACATATCCGGCGCGATGTAGATGAAAAACTATCGGGGCAAGGCGTTCGGCTCGAAGCGAGGGATATTGCCGGAGGTGTCGTCGTTTATGAAAAGGACGGAGTCAAGGTAACAGCGTTCTTCGTCGATCACGCTCCCATCAAACCGGCGCCGGGTTATCGAATCGACTTTGCAGGGCACTCCGTGGTGCTCTCTGGAGATACGCGATACTCGGAAAATCTCATTCGCTTCGCTCAGAGAGCTGACGTGTTGATTCACGAAGTGATTGATCCCGAAACGTTTCGCGGGCCGGCAGATTTTACTCCGGAACAAGTGCGAAACGTAATCGCACATTACACCACGCCGGAACAGGCTGGAACCGTTTTCTCGCGGGTAAACCCCAAGCTGGCTGTATATTCGCACATTGTCCCTGCGGTGGCTCCCAACTTGGCTGCGCAGATGCGAAAAACGTATTCGGGTCCGCTCGAAGTGGGCGAGGATTTGATGCGCATCGAGATTAGCGAGCAGATTCAGGTTCACCGTTGGCAGCATTAACTAGTCTCCACAATTCTGCGGGCGTCTCAAAGTGAGTGCCAGGAAGGATTTCTCAAGTGGATAAAGTGGATAAAGAGGGGAACCACAGCAGCAAGGGGGCGGGATGCTTTGCCCTGCTCTTTACCTTGGTTGTGCCGATTCTCGCCTTTGTGGTGCCGGTGGCAGGGGCTGCCGGAAGCTACGAAGTCACTGTGGACCGCAACATTGCCGCAAAGATGCGCGACGGCGTGACATTGCGCGCCGATATCTACCGGCCCAAGACGGACGGGACGTTTCCGGTATTGCTTACGCGGACACCGTATGACAAGGCCGGCTCTATGGGATTCGCATTGCGGGCCGCAGGCAGCGGATACGTCGTGGTTGCGCAGGACGTGCGGGGACGCTTCGCTTCCGACGGTGATTGGTATCCGTTCAAGAACGAAGCGCAGGACGGCTACGACACAGTCGAATGGGCCGCAGCATTGCCGTATTCGAATGGTAAGGTGGGGATGTTTGGGGGCTCTTACGTCGGAGCCACGCAGTACTTGGCGGCGATCACGCATCCACCGCATCTGGCGGGAATATGCCCCAACGTGACGGCGTCGAACTATCACGACGGCTGGACGTATCAAGGCGGAGCATTCGAGCAATGGTTTAACGAATCGTGGACCACGGGGTTGGCGATGAACACCATGCGGCGGCGCGTGGAATCGAGCGGCAATGCGGTGAACTGGACGAAAGTGCTGCCCTTGCTGTCGTACCCCGTACTGGAGCTGGAAACTCCTACGACCGCCGAGTTGGCGCCTTATTTCAAGGACTGGCTGGGGCATCCGAATTACGACGACTATTGGAAACAGTGGTCCATTGAGGATCACTATTCACAGATTCAAGTGCCGGTCTTCGGCCAGGGCGCGTGGTACGACATCTTCCTAGGCGGGACGCTGCGAAATTACATCCGGCTGAAGAAAGAAGCCGGCACCGACGCGGCACGTCGGGGACAACGCTTGCTGGTGTTTATAGGCGGGCATGCCGGCGGCTCGGAAACTCAGAAGATCGGCGTGATGGATTTTGGCGAGAATGCAGCAGCTCATGTGGATGATGTGACGCTCCGCTGGTACGACTGGCTGCTGAAGGGTCAAGCGAACGGGGTCGAGCAAGAAAAGCCGGTGAAAATTTTTGTGATGGGAAAGAACACCTGGCGCGAAGAGGACGACTGGCCACTGAAGCGTGCAAAACCGACGCGCTATTACCTGCATTCAGGCGGCGGGGCGAACAGTTTGAGCGGGAATGGCTCCTTGAGCACCGCGGTTCCGGGCGAGGAAAAGCCCGATCAGTACGTTTACGATCCGAGTGATGCTGCGGCAACGATCGGCGGTCCGCTGTGTTGTGGCCCGGTTCCGCCGGCCGGCTTGGGGCCGCAGGATCAGCGGAGCGTGGAGGCACGTAACGATGTTCTGGTGTTTACCACGGCTGCGTTTACACAGGATACGGAGGTGACCGGCCCGGTTTCGCTGGACCTGTACGTCAGCTCCTCCGCGGTGGATACCGATTTCACAGGAAAGCTCGTGGACGTGTGGCCCAACGGACTCGCGCAAAACTTGACCGAAGGAATTCTCCGCATGCGTTACCGCAATTCGCAGGAAAAGCCGGAACTAGCAAACCCTGGAGAGACGTACCGCATCACGGTCGACCTCTGGGCAACCAGCAACGTGTTCCTCGCCGGGCATAAATTGAGGCTGGAAGTTTCGAGCAGCAATTTCCCGCGATTCGATCGAAACCTGAACACCGGCGACGATCAGGCGCTTAGCACGCGGATGGTAAAGGCGACGAATGAGATTTATCACGACAAGTCGCGGCCCTCTGCGCTGGTTCTCCCGGTTGTGCCGCAGGCGAAATCCGGAAATTAATTCTTGGACATGGTTTTTCTTTTTCTAACCGATGATGCGGCGAAGTTTTTAAGAACGCTTTGGGAACCTACACTCCGCTGGGTCGAGGGGTATCTTTCGAAGCTTCCCCCAACACCGTCAATCATTCGGTATACAGGGGCAAATAGGGATGAGTCGATGCAACTCATTGCCAACCTGGCCGTCGGCGGAAGCTGGCCCGATGCCAACACGGTTTCTTCCAGCTTCTTATGACATCGAGTCCGATTTCTACTGTCGCTGGTGGTGAGTCACATAGACGATACCGGTGGGAACACCATGGAGATAATCGACCCGAACAACTATCTGTAAACTGTGGCATTGCGATGACCCGAGGCTGAACACGGGTCCGTTAAGGACTTGGAGCCCAGTTGGGTCGAGCAGTTCCTGCAGCACGAAGCCGTTCGTTTGCGTGCGATTTCCAAAGACGCTAAGCACTTCTCCGCCTCCGGCCGGCCGAAGGCTGGAGATTAAGGCATAATCCGGCGTGCTTTCGTCATAGACATCGATACCAGAACGATCTTCCGAAGCGTCGATCAGAGACTCTCCGGGAGCATATCGAGGCAGGTTTTCTCGTAGATGTTCCCGGTCCAGCGGAGCGTCGAAGAGATCTGTCATCCTTGGTTTCAAGGAAGACATGAGGTTATCAAGAGGTGGATTGGCCACGGCAGCGAAGAAATGACTCGTGCCCGATTTCGCTTTTGAAACTAGCGGCAAAGTTGGTCAGATTGCCTTAATTGCCCCTGAATTAGCGATCGGGGTATGATGTAAGTCTAGAGACTTTAAACTTCTGGGAGGTCGTCCAATTGGTAGGACTCCAGACTCTGAATCTGGCTATCCTGGTTCGAGTCCAGGCCTCCCAGCCAACCTTTTCAATTGTCTGGCTGTGAGCTTTCCGAGTAGCCCGTCGGGCTTCGAACGCCGAACGGAGCATTTTCTCGCATCCCTGCTTGGTAACTCATAAGGCACCCAGAAAATTTCTCCGCGTTCTCGCCTCCCGAAATGCAAGCAGGATTGAGTTTGGCGCGTTTGCAAGAGTAAGTTTTGGCACCCTCTCGATTTTCACAGCGTTGGGCATTTTAGTTCTGAGGCTCCGACAATCTCAGAGTCATTCCCCCCTTCCGACGTCGCAAGAGATCCACGATCAAGATCATCCGAAGGTAAACTGAAATGCGTTCGTACCGGGACATGTCCATCCGTCATAAGCTTCAAGGCATTGTTATCGCCGCCTGCGCGGTGGCCCTGTTCGTGGCGTCCGCAGTGTTCACCATCTATGATCGAACTACTTTTCTTCGCGCGAAGACAGCAGATCTAATTGCCTCTGCGAAAATGATCGGATCGAACAGCACCGCGGCGCTTACCTTCCATGATGCGGGATCGGCACGGGACACCCTGAGCGCGCTGCAAGCCAGGCCGCATGTGATGAATGCCTGTATTTACGACTCCGACGGAAAAATTGTCACGAAGTACAGTCGGGACCCGACTGAAGTCGATCCTTGTCCTCCAGTACAAGGACAAGGGAGCACGGTTGCGGCACGGCACATGGTCTTGTTCCAGAACATAGTCCTCAATGGTGATTCCATCGGCATGATTTACATTGAGGCAGACCTAGTAGACCTCAATGACCGATTACTTCGGTTCGTGGCGATTGATTTCGTTGTATTACTGGGTTCGCTGGCAATTGCGTTCCTGTTGTCCTACCGATTGCAGCGCGTGATTTCAGGGCCGATCCGGGAGCTGGCAAAGATAGCATCGTCGGTCTCCGCACATGAAAACTATTCGGTCCGCGCTACGAAGGTAAGCCAGGACGAAATCGGTGTTCTATTCGACCAGTTCAACAGCATGCTCGACCGCATCCAGCAGCGGGACGTCGCGATCCAGAAAGCACATGACGATCTCGAGAAACGAGTCCAGGAGCGGACGTCGTATCTGAATGCCCTGATCGAAAATAGCCCGCTAGCTATTCTGGTACTGGACGCCGCAGAGAAGTGTCAATTATGCAATCCAGCGTTTGAGCACATGTTCCAATATTCACGGCTGGAAATCATCGGGAAGCCGATCGACGGACTCTTGGCGCACGGGGATCTCCTCGCGGAAGCCCGCAACATTTCTAGGGGGACACTCGGCGGAACACCGTCCACTGTGGTGACACAACGCATGAGAAAAGACGGGAGTCTGGTGGACGTCGAACTTCACGGCGTTCCGCTGGTCGTGAATGGCGAGGTGGTTGGTTCCATAGGGATCTATCAGGATATTTCTGTCCGGAAACGCGCGGAAGATGCAATGCAACAAGCGAAGGAGGCAGCAGAAGCAGCCAGCCGGGCCAAAAGCGAATTCCTTGCCAACATGAGCCACGAAATCCGTACGCCAATGAATGGAATCATGGGAATGACGGAGCTGGTTCTCGATACAGAACTAAACTCCGAGCAACGCGAGTACTTGAACATGGCGAAGTTGTCTGCCGATTCCTTGCTCTCCCTAATCAATGACATCCTGGATTATTCCAAGATCGAAGCCGGGAAGCTAGAGATCGAAGTCATTGACTTCAATCTTGGAGACACCATTGGCGAAACGATGAAAACGCTGAGTCTCCGCGCTCATCAAAAAGGGTTGGAACTTGCCTACGACTTTGCGCCCGATGTTCCGGACGCAATCGTGGGGGATCCGGGGCGGTTGAAACAGATCATTGTGAACTTGGTCGGCAACGCAATCAAGTTCACCGAGAGTGGCGAAGTGATTCTTTACGTCCAGGCAGATTGGCGGAGTAATGATGACATCCAACTCCACCTCACAATTTCGGATACGGGAATCGGAATTGCTGTCGATAAGCAGGTCGCAATCTTTGAGGCCTTTACCCAAGCTGACGGATCCATGAGTCGCACCTACGGCGGTACGGGACTGGGTCTCACCATTTCGTCTCGCCTGGTAGCACTAATGCACGGACGGATTTGGGTGGAAAGTGAGCCGAGCAAAGGCAGCCGTTTCCACTTTACTGCCCACTTTGGATTGCAGAAGGTGTCCGCTAGAACCATAGTCCCTAGGGATCCTTCGACGTTGCGTGACATGCGTGTGCTCGTCGTAGATGACAATGCGACAAACCGGCAAATCTTGCTAAAGATGCTTGCGAGCTGGGGCACACGGCCCCTCGCCGTAGATAGTGGGGCAGCAGCGATATCCACCTTGAGCGAGGCGCAAGGCTTTGGAAGAAATTTTCCTCTCATTCTTCTCGACGCCCAAATGCCCGAAATAGACGGATTCGCGTTAGCTGAGTATATTAAGCGAAAACCCGAATGGGGAGCGGCCACGATTATGATGTTAAGTTCCGCCGGCCAGCGTGGGGATGCTAAACGCTGCCGGGAACTAGGCATCGCCGCCTATCTGACCAAACCGGTTCGACAGGGAGAACTCTTAGACGCAGTTTTGACCGCGTTGGGTACAAGACCAATAAAAGAGACCCCGCCTGCCCTCGTTACGCGCCACTCCATCCGCGAGAATAGCCATCACCTGCGCATTCTACTAGTCGAGGACAACGCCGTAAACCAAATGCTCGCGACCCGGCTACTGGAGAAGCGCGGGCATGCCGTGACAGCGGCAGGGAACGGTAACGAAGCGTTGGTGGCTCTAGAAAAAGACTCATTTGATCTAGTTCTTATGGACGTTCAGATGCCTGACATGGACGGTTTTGAAGCGACAGCGGCGATTCGGGAGAAAGAGAAATCGTCCGGGAATCACCTGACCGTGATTGCAATGACCGCTCATGCGATGGTGGGTGACAAAGAGCGCTGTCTTGAGGCCGGAATGGATGACTACATTGCGAAGCCGATTCGGCCGGAGGAATTGAACGAACTGCTTGGACGTTATTCACCCGCTGCTTCGATACAAACGAGTGGCACGAAATTCTGACCGGAGTCAGTCCTTTGCGGGGCAATGATTCCTTGCTGCTGCCCTTGCCAACCCCTGGAATGAATCGGCGACCAACACTGACCTTTAACGTAGAACATCGCACTACCAAGCGGTCGCGCGTAACTCTGGTTAGTTCTAGATCAGGGGTCGAAGAGTGTGGTCCTGCACGGCTAACACTCCGTCACCCAAGGCGACCAAGTCCGCCGAGATCCCAATGTGAAATTCCTGCAAATGAACGGATCATTCGCGGTATAAAATTGAATGGGACGACTACAAGTTTGGGACGTTACTTCCATAAAGGGCGGATAATGCAAATTCGATCCATTTGCACGCATGTCGTTGTGCTGATTTTGATCTGGTTCGCCTCGCCGATGATGGCGGCTGACATTCAGGTGGCGCGATGGCAGCCTCACGATTTTGCGTTCTCCCGCAGCGCTAAACAAGGCAATCCATTCCTCGTCGCCTTTTCGGCGGATGTGATCGGGCCCGTCGGGATCAAATTCAATGTTCCCGGGTTCTTCGACAGCGAGGGAACGTGGAAAGTGCGAGTGTCACCCACCGTCGAAGGACAGTGGTCACTGGTGACACGTAGCAGCGTGCGCGAATTAGACAACCAACGAAGCTCGTTCGTTTGCGTCCCCAATTCTTCCGCCTATATTCATGGTGCCTTGCGAGTAGACCCTCAGCATCTGCACCAGTTCATACTTGAGGACGGCACTCGCTTTTTACCCATAGGTTATGAATGCGATTGGCTTTGGGCGCTGGATACAACCGATCCAGCGTTAAAGACAATCAATGCCTTCCTCGACAAACTGGCGCAGTACGGATTCAACTTCATCATTCTCAATACCTATGCCCACGATACGAGCTGGAGGAAGGGCAAGACCGCCGAGGATGACTTCGGTCCCCCGCCCCTCTATGCCTGGGAGGGTACTAACGACAAGCCGGACCATACCCGCTTCAATTTGCCGTATTGGCGACACTACGATCGCGTGATCCAAGCGATGTACCGGCGTGGGATCGTGGCCCACATTTTCATCAAGGTCTACAACAAACAAGTGAATTGGCCCGCGAACGGCAGTGCCGAAGACGATCTTTATTTCCGCTGGCTGATCGCGCGATATTCGGCGTATCCGAATGTCAGTTGGGATCTTTCCAAGGAAGCGAACAACGAAAAGGATCTGGCTTATAAGGTCGGACGGCTACGCTTCATTCGTGCCAATGATCCGTATCGGCGGCTTATAACGGTTCACGACGACCATGCGATCTACGATCGCGGCGGGTATGACGATCTCCTGGATTACCGCTCGGATCAGCAGCACTCAAAGTGGCGGGACACAATGTTGAATCATCTCCAACAGCACGCTTGGCCGGTTATCAACACGGAGTTCGGGTACGAGTGTGGACCCAAAGGCTTGAACGACAAGACTTACAATGTTGCGCAATCGCCTGAAGAGGTCTGCCGGCGCGCCTGGGAGGTCTACATGGCCGGTGGGTTCGGGGCGTATTACTATACCTATACCGCATGGGATATCATCCGTCCTGAAGATACGCCACCTGGATATACCTACTTTAAACATCTGCGCGAATTCTTTGAAGCCACCGGCTACTGGCGAATGAAGCCGGTAAACGGACTGAGCAGCGACGGCTATTGCCTGGCCAACGAGGGCATCGAGTATTTAATCTTCCTCAACACCGCCGCACCGTTCTCCTTGAACTTGCGAGGCTTGTCCACAGCGCTCAAGGCACAGTGGTATCAACCGTTTACTGGCAAGCGCAAGGATGCCGGGAGCCTGCAGAACGGGGCGGCCGAATTAGCACCACCGACCGAGTGGCGCAACAGTCCGGTGGCGCTGCACGTTGGGACACCCCGTCAATAAGCGCCCATGACCGTTTCGAAAGCGACCTGCGACCAAGCTATTTAGGTGGCCATGCATATCCAGACTCACTCCGGTAGCACTCTCGCGCTCTACTTTATACGAAACCAACGCGCGCGCCAGGACAAGCGCGCCACGCGCGTCGGATAGCGTTCGACGCTCATCAGAAGTCCATGACAGGTCTGAATCTGGCGATCCTGGTTTGAGTCCGGGCCTCCCAGCCAAACTTACCTTGAGCAATTTGGAATGATGACCTTGCCTTGTCAGGCAAATTGGATTGGGGGTTCTATACACAGCGTCTTAAGTGATTGCGCATAGACGGCGTAGGGTTTCGTTTCCGTTACGCCAGTTATCAAACTGCATCTCGACGGCAGCGACGACCTTCTCCAGT